>Ga0172367_10000050_pt1 | contig 171440 bp, 182 predicted proteins | sample Lak10m_FD_114542 | JGI IMG/M metagenome (GOLD analysis project Ga0172367, IMG submission 114542) | Freshwater microbial communities from Kabuno Bay, South-Kivu, Congo - kab_022012_10m | ecosystem: Environmental > Aquatic > Freshwater > Lake | place: Democratic Republic of the Congo... | reverse complement strand
TATTATTATTATTATTATTATTATTATTATTATTATTATTATTATTATTATTATTATTATTATTATTATTATTATTATTATTATTATTATTATTATTATTATTATTATTATTATTATTATTACATTAAATGCATTCCGGTGGAACAGGGAAAAACGAGCAGCGGTCTGCCAGAACAATTTTTCGCATGGGACGGGGACGTACAGAAAAGGAAAAAGAATCAGAGACCTGCCCGGTCAACAATGACATCGGCAACAGCCTTTGCACTCTTGAACGGGAAGTCCGAAGCCTTCAGGAGTTTGCCGGCTTCCCCGGCAGTCATCTTTAGGTCCCCGACCTGGCATGTTGTGCCAGCCCCGCCCGGGAATGCTACGATGAGATCTTTGGGGGTCTTAACAGGGAATTTCGCGCCTTTCAGTGCGCCGGTAATCTGGCCATGGATCTGCTCCCGCACGGAGAGTGTCTCCCAGTTCAGCATTTCCGAAATCGCTCCGGCAGCTCCTGCAATCGGGCAGTCTGCATTGTGGGTGGTGCAACCAAAGCAGGCACCCTTGACTGCTTTCAAGGATTCTTCTGCCTTCGCCTTCGATACGTCCTTGTCGGTGTACTTCCATGTGGGCATTTTCTCTCACCGGACAGTCATCTGGTTGTTAGGAATATATACTTGAGTGTCATTAATCTATACAACAAAATTCGATACAGAAAAATGACCCTCATGCTCATGTGGGTATACTGCAGAATGGGTGTGAAGTTTATGGGGGCAGCATTCGGGACCGTGAATGAGATCCGGGAACTGAAGACCGAGATCTCCGGGCTCCGCACAGATCTGAAACGGTTCATCGAGCGGGCTAACCAGCAGCATATCGATACGGTTCTTACCGATCTGAAGAAAAATTATGCCGGTCTGTTCACCGAGCACCAGGTCCAGACCGCAAAGACCGGTCTCTCAGATCACATGGTTCGTGATTGCAAGATGCGGGAAAAATGCTATGAACTGTTCATGGATTTTTTACAGAATACCTCTCAGCACATCAAAGACGGGCAGGTATCCAATGAGATCATCCAATCGTACCGTGAACAGATGAAGGCGATGCGGAGCAAGGGACAGTTTGACCGTTGCGACACCTGCTTTACTGAGGTTCACCGGCTCTTTGAGAAACAGGTGGATCTCATGCAGTCGCTTGGGATTTACCCGAAATCTGCCGGCAATGTCGCCGGTCCTTCAGAACCCGCCGATGACGCGATTGTCCGGGATGTACTCGAACCGGTCGCGAATATCCAGCGGTTTCAGATTTTAAAATCCCTCATGATCCAGACACGGACGTTTTCCGATATTTCGCAGATGACCGGGCTGCGGGGCGGGAACCTCCTTTTCCATATCAAAAAACTCACCGAATCGGGCTTGATTCTCCAGCGTCACGAACGGGGGGATTATATCATTACCGATAAAGGATACAAAACAATGACTGCCGTTTCACAGCTGTTCCGGGATCTGAATCCGGCCTGAATAAAATGTGATTTTGGAGCTGTTAGTATTGTTACAGGGACTCCACTCCGGTCGCCGGGATACTTATACCGAAAAACAACCCGGAAAAACAATGGTAAAATACGCCCGATTCAGGCCCCGTTTCCCTTTCTTGCTTTCCGGTCAGGTTGTGAAAACCTTGATACTATCTCCGTTTGGGTTCTTGTGAAAAGTGAGGTAAATTCAAACCCCGTTTGCCAAAAAATGGCTGGTTTGTATGTCTCCTGATAGTCAGTAAAGGCCATGGGACCCGGGTCGTTTTTGCCGCATATATTTGCCCATGCTAATCTGCAGATGGGGCAGGAAGGGCTGTCTTGAGGATCTTTGTTTCGACGGAGCCTACAAAACACTTCATAAAAAGCAATGGTGAAATACGCCCTATACGGGCTCTGTTTCCCTAACCCCCCAGTCGAACCCCTACCGGGAAACCCCGAATCCCGCAATGTTTCGGTTCCTGTGGAGAAAACTCCCAAATCTTCCTCTGTTATTCGAAATACGGCTGGTTTGCACACCGCCAGATTGCCGCCAAAGGCGTAGGAACCAAGATCGTTTTTACCACATATATTCACCCGTGTGACTCTGAAATGGGTGCAGAAATAATCATTTTAACGATCTTTTTTTTTGACAGGGCTTAAAAAAATCTCCTTGTTTCATGGAGAGTTGAACAGTTCATTGAGACTCTGGTACATAACCGCCCGGCTCACCGCTTAAGACCAATCAATTTGGGGTCGACAAGCCACTGCAGCTCACCGACAGCAGCATCATTCACGACCGGATAATTCCGTATCTTCGCAAAACTTCCCTTGCCGAGCACGATCGAGGTGTCATCTCTTCCGGAAATTATTCTGCTTATCAGCATCGAAAGGCACGGTTCATGCCCTACGATCAGGACTCGGTAGTCCTTGCCGGGTTTTTCCAAAGCATGCAAAATTTTTACACTATCCCCGCCGGGTGCCAGGGATTTCCAGATTTCTTTGAAGACTTGTTTCCGACCTTCTTCGCCACACAGCCGTTTCCCACGCCAGGGCAAGAGGGCTTGTTGCAATAATATCAAACGAAAGCCCCTGTTCTGCCATCCATCCGGCAAGGATCTTAATCTCGTCTTTTCCTTTTCTGGTCAGCCGTCGATCCTCATCTGTTCCTGCCGGTGAGGACGGCTCTGCAATTCCGTGCCTGAGTACGAACAAATTCACACCCGAATAATGTGTTTATTGGCAATGAACTTTGTTTGATGGTGGACAGACCGGTGAAAAAAACCGTAATGTCCCTCATAAAACGAAAAAAGAAAAAAATTGTTACGGCAATTGTTACGGCAAATTACATAGCAGCAGGACCTGATGATCGTACGACTGCATTGACAGCATTCATCTCATCCACAAGATCGCTGACAACATCGTCAAGGGATACGATCTCAACCAGGCATTCGTTGTCATCCACAACCGGGAGCCTGCGAACCTTCATGTCCCGGACACAGCTCATAACATCGCTGATAGAGTCATCCTCACGAATAACCCGCGGATCGCGGGTCACGATATCGGAGATGGAGGTAAATTTTGGGTCTTTATCCCGTGCAGTCACCCGGATAACAAGATCCCGGTCGGTCACAATCCCTACCGGGTGTTCATCGCGGGTGATAATAACGCTCCTGACATTCTTTCGATCCATCAGCTGTGCAATATCCTCAACGGAATCCTCTGGCGAGGCGGTAACAACATCGTTCCAGATCCAATCTGATAAGGACATCGTCTTCTCCTCCTGACTGGGGGTGCATAAATACCGGTTTGATATTTATACATTTGGACGAACGAAGGGAGAAATACGGGACACCGGTAGAACTGCTATCAAAAATGCGGGAACTTCAGCGTTCTATCAGACGGATATGCTCGTCCGTTTTTTTCGCAAGATCGGTGCACCCCTGCAACCGGGCAACATCGGATATTGCTTCCATGACGTGCACGGTCTCTTCAAGGAACGAGAGGATGTCTGCGGGAAAGAGTTCTATCCCGTACTCATCGAGAAGGTACGATGCAATCTGCCGGTGATCGAGCCCGTTCTCCCGGAGATCGATCACTTTCTTTGCAAACTTCTTCTCCGGGCAGCCGCAGAGGGGCGATTCGCGACAATCGCACCGGAGGAATTCATCAAAAAATGCAAGTATCTGGGAACGCACGCCAAAATCCAGTGCGTCGTAATTGAGATGCGAGCAAAGGGTTTCGAGCATGGTTCCGGAGAATGCGAGTTCCGGAAGGCGGTATCCGGCCAGCCGTTCCAGTTTCTTCGCATGATGGAACCGTGCCCGATCCGCGATCAATCCTCGTCTCCTGTGGTCTCGTCGAAGTTTTTCAGGGTGGTCATCGCTTCGTTCATCCGCTCGCATTCGATGAGCCATTCATCGAAGAGCGTGGGAGACTCGATATCATCCTTGACATATTTCGAACAGCAACTGGCACCGTCGATGACGCTTGCACCAATGTTCGCCGCTGCATCGAGGGCTGCTTCCATATCGGATTCGATAAGCGCCTTGCCCTTCTTGACGAGCGTTTTGATGTCCTTGTCAAACCCGCCTTCAAGGTATTTCTGGCAGGCCCGGAAGAGCGCAAGTTTCGGAAGCTGCAGAATCTCTACAAGTTCTTCCAGATTACCCTCAGGTGCACCTGCCATGACAATCATCTCAATCTGTCCGAGTTTGTCTGCCGCCTCTTCCTTGGAGAACCGTTTGTTCTGGTAGAGCTTGATCACCTTGAGCACCGAGACCGTAATGTCTTCAGAGAAACTGTCAAGGATCCGGAGACCTTCCGGCATCTCGTCGCTTTTCGGGTCTGCCTCGAAACTCGATTCTGAGAGTGTCTTTAACCAGTTGTCCCAGCGTTCCTGGTTGTAAAAAATATAGAACAGCTTGAGCGGTTCCGATTCGGTTTTGCTCGCCTTCTTCGCCATTTCAGTACACTATTCCCCCTGTGCGATTAAAGGATTTCGCTGACTCCCCCGTTCAGGGTCTTTTCTTGCGGCGTAATGATAAGCGATCCTTCTTCGTATCACTGATTTTTTCTGCCTGCCGCACCTTCGCGCTGCCAATGGTTATCACCCGAGACAGCACATATTTGTCAAGAATGAATTGTGGAGCAGAAGATCCGGCAAAACTGGTAATGGTACGGTATGGAGAGCTCTTCTTGAAGAGTGAACCGGTCAAACGGCACTTTATCGGCCTGCTCCTGCGCAATATCGGAAAAGCCCTTTCTGCGGAAGGACTCGATCACCGGTTCGTGACACCCCGCGGCCGCATTCTTGTCTACGGGCCGGAGCCGGAGAAGATCGCTGAGATCATCTCAAGAATATTTGGGATTGTCGATGTGAGCGTATGCTCGATCACCGGAACCCGGCTGGTAGACCTTTCTTCTGAAGCGGTCCGTCTCGCCTCCACCCGGCTCTCCACCGGGATGAGTTTTGCTGTCCGGGCCAAGAGGCAGCAGAAGGTCGGGCTCGACAGCCAGGAGCTCGGCGCACTCATCGGGTCTGCGATCTATGATGCTGTCCCGGGCCTCCGGGTCGATCTCAGTCATCCCGATTACGAAATCTTTGTCGAAGTCCGGGATTTTGGCGGGATTGTCTACGATTCCCGGATTCCTGCACCCGGGGGACTTCCCTGGGGTACGCAGGGTAGGGTCCTCGTCCTGCTCTCCTCCGGGATCGATTCCCCGGTTGCATCGTGGCTCTCCATGAAGCGCGGGTGCGAGGTCACGCATCTCCACATGGATGCTGGCCGGTGGGCCGGGTCGGATGTCACGGAGGCGGCAATCGAGAACCACCGGAGACTCTCGCGCTGGTGTGCAGGAAATCCCCTCTCCCTGATTATTGTCAATAACGAGGGGCTTTTCAATGCCATGCAGGAACAGCGGATCCCGCTCCGGTATCGGTGCGTAATCTGCAAACGGTTCATGCTCCGGGTGGCTGCCCGGCTGCTCGCAAACGAAGGAGCGCTTGCGATCGTCACCGGGGAGAACCTCGGGCAGGTTGCCTCCCAGACACTTCCCAATCTTGCCGTAATCTCCGAAGCAGTGACCACCCCGATCATCCAGCCCCTGATAACCTACGATAAGGAAGAGACCGTTACCATCGCCCGGAGGATCGGGACCTTCGATACCCACCCTGGCGATCTCGCGTGCCGGGCTGTGCCCGGGATGCCATCCACTGCAGCTGTCCTGGAAGAGGTAAAAGATGCGGAGAGTAAACTGGGGATTGACGATCTGGCAGAATTCACCTGCACGCATGTACGCTTCGTTACCGCACTGGACAGCGTGATTCATCACGAACCCTGAGCACCGGGCCGGATAAAAACTCCGCCTTTTTTAAAAGGACTTCTCTCGGCCGGAGTCCGCCATACGTGGCTTGTCAGAGAAGCTTCTCGACACAGTCTGTGACGGTCTGGAGCGCTTTTACCCGTGCATATATTTTATCGTCTGATTCGATTATTGTCCAGGGTGCGATCCGGGTGTTTGTCCTTGCCAGCATCTCGTCGATTGCCTCGTCATAGAGATCCCATTTCTCCCGGTTTCTCCAGTCATCATCGGTAATCTTGTAGGTTATGCGGGGATCGGCTTTCCGCTGCTCGAACCTGCGCAGCTGTTCATCCTTGCTGATCTCAAGCCAGAACTTCACAATTCCGCCCCCGCTTGACGTAATATACTCCGCTTCCGTCTCGTTTATCTCGCGATACGCCCGCTGTCATTCGGCTTTTGTGCAATAGCCCTCGATACGTTCGACAAGGACTCTGCCGTACCAGCTGCGATCGTAAATGGCAACATGCCCTGCCTTCGGGAAATGCTGGATGATCCGGTGGAGGTAATGATGCTCCTTCTCGCCTGAATCCGGGGCTGCGATCGGGATCACATCGTATCCCAGCGGGTTCATAAACCGGGAGATCCTTGTTATGTTTCCGCCCTTTCCCGCGGCGTCCCAGCCTTCGTACATGATGATGAGAGGGATCGCACGTTATAGAGAAGGTACTGCAGTTCCAGCATCTCGATCTGGAGGTTGCGCAGCTCTTCATCGCATTCCTCTTTCGTGCAGGGATTCTCGGGGATCGATCGCCATTTCACCGGGTTTTTCTTCGGTTTCTCAATCTCCGTATGTTTCTCTTTTGCGGATCTCTCCTTTTTGCCATCCACAACAGCATTTTCCAGAGTTTTTACCAGTGTTGAAGAGACTTTTTCCACCGCATAGTCGCGGTCGGTCGCTTCAACGATATGCCAGGGCGCGTACTCTGTGTTGGTCTCGTAGAGGAAACCATCGATGATTGGAAGAGAGTCATCGTAATGCCGGTGCAGGTTCCAGATCGCGGGGGTCACGAGCCAGGCGGTGAGGGGATTTCTCTCCCGCATTTCGAGCCTGTGCTTCTGTTCATCCCGGGAAATGTGCAGGAAAAACTTGAGGATTATCGTTCCTTCATCGGAGAGCTGGCGTTCGAAATTATTGAGGGTCGTGACTTTTGAGTCGAGGGATTTTTTCCATGCAGTTACCTGCATCTCCGCGGAGATAACCCGGCTGTACCAGCTCCGGGCAAAGATAGCGATACGTCCCCGGGCCAGGCAGACGCATCCAGAACCTCCACATGAACGGGCGCGCCCGTTCTTCATCCGTGGGCCGTTCGATCGCGTGGAGTGTGAATCCCCGGGAATCGAGCGACTTGATAATCTCATGCGTCAGGTTTGTTATCCCCGCTGCATTCCAGCCTTCGAGCACGATAATCACCGGGATTCTTCTCTCATGGAGGACGCGCTGGAGGGAGGCGAGGAGACTTTTAAGTTCGCCCACCGATTTTTCATAACTCTTCCGCTCGATCGATCTCTCCAGATCGCATTTTTCAAACATTGTTGCCGGCTCCGGTTGTAATCACGCTTTAGTCCTGTGACGATAGATTCGCAGGCAATACCGGTAATAAACCTCCTTACCGGATCCGGGGCCCCTTCCGTGTGGTGACGGGGGGACAAGCATGCGGGATCCGGAGTGCCGGCCAATACTTGGAAGAGATTATGGTAGTGGACAGTGGTTCCACGATAGCATGGCTCATCACAGCGACGGCGCTGGCGATGCTGATGACACCGGGCGTTGGTTTTTTTACGGCGGCCTTGTGCGGATGAAGAATTTCATCTCGATGATCTGCCTCTCGTTCATCGCATTTGCGCTCGTGAGCATCCTGTGGGTGCTTGTCGGGTACACCCTCTTGTTCGGCCAGGATGTCAGCGGAATTATCGGGAACCTCGGGAATCTCGGCCTGAACGGCGTGAGTATGAACACCGGTGATGCCGCGTATCCCCCGCTGCTCTTCATGATCTTCCAGCTTACCTTTGCCGCGGTTACGGTTGCGATCGTAACCTCCGGCCTTGCCGAGCGAGTCAAGCTGAGTTTGTTCATCCTCTTCTCGGTTCTCTGGACCACCCTTGTCTACGACCCGATAGCCCACTGGGTCTGGGGCGGCGGGTGACTCCCGTCGCTCGGGGCAATCGATTATGCCGGTGGCATGGTTGTCCACATCAGCGCAGGATTTGCGGCGCTTGCCATTGCTCTCGTGATCGGGAAACGGGCCGGGTACGGACAGTACTCGATGGAACCGCATAACAGCCCAATGACCCTGCTTGGAGCAGGGCTTCTCTGGTTTGGCTGGTTCGGGTTCAACGGCGGCAGCGCCCTTGCCGCAAACGGGATGGCAGTCAATGCAATTGTTGTCACCAACCCTGCCGCTGCGGCAGGAGCCCTATCCTGGCTGGCTGTCAGCTGGATCAAGGGCAAGCCGAGTTCCCTCGGCATGGTGACGGGCGCCGTGGCGGGCCTTGGTACTATCACCCCGGCCGCAGAATACGTCACGCCGTTGGTTGCGATTTTGATCGGTGCGATCGCCGGGATAGTCTGCTACAAGGCGATGAGGATCCGGAGCGATATGGACGAGAGCCTCGATGCCTGGGCGGTCCACGGTGTCGGCGGGTTCATGGGAACCATTTTTGCCGGGATCTTTGCAACGAGTGCGGTATGCAGTTACTCCGGCCTGCTCGAAGGAAATGTCCACCAGTTTGTCGCAAACGTGATCGGTGCGGTGTTCGTTACGGTCTTCACGTTCGTTGTAACCTACATCCTCACGCTCGCGGTCACCCGGACCCTAAGGCTCCGGGTGACCGAAGAAGAGGAGTATGTTGGGCTGGATCACTCGCAGCATGGGGGATGCTGCCGGTAAAGGAATTCCCGTTCTTCTTTATTCTTTTTTTCAGTTTGTTGTACCGGAAATATTACCCCATGTATGGCATAAACCGAGCGCAAAAGATTCCACCCGGGATCGATTTATCGGGGCCCTGCGTCCCATCGATGAGGGCCGGGGATGGGGGGGCCGCATGGGTACATTTATTCAGGGCACATGGTCCGGTAAGTTTCCGTGGCTGTCATTTTTCCTGGAGCGTTACGACGATAAAGATGACCAGATTGCTGCGGAGAACCTGGATTGCAGGGTTTCATGATGTTGCCGAAAAAAAATTTGTACCCGCATGACCCCCCCTCCCCCCGTTTTGAAACCAGCTCCTGGCCAGTACAGAAAAGAAGAAGTCGCCAGTCTTTACGAGACCGGAAGTCCGTTCTCCCGTGCGATCTCCATAAACGCACGGGCAAGGTACTCGGCCTGCTTACGGGAAGTCCCGTACGTGTTGAACTTCCAGACCTTGGTCACGCCGGGTATCAGGCCGGTCACGCCTTTCTCCTCAAGGGCGCTTGAGAAATAGAACCCACGTTTCTTGTGGGTCTCTGCAACCTTGTCAAACGACGCGATGGTATCCACCCGGGTCATCGTGTGCTTCCGCGGGTATTCCGAGAGGATCTTCGTTCCCTCAACCGAGTGGAGCGCCTCGGTGACGATCCGGTGGTTCTCAAGCTCCCTGTCGAAGTGCTTCACCCTTTCCTTCACGTGCGGGAACGATGCCATCATGCCTACCAGGGTCACGCCCATCAGCGTGCAGCCCATCATCTCGGGCTCCTTGATCCCGAATTTACGGTTCGTTACATCCCCGGTAATTGCGGTTGTCCGGAACACCTCTCCGGCATGTTCGGCAGTTGTTGCGAGTACTCCCGAAGGAGCGGGTGAGGCCATGCTCTTGTGGGCGGAGCCGACGACAAAATCGACCCCGAGATCTTTTCCGTTAACGGGAAGGATGCCGACCGTATACGCTCCGTTGTACAGGACCGGGATGTCGTACTGGTGGGCGACTTTCGCGATGCCCTTTATGTCGTGCATATTCCCATACTGGTAATCTACGTGGTCGATGAACGCGATGACCGGTGGTTTCCCGGAATCCCGGATGACTTCTTCGATCTTCTGTGCGGTTGCATCCGGGGTCACGAGCTTCTGCTCGTTTGCCGGGATCTCCCGTGCAATCCCGCCGGACTCTTCCACCGCAAGGAACTCGGTATAATGGGAGAGGGAGGTGAGGAGGACCGGGTCGCCTTTGTGGACATAGGTGTGGGCAACTGCCTGAAACCCCCGCCGGGCCCCGGGCACCATCCGGGCCGCATCCATGTTCAGCCAGCTTGCGACATCCCTGTGGAACTCGGCAATCGGCGGCTTGCTGATATAATCGAGCCGGTTGGGTTTCCGGCAGTTGTCGCAGACCGAGTACCCGTCGCCATACGCGATGACGGCTTTCATTGCATCAGCCGTGAGCCGGCCTCCGGCCTGGATCGGGTCTATGTTAATTGCCATCTCGTCGACCTGCCGGACCTCGATCCCTGCAGCGCACTTCATTTCAGCATCTCCTGCTTGAGTGAGGCAACCTGCCGCTCCAGGTTCTCCAGCAGCCGCTCTGCCTGGGCACGCTGCTTTTCGTCAAGCTCGTGAACCGGTGCAGTCTCCCGGAGGATTACCCGGATATCCGTCAGCGTGTACAATGCCTGGAACGCCATATCGACAGCCCGTTTTGACAAGAGAATCACCATTAGTACTATTGATCGGATGTAAAATAAGCTAGCGTTCAACTGGCCGGTTTTTTAAAAAAAAACTGTGTTCAAAAGCCCGGTAAATCGATCCGGTTGCCGATCCTTTCTTTTTGTCCCGGGTCCAATCAGGAAGGGACGATCATGGACGACAGGGAAGATCAGGAGAACGATACCGAGCAGCGACCGTTCCTGACTGGCCCACCGTTCTATCTTCCGGAGTTCGAGGAGTCGTACCGGTACATCATCGACGAGTACGAGGTTGCTCCCCGTGATATCGCGATCTTCATGCCCTGTGCGGTCCGGAAACCCTACTCAACAAGCCCGAGCCACCAGCTTATCCGGATGATCATCTCGCAGGTCTTCGAGCCATCGCAGTATCACATCGTTGTCTTCGGGACATGTGGGATCGTCCCCGGCGAGCTGGAGGAGATGTACCCGTACGCCCAGTACAGGTACATGCTCGGGAAATGCAATGATGAGGTGGTGAAAGAGGACTTCCTCCGGATCGAGACCGATCGCGTTGCCGGGTACCTGGAGAAGACAAGGGATGCGTACAAATTCCGGATCGCGTACTGCATCGGGCTCTTCCGTGAAACTCTCATCCGGGGATCCGAAAAAGCAGGAGTGCCGATCGATATCATCCTCCCCACCCGGAACATGATCAACCGAATCATCGAAGAAGAAGAGTGCACGTTCCAGGAAGGTAGCCTCTCCATGGACGAGTATCTCGGGGAGTTCTGTGACGAACTCATCCGGTTCCGCAGGGCACACTATCCTGTGCCATAATACAATTGGCATACCATTCCCGGACAAATCCCGGAAATCCCCGGTAAACACAAAAACCAGTGACGTTCCCGAAATTTTTTTGGAAAACGTTTTGATTTGCCGGTTACGGAGAGTCCCGGAGAATTTAATTGGGCCTGCTGCCATTGTCGTGACCATGGATGGCAGCAACTGGCTTCGTCCCCTTCTTGGTTTTCCGGACCGAATCGGTCTCAGCGGGGAGGGAATCCTCCGGACCGAAGGAAGGGTGCATGAGGCGCTTGCAGTTCTCAACGCTGCGTACGAGAGCGGGATCCGGTATTACGATTCTGCCCCTGCCAATGCACAGAGCGAGGAGGACCAGGGAATTTTCTTGTCGGAGAACCCGAAAGCGAAAGATGCAGCGTTCCAGGCAGGCAAGTCCGCACAGCGGACTGCGCACGGGGCAGCGGAGGCTCTTGCCCGGACGCTCCAGCGGACGAAGCGGGACCGGCTGGGCCTCTGGCAGATGCATGATATCCGGGATAAAATGGATCTTGCGGCACTCGAGGGAGACGGCGGTGCGCTTCGCGAATTCATCCACGCACGCGAAACCGGGATCGTCCGCGGTATTGGGGTGACCGGTCATCACAACCCGAAGGTTCTCGTCCACGCGGTATCCGGCTGGGATATCGATGCCGTTCTCCTGCCGGTCAATCTCGTAGAGGCTACGATAGGCGGGTTTATCGATCGCGTGATTCCCGCGGCCCGGGAATAGAGGAGTGGGGTCATCGAGATGAAGACGCTGGGCGCCGGGAACTTCCTCTTCCCGAACGCCGAGCTCGCGCCCGGGAACCTGATCCGGTTTGCCCTCTCGCAGGATGTAGACATGGCGATCGTGGGCTGCTCCACGCCCGGGGAGGCTCGCACGCTCGCAGGGATCGGGAAACAATTCCGGCTCATGGATGAGGAAGAACAACAAAAGATCGTGGAATCTGTGCGGCCGTATGCGGAGCGGCTTGCATTTTATCGCGGAGTATTCTAATATCAGTTTTTTGATTCACCGCCCCCGGGCCGGAGCGGCTGCATTTTTGTTTTTTTAAAAATCCCCCGAGAATTCGGGAAATTGTCTTCCCCTCGCGAAAATGACTGGCGGCAGTCGGAAAAAGGCTCTCCCGTGAACTTATAAACTTCAACGGTCAATATCTCCGGGAATATTTTCCGGACCGTGAGTCCATGAACCAGATCTATCTCTTCGGGCACCAGAAACCCGATACCGACAGCATCACGAGCGTTATCGGGTACGTGGAGTTCAAAAACCGGTCCGAGCCGGGCCGGTATGTTCCTACCCGGTGCGGGGAAGTGAATCCCGAGACCCGGTTCATGCTGGAGCGGTACGGGCTCGAAGCGCCGGTCTTTATGCCCTTGTGGAACCGAGGCTCTCCGATATCGTGTACAAGCAGGTGTTTTCCCTCCCGCAGGAAGTCCCGACGGTCGATGTCGCGCCCCTCATGGCAAAGGAAGGTATACGGAACGTAGTCATCACGGACAGCGCCGAAAAACCTGTCGGCATGGTGGTGGAGCACGCTCTCGCGGGCGCATACATCCAGAAAACCCATCTTGCCGAGCTGGCCGTAACGCCCATCCCGGTCGGGACCTTTGCACGCATCCTGAGTGCAGAGATCATGGTCTCTGCCCATGAGACCCTCGAAGGTAAACTATATCGCGATCGATGCCTTGCAGGTCACGCTCGGGAGGATGACGACAAAGGATATCGCGGTTGTCGGGGACAACGAACCTGCCCAGCTCGCCCTCATCTCTGCCGGGATCGCCTGCCTGATCATCGCTGACGGCGCATCGGTCGGGGAACGGGTCACCTCTGCCGTGAGCCACCGGGGGGTAACGGTACTCTCAACCCTGCTCAATGCATTAGGGGTGGGAAGGCTGATCAACCTCTCCCTCCCGGTCCGGGAAGTCATGGAGACGAATGTCCCGGTCCTCACCTTCAATGACACGATTGCCCACGCACGGCAGATCGTATCATCAACAAAATTCCGGGCAGCCTGCGTTATCTCCCTGGAGGGAAAACGTGCCGGGCTCCTGACCCGGACAACCCTGCTTGACGATGTGCGCCGGTCCGTTATCCTTCTCGATCACAACGAAGCCTCGCAGGCAGTCGACGGGATCGATGAAGCGGAGATCGTCGAGATCATCGATCACCACCGGATCGGTGCGATCAGCACGTTAAAACCGATAAAATTTTAAACGATCCCGTGAGGGCAACATCGACTATTATCGCGATGAAATTTATGGAATCCGGGCTCATCCCGACCCGGCCAGTTGCCGGGTCCCTCCTCTCCGGGATCCTGTCGGATACGCTTGCGCTCAGGAGTTCAACCCTCACGCACCAGGACCGGAAGGCGGTAAGCTTTCTCGCCCCTCTTGCCGGGGAAGATCCCGCAGTGCTCGGTACCGCCCTCCTTGAGCTGGGAATGGATCTCACCGGATCCGGACTCGATGTAATTCTTGCCCGGGATACCAAGCTCTTCGAGTTGTCGGGAAAACATGTCACGATTTCGCAGGTCACGATCCCGTCGTTTGCGTGGAACCGTGAACGGGACCGGGAGATCCGGGCCGGTATCACGGGGATGATGGCTACATCGGGTTCCGACATCATGCTCGTGCTGTTTACGAGTGTCTTCGATAACTGGAGCGATCTTTATGGCGAGGGCGATCCCGGGCTGATCCGTTCCCTCTTTTGGGAGAGCATCCCGGCCCGGAGCTTTTCTTCCCGGTGGTGACATCGAACCGGGAAAAGTGAAGCGGGCAGATGACCGTTGTCCCCTGGAGTACTACCATGGAGAGCGGGGTGTTCATGTGCGGGCACCGGTTGTTTATCGCGTAAAACTTCCCGCCCACATTTGCGATTAGGATCTCCATTTTGCCGGTTTCGAAGTGTTTCATCGTCCCTGCGGGGAACGCATCTTCCTTTGCAATTTCCATAAGACTCATGCTTCCTGCTCCCGTTCCCGGTTCATATCCGCGGTACAATAAAAATCTTCGCGCACCGGTCAGCTCTTCCGGCTCGTATTGGTTCGATTGTGCGGGTCAATGGGAAATGGATGAAGAAAAGTCCGCTGGCTGGAAGCGTTTAAATAAGGAGAGGCCGGTCATCGGCAAAAAAAAATTATAAGCGTTTTGCAAGAAGGGCAACGCCCGCCACACCGAAGATAAGGGCAAGCACCGTTACCCCGGCCGAACCGGTGATTTCGTTGGCGCTACAGTTGGTGCGGAGGTCATGGCCGGGTTGAGGGTTGCATAGAGATCAATCGCTTCCCCTTTGGCCGGGTACCTGCTGATCGCCCCGGTGTAGGGGGTGTGTAACCGGTCTTCAGCACAGTAAACGACGTGTACGGGGTTCCCGCGGTATAGTACGGGATGGTCAGGGTTCCCGATGCGATGAGGCCTTTTACATCGTTCCCGAAGGTCACGGTTGCGCCATCGACATTGGCGTGGACAACGTACCATCCTTCATCCCTGCCAACGATGCCGCCGGTAACGGTCGGTTCTACTACAGGCTCAAGCGTGACATAAACATCCCGGGTTGTTCCCTTTGCCGGGGTTGAAGGGAGCATGTCGGATGCGGTCTGGTACCTGGTTCTTTCGACCCGGTACGTGGAGTAGGGTGTTTCGGTGGTGAAGACCTGCACACTCAGGACACCGTTTGTAATAATTCCCTCGTACTTGTTGTCGAAGGAGACCGATGCCTCGTTGACAATGCTGTGAACGAGGTACCATCCCACATCACCGCCGATTGTTGTCGGGTACGGGGTCGGATATGTTGTCTGTACCGGTGTAGGTTGGAAGAAATGATTTCTACAGAGCAAAAATTTGTTTTGTCGGTGCTGGTGAGGAAAAATTTCCTCGGGGGATGTGCCGGTCCCCTTACCGCACGACAACTTCGGCCGTCTCATCGAACGGATTTGTCCGGAGAGCGAGCGAGAAGAGGTACGGGTAGTGGGTCCGGAGGTATTCCATGTATTTCATCCACTCGGGAACGAGCCGCGAGTACACGCGCTGCATGTCCCCGCTGAGATGTTTCCGGTCGGTCTCGGGCAGCGATCCGAGATCCCCCCGGGCTTTCAGTTCTTCGATGAGGTGATCGACCGCAAGGATCAGGTCCGTGAACGTTTCATGCTCAAAGACCATCGGGTTCTCGACAAGACGCAGGAGAAAATCCTCCTGGCTTACCAGAAGCTCCCGGAGGGATACCGGATCGATCCGGTTGATTGCAACCCCGCATTCGTGGGACGCAAAACAGGCAAACGCCGGTGAATCCTTACCCTTCTGCCACCCCCCGGTATCGGCAAGAGCCGTCCTGAGGGTATCTATCCCGGGATCGGCATGGGAGAGTGTTGCAAGGACCGGTGTCCCGATCCGGGAGAAGAAGATCCCGATAACCATGTTGAGTTTCTCCATCCTGCGCTGCCGTTCCCGGGATTCGAGCATCTGGTCGATGATGAGCGTAACGACAAGGATCTCGATTGGGACAAAGGCAAGATCCCCCAGCGAATAGATGAGGATGTGCTGGGCATCGTGAAAGACAAAAAAGTGGAGGTTATAGAGCGCAAGGGAGAGCGTGATGAGGCCGAGTGCGGCTATCAGTTTCCACCGGTATTCTTCCTTCATACCTGAACCTTGGCGAAGAGGATTGATAAAAGATTCTGTTTAATCTGAATCAATACTTCTTAAGAGAATACAAATTTCGATCTCCCAGAAAATTCCGATTCCTCTAAAAAAAGCCTGACCCGGTGCACGGGTTACCCTTCCCGGAAGTGACAGCAGGCTTTCGTTTTTAGGGAATGAAAAACCAGATTTATTCCATGTATCATCGTTCATTCTCCATCATGTGCATTTTTTCCTGGGCCTGTTTCTCTTCGCAGGCGGCTGCACGCAGACCGGTCGGTACCCGAATCCCCCCCGGTACCGTCTCCCCCTATTGCTGCTGCGACGTATACCTCCAATGATTCGCTGGTTGCCTTTGTTAACAGCGCCGCGGCCTATGCAAAAACGAACGGGGCGGAAAAAGCCCTTGCCGAATTCAATACCGTATACGGTTCGTTTGTCCGGGGCGATCTCTACGTCTTTGCCTACGAGCACAACGGGACGGTGCTTGCATGGCCGTACCGCCCGGACCAGGTTCGCGTAAACCGGTTCAATGCCACCGACTCGATGGGAAAATACCATGTGCAGGCCATGATCGCCGGCGCCCAGAACGGGATCCCGCTCGTTGACTATTACTAGGTCAACCCTGCGACCAACAGGACAGAGCTCAAGATCAGTTACGTGACCGATGTTGACGGGACATGGATGCTCGGCTCCGGGCGGTACCTTGAGCCCGACCCGGTTGTGCTGGGCGAGTGAGCGAAACGTCAACAACAGGGACCAGAGTATTCCTTTTCAGGTAGCCGAAAACAATACCGGGTTGGAATTTCCTGGGACTTTTACGATGCAGCCACGGGCGCTTGCCGCCTCGGTTTGGGCTCGCTCCGTGGAGCGATACGGGTCTGGAAATATTTAATTTGAGAACTTTTTTCCAGAAACCGGTGGTCTTCGGTATCTACTGCCTGGTTTGGGTACACCTTAAAAATCACCACCCGCTCACAGGAATTTCAGCACCGGTGTATCCAGGCTGAAATTCCCGGTATTGATCATCCGGACATGCGAGCCGGTCACTTTCCTGTAGGTCGCAGGATACAATTGCCGGAACGTGATATTCCTGTCCGCTTTGACAGCACTGACGACATTCACGGTGAATTCGTCAGAGAGCCACTGCCGGATGTCCATGTCGTACACCGCCCCGAGCGAGGGCTCGTTCTTCGTTGCCCCGGTCAGGTAATAGATCCCGGGTGCGGTCGCGTCCGTCACGATACTCTCGCTAAAACGGGTGTCGATAATAAATGCCATCTGCCGGTACTTCTTCTCCTTGTGCATCGTGTCAGTGAGTGCAGTGAAATCGTCCGTGGTAAACGTCGAATTGCCGGTGCCGAAGACGATTTTGCCCGGGGCCCCGTGGCTTGCGACATACACGAACACGTCCGTGTTCACGTCGCTGTCAAGAACAACCGGCGTCGCAGCCGTCCGTTCGCCGGCAAGCACGTTCCGGAACGTCTCTGCCGAGACCCCCGGGCCTGCGTAATCGACGACTGCATCCGCACGAATATTCTCGCCCTTCGGGAGATTGTGGACATCCCCCTTGATCGGGTTCTCGGGCGCGGTCGGGATATCGTCATCGACCATGAGGATGATGTGATCGTCATCGACGCCATTTGCCCGGAGCGGGTCGTACACGTTCAGGGCATCCGCCTGGTGCCGGTAATTCGCCCACCCCCGGGAGGGCCCGACAATCACGGCCTCGAAATTCTTCCGCTGGGCTTCCGGGACAAAGATCGATGACGGGGCAGCACTCGCCATGAGCCCGGCCGAGGCCCGGGAGATCCCGACCGACTCCCCGCCGGTCTTGTTGTCGGTATCGGGATCGGTGTTGTCCGAGTTGTAGGCCCTGACTGTTGTAAATGTCCCGTTTCTGACGACCCAGTGGGAGTACCAGGTATTGATCGGATCGATCCCCAGCTGCTGGTCGTACTCAAGGCCCCCGCTCGCCCCGGTGATCCAGGGCAGCGGACCGGTCCGGATCTCGGTCGCGTTCCAGCCGGTAACCGTCCCTTCGCCCTGCACGATCTGCCGGACCGATTCGGGGTAGGACTCGAACCGGGTATTCTCCTGCCGGGCCACGGTGAATGCTGCGATTAAAACAGTGTCATAAGCCGTGGCTGCAAAATCGGCCGGGGGATTCCCGAACTTCTGCGTGTACGCTTCCGTAAACCCGCTCGCCGGGTCGGCTGTCGGCAATGTGCCTTCGGCTGCCGGGCCGAGCGTGCTGACAAGCGCCGGCTTTGCAGCCGAATCCGTGAGGAAGAGTTTCGTCTTTGTCCCGGTCCATTGCCTGTTTTATTTCAGCAGCCTCCGGTGGGAACGCTACAGCGACAAGGTAGTCCGGGCTGGTCTTCAGGGCATTGGCGACCTGCCCGCCGATTGCGGGGGATCCCGCACCGAACTGGGTGATGGGGGGGGGACCTCGATCCCGTACTCGGTTGCGAAGAATCCGGTCCAGTCATAGAACGTCTTGCCGTACGTGCTGTTCTCCGCGAGGAGCGCGATCTTCTTTGCGTCCCGGGCTTTCAGGATCGAAAGGATGGTCTTGACCTGCGCAGCATCGCCTTGCGTGGTCTGCCAGATATACCCGTTCTTCCCGAAGGCCCGGATGATATCCCCCGATCCCGCCTTCGCTATTGATCGTATCCTTCGCCCATTCAAGCGAGTTTTTGAGCTCCACACCCCCGGTTATCGGAAGGAGTACACCGATGCGGACCGGTGTGCTCTGGTGGACGAGCGTATAGCCTGTCCAGCTTCCGGCAATGACAAGGACAGCGATGAGGACTGCGATGCCGAGTTTTTTCCGGTCAATAACGATCATCCTGAAAGGATGCGGGCAGCGCTATGGTACCCGGGAAATTTTTCTGCCGGCGTCCGGTTCTCTTATGGATCGTTGGGGAGCCGGTATGATAAGCGTATTTATCCGTACATCCGCCGATCGTTTTTCATGGTTTTCCCGGCCGGGAAACCCCGAGATATGGTTTTATTCCGGGGCTTCAAAGATCTCGTTTAGTATAATTGACGCACTTGTTACCAAAGCAAAAGGTTTCCTGCTCGCCCCGGTCGAGACGTTCCAGCAGTCAAAGGCTGATGAACCCTCTGCGGTCTTCACGTACTTCGGTGTGTTCCTTCTCATCAATGCCCTCCTCTCGGCAGTTATCGCGATGTTTATCGTCCAGCTCTTCCCGGGTCTTGACAACCTGCCCATACGCGGCCCGCTCCCGGCGCTCGTGTTCCTCGCGATGTTTGTGGGCGGCTTTATCATCACGTTTGTGTTTGCCGCGTGGCTCCACCTCTGTGTATACATACTTGGGGGACGGAAGGGAATTATGCAGACCGTGCGGGCTGTCATGTACGGGAGCACCCTCTGTCTGCACTTTGGATGGATCCCGTTTTTCAGTTTCATCTTTGCCCTCTGGTCGTTCGTGCTCTGGATCCTCGGGGTCCGCGAACTCCAGGAGATGAGCACGGGAAAGGCAGTCGCAGCGGTCATCATTGCGGTTATCATCCCGCTCATTGTCCTCATGCTCCTCTTCGCGTACCTGTTTATCTCCGCGGTGACCACGACGCAGGTCTCACCCCCTCCGTTCGACTCCTTCTGATGAAATTCCCCTGAACTCTGGGCCGGGGATCTTCCTCTGCCCGACTTTTTTGCCGGATGAACCCTTGAGCCGGAAATCCTCCGTGACTCCCGTGATACTTACGACGAGTTGAATCGGTGATATTTTTCCAATGCTCCGATGGTACGGCAGGCTTTTTCCGGCTTTACCCCAAACCCCGGTCAGATATTATGGCACGATCGATCCTATATCCCGGTCCTGACAAAGATCTATCTTGTATGATTGATGCACTTGTTGCCAAAGCGAAAGGCTTCCTGCTGAACCCGGAGGAAACATTCCGGAACTCAAAGGCTGATGAGCCTTCTGCGGTCTTTACGTATTACGGGATCCTGCTCCTCTTCAACGCGATCCTCTCCGCGATTGTTGCGATGTTCGTTGTCCAGCTGGTCCCGGGTCTTGATACCATCCAGACCGGCCTCCCCATTCCGGTCATTGTCTTCCTTGCGATGTTTGTCGGCATGTTTATTCTCACGTTAATCTCCGCTGCGTGGATTCATCTCTGGGTGTACATCTTCGGCGGCCGCAAGGGGATCATGCAGACCGTAAAAGCTATCCTTTACGGAAACACTCCCCAGCAGCTTCTCGGGTGGATTCCTTTTTTCAGTTTTATCTTTGCCTTATGGTCGCTTGTCCTTGTGGTCCTTGGGATCCGCGAGCTCCAGGAGATGAGCACGGGAAAAACAGCAGCAGCTGTCGTGATTGCGATCATCATCCCGCTCACCATCATCGTGCTCTTTGCGGCGTACCTGCTGATCTCGGTCATGTCGGCAAACCCCGTGGCGGTACCGCCATCCAATGTCTTTTAAGCGTTTGAAAAGCCGTGTGGAGGGGCTTTCCCTCCCGCGATTTTTTTTACTGCCGGATAAATCCCCGGCGTACATTTTCCGCGCGATTCCGTTGTATGCGCCATGGAGTCATGGCGGTAATGATTTTTAACCTATCCTTGAATTTTCCGATTGACTTTCCGGTCCTAACCAGAACCCGATAAGAATATTCCGGATCGATCCTATATGCCGGTCACGACAACACTAGATTGTATGCTTGCCCCACTCATTGACAAGGCGAAAGGGTTCCTCCTGAACCCGGTCGAAACGTTTTGGTTATCGAAAGACGACAGGGAAGTGACGGTGCTTCCGTACTTTGCCGCACTTCTCCTGATCAATGCGATCCTTACCATTGTTGTCACCATCGCTGTCGCAGAATACGTACCGGCATATGCTTCCATGATGAAGGAACCTGCTTTCCCTGTCCTCGTGTTTATTGGGACCATTGTACTGGGAATCGTTGTCACCCTCGTCTTTGCCGCATGGCTCCACCTGTGGGTGTACATTTTCGGGGGCCGCAAGGGAATCACGCAGACCGTTCTCGTGGTTATCTATGGGAGCACGCCCCGGCTTCTCCTCGGGTGGATCCCGATTGTCGGTCTCCTCTTTGCACTCTGGTCCGTTGTCCTTGGCGTGCTCGGGATCCGTGAGCTGCAGGAGCTGAGCACCGGTAAAGCAATCGCTGTCGTTGCCATTGCCGTCATCATCCCGCTCGTTGTGATCGTCCTTATCGCTCTCCTGTTCCTTGTCTCGTACATCTCGGTGAATGGTGTGCCGGTGCCGCCGACCAATGCGGTAATCTGAAATAACAATTAAGCCTGCGTAAGGAGCGAGTCTCCCTCGTCCGGTATCTTCTTTTTTTGTTGATGGGAAAAAATTGGTAAACGATTATCCTGATAAATGGAACTGATAAGACCATCCCGGTCTCCTCAAATCTCCTTAAATAACATTGCCGTACCTGACCCGAGCATTAAAAAGTCCTCATTGCGAGGAGTTCCGCCGCCCCCGGCAGGGCGCCCCCGCGGCGGATCCGTAGAAAAAGGCGAACCCCGATAATTTCTTTGCCTCATGTACAAAATTCGGAGGGCCGGTAATTTTGCCTGCATAAAATTTGTCAGGCTCCAGTACTTCTCTAAATTTTCCTCAATGACTAGTGAATGATTTTCTGTCTTGGTCGGGTGTAAAATCACCCATCCCCGGACACACTGTGTTGCCCCTCAATCCGGGCCCTAAACGGGTTTGTTTTCCCCGCTTGACCCCGTGGTGAACACAAAAATGATCCCCTCCTGTCCACCATGGAAATTATATCGCCATTTTGCAGCTGAAATCCAAAACCGGGCAAAATGCGGGGAGTCAGATTGTCCACCTTTAGCGGTGTTCTGTGAGGGGTATTTTTTAGTCGGGATAATTGGTTGTCCAGCACCTTATCGGGCCCCCGGTTTGCCTCTGTGGCCCGAATCCGGATAAGGAGAAGAAAAAGGAAAATGCTGATGGGGAGAGGTTCCAGATTTATATGACGAATAACCTAATTTTGCCAGGATTATTCCAACCACTTCCAAAACTCGTGAAGTACTCGGCTCGTACTTTTGCGTGGAGAAAATCTGGAGCGTCCGTAATTTCTGATGCTTGAGAAGTTGTGGAGCTGGGAATTTTGCATGCAGGAAATTTGCCGGGCTACAAATTTAGTGTGAAGAATATTTGGGGGGCTTGTAATTTCTGATAGCGGAAATTTGCTGAGCCGGTAATTATCGATGGGCAAAATTTTGAGAGCTTATAATTAATCGTGAAGAAAATCCGGAAGCCCGGGAATTTTGATGGGGGATATGCAGGATCGTTTCGGACCGGCCCGTGGCCGGAACGCAAATCCGTACGACAATCGCGTTGGACCGCATCCCATCAAAAAACCGCTTTGCCTGCCGCGCCCCGCGAGGGTCCCTTAGGCGGGGAACTCTCTCAATATTTTTTCAGAAACGGTGAGTCGCTTCAATCCTGTCTTCCCAAAATTTCCGTTTGGAACCCCCGGGCCGGAACAAATTTCCTACCAACGGATTCCGTATTTATATTCCCAACCGGCCTTTCTGTTCCATAATCTATTTATGACGTGGCGTGAAACTATATAGAGCAACGCGCTGCTATAGTGTAGTCCGGCCAATCATGCGGGCCTTTCACGCCCGCGACTGGGGTTCGAATCCCCATAGCAGCACTCTCATTCTGGGGGTCTAATTCCCTTCATTGTTTTTCCGGTAAGCGCCCGACTTTTTCGCTACATGTCCAATTGGAAGCTAAATGATTTTCCCGTATTGTTTAGGCCAATGCTATCGATTTTGGTAATCCCCTAGCCCGAGCCGGATATCCGGAATAGTAAAACCGCATCAACCAGCGCCCAGTTTTTTGCGGGACATCGATTCCCGGCTTTTGCGGATCGTTTGGATCATATTACCGGATTTTTGCCTCAACGCTCGAATAGCCTCTTTACTTTTTTATACGATTTTTCACCGGTTTTTCCGGTGTTATTGTACCAGCAAGTATAGCACTGATTCCTTATTTGAGTACTAGGAGATCAACCCTGATCGTTTCAAACACTGCTTCATAATCCACACCAAAATAGTGGTGCATGATTTTATCGCGCATTCCGGCAGTTGCCTTCCAGGGAATGTCCGTGAATTCTTTCCGGAGTTGCGGGGAGGTGTTCTTTGCTGTTTCACCGATTATGATGAGCATCCGCTCGATACCGGCACGTTTAAGATGCTTATCTTTAAGCTCTGATGCAGATGAAATATCCCAGGAAAAATTCTCGATGTGGATGATCGCATCAAGCATGTGGCGAAGATACGCCGGATCTTCTGGTTTCATCCAAAGATCACCAGTTCGTCTTCGATCTGAATGTTCTGGATCAGGCTTTTTGGCCTGGTGAACCTGACCAGAATGTCGATATCGCTCCGGTCCCCGGCCTCTCCCCATGCGTAGGAACCGTAGATTGCGATACGCTTGGCACCGCACCTGGTCAGAATTTCTATAATCGCCTCCCGGATTTTCCTGGGTAATGTGCGTCCTGCTATTTTTAAAAGTCTCCAACGGGTCGCTTGTGATCAATAGTATTGTTTTCTTTGTCATCATCTTTTTGCCGGTGTCGCTTTTCGATGATTCCCGTAAATGTTTTTTTATCCTGATCAATCGCCTGGCAGAGTTTTTTTTACATTCCATCCGCCAACCATTACCTATGGCAGAAGCAAGGCAGTCTGATGCGATGAAGAACCTGGTAAATATTCTGGTCGGTCTTGCGATCCTTGGCATCGTCATCGCGCTCGTTGTGTACTTCATTATCGTTCTTCCCAATCAGCCGATCATGGTCCATCTCCCGATGAACTTCGATTGATGTCCGGAAGGATTTGTACGGCAGGGAGTTTCATCCCGTAATCCCCTTGTTTTGAGGGGGGTCCCCGGACCTGCATTTCTTATGATCTGCTCACCGTCGGAGAGTAAAATCCGGTCAAAGACCCGGAAAAATCCGGCGGGGGAAACGGAGCCAACACGCAACTGGGATCTTGTAATAATCGGTTATTTTTGGAAAATCCACGATTATATCGGGATAAAACCGTGCTGCATGGCGCCCCTGGGAAATTGCGCAAAATGTGCACCTTCCAGTCACCTGCCCGGGGAAACGGGAGCCCCCGGAACACCGCTATGAGCCAGTTTTTCACGGAGATCATGGGGGTGGGAAAACCGGGGATCGGATTTACCGGAAAAACGGGCGATCTGCGGCCGGAGAATCATTTCCCTCCCTTCGGATGGGATCTTTTAGAGGGGAAACCGTAATAATCACGGTTTAGGATCGAGCATAGTACCGCCGGTCCGGACGGAATTTTCTGCTGAGTGCAGAGTGGAGGTAAAGTCTGCCTAATTCGCACCGTTTTTCGGACCGTCCGTCAAGGCAAGAATCCCGCCCGGCCGGAACATTGCAGTTTTTATCCGATATGCTTCATCCCTTGTGCAGGTTTTTATTTTCGCGAAACACGCGAAAAATCCCATGGAGATGTTATCGGAATCATCCTGCAGCTCAGAAGTTTTTCCCCGGGATCCTAAGGGGAAATCCTTCGCTGAATCTGGTAAGCAATATAAGAATCGTTAAATATCGTGTTTTCCTTTCTGGGAATCAGATCGGGAAGACCGCGATTACTAAAACCGGAGAGCACCCGTGAATGTGGGGCTAAAAAGGCCGGTGCGAATGCAGTCTCCCGGGAGTTTACCGAAATGAAGATGCCAGAGGATGCAGTCTCCCCGGTTGTCGGTGTCATGCTGATGCTTGTTGTCACTATCATCATCGCCGCGGTTGTCAGCGTATTTGCAGGGGGAATAACATCCCCCCAGCAGAAGTCGTCGCAGATATCCGCGGAGACGATGATCTCCAATACCGGGCTCTATTACGGGAGCCAGTTTACCATCGCGGTGACCGGTGTCTCCGATCCGATCCCTTCGAAGGATCTCAAGAGCGTAACATCGTGGAGAGCGAAAAACGGCGCAAAGAATTTGATCGTGACCCTGCCGAATTCGAAGAACTACCGCCAGGGAACGAGTGTCTACAACGTTCCCTTCGCGACCCGGGGGTAACGAACTATGGGATTAATGGCGCGAGGACTCCTGAAGTCCAAATCGGGAATTACTCCGTCTCCTCAGGGACCGTGATGCGGGTCTTCCCGGTGGGGCTGTGGGGTCCGAACCAGACCGCTTTGAATGGAGGGTACGGTCCTGATACGGTGAGTTACAAGTACATCTCCGGGAGCGGGTACACGTACGGGACCGACATCGACGGAATGCAGGCCCTGCTCGGGCCCGACTGGTTTAACCTCCGCGATGACGACATCGTGAACGTCAGGCTCGTCCACCTGCCATCCGGAAAAGTGATCTACGACCAGGACATTGCAGCCAGGGGCGGATGATCGTGAGTAGCAATTCTGAATCCGCAGTCTCGCCCGTCGTTGGCGTGATGCTCATGTTCGTGGTCACGATTATCGTCGCTGCGGTAGTCAGCACCTTTGCCGGCGGCCTCGGGACAGCGCAGGCAAAGACCCCGCAGGCGACGATCACCGCGGACTACAGTGTCGCGGACGGGATGACCATCGCCCACAACGGTGGCGACACGCTTACGATCGGCGACTTCCGTGTCCATCTGACCCCCTCGCGGAACTTCGCAAGCATCGAGTCGGACGCGTATGTGAATGAGATCGATCAGAGCCTGATCGGCAACGCGCCCGGCTCCGGCGGCACGAGCGGGTACCTCGGCAGCGGTGTCGGGGGTGGCGGGCGGAGGATGGTGAACCGGTTCGCCGCGGGCGATGTCGCATACATCAACCCCGACAACTGCGCTACGCAGAAACTGACGCCGAGCCTCTTCGTATATGGGGCGAACAACGGGATCAACCAGACGAAGTATATCGGGGCCACGTTCTTCCTCGACTTCGTGACCAAGGATGGGAAGCGGATCACCCGGATCGAAGTACCGATCAAACCGTAAATTTTCCCGTGAGCGAAAACAGCGGCGAAGTGAGGCATCGCAGGAAGTATCGTACCGGGAGCGGCACGTAAAAGAAACGGGGTGAAAAACGACGAAGGCCTCGAAGAGAAATAACAAAAAAAGTACCGAAGATAAACGATAAAGCCGCCCGCGGATCGGGCTTGGAGCACCATCCGTTTCCGGTCGTTTCATAACGACACAACTTCGTTCCCATGACTCGGCAGTATATGAAAAAATACCGGTTGTCCGCGAGACCCGGGTCCCGGGTCTTGCAAAGAGAAGACTCCCCCGGGCTCCTTATCGGGTTCGTACCATGCAGGATACCAATGTGAGATCAGGAAACGCGGGTGGGGCGCCGTATCCGGGAAGATCCGTGCCGAAACTCCTCCTCTTCGCAATCCTTCTTGCCGGTATGATCGGCAGCGCCGAGCTGGTGAACCAGCTCGCGCCCGTCCAGCCAGCATCTCCCGTCCCGGAAACGGCCGGAACCTCATCCTTTGTTTCCGATGCACCCCCGGATATTCCGGAAGATCCGTACCCGCTCCTTCACGCGGTCCGGCTGAACAGCACACCGGAAGCCCTGCGGGAGGAGCGGATCCCGGAGTTCACGAGAACCTGCCCGCTCGCCGCCAATGCGACCGGGCTTCTGGTCCGGGTCGACCGGGCCCACCTCATCCTCAGCTGGAACGTGGTTCCGCAGAATGACTGTCTCGCAAACCCCGCATCCTGCCGGGGCAGCCTCGCCCACCCGGTCCAGCGCCCGCATTTCACGATCAGCGTGCGCGATGCCGCAACAACAAAAGAGCTCGTGCTGGAAGACGGGTACGGCCGGAAATATAGCTCCGATACCAACCGGACCATGAAGATCTACCGCGAAGGCAGTTACCACATCACCCTCACCGGGGAATTCCTTGAGATGAAGCTCGGAATAGCGACCGGTGCTTCCCCACTTGCACACGAGATGGACAACCGGACCGTACCCGCAGGCCCGGAGGGAACAACTAATGCATCCACGGAGAACCAGTTCTGGTTCTGATCGCCATGGACGCACTTATCCTATTTCCCTGCGCAACGTCTGTCCTTGTCCTGCAAATCCGCGGCTTCCTCTCCCGGATTGTTCCGGCGCCGGCCGAGAAGGAACCTGCCGGGATCTCCCGCATGCTTACGGATGCCGGCAACCGGAAAATATCAGCTGCACTGGGAAAGCCGGCGGAAGGCAGAAAATCCGGAGAATACGGGGACGCCGGTAAACTCCTGGATTCAGGCGGATCCGGCGACCCCGGGGACTCCAGGGATACCGGAAATCCCGGAGGCCCGGGAGACCCCGGCCATTCCGAAGATACCGGAGACCGCTATAACGACCGGAGAGCCGGGGATCTTCCTGTATCCGGTTCTGCGGGGAAAAGCAGCAAGCTGGGAGGATCCGGGAGTCGTGGAGCTTGACGCACGGCATGGCAGGAGCTCATCCTGCCTATGAGCATGAAAACCCTGGCAGGCTCGGCCTCGCTCATCGGCACCGGCAGCATCGGTGCGGGTATCGTGACGCTCTTTGTCGATCTCCCGGTTATCCCGCTCGCCCTCTTCGGGCTGGTTGCCGGTATCGCGCTTGCCCTTACCGCCGCGGCAGCCCGGGTCCGGTTTTTTGCAAAGGATGAAATTCTAGAACCCGCCGCCGTCTCGCCGCTTGCGGGACCGGTCACTGCTGCGGCGTCCGGAAGTCCGGTGCCTGTAGACACGACTGGCGGCTCCCCGGTTCCGCACCCCGTTTCTTATGTTCCCCTGGGCGCCGAGCTCGACTGGGTAAACAAACCTTTCTCCTCTGATACGATCCGGAGAAACGGCAGCCAGGGACTGGACTACACGGTTACCGAACCGGCATTGTCCCGGCACGACAGGGTCATCCTCGCGGAGATCCATGCCCACCTCCGGGACGTTATCGTGTACGAAGCGGGCCCGGCCGATGCAAAGGATCACCTCAATCCCGCGACTGTCAGCAGTATCATCCGCACCTTCGACCCCGGTATCAGCGACAACCGGCTCGCGGTCCTTTCCTATTACCTCCGGCGCGACCACTCGGGATACGGGCCACTCGAAGTCCTGATGCAGGACCCGGCTCTCGAGGACATCAGCTGCAACGGGAGCGATCACCCGGCCGACCATCCGCTCCGTTGTCGTGATCAGAGAGTCCTTTCCCAATAATGGCTTCAGGATGCATTTGTCAATAACACCGTACGTAAAATTGAGTGTAAGTTTGTGGGTATCTGCATACTGTTTTGCCCGGGTCCCCCTCGCGCCAATAGGGATGCTTGGAGACCGGGAGAGCCAGGTTATTAAAGAGTCCTGCGGGTCACAGTCTACATTACAGAGTGTGATAATCCCTGGTGTTTCCCGGTTACGGCTCTCCATCATGGACTCGATGCCCTGAATCATGTCAAGGATTGTCTGGGGTTTCTTTCCCGGAAGGAGAAAGCCGCGTTTCCCAAGTTCGATATGCAGTTTGAGAAGTGTTGGAAGGGAGAGGTGGGCCATACGGACGATCTTTGCATTGCCGAAGATCTTCTCCGGGATATCTTCACGCAAAATCTTTCCGCCGACCATTAGGATTGCCCTGTCAGTCCACGGGTATGCGAGCTCGACATTGTGGGTAGAGTGGATGACGGTCTTTCCGTCATGGTTGAGCTCATCGAGCAACTCCATGATGTCTTCCGATCCTGCGGGAGCGAGGCCGCTTGTCGGTTTATCAAATACCAGCAGTTCGGGATCCATCGCCAGCACGCCCGCAATAGCAACCCGCTTTTTCTTACCTCCCGAGAGCTGGGGGGGTGGTCTGCGATCGAAGCCTTTGAGTCCTACTTGCCTGAGGGCATCTGCAACGGCTTTTCGGATTGCAGGCTCATCGCCGCCCAGGTTTGCCGGACCGAAGGCTACATTCTGCCAGACCGTGGGGGCAATGATCTGACGGTCCGGGTTCTGCAGAACGTACCCGACACGCTGCCGGAGCCCGCGAAGGGATCGGGTATCATACTGCAGTTCCTTGTTGTTGAAAAGAATCGTCCCTTCACTTGGCCGGATCATACCGTTGAATATCTGCATCAGCGTGGACTTCCCGGCGCCATTAGGTCCAACAAACGCAATCTTCTCGTCCCGCCGGACGTGGAAACTGATCCCGCTGATAGCTTTCGGTCCTCTCGGGTACTGATACCGGATCTCCCGTGCTTCAAGAATTATATCCATTCCGTTCCGATCCCCGTTGTTGTTGCAAAGAGAATCCCTGTCAGGAACGTGAGGTAGAACGCAACCGGTACCAGCGATTGTAACCACATGGGTTCCGCCCGGTCCAGGAGGGGGAATATTCCGGTATAACACCGGCAGCCCATTGCCCGGATAAGATCTTCACCGGCATTCCAGCTGCCGATGAAGAGCATCTCGCACAGGGTGGAGAACGAACGGACGGCTTCAATCGGACGGCTGTAGCCCAGCCGCATAATCTGGGCATGCCAGATCTCGGCGGCCTGATCGACACGATAAAGATATACCGGTAGATAATCATCATCAGGTCAATAAGTTCGACAGGAATCCCCGCACGTTTTATACCATTGAATTGATCGGTCATGGGTGTTGCGAGTGTGAGGAAGAAGAGTGAGACCGAACACCCGAAGACCCGGTACAACACCAGTATTCCTTCCCGCAGGGATCCTTCGGTAATCGTCAGGTTCAGCCAGGGTGCCGGGTTGAACCGCCAGAGTATATCTCCCCCGCCCACCAGGAACAGGAGCACGACGACGCTGATGAGCGTGAAGATCGCAGGGCCCCCCAGGAGTTCCCCGTAAAGAACCGGTGAGACTCGTGCAGGGACTATCAGCACGATGCTGAGCACGATCCCGGATATCAGTGGCACAACCGGTGATGGTGAGATCAGGCAGATGATGAGAGAACCCAGGCACAGGATAAGCTTGGTTCCCGGGTGAATGTGCCGGAACGCACTCTGCTGCGTAGCATTGTCAAGGAAATTTTCAAGCATGGGAAATCAGGGGGTGGGTGCCCGTTTCTTCTGGCCGAGCCAGTACCCGAAAATGAACCCGGCAACAAGGCCGCCGAATGCTGCCTGGAGAGCGAAAAGGGTCGCTTCAATCTCTCCACTCTGGGGTTCGTACTGGGGTATGAGTGGTTTGAAAGAATCGGCTGGACGTCCGGTCAGTTCTACAACTTTTTGCGATCTGACATCGTCCGCTCCTCCAAAAGTATGAGCCCCGTTTGCACTTACAAGAAGGAAGGTGCCAATAAACGCAAGGAGCGCGATAAATGTAACCAGTTCGAAAAGAGGATTACGGATCATAAACGATCTCCGCCCAGTGAACCTCCATTCGGTGTGAGCAGTGCCTTGTCGATCTGTTCGCGGGAGAAGACCCCCAGTTTTTCAAGAATTTCCGGTTTCATCTGGACAATATATTTGAAGACAAGTGCAAGGACACACCCTTTCACAATGGCAAGGGGGATCTGGGTTATTGCAAATATTGCAAAGAATGCGAGGAATGATGCACTCACTCCCCCGACCTGGGCCTAATATGCGAGGGCAAGCTCGAATGAAGTGATGATATTGGTTACCAGATCGGCTGTTGCTGTTACCAGGAAGACGGTCAGGTAAATATTTACCTGGGTGTTTTTAAGGAGCCGGTAGATTGCGTACCCCGTAAGAGGTCCCCCGATAGCCATCGAGACCATGTTGGCACCGAGCGTGGAAAGGCCGTCATGAGCGAGCAGGAGCGCCTGGAACAGAAGAACAATGGCACCTATAACAGAGGTGAGGAAGACACCGAAACACATGGTGGAAAGCCCGGTCCCGGTCGGATGGGAACAGCTTCCGGACTGAGGGGAGTTTGAGTGCAGACAAAATAAAAATAAATGCACCACATACGCCAAGAAGAGGTAGGTACTCCCGGTCCTTCCGCATTATCGCCCGTAGTTCAAGTGTTCCTATGATAATAAAGGGCAGGGCAATAAGCCACCACACAAGACACCATTTCGCCGGTAAAAAGCCTTCCATGATATGCATTATTGTCACCAGCTGCAACTCGATACCGGATTTACTGAAAAAGTATTTGTGTTAAATCTATTTTTTTGTATTGTAATGTTGAGCCGGTCAATATTAATAATTTATGAGATTTTTTTAAAAGCCATGACAAAATAATATTCAACAGATTAATGCGACGAAAAATTATGGGATTTCCGGTACCTTTTCGTGATGTGCCCGGTGCTTACGATCAGTATACTGTCCAATCAGCGAGAGAATCGCAGGCATAATGAAGATGGCTCCGGTGAGCGAGAACCCGACTGCTATAAGGGTCGTGATGCCGAAGTTGCTGATAATCGGGAAACTTGCGAGGCAGAGCGCGGAGAATCCGAAGAATGTCGCAAGACCGGATACCGTTATGGCAGTCCCAATCTTTTTTACACTTTCCTGGATAGCAGCAAGAGGATCGTGAAGCCGTTCTTCCTCTTCAGCATACCGCTCCATCACAAGGATTGTATATTCTGCTGCAACTCCGATGGTCATTGAACCGAGGGTTGCAGTGAGTGGGGTATAGGCAATTCCCAGAAGATACATCGCAACTGCATTCCATCCGATAATGGCGATAATGGGCACCAGGGGGGAGACCGCATGAAGGTGACGGTACACAAGCAGGAGATACAGGAATATCAGGAGGAAACCCAGGTACGTCATCACGTCTTTTGATGATGTGAGATCGTGCATGAGAGAGGTGAAGAGCTCAAAACTTCCCGTCGGCTGAACTGTTATTCCTACGGGGGGTTTAAAGAAGCCAATATCCTTTATCATCTGCTGTTTTAGCGATTCCTCGGTCTTCGACTCCATCTTTATGGTACCGAATTCGATAACCGCATTCATGGAACCGCTGAGGTAGGGCAAGGAGACCTGTTCGGGAATCTTCCCAAGGACCGTATCCAGCTGGCTCTGGGTTTCCGGCAGGACACCGTTATTGTAGGTAATGATGTAGGTAGCGATACTTGTCGCCCGGGTGAGTTCTGAATGCCGGGATAATTCGAAGTCCTGGAAGTCCTTCATCCATTTGATCGTATCCAGATCGGTTACACTCTGCCCTTCAACATAGATAGTTGCCGTATCGGTTGAGCCAATGACCCTTCCCACTTTATCCATCTGGATCTTCGCGGGCATATCGCTTGGTACAAATGCTTTTTCACTTGTCTCGATCGTAATGATTGCGTCAACCTGGAAACCGATAACCGCGACAAGTGCCGCAATCAGGAGGATTGAAATGGGATTTTTCGCAATTTTTACCGAAATGTTGGTCAGGAAATCGCCGTAAGAGAAGGTACTTTTCTTTTTGCCCGCTTGTTTCTTTTCAGCCTCGACGATATCCAGTGAATCGCAGGCACCTTTACCCACAGCATAACATACCTCCGGTTTTGGACCTTTTGGTTTGTAGTTTAGCAGAACCGCAAGGGTCGGCATACCAATGAGGGAGACGCAGTAGCAGCACATGACTCCGATGATAGAAACAAGCCCGAAGGACCTGATCATCGGAACCGGTGAGATAAACATTGCAAGAAAACCCATGCAGGTAGCGAGCATGGCGAATAAGACTGCAGGACCAGTTTTTGTAACTGTGGTAAAAACCGCATCTTCAAGAGAACCTTTCCGTGATTCTTCATCGAACCGGGCATGAAACTGGATTGCATAATCAATGCCAAGACCAATAAGAACGGGGAAGGCCCCCACGACTGCCATGTTGAGTTTGATCCCGGCAAGTCCCATCATACCAAGGGAAGACACGAGGCCAATCCCTACAAGGAATACCGGCATGAACCTGTACCGGACATAAGCAAAGAGAATGCCCATTACAAGGACCATGAGGATCATCGCGGCACCGATAAGAACTCCCATGTTCTGGCCAAGACCGGCCGACATCTCTTTTGAGAATGCCGGGCTTCCGGTGACGGTAACCGTTGTCCCCGGGGGCGGGTTTGACGCGCTGACAACAGAATGGATATTGTTGAGGCCGGCGGTCTTGGCGTTTTCGGATAGTCCCTCACTCAGTTTGATCTGGACAAGAGACATCATATTTGACGGGATCGCAGTAGAGCGGATCTCTGCGGGAATCAGGGATACCGCTGCATTAATATCAGTCCTTGACTGGGGGAGGGTTCCGCCATGAACTGCCTTGAGCAGATCGGTTATGCTCCCGACGGATTTTATATTCTGTTGCTGGCGAATTGTTGTCTCCAGCCGGTCAATGTATGACAGGACATCCGGATTTAATGGATCGTTTGTCTCTATAATCAGGATTATGGAATCCGACTGGAATGTGTCGATATAATGATTGTAGAGAATTCCTTTTGGTGAGTCCGAATTGAGGTACGTTGATGCCCCAGTCTCCATCGTTATCGTGGTCATCCCATAGAGCGAAATGAGAAATACCAAAGCCACAAGTGCAGCGACGTGTCGGGGATATTTGTTGATTGCCCGGGCAATGTGTTCAAAAACAGAATCAATCATATTTTACCATCATTCACGTATTCCGGAGGATCTCCTCATCCGTTGTCTTTTTCCAGATATTCGATTAGTGTTCAAAATGTTAACTGGGATTATCTCTTTCCCGGTTTTCCTTTAGATTATGACTGTTTTTTCCGGAGATGGAAGGCAAGATAAACGATCCCGATTATTGCTGCGGCGATTACTGAGAGATAAATAGGATTTGTAAGGATCGTTGTCAATCCAGCCGGTTTTGTGACATTGACGGTCACCTTCATCGTTTCGGAAATATACGTATTATCGAGCGCATCCCGGTAACGGATCTCAGAATCGAGGCCATATTCCTTAATGGTCGCCCCCTTATCTACCGAAATATCGTACGATGCTTTTGCGGATTCGCCGGGTTTAAGATCCCCGAGGTACGCAGTATCATCATTACTGGTGAAGGGATCGACCGCACTGATGCGGGCCTGGGCGCTGTAGATTATCGTCTCCCCGGTATTTTTATACTCAACATCTACGACTTTCTTGTTACCGGGGTTCATTTCAGCCGGCTGGGAGATTATGGTAAAATCCACTTTACCGCCAACCGGGATACCGATCGTATCGCTCCGGGAGGTTACAAAATTGCCCTCATTATTCTGGTAGACAACAACAACATCGACCGGATATGTCTGCCGCTGTGCATCTCCGGAAACCGCTACCTTGTACCGACACGAGATTGTACTACCCGGGGGGAAATCTCCGATATATGCGCTGCTGTCCGTAGGGGTGATGGGGCTGTTCCCGCTGCGCTGGATCCGTACGGTTGCTTTCTTCCCAAAGTCGGAACCGGTGTTCAGGATTTTCATATCAATGTAGCCTTCAGTACCGATATTGAGGTGATCAGGTGTGGCCGAGAGGACATCAATGGAGATATCCGGCTTTATTTTTATCGGAACAAGAAGCGTTCCTGTAACCGTTTTATACGTATACTGGACGGTGTCAACACCATACTGGTCTACGGTGTAAAGACAGGTATAATTGTACTTGACAGGGAGCGTGAAACTTCCGGATGGAGCAGAAGAATTGATCTTAGTGCTGAATACTGCGCTTTTACTTGCCCCTCCAAGAAGATCACCAAGCATCTGGGGATCCGATTTCACCGTAAGCGGGGCATCTCCGGGAAGGAGTGTTATTGACAGGAATTTTGCGGTATTTGGCAGATCATCCCGGTTTACAATATCAGAACGGACGAATTTGAACTCGTTTAAGCCGGTGTTCTGAATAATTATGGTCAGGGGAATATCAGCACCCGGACTGAATTCGTTGGTTCCGGAAATATACGCGGATAATTCCGGGCTACCAGTCATGTATTTTTCTCCTGCAAATGCAGGTATTACCAGAACTGCACAGAATATGAGTGACAGGCAGAACAATTTTCCCTTGCTTGGCATTTTGAAAGCTCTCCTTATGCAAATTGAATTAAGTGCTATCAAACCTGCAATTTTGCAGGAAATGAACGCTTTTCATGTTGTTCCAATATGGATTATTCTTAAGAACATGGCGAGTATTTTTATTTAAGTATTTGGTTTATGTATAACACTTAATTATAAGTTATAATTGTATCACATAATTGTTACAATTGAAGGAAATATATTTATAAAAGACCCTCATTTTCTATCTAATGAATTCTTCACAGGATGATCTCAACCGGATAAAAGAGCTTTTAAAAGAGTCTCCTCATGGGTTGAGTGTCACCGAAATTGCGCGTGCAATTGATCGCAACAAACATTCGGTCGGACGATATCTTGCAATCCTGCACGTCTCCGGACAGCTTGAGATGCGGACATGTGGAAAAGCAAAAATTTTCTCTCTGTCTTCAAGAGTTCCCTTGAATTCCCTGCTGGAGTTTGCCCCGGACCTGATAATTGTTCTTGACCGGGATTTCCGGGTAGTGCGGATCAATGACCGGTTTCTTGAGCTCTTCAGCAGAACCCGCGATGAAATTGAAGGAAAAAATATTTCCTTCCTTCCATTATCGAACCAGCTTACTGAGATACTTATTGAGAAGATCAAAGCTTCTCTCACAAAAGGAAATTTTGATCAGGAAATAGTAATTCATACGGAAAAAGATAATTTCTATCGACAGAAAATTATATCGACCGTTTTTGAGGACGGGGCTGAGGGAATTACTGTCATTTTCGAAGATATCACCGCCCAGAAAAAGGCAGAAAATGCATTACGTTCCAGTGAAGAAAGATTCCGCCTTATGGCAGATAATATCCGGGACGGCCTGATAATTTTTGAAAACGGAAAAATTGCATATGCAAACAAACAGGTAGAAGAAATTTTTGGATACCCCCGCGAGGAGCTTGTATCCCTTTCTCCTTCCGATCTTGCCGCGCCGGAAGATAGGGAAAGAATAGAGACACTCATCTCGAAAAATAGTGCTTCCGGAGACGTTCCTGACGAATTTATGTTCTGGGTGATCCGAAAAGACGGGACTCATCGTTTCCTCTATAATCGTATCACCGCTCTTGAATATGGAGGTGCCCAGATAAAATATATTATTGTAACCGATATGACAGAGGGTATCCAAATGCATCAGGAACTCCATAGTCAACTGTCTATTTTCAAAAATATTTTGAATACGTTACCTGCCCCACACTTCTATCTCGATACGAAATTACAGTTTGTTGGGTGTAACGAAGCATTTGCAAATCTGGTCGGAAAGAACGTTGAAGATTTTCCCGGGAAAACATGCAGAGAACTTTTTCCCCGGGATCAGGAATCCATGATTGGGCAGTACGATTGTGATATTCTGTCCGGCACACCCTGCATGACATATCCGGCAAATCTGCCGATAGTCGATGGCTCCAAACGTAATATTTTTATCCGGAAATCTCCGGTCATTAACCCAGATGGGAAAATTGTGGGGATTCTGGGAATGGTTGTTTTGAATCAACCGGAGTCCCATATTTAGACTCAATACTTTTTTACGAATAGACGATTGTACTTAATTTGATGGATATCAGATCTGTGCAAATTACCTGCACTATTGGAATAATACTCCTCCATATCTCATCGGGATGTGTTGCCCCACCCAAGGGGACTGCATCATCATCTTCTTCCGGGTCCACGGGGAATATCGCTGTTCCGACAATGGGACCATCAACAGAGATATCCGTAGCAATTACAACCGGGACGCCATACTACGTAACCATGAAAACTCCGTATGGGGAAACAACAACACCTGCATTTACCCCGACCCCGGCCGTCTTTCCGGTGACAACAACAATTCCTGATGCCTACATCACGATCTACGGAGGAACTCAGGTTTTTGCCTATAATAAAACCGCATTCTCGTTTGATCTAAAAAATCTACCCATGCTGATTGATTTTTCGGTTAAGCCGGTAAACATAACCGGAAGTAACGTGAATAGTTCCCGGGCCGGGGGTCATGGGGATCAGACCGTCAATAATGACTATTTCAGTCCGATTTCGTGGTACCAGGTAACGGTCCGGGACAAATAAAATGGGAAGATTCTCCTGCAGGACGGGTTCCAGAACGGTTATTCGCAGGATCCCGGCCCCCGGACAATAAAAATCCTGAGCCGGGGGAATTTCCTCATCGAACTCAGTGGTAACCAGATCACGGCAACCACCAATGTTTCGGTAAAACGGACCGGGAATATCGGTAATTCGACGGGACTATTATCTGCAGCACCGTAAACTTTAGCACCAATCTTTTTCCCTGTTTTTAAAAATCTCTTCGGGAGACGGTGAATTATTTAAGTGATGAAAACGATTTTAGTAGGCAAACAGTAATTGCCCAGTGTCCCGGTAGGGTAGTGGACATCCTAAAAGATTGCGGATCTTTTGACCCGGGTTCAAGTCCCGGCCGGGGCGTATTTCTGTGTTATAAAAACGATTTTTAATATTGTCCTCTTATATCGTATTGTCTTTGGCTTATTCAGGATTCCGGTCTTCTGGTACCCGATTTGAGAAACACACAAAAGGGGTTTTTAGAAGTTGGTGCCTGTTTCAATCATCCGATTTACTCCGAAATTTCTTCTTGTTCCCTTAGAAAAAAGGAGATTATTAGCCGGGACAGACGTTTGATGATATGGTCTATTATGCCATTTGGGAAATCGGTGCAATAGTAAACAGGATTACTCCCACAATCAGGAAGGATATCACCAGGTAATCCCGGTGCTGGTAGGGAAACTCCCGCAACCGGGTTCTTTGTGCGGTCTGGTATCCCCGGATATCGATTGTCAGATCCAGAACATTAGCGCGTGAGAGAGCGTTCGAGACCAGCGGGATAACAATCGGCGCAACGCTCCGGATCTTTCCCATGATACCGGTCCCCGGGTTATATCCACGTGCCAGTTGCGCCTCATGAATACGGTTGCCTTCAATCTGCAATGTTGGGATGAACCGCAGGGCAATAATAAACATGAGAGTATAATCGATGGTGATCTTCATCTTTTCCATCGTGTGGACCAGATCCCGGGGTTGAGTCGAGATTTGGAAGAGCTGGAACGCATAGATGAGGATCATAAACCGCAGACTCAGGATAACACCGATACCGAGTGCTCCCCATGTCAGGGGGATACTTTCCGGAAAAATGGGCGCGATCCGGCAGAAATGAGATACGCGATAAGATCTCCGCCCGGTATGGTAAGAAGGTTGATTACTACAAATACAACACTTAGCATGATGATGAGCCGGGACTGCTGGACTACTTCTGTATAGAGATTACTCAGGTACGAGATGGCAAGGAGAGCAATAACGAGACCGATGAGAAATACAATATTCTTTGCAACAATGCATACAGCACTGATCGCAATAACAAAAGCGATCTTTGTCAATGGATGAAACCGGTGAAAGAAACCATCCTTAAAAGCATAGGCAAGAATTTCCGACATTATCGGTTTCCACCCCGAGCAGCAGCGTCTTCAACAATCTTACCTTTTTCCATTCGTACGATACGGTCAGCGCAATGGTCCGCAATATCCCGGTTGTGCGTAATGATGACGATCGTATGACCCTTTTGCTGGAGATCTTTGAGAATTTCCATTACCTGGCGAGCTTCATTTCCGTCAAAACCTGTCGTGGGTTCGTCCAGGACAATGATCTCCGGGTGCATAGCAACGACACAGGCTATTGCGAGTCGCTGGCGGTCTCCCCGCGAGAGCCCCCGGGGATAGAGATCTTTTGTATGGGCGAAACCGGTATTTTCCAGGGCCGTGTCAATTTGGCTTTCAGAGGCATCTTCCCCGATATTTTTGAGGCCGAATGCCACCTCCTCCCTAACAGTATCAGCAAAAAACATGTGGTCAGGATTCTGGAATACGAGCCCGACATTCCGGGCCAGTTCAGCAATCGAACAATTTTTCGTGCTTTCTCCAAGGATCATGACTTCACCGCTTGTCGGTGTCAACAGGTTATTGAGATGCTTAACAAGAGTTGTCTTCTCCGAACCGTTTTCCCCAACAAGTACAATAAATTCTCCCGGATATACGGTGAGATCGATCCCGGGTAGTGCAGAAATATCTCCGTAAAAATATGCGAGGTTGGTTATCCGGATTGCCGGTATATCCGGTTTTGTTCCGGCAGAGATCGTTTGCTTGCTTTCCGTAATCCCGGAGAGATTGGGAATGACAATTTTTCTTACGCATTTATCATGAAGAACTTCGGAGGGGGTTCCGCTTGCGGTAATTTTACCATCTTCCGTAACTACATGGGTATCGACAATATCCTGGATTTAGCTGTATTTATGTTCGATAAGGAGGATAGTCCGTCCCCGTTCCTTCAGGTTTCGGAGAATTTCCGCAATTCTTACCGTGGCATGTTCATCCAACTCGGAAGTGGGTTCGTCAAGGATCAGGATTTCGTTATCAAGTGCAAGAGTCGCCGTAAGGGCCATCCGTTGTTTCTGTCCGCCGGATAGTTTGTGGGGGGACCGGTTTTTCAGTTCCGCAACATGGGTCATCTCCATGACTGATGCAAGCCGGTTTTCAATGGTTGCAACATCAAGCCCGCGGCGTTCAAGCGCGGAAAGAATCTCTTCCTCAACGGTCGTAAAGATCAGCTGGGCTTCTGCGTCGTCAAAGACGATCCCGATCTTCCTCGCAAGTTCTGAAAGACTGTTGTATTCGGCAACGTCCCTGCCATCAACAGATATATGCCCCTTTTTCCCCCCGTATTTGTGATGCAATATCCCGGCTGCGGCCAGACAGAGGGTTGTTTTCCCGGCGCCGGATGGTCCGGTCACCATCACGCACTGACCCCTCCCTAATGAAAAAGTGAGAGTGCGCAGGGCAGTTCGCGCCGCATGCGGATAGATATAACTTATCCCGTTGAGTTCGATCATCCCTACCCTCTCGACAGCATCTGGCTGGAGGGACGATAAAGAATCTGCACAATAATTGCGTTGAAGATCGCAGTAATTACCACGATCTGGACAAAGACAACGACAAAACTCCACATATCGCCATTATATTTTTTCAGGACATTGGCACTGACAAAGATAATTGCTATGGCGGCAAACGAGAAACCGCTGACAAGCGTAGTGATAAAGATCGTAACCGTCGGAGCAAGCTTGATCCGGTTCATCAGAACAGCGTACAATGCAAAGCAGACGAGAGCCCCGAGGAGTTCGCTGATCAGGTTTGCCGGGGGAAACATGGAACTCGATATCAGCATCGAGAGAATACCGGCAACGATACCGATTCCCAGTACCTCAAAGACCTCGGGCCGGATTAGGATAATCGCAAGACAGTAAAAAGCGATGATCATATTCGGTGTGAGCGGCGTCTGTAACATCGCAAGGAAATACCGGAGAATCGCACCGATTGCAAGGAGAATTCCTACTATTGCAATATCTTTTGACTTTATGTGCATCACTTACGTACCAGATTATTAAAGGTATAAAGATCCAAAGACGCGGGGATGTGTTAAAAATTATACCGTGGTGTATACTTTTGTTCATTCACATATTAAAGCATAACTTTTTGAAAATGATCCGGATACCCTTACGGTCGTCTTATCCCTGATAAGCCGTTGGTTATTATTCGGAGAATATGTGTGGTGTTTTCACGATCCAGCAGCACCGTGTAATATACAGAAATTTCGTAACCTTAGTTATCACGTTACTCTTTACCGTTATATTCTATAACAATTGTTGGCACCCATGGATATTTATTGAAATTTTATTAAGGAGTAATTTTATTAAGGAGTGATTGATATAAAAAAATTGAAAACTTCTCCATCCATTCTGGAAATTCCTGGAATAAGGGATAAGATTTAATACCAGCCTTAACCCCCATGAGAGATAGGAAGATCTGGACATGCTGTTTGCACCGGGCAGTGATGATATCTACAAGGATGCTCTGGCACTTCACGCAAGCCACCACGGAAAGCTCGAAATCCAGTCCAAGGTACCGCTGGTGACAATACATGATCTCTCTTCTGCATATACCCCCGAGGTTGCTGAAGTCTGCCGGCAGATTGCAAAAGATAAGAACCTTGCATACACGTACACGATGAAAGCCAATACAATCGCGATAGTGACGATGGATCCGCGGTTCTTGGCCTCGGGAAGATAGGTGCGCATGCGGCAATCACGGTCATGGAAGGAAAGGCCATCCTTTTTAAGGAATTTGCCGGTATAGATGCCTTTCCCGTCTGTTTCGAGACTTCGAAGGCGGATTTCGCAGACCAGGTCCGGAACATAGCACTGGTCTTTGGAGGTATTAACCTCGAAGATATCGCAGTCCCTAAGTGCTTTGAAGTTGAGGATTCCCTTCAGGACATCGGGATCCCGGTGATGCATGATGATCAGCACGGGACTGCAGTTGTAGTCCTTGCTGCACTTCTCAATGCCTGCAAAGTGACCGGCAGAATGTTCGAGGACTTGAATATTGTTATCTGCGGAGCCGGGGCGACCGGTTATGCTATCACACGACTGCTCAAATGTATCGCGTATGATACCAATGTCTGCATACGTGTGCACGAGATAATCGTATGTGATACCAAAGGCACAATCTTCCGGGGTCGTGAAGGGTTCTATGCGAATAAATAGAAATTTATCATTGCTGTGGAGACGAACCGGCCGGCTCTTGACGGGAAGACCGCTGATAGCATGATTGGATTCGATGCAGTTATTGGCGTATCAGCCCCGGGAATTATCGCCGAAGAGATGGTACATTCCATGAAGAAGGATCCCATTGTTTTTGCCATGGCAAACCCGGTCCCTGAGATCATACCGGATAGTGCGAAACGGGTCGGAGCCGCAGTAGTCGGTACCGGGAGGAGCGATTTCCCAAACCAGACTAATAATGTCCTTGTATTCCCCTGGATTTTCCGGGGAGCTCACGATGCCCATGCAACCCGGATAACGGACGAGATGAAAATTGCAGCAGCCCATGCCATCGCGGACTACCAGAAACCCAGTGCCGATAATATCCTCCCGAATATCCTTGATAAAGGAGTGACCATCGCTGTTGCAAAGGCAGTGGCGGAAGCAGCAAAAATGTGCGGATGCAGCAGGGATATATGAATCCCTGACGGAAATCTTGTTTTACATAATTTCCTGCATGCATCTCCGGGGGTAAGAAAACAAACACTTTATCTTGTTTGTTAGCCGGCATGCCGGCTTGCCTGAGCCACAAAAGATTTTCGAATCTGCTAATCGGACATACCAGTCATCATATCTATCCATATCCGGTAATCTCATAATTAATTTCGGTAACCCGGCCTGCACATTCCTTGCCATGCACGAGGACTTCTTCCGCCATTTTCTTGAGAATTGCCGGAAAAACTGCACCAACGATCTCGAATACCGGTTTTCCGCCGCAAAAAAACTTAAATGTCGGAGTTCCCCGGACACCGTACCGCTCCGCGGTCCACATGCTGGTCATGATATTAAGGCGTGCGAACATAATGATATTTTTGAACTCTTTTGCATAACTGACAAAATACGGCTCTGTTATCCGGCAGTATGGACAGGTCGAGCTGTAAAACATCACTGCCACTGGCTTCTCGCTCTTCTCGACGACCCGTTCCCAGAGAAGATCACTTGCCTCAACAAGTGTTCGGGTTCCTGAGTCAGAGCCACAGAAGAAGGTGCTTTTTGGGTGGTTTGATGAGCCGATTGCGCTGGCATGGCCGGTACCGGAGTAACTGGTGTTGATGGCCCGGAAATATTCGGTTTTTCTGACGAATCAGGTTTTTGTTGATCCATGGTGCACCATCAGTTCATGATAGTGATAAACCACAGATATAGCTTTCGTGAAAAGGAGCAATAATAATAGCACATCCGCGGTACTTTAAAACCGATATTATTACGAGAGTGTATAAATTTTAGATTGGTAATTTCCTGTATAGAGTAATTTCTGTAAAGAACAATTAAATGGGGATCCGACGATGATTTACTACAATTGCCAGTCACCGTCTGGTATTCGAGCAGCGAAAAACCGTGCAGGAATCGAACAATAACAAGTTCTCCGGAAAACACCATGACGGAAATATGTGAAGATTCTTGTAAAACCCCCCTCCTCTTGAAATTTCAGAATAACACGGTATACCGGGACGACAGGGAAGTCCTGAATTCGATCTCGGTCACAATTTGCGATGGTGAATGTATCGCAATTCTTGGCCCCAACTGGTCTGGTAAATCCTCGTTTATCAAGACCATTACGCGTGAATACTATCCGGTTTTGCAGGATTCGGAGGTCATCTTCAGGATCCGGGGTGCGGAAGTATGAGATATCTTCGATCTCCGGTCCCTCTTTGAAATTGTATCGAATGATCTTCAGAGTACATTCGCACGGGATTTGGATGGATGGGAAGTCATCCTTTCAGGATTTTTCAGCAGTGTCGGATTGTATAATCGGTGCATTACGCCAATGATGGACTGAAAAGCAGATGAGATCCTCGAATTTCTCGAAATTGGGCACCTGAATAACCGCAGGATGACGGAAATGTCATCTGGGGAGGCGCGGAAGTTCCTGTTCGGCAGGGCTCTCATCCATAACCCGAGAATGCTCATTCTCGATGAGCCAAAAAACAGCCTCGATATGCACGCTCTTCACCTTTTCCGGAAAACACTCCGGAAGATCGCGCAGTCAGGGACTGGTATAATTCGTGTTACCCACAACATGCAGGATATAATGCCAGAAATCACCCGGATTATTCTTGTAAAAGACGGGAGGTTCGTAATTGACAGTCCGAAAGAAGAAGTACTTACGGATAAAAAAATGGGGGAACTCTTCTCGATCCCCGCAACCATTCGCCGTGAGTGCGGTTATTATTACACTGTCGGCGATTAATGCTAAGACGCTTTTCTGGTGCTGCACCCAATTTGTTACTCTTTTACGGGATGGGGATACTCTTGTTGTTTCCCGGATGAATGTCAGCAGTCCGGAACTACGACTGTTGTGACCGAATATCTGGGTCTGTTCACCCCAAACCTCTTGACGATGGCTTTCATCTTCTTTCCCGGAAAAAGGGTTTTTCCTCATCCTCGGGAGCGCGCCGGAGACTTCCATTGGAACAGGCAGAAAAGTGCAGGAATACCTTTTCAGTAAATTGCACATTTCAGAAACCTTCTCAGAATTACTCATATTTTTGTTAAGACACTTCCAGCGGCTGTTGGCGAACTGAGTTCAGTGCAACAATCATCTTTATTGTTATCTCTATCATTACCCGGGATTCTTCCAGGAAAGTAAAGTAAAAAACGCAGCCGAACTCATCACTCCTGAGACCGGGTTTGTTCACCGGTAAGCAGGTAAGGCTTCCCTACCATTCCCCCCATTTTCGGAAAATTTCCAAAATCGGATATCTTTATATACATTGGAGTTGAGTGTTATCCATCTGCCTGAAGTGATGTTGTGCGATGCCAGAAAAGACCTTCAGAGTTGCCCTCACAACCGGGAAACATGCACGCCTGAAACGTCCACGGTTTCGGGCTGACATCTACCAGTTCCATAACCTCACACTATCTCAATTTTTTTTACAAGAAAGAGGAGATTTCAAGAACGTTTTTTGGTATAACTTTGGAAATCCCCGGTTATGGGTTGACTCGGAAGTGCGATGTAATCAGCAGAAACACACTTTCGCGGCGTGCATGGCATGATATAAACTCACGAACAAGTTCAGAATTTGTGGTATGTATCCTTGTGAAAAGATTCACCTCTCGCCTTGGAAAGCAATCGCAGCCAAAACGGCAGAACACCATTGCCCCAATTTCATGAATTGGCCCTGTCACCCGACAGATCATATGGCAGGGGGGACGAAGTAAAATGCCACAACGCGTCGAAACAGGAACACTTACCGGCAATACTCTCGGGTTTACCGAGGAACTCTTCTCAGGGTGGCTCGAGCTCTACGAAGACTCCCGGGTATATCTTCATTACATCATTTCGCGGCACAAAAACGAGCATCACACCCAGCAACTCCTGGAATCCTGGATCGATAACGGATACGATGTACGGGTCGTTCTGCCCCGTCCGATTATGAAACACATCCTTACAAAGTATGGGTTCGAATCATCGTCGGAATTTCTCCCGGAACATTATGATGAGGAGGTAGAGGTCTGGAAGAGGCCGGTCTTATCAAAAGCGGAATGACTATCCGGTAATCTGAGTTTTGACCAAGATGGCAGGTATTTCTCCATGGTATTAATTTCTGTCAGGTAAAGTTTTCAGCTGGCTTTCCCGGTAAAGTCCGGGCAATTGGTATTCAACCATAAACCTGTCCCGAATAAAATAAAAATACGTTCACATTGTTCAACCCACATTTTTTTTAGACCGGCCGTACATTCTTGTTAATATCGAAAGAACCAATGGATTTTTCTTGATGGGATATTGCGGTGAATAAAATGCAGATGCGAATCGGCGGAACAGAAACAGGGGCGATTGCCGGGAAAATCCTTGAAGTGAGGAATCCCGCTACCAGTGAGATCATCGACAGTGTGCCTTCCGGGACCGCAGATGATGTCGGATCAGCTGTTGATGCAGCACGGGATGCAGTCGGAACCTGGGTTAAGAAGACACCGCGTGAACGGGGAACCATCCTTTCCCATGCGGCCCAAATGGTGCGGGAGCAGCACAAGGACCTTGCACGCCTTCTGACTATGGAACAGGGAAAGCCCCTCAGGGAAGCTATCGATGAAGTAAGGGGTTTTGCCAACATTCTCGAATTTTACACCGGAATATCAGCGCATAGTTCCGGTAAGGCAATCCGGCTCGGGGCGTCAGGAGACTGCATAGTAATCCGCGAGCCGCTTGGAGTCTGTGGGGCGATCATCCCGTGGAACATGCCGGTTCTTATCATGGGCTGGAAGATCGGTCCCGCGCTTCTTGCTGGCAACACAATGGTCCTCAAACCCGCATCCGTGACACCGCTTACCTGCCTGAAACTTGCCGCAATCCTTGACGGAGCGGGTCTCCCTCCGGGTGTGCTTAATGTCATTACCGGGCCCGGTGAAGACGTTGGTGAGGCCATAGTCCGTCATCATGCCGTAAAAAAGATCTCATTCACTGGCGATACCGCAACCGGTGAGAAAATCCGGCAGATCACGAGCCTTAACCAGAAGGAACTGGTGCTTGAACTTGGCGGATCGGACCCTATGATCGTTATGGACGATGCAGATTTCGGAAAGGCTGTCGAAGGAGCTATACGGGGCAGATTCTACAATGCGGGTCAGACCTGCACTGCAGTAAAACGATTGTACGTTCACGAGAAGATCGCTGACCATTTCACCCGCGAACTGAAAAACCGGATAGAGGCTCTCTCGGTAGGAAACGGCCTTGGATCGAAAGTTGACATGGGTCCGCTGAATAGCGCGGGCCAGAGGGAAAGAATTGCGGTCATGGTCGAGAGTGTCCGGAACGCAGAAGAGGGGACCATTGTTACCGGAGGATGCGAGATGCGGGGAAAAGCATTCGAAAACGGGAACTTCTACCGCCCGACACTCGTGGCCGGAGTTGCCCCGGAGAGCCGGCTTGTCACCGAAGAATTATTCGGGCCGGTCCTCCCGGTCATGACAATTCCTGACCTTGCGACGGCCATTCGGGAAGCGAACAATTCCCGGTACGGGCTTGGTGCTTCGATATGGACGAGGGATATCAGGAACGTTAAAAGGACTTTTGATGAGGTACATGCAGGTATTGTCTGGGTGAACAGGCACCTGACTGTACCACCAGAAGTCCCGTTCGGGGGTGTGAATGACAGTGGTATCGGGCGGGAGAACGGGCAGGATGCGCTTGACGGCTATTCCCGGACAAAGACACTTCTTCTTGGATGGTGAATGGAAAAAGAGACTTTTTCTGTTTTTCATTTACATTTTTACTTTTTCCGGATTGCACGGATGGCGATCAGAACTGCCGGCAGGCAAGCCAATGCTATCATGGGAGCTGGCAACCGGGTTGTTGGTGGAACCGGAGTTGACACCGTTGTCGGGAGCTCAGTTGGGGAAAGAGATGTTACCTTTGTTGGTGACAATGGTATCACACCCATTGTCGCTGGCAGGGCCGGCAGCAGGTTGAACGATGTCGAACCGGTCACGGTTACTGTCACACCGGATACTGTTACCAGGTACTTGTCCGGTTTCCACGTGGAGGTATCGGCAGTAAAAGACCAGTGGTTCAGTCCGGTTGTTCCCGGAACGACCTTGACGATTCCTGAAGCCCCGGAGAACTCACCCGACTGGCTCTTTGTGGTCGGCTGGAAAGATTCTGAGTATATAGTAACGCTCAGGTCATCGCCAACCGCGAGATTAGTCGATCCCTGGGATGTAATGATGTCACCAACGTAATGCGTGCCAACCCAGTCGATGAATGCATTTGGAGAGCTGATCGTGAACGCAACTTCGGCAAAAGTGTCATCGATATTCGGGCTGCTGATGGTCTCCATAAGCGCCAGGGCGGCGTCAGGTTTCTGGAGACTGCCGGAACCAGTAAGGCTGAATATGGAAGTCCCGGCACCGGTCATCTGGTTAGTAACTTTGCCGGTCGCTGCGTCATACGTGATGTCCAGCCGGCCGTTCATCATCGGGTGCTGGACAAGGACGACGTACTGACCCGGGGCGAGATTCTGGGTATCTGCCGCCCTGAGCTGGTATGAATAGGTATTATCATTGTTTACCTGCGTTGTCGTGACCTTCACGTAATTGGGTCCGATGATCCAGATCTGGAGTCCCCCCTGAGGATGCCCGGTGGCGATACCATTGATATATACTGAGTCACCGTTCGAGATTGTTCCGCTTGATGCCCCTCCCGGCGAGAGAGTAAGAGCCAGAGCCGGGGCGGCTATAAGAAGCGCAAGTATGCATAATCCCGGCAGAATCCTGCGCAATGCAGTTGAGAAAAATGGTGTGACCATGATCGTACCAAACCTTCTTTATGGATTCATGAAATGCCGGAGGAAAAACTTGCTGATATGTGAAAAAATCGTTTCCCCGTCATGCAAGTGCCGGCACGGTATCCGCCCAGGCCTGGATCCGGAGACAGATCTCGTCCCACTCGTACGATGAGACCGTCTCCCGGTCCCGACTCGATTCCCCTTCGCATCAAGATACGTGAATTTCGCAGTATACATCTCCCGGACCTTCTCAATCGAGGGATGGAACTTCCGATCGCTCCGGTACGATGTGCACCCGAGCGGGTTTTTCAGATGACGGGTCGCGCTTTTCTTGTTGAGAATAACTTTGAATTCGGTCATAGGCATTCTCGCTGTTCTCACGTGAGTCGTACAACATCTACACTATTGCGATGCCGTAAAGGATCGCTGGTCTCCCTCATTTGCCTAGGGCCAGAGCTGGTTATATTCAACCATGAGTGCGAACTATAAAATTTTGTTGGTCACCATCACGACTGATGCGGGGGTCGGATGATCAAGTAGGGATCGCACCTGTTCCGGTAAAAATGACAATATTGTATGAGGGTGAACTGGCTTTTTCTGATGTTGAAAAAGATACAGCCCGGATAATTTTTGAATTAGATTATCATCACTAAGGTGTGTAGTACGGACGCCAACTTATTATTCGACCCTCTACAAACCCTAACATTTCCGGAGCTTTTCCTGTCATCAAAAACAAGAATTTTTATAACGGATATTGTGCAAATCTTTCTGCAAAAAAATCCTCGGCCATATGTAGGGGGTCGGACGTCCAATTAGCCGGATACACCTGCCCGGCACGAAAGAATATTCGTCCATTTAAACGCATGGTAATCCCGGGACAACCGGAGAGGGAAGAATTGGTATGCTTAACAAGACATCTACAAGTGCACCGCTCGTTATGTTCGTGCTCTGCCTGATCTGTATCTCGATTGCCGTTGCCGATCAACGATGTTCTAAAAAGAACACTGGAGACTCAAAAGCAGGGCGGCGGATACGATAAAATCAAAAGAATTGAGTGGGAGGAGTAAGCCTCCTTCTGTTCTAGCGGCATTCAGCTATCGCGCCAAACCTGGACGGAAGACCGGGCGTCCTGTTGTCCTGTTCTGGCTTGCACCCGCAGGGATTCGCCGTTTCAACGTATCCTGTCTCTTATGGCTCAACGGGTTACTCGCATGGTTTCCCGTGCTTCTCGTCGATTAGACTCAACCGCATCATTGCAAAAAACAGGCCGTGCCGTTTCTGTGCCATTGCCGTGACTCTCGCCACCCGTACTTGCGTACCGCTGCGTGCCCGGTGGGTGGGGGGACTTTCCTCAGCAGCGTGTAACCGCCACCGTTGGCCGCTCTCTCCCTCTCCATTTTGAATGGGTTGCGAAACGAGATAAGGGCAACGCTGGATCATACCCTGCAAAGAAGCCGTTCCATCTTCTTATCCTTCGATAGGTTGTTAAACAATGTGGATACAAATCAGGAACAAATGCGGAGTGGCAAAGATGGACCTGCTTACCGATCATGAGGGGGACCTTACCCTGCAGAGTGCACGGAATACCGTTGAGAATGCGGTCGCGGGAACAACGGTGCCTGCACTCAAGCTCACCCCGGTTTTCCAGGAAAAACGCGGAGTTTTTGTAACGCTGACCAAAGTGGGGTGTCACTGGGGATGCATCGGATTCCCGTACCGGTTATTCCGCTTGAAGAGGCAATCGCCCAGGTGGCGGTTGGTGCAGCTCTCGAAGATCCGCGGTTCCCCCCGGTAACGAAGAGCGAGCTTCCGGCGATTGCGATTGAGGTGACGGTGCTGACCCCGGCCGGCACGGCCTCATTGTCCGGGGCATGGGAACGAGCGGCCTCCTCCTCCCCCAGGTTTGTACGGATTACCACTGGGACGCCCGGACATTCCTCGACCTGACCAGCATCAAGGCCGGTCTCTCTCAACCTCTCTGGCACAACAAGAGTGCTGAGATCCTGACATTCGCGGGGCAGATCTTCTCAGAACACCGGGAAAAGTAATCTTCGGTACCGGTGGAGTTCGCGGGAGGGTAACCGTTTAACGTAATTGCCACACATATAATACGACATAAACGGGAGAGGTATGGCGATAGCATTCGAGAGTTTGTACAGCGACATAGCAGGTCGCTGCGGGAAACTGACGGTTGGTAAAAAGACAATAAAAACACCTGCGCTCCTCCCGGTCATCAACCCCCATCTTCAGCTGGTCTCGCCCAAAGAGATACGGAAGATGGGGGTTGAGGCGATCATCACCAATGCGTACATCTTCTCCCAGAGTAAGCAGTACCGCGAGCGTGCACTTTCCGAAGGGCTTCATAACGTGCTCGACTTCGATGGCGTTATCATGACCGACTCCGGCTCGTTCCAGCTTTCGGTCTATGGGCAGGTCTCGATCTCGAATATAGAGACCCTCTCCTTCCAGCGGGATATCAGAAGCGATATCTGGGTCCCGCTCGACATCCCGACTTCCTCCGCATCCGATCGCGAGACCACGGAGCGCGAGCTCGCGATAACCATGGAACGGCTCGCGGAGGCACGAAACACATTCGGCCCTGATGCACCCATTGCCGGACCGGTCCAGGGCGGGATCTTCCCGGACCTGCGGGAGCAGGCAGGTAAAGCCATCGCAGATCTCGGTTTCCCGTTCTGCCCCATCGGCGCTGTGGTCCCTCTCATGGAACAGTATCGGTACCGGGATCTTGTTTCGGTTGTCATGGCAGTAAAGCAGACCCTGCCGCGCTCGGCCTGCATTCACCTCTTCGGTGCGGGACACCCGTCAATGTTCGCCCTTGCGACCGCTATGGGCTGCGATCTCTTTGACTCGGCTGCGTACGCGCTCTATGCAAAAGAGGGGCGGTATATGACGACCCACGGGAGCTACAAGATCGCTGAGCTCACCGAGCTCCCCTGCGCCTGCGGGGTCTGTCGCTCCCATACCGCAGAGGAGATCCAGAAATCCCTCCAGCGCGAACGGCTTCTTGCCCTCCACAACCTCCATGTTACCATCGCCGAGATCGCGCGGATCCGGCAGGCCATTGTTGATGGCACGCTCTGGGAGCTCGTGGACGAGCGATGCCGGGGCCACCCGCAACTCCTGGCCGGGTACCGGCAACTCACGAACGAGGCCCCGACACTCGAACGGTACGACCGTGTCTCGAAGCGCCGGTTTTTCTACCGGGGCGATGCAAGCTGCACCCGGACGGAGGTCATCCGGTACCAGGAAATGCTTTCTCGGTTCCAACCTGGAAAGAACGTTCTTATTGCGTTCGATGGCGGAGCACGGGAAGGATTTGACGAGACATATCTTTTCAAGCCCCCGTTCGGCCCGTTCCCCAAAGGGCTGAAGGAGACCTTCCCCATCGGGCAGAGCGAGATCCCGGAGTGGGACGAGGCGATGGTTCGTCAGGGTTGCCGGGGCATAAAGACTCTTGCAGAGAGCCACCTGGAGAGCGTTATCACAATCGGGTGCAGCCGGCGTTGGGAATCTATCGTCCGGCAGGAAGTCCCGGGTTGCGGGGTGCTGACCGAATGAGCAGGTTCGATATCCGGAAACGTGATGGTCTTGCCCGGACAGGGACTTTCAGGAACGGCACGGCGACTGTCAGGGTTCCCTCTGCACAGGATATGGAGACACTCTTCCCAGATCTCGCGAGTCTTCAGCTTGCCAACCTCCCGCTCGCGGCCCCGGATCCGCTCGTCCGGGAGTTCCCCCCTCACGCCGGGATGCAGCCGATCCCGCTCCACCCCCACCTCCCACCCGCTGTGGTAAGCGGGGACTGCGTGATGGTCCCGTGCTGGAACATCGCAACTTCCAACCCCCGCACCTACGTGGAGATGCTGGTCGGACTGAAGGAGAAGACCGTGCCGGATGCCACATGGTACGCCCCCGCATCCGCGCTCCCGTCCACCGTCCATATCCTCTGCTACTCGGGTTTCGATCTCTTCGACTTTACCGCCGTCGACCTCAAATCCGCACAGGGCCGGTTCTGCACGCCTGAAGGCGACCTCCCTGCTGATGCAATGGAAAGTGGGATCTGCACCTGCGAGGGCTGCAGGAAAAAAGACTTAAAGGAGCACAACCGGCAGGCTCTCCGGAGCGAACTCGCGCTCGTGACCCGGTTCATTGAGATGGCGCAGCTCCGGGATCTCGTCGAATCCCGGTGCCGGCTCGATGCGTCGCAGGTTGCCATCATGCGCCACCTCGACAACCGCTACCCGTTCATGGAGCCACGGCTTCCGGTTGCCCGGAGCGGGGTTATGCGGGCGAATTCTTCGGAATCCATGCAGCGCGCCGAGATCCGCAGATTCACGGAACGCGTACTTTCGCGCTACACCCCCCCACAGACCGATGTCGCTGTCCTTCTTCCCTGCTCCGCGAGGAAACCCTACTCGCTCTCCCAGAGCCACAAACGATTCCAGCAGGCTGTCGCAGACAGGGCCCACGAATTGGTTGTCACCTCACCAATTGGTCTTGTCCCCCGGGAACTCGAGACCGTGTACCCGGCCGGACATTATGATGTCCCGGTCACCGGCTACTGGGACGCTGAAGAGTGCGCTGTCATCTCCGGCACTCTCGCCCGGTACTTCGCACGGTTCCCGTACCGGCGGATCATCGCCCATCTCGAAGGCGGCGCGCTCGCTGTCGCCCGTCAGGCGGCGGCATTGTGCGGGATCTCCCTCGAATGTACCTGCGAGGAGAACCCGACCAGCGATACGGCACTCAACCGTCTCGATGCTGCTCTCGCAGGAGAGCGCCGGATAAAAGATGACCGGCTCCATGGGATGCTCTCATGGCAGTTCGGTTGCGACATTGATACAAAAGGCACGAATCTCCGCGGACACTTTCCTGAGATTTTCTATAGCCGGAATAACGTCCAGATCTTCTCCATCGATACTGTCACCGGATTGCTCAGACCAACCATTGACGGCTGGAATATGATCCCGGAAGGATACCGTGTCCATATTGACGATTTTATACCGGAAGGCGATGTTCTTGTACCGGGTGTTGTCAAAGCCGACCCACAGATCCGTGATGGGGATGAAGTAATTGTTGTCGGGCCGCGTGCACTTGCTACCGGGAAGGCTGCACTTTCCGGTGAAGAAATGCTCAGATCCCGGCGCGGAATTGCAGTTCGGGTGCGTAAGATAAAGAGGCTCTAAGTCAAATTAGTGAGAGTACATCTGCATTCCATTCCCGATTATTCAATACAGAGATCAAAAACCGGATCGGATGAGATCAAAATACTGATGAAAGACAGGAGAAGTGACCGGGTTGTTCCTTATTGAAAAGAGCGATCGGCTGGCCGATAAAGTCCACCAGATCTGGGTACGTGCGCCCCACGTCGCCCACCATGCAAAGGCAGGGCAGTTCGTAATATTCAGGATCGAAGAGAAAGGTGAGCGTATTCCGCTCACGATCTCGGCAGTTGACGGGGACTCAATACGAGTCATTTTTATGGCCATCGGAAAGACCACCACTCATTTATCGACACTCGTCGCCGGCGATCATATCCAGGATATCGCCGGGCCGCTCGGAAAATCGAGCGAGATCAAAAAGTATGGCACCTGCGTGCTGGTCGGTGGCGGTGTCGGAACGGCAGGCCTCCCCATCATCGCCCGGGAGCTGCGTGCAGCAGGCAACCGGGTCATCGGCATTGTCGGGTCACGGAATGCGAGCCTGCTCATCCTCGAAGACGAGATGGCCAGCACGTGTGACGAGCTCCACATCACGACCGACGATGGCTCGAAAGGCTTTCACGGGTTCGCAGCCGACATGCTCAAGCAGGTCATGGCCAAAGAAAAAGTCGAAGCGGTCTGGATCATCGGGCCAGCTATCATGATGAAGGTCACCTGCGAGGCCACGCGTTCCGCCGGGATCACGACATTTGTCAGCCTCAACCCGGTTATGGTCGATGGCACCGGCATGTGCGGATCCTGCCGAGTCACGGTCGGCGGGGAGACGAAGTTTGCCTGTGTCGACGGCCCGGAGTTCGATGCCCACAAGGTCGACTTCAATGGCCTGATGCTCCGGATGAGGACCTACCAGCTCGAAGAGAAGGAGTCACTCGAACGTTTCCAGGAGCACCAGTGTGCCTGCAAAGGGGGTGCCCGCCATGCGTGATCGCCCGGTCGAGCAGCGCATCCATGATTTCGCTGAGGTCGACAATGGATTCACCCCCGAAGAAGCGATGGTCGAGGCGGACCGCTGCCTCCAGTGCAAGAAACCGCTCTGCGTGACCGGCTGCCCGGTCAATATCGATATTCCAACATTCCTTACGGAAGTCGTGGCCGGGAACTTTAAGAAAGCGTCCGCGATCATCAAGGAGCAGAACATCCTCCCAGCGATCGCCGGCCGGGTCTGCCCGCAGGAGTCCCAGTGCGAGGGCGTCTGCCTTGTCGGGAAGAAGGGTAAGCCGGTCGCCATCGGCGCCCTGGAACGGTTCGTCGCCGATTGGGAGCGTGCGAACGGTACCACCCACCCCCAGAAGAAATCCGCGACCGGTAGAAGAGTTGCGGTTGTCGGCGCCGGGCCTGCCGGTCTCACTGCCGCCGCCGAGCTCGCCCGTGCGGGTCATACGGTCACGCTCTTCGAGTCCTTGCACGAAGCCGGTGGCGTTCTGATGTACGGGATCCCGGCCTTCCGGCTGCCCAAGGAGATCGTAGCGGCCGAGGTAAACGCAGTCCTCTCTCTGGGGGTTGAGCTCAAACTCAACCACCTTGTCGGCCGAAGCGTCACGAAGGAGGAACTGCTTGGTTATGATGCGGTCTTTATCGGGACCGGTGCAGGTCTCCCGTACCTGATGGGACTTCCGGGTGAGAATCTCCCGGGTGTTTACTCGGCAAATGAATTTCTGACCCGGGTCAACCTGATGCGTGCCGACAAGTTCCCGGTCTTCGACACTCCGGTTAAGAAAGGGAGCCGGGTTGTCGTTGCTGGCGGGGGAAATGTGGCAATGGATGCGGCACGCGTAGCACTCCGGCTAGGCGGGAAAGTGACGCTGGTGTACCGCCGGCGCGAGGAAGATCTTCCTGCCCGTGCTGCTGAGATTGCCCGAGCCAAAGAAGAGGGCATCGAGTTTCTGATGTGTGCGAACCCGGTCCGGATAATTGGCGATCAGATTATGACCGGTGTCGAATGTATGCGGATGGAGATGTGTGCCCTTGATGCATCGGGCAGGCCGGAACCTGCGCCGGTTGATGGGAGCCACTTTACGATCGACGTCGATGTCTTTATTGAGGCGATCGGCCAGGGACCAAACCCGCTCCTTATCAGCGAAATGCCTGAGCTAAAGCGGGGAAGAAGCGCTAACCTCGAAGTAGGCCCCGATGGTAATACAACTCTCCGGCACGTTTATGCCGGCGGCGATGTCGCGACAGGCGCTGCAACCGTTATTCTTGCAATGGGTACGGCAAAGACAGCGGCCCATGCCATCGACCGGATGCTAAAAGGCGAATAAAATTCCCCGATATTTTTCCTGGCACTATTATTACCCAACCCAATTTTCGATTCATTTATCAGTTGGGTAAAACCGGATAACTCGCTCAATTATCCTTCACGGTTCTCCCATCTCAAAACGAATGTCTCCCCAGACAGTAACCGGCTACCTTACATTATCCGCCAGATAAAATGAATGCATAATAGAGTGGGCCATATTATAGACGATGCAATCCTTATTCCTGACGGGCAGATCGTCCGGAAAAAACTTCACTTTTTCTGGCTCGCCGACTGTTCCGATTTGATGTGAGGCCGGAAGATCGCGACCCCGAACCAGGCTATCCGCGAAGCTGTTCCCGAAGTACAAAAAGCGGTAGCAGCATATCCTCAGGTCGAAATTGTTATGCGGGCGATCAAGTTCTCGGATGTTGCAAGCTGGCATGTCGGCCCCGACCCGGTCCCAATTGAGGATTTTGTCTGGCCCGAACTGGAAACATCCGGCCTTACGGCAACGGCAAAAGCGATCCGACTTCTTGTCGGGGAGTTCTCCATCGAACGTATACCCCGCCGCGGACTTCCCCCGGTCTGCATCCTTATATCCGATGGTTACTGCACCGATTCGAGCGAAGAGTACAACAATGCAATAGCCGAATTCGGCAAGATCCTGTGGGAAATCAAAGCAGTCCGGCTTGCCATCGCAATCGGTGAAGATTCCGATTATAACGAGCAGGAACTCCTCAAGTTTGTCAACCAGGACCAGATTGATCTCCTGAAAGCCCACTTACCTAAGGAGCTCGTTTCTTACATAAAGTGGGCATCGGTCTCTGCCTCTGTCGCATCGTTCTGGGGGAGGAGTAAAGGTACTAGCGCCATGGATGACTGTTCCAATGTTAGTCTTGAGATGCCGCCATCCCTGATCACGTCAAATACCGAATTATTTTAAAACGAGAGCATGCCGACACCAGAAGAGTTTCTCTGCACCGGTGAATCAAACCTTGGGTGGGCATTCGGGTGCAGCCGTACGGGTGCGTCCCACATCCGGCAGGGCAGACCCTGTGAGGATGCATTTGCCCTCTGGAGCGGATCTACCGGGGCTGCTCCCTGTATTGCGGTCGCTATTGCTGACGGTCATGGAGATCCCCGGCACGATCAGAGCCGGACCGGATCGGCACTTGCCGTATGCTCTGCAATCGAGGAAATGGTATCCTTTCACCGGATGCATTTCTGCGAGGTGCCCTGCCCATCAATCCGGGCCGAGTTCAAGGCAGATTTTCCCCGACGGATTAGCAGGCGCTGGCAGGAAGCGGTGAATGGCGATGCCATCAGGCGGGACATCCCCCCGAACGGGCCCTTCAACTTGAACAATGGATTGAGGATCTGGCTGCTCCCCTTCCTGCACGGCACCTCTCTGCAGCCCAGGGACTGTCCCGGACAGGTGGCCCGGACGCAGCACAGATTCTTATCGGGGCGCTGAACAACAGCCAGTTTCCGGTTCGCGAAGCGGCGTACGATGCTCTCGCTTTCGAACCATTCCTCTTCTCATCGAGGCACTCGGAAATTCCTCTGCCGGTATCGTATTGCGGGTTGCAATCCTGCTTGGGGCTCTTCGCTCGCGCGACACAATCGAACCTTTGTCCGGGCTTTTGGAAAAGGGGGGGGTAAAGTCCGGATAAGTGCTATCTGGGCGCTTGGAGAGATCGGGTCGAAAGATGCATCTGCGCCTTTCCTGAAATTCATCAACCATACGGTTCCACTGGTTTCAAAGGAAGCAGTTGAGGCACTCAGGAAAATCGGTGGAGCATAACTATTCATTAGTAACGCAAACCCGGGCTATCCGGTCGCTTAACGGTATCATAAATCCGGGACAATATTACCGCGAATCCGGACGGACTTTTGTTTATAACTTAGCCGATCTGAAGATTGCCGGTGCGATGGTAAGAGGCAGATAAAACCTGGAAAAATCCAAGGAGGGGGTGCTAGCCAGGTTCATTCCCGGCCCCGGTAACGGTGAAGGCCAGTTTCTTCCCGAAAGCCTTTTCAAGCGCCTTTTTCTCCCCTTCAATCCCCCACATCTCCAGGTGACAGTCACCGCGGGCGCTAACCTCAAGATGGAGATCTTCCCGGTTTGATGACGTGAACCTGACGTGCTGGATAAGGGTAGCATGACTGCGATCAAGACTCTCGATAAGACAGAGGATCGTGGCGAGCGACCTCATCATCTCGCGCTCCCGGGGTTCCAGTTCTAGAATCTCCGGGTCCTTCTTGCGCGGGGCTTTTTTCCGGTGGAACCGGGCGATGTTTGCCATAATGGTGACTTCTTTCTGGTTAAACCCGAGAAGCTCGGAATTCCGGATAAGGTAATAGGAATGGGCATGATGGTTGGTGTAGGAGATGAACGAGCCGATATCGTGAAGAATGGTTGCGTATTCGAGAAGTTCCCGTTCGTGATCACCCCGCGGATGAAGACCGGTCTCCCGGGCGCTGTCAAAGAGTTCAAGAACAAGACTTGTAACCGTCCGGGCATGGACTTCGTTGATCCCACTGGATCTCCCCAGCTGGAGGGCACTCCGTTGCCGTGGAGATAGTTCATCTAGAAGGGGGAAATCATCCATTCGTGAGAGATTGTCGTTAAGGAGCCCATCCTGCAATCCACGGCTCGTGATCGTAATGGAGTCAAGCGAGAGCTCTTTCATGAATACATCGAGTATCGCAGCTCTGCCTATGATGATATCTGCGCGTTCGGGATTGATGCCCGGAACTTTCCGGCGTCGTTCCAGGGAAAGGGAACAGAGGAGATCGATAACTTTCCGAAGATCTATACCGGAAAGGGTGGAAGTCTGCACCTCGCCGTTATGCGGAAACGCTTTCCGGGCAATCTCCGCAAGGTTCATGATGGTTCCGGAGCTGCCGATTGCAAGCTTTGGATCGTGTTTCCGGATCTCACCGAGAGACTGAACTATGCAGTTCTTAATATGGCGCTGAATTTTTCTGTAAAGATCCGGGGAAACCGGGCCGGTATGGTCGCGGGGTAGGTAAATATTGGAGAGACGGATCGCCCCGAACTTGAAACTCTCAAGGAACGTGCAGTCCCGTTCGCTACCGACCGCGAGCTTGGTGTTCCCCCCGCCGATATCGATAAACAGCGCCTTTTTATCGCCAACAGGTGTGGCACTCGCCACTCCAAGAAAAATCAGTCGCGCTTCTTCGCGGCCGGATATAACCCAGCCATCGATCAGGGATTCGAGCTGGAGCCAGTGCAGGATCTCATTCTGGTTGGCGGCTTCCCGGAGGACGGAGGTTGCCACCGCAACAAATTCCTCGGTATTGAATGCACGGCCGAGTTCTCTGTGTCGCTTGCAGACCGTGACTGCACGCTCGGTTGCTTACGGGGTTATCTCATCGTCATCGAACTCTCCTTCGCCCAGCCGCACCAACTGCTTCTGGCGGGAGAGGATGGTATAGGAATGATTCGTATTGAGCCGGACAATATGCAGGCGAACTGAATCTGCCCCTATGTCCAGGAACGATGCAATCCGGCCGGCCGTATCAGGTTTTTTCGAGCTCACGGGATCACTACCTTTCGCGCAAACACTTCAGAGATGAGATCAGATTTCGCAAGGGCGCGTGCTTTCTCAAGCGGGATATCTGCGGTTGCTTTGAGCTCGAACCGGATCTCGCCCTGACCAATCGCACACGCGATGGATTTAACTGCCCCATCGTGACGGGGATCCATACCATCCGCAAACCGGAGGAGCGCTGCAAGCGTTCTGGTTACGTTTCTTTCCGTCGCGCTAAGGAGCGAATACAGGACATCGCTCTCAATTTTTAATCCTTTACGGTGGGCGCGGGCGATGATTGCGATAACCGAACGGTCACGAAGATCGAAGGGAAGACGCTCGTCACGGAGGATCATATCCCTGCTCATGTCTTGGTGACCCCTCCGGCCAAATTTCCACCCGGCATCGTGGAGCATTCCCGCACATTCCAGGAGGAAGCGCTCCCGGGAACCCAGGTTATGATGCTCACGGGTCAGGTCGAAGAGGTCAAGGGAGAGCCGGGTTACCTGCCGGGCATGGCTGACCATCGACAGTTCGTCCCCGGCAGACAACAGAACTGCCGGCCGGACAATCTCCTCGGGTACATCGGGGGGAAGAGAAAAAATGGTTTTCCGTCCATCCATGAGCGCGCTTCGAAGTTCGCACCAGGTCCCTGCCCGGGCAAGTGAACCCCAGTACAGGATCATCTTCCGGTGGAGAATTTGCCGTTGCTTCTCCCGTTCACGAAGGAACATGCGGATACCGGTAAGCGTGTGCCGGGACGCGTCGTCTTCCCCGGTGCCGGGACGTGTACCGCTCCGCTCGCTGACAATCATTGCAGTAAGGGTATCGATCCATACATCACAATCATGAATATCGCCGAGAATCTCCTGGACTTTCTTTACCCGGACCAGGAACTTGTCGAGTCCAAGCCGGTAAACCGGGCTGTAGACTTCGATCGTATACCGGAGTTTCTTTGCAGCGATCCGCATCCTATGATGCTCGGTGATAGCATCGGGATCGGAAAGATACGGTTCATATCCAAGCATGGTTTCAAGCCGCATGCCGATCCGCTCGGCAGCTACCGCGGGAACACCCGCAGCAGCGGCTCTCCGCGCGGCCTGCCGTATCCCGTCAGACGGAGCGGTGAGCGCCGATTGCATCTCTTCAAGAACCCCGCTTTTCAGGAAGGCATCAAGAGCGGTTACGACACGCTTCTGGAGTTTTGCCCGTTTCTGGATCAGGGTAGTTACAAAGACCTGCATCTCCCAGGTGAGCGGATCGGGCATTTCATCAGCAGGTCTACCCTTCCGGTTGCCTTTTTGGTTTCTTTTGATGGAAGATTTCAGAAAATCGATCTGGACATCGGTATCCCGGACCTCCCCCAGAGATTGGGTTATCTTCCGGAGTTCTTCCGTCCATATCCTGTATTGCCGTGCAGGAAAGCAGGGAGCAAAGAGCGGAAGCGCAACCCGGAGACGCCGGGATGCAACCCGCATGCGATGGATGTATTCGATATCATCGCTCGTTTTTACGCCATCAGTTTCTTTGGTGAACGCAGCGAGCAAAGGCTGGAGGCGCATGGTTCCAAACCAGCAGGTACCCGCACCGGCCGGGAGGGGATCAGGATCCGGCATCATACCACGATCCACGATGCGAGAGGAGCCAGGACTGCACATCCAGGGGTTCTTTTCCCACCTGATGGGTGACCCGTGTGTAGGTTCCATCCGGCTTGAGAATCCGCAGTTTTTCGGTATCGTTCAGCTGTGCCAGGATGATACTATCGGTAAGGACAGCCCGCATCCGTGGATTCTGGATCGGGAAGAGCACCTCGACCCTGCGATCGAGATTGCGGGGCATTAGGTCGGCACTTCCGAGGCAAATCTCCGCATCCCCGCCATTGTGGAAGTAGTATATCCGGGCATGTTCAAGGAAGCGGCCGACGATCGCACTCACGCGTATGGTCTCGCTGATACCCGGTATTCCGGGTTTCAGGCAGCAGATGCCCCGGATCTGTAACTCGATCTTTACGCCCGCCTGCGATGCCCGATAGAGCGCCGCGATACAGACCGGGTCAACGAGCGCATTCATCTTGAACATCAGGTACCCGTCTCCATGGATCTTGTGCCGATCGACTTCGCGCTCGATTTTCCCGATGATCGATTTCCGAAGAGTGACCGGCGCAACAAGCAGTTTCCGGTAGTGTTCGATCCTCGCGTACCCGGTCAGGAAGTTGAAGAGCTCAGATATGTCTTCCCCGATCTCCCGGTCGCAGGTGAAAAGGCCAAAATCGGTGTAGATCCGGCTTGTGGATGCATTGTAATTACCAGTCCCGAGATGCATGTACCTGTGGATACCATCCTTCTCCCGGCGCACGATCATACAGAGTTTGGCATGGACTTTAAGCCCGACAACCCCGTACACCACATGAACTCCCTGGCTTTCGAGCGCACGGGCCCAGCCGATATTGTTCTCTTCATCGAACCGGGCCTTGAGCTCGATCAGTGCTGCAACCGCTTTCCCGTTCTCCCGTGCCTCCATCAGGGCTTTGACAACGGGGGAGTTCGCCCCGGCACGGTACAGGGTTATCTTGATCGCAAGAACATCGGGGTCGTGGGCAGCCTGCCGGATGAAATTGACCACCGGGGAAAAACTGTCATAGGGATGGTAGAGGAGAATATCATGCATACGGATCGCCGAGAAAATATCCCGGTCCTCGCCGAGTTCGGGCGGCAGGGCAGGTGCAAACGGTGCATCCTTGAGATCCGGGCGATCGAGCGAGAGGAGCTGCATAAGATCTGCCATCCCCACCGGGTGAGCCACACGGTAGAGCATGTAGGAAGGTACACCTAGTTTGTTTTCGAGCATGTGGCAGATCGTGGCTGTCATTGAGCTGTCGACTTCAATCCGGACTGGTTTACCCCGGGCACGCTGCTCCATAATCTCCTCGACCGTGGTGAGCAGATCCGATGCTTCATCGACTTCAATCTCCAGATCCGCGTCCCGGGTAACACGGAACGGGTAGGCTGCAACGACTTCCATACCCGGAAAGAGCGTGAGTACATTAGCGGCGATAATATCTTCAAGATATACAAAATGAACGCACGAATCGTCGCCATGGCCCGGGTCCCCCTCATCCGGTACCCGGACCAGCCGGGAGAAAAGGTTCGAAGGTACCTTGACGCGGGCAAAAAATTCCTTCTGCTTCCGGTCGCGGACGATGATAGCAAGGTTGAGGGAAAGGTTTGAGATAAAGGGGAACGGGTGGGAACTGTCGAATGCAAGCGGTGTTAAGACCGGGAAAATCTCATTTATGAAGAGTTGGTGCATCACTTCCTTCTGGCGGGGATCGAGGCTGTCATACCTGTGGATATGGATCCCTGCCGCGGTAAGTCGGGGGTGGATCTCCTCATGCCAGGTGCGGGCCTGTTCAGTAAGATCCAGGAGAAGTGTCTTCTGGAGAGCATCGAGCTGCTGTCCAGGGGTCATTCCATCCGGTGGTGCTTTCAGGACCCCTTTTGTCAGCTGGCGCTGGAGACCCGAGACGCGTATCATAAAAAACTCGTCAAGGTTGTTGGCAAAGATCGCAAGGAATTTTGCCCTCTCCAACAACGGGTGGCGGTCATCCTTTGCCTCGTCAAGAACGTGCCGATTGAACGAGAGCCAGCCGATCTCCCGGTTGGTGTAGAGAGCGGGATCCGTAATTGCATATTCTTCTGGCATAAAACACCCTGGGCCCGTTTCCGGTGGACCTCCCGGTTCGTATATTCATCATTGGGGCAATGAGCATATAACTTTGTATCAAATTTCCTGACGGAATGCAACAGGCCGGAGAATTTGGTGCACTGCCAGGAGGTGAATGCAAAATCTTGGATCTTATCGTTCCGATAACCTGTTCTCCAATCCATCGTGGGAACGGGGCAATTGTGGAAGGCCGGCACTTCTTTGCTGACCCGGAATCGGTAAATGCATATTTTACGGAGGTGGCACAGGGGGATAATCCAGGGGGCAGATATTTCTAATTTACTATCCTTACCCATTAAAGTGGTGGCCCCGGTGAATATGTTCGATATATTCCTTTTTCCGGTGCTCGCTTGCATTGACCGGGGGTTTCAGGTACCCGATCTCCGGTGTCTGGAGAGCCGGGCAGAATGGGCAGAGAGCAGCGTCAACATCGTTTGCTTTCGTCCGGACCGGACAATAGTAAATTCCCTCGATGACTTCGACTTTGTCACCGCCAGGGAACGACATCCCGACCGGGTGGCCCGGCACTGCCAGGACGAACATGCAGAATCCGGCAAGCAGAAATTTTAAGAGACGCAGCCTGCTCTCTTCATCCCGGGGCGGACAGGCGTCAGCAACCATCTTCCAGTACGCTGTCGATTCCGGGGGCAGAAGTTCATCCATCCGGGCAAATGTACCCTGCTGGTGCATCAGCCGCAGAGTCTGGTAGGTCCCGTGCAGGTGGGCGGTTATCGTCTCTTCAAGGCGTTGGCGGTACTCCGGGTTATACTCCTGAATACTGCTGGAAAAATTCCATCGCATCTGTTCCAGATCGCGGGGCGAGTACCGAAAGCCAAGCTCTGCAATCGCTGTGCCCAGTTCCCCGCGGGTGTGCACAGCCTGAAGAGTCTGACACGCGCCGGAGATTTCCTCTGGGGAAAATAACGAGTCAGCTCCTCTTTTACGAAATCCAAACATGATCCCAAATCCATCCAGGAAAGACTCCGGAATGTATCATCCGGTTCGGGAAATATTTTGCGGGAGTGATCATGCCGCCGGGTTTTTGGATTTCGGTGGAAAGGAGCAATGAAAATGATAATTCGTGGTAATCCGTAATCACCGGTTTCTTCCGATCTCCCAACCCATTTTATATTCCCGGTTCCAACGAGTAATTATGGTGATTTGCCATGAGTGAGTGTTTTATTGGGCCCAAAGGCTACGCTTTTTTGATACCACGCTACGGGACGGGGAACAGACCCCGGGAGTCTCGCTGAATCCCGGACAGAAACTTGAGATCGCGACCAAACTCTCGGCCATTGGTGTCGATGTCATCGAAGCCGGGTCCGCAGCCGCATCCGAAGGGGGCCGTGAATCGATCCGACTCATTGCTTATGCCGGGCTCGACGCCGAGATCTGCACCTATGTGAGGGCACTTCCGGTCGATATCGATTTTGCTGCGGAGTACGGGGCGGACTCGGTTCATCTCGTCATCCCGGTCAGTGACCTCCATATCGCAAAGAAGATGCGGAAGACCCGGGAAGAAGTGGCGCAGATGGTATGGGACGCGGTCGAATATGCGAAAAGCCGGGGGCATATCGTAGAACTCTCCGGAGAGGACGCGTCACGGGCTGACCAGGAATTCCTGCGCAAGAGTGTTGTAGCGGTTGCGGATATACGGCTCGAAGAATACCATGTCGATGCAATACAGGGCGGAACTGACGCTCTCGTCGATATTACAGTAAGATTAAGTAAAGACGGAAAGGTAATTACTTCACGCGGCGCCAGAACGGACATCATTATGGCCAGTGTCGAGGCGATGATCGCCGGAATGAACAGACTACTGAGGGAAGAGCATGAAAACCGGGGCAAAAATCCTCGTTGAATCTCTGCAGCGGGAAGGAGTTGAGACCATCTTCGGCTATCCCGGCGGGCAGATGCTGCCGGTTTATGATGAACTCTATGATTCACCATTACGGCACATCCTAGTACGGCACGAACAGGTGGCAGCGCATGCCGCTGACGGTTTTGCGCGTGCGAGCGGTCGTGTAGGTGTATGCCTCGCGACTTCAGGACCCGGTGCATGCAACATCGTAACCGGCATAGCTTCGGCATATATGGACTCGGTCCCAGTTGTGGCGATCACCGGCCAGGTACCCACGTACATGCTCGGGAACGACGCGTTCCAGGAATCCAATATCACCAGTATTACGATGCCGGTCACTAAGCACAGCTATCTTGTTAAGAAGACCGACGAGATACGCAGAGTTGTTCAGGAGGCGTTCTACGTTGCCGGCACAGGAAGGCCCGGTCCTCATCAAGCTCCCGGAAAAAGTCGTGCTCCGCGGATATAACCCGACCTACAAAGGGCACTCCCGGCAGATCGATAAAGTGATCGCGCTGATTTTCGAAGCAGAAAGACCCCTGATATACGCTGGCGGTGGGATCATCGCGTCAAACGCCTCGGAAGAGCTGATAACATTCGCGGTGCAGATGGGTATCCCGGTTACGACAACCCTGATGGGCATCGGATGCATCCCCTGCGATCACCCGCTCAACCTTGGCATGCTGGGGATGCACGGAACCGAGTATGCCAACTTCGCGGTGACCGAATCTGATCTCCTGATCGCGATCGGGGCCCGGTTCGATGACCGGGTAACCGGGAAGATCGATACCTTCGCCCCTCACGCAAAGATTGTACACATCGATATCGATCCCGCCGAGATTGGCAAGAACAAGCGGGTCGACGTCCCGATTGTCGGCGTTGTGAAGACAGTCCTTAAGGACATGCTTGGTTCGATCAAGAAGAAAGGCGTCCACGATGCATGGCGGAAAAAGATCCAGCACTGGCGGGAGAATCATCCCCTGAAGTAGGATGACGGCCGGCTGCACCCGCAGTTCATCCTCCACCAGATGAACGCGCTCTTAAAAGGAGACGCAACAATCGTCTCCGAAGTCGGGCAGAACCAGATGTGGACGGCGCAGCATTTCTGCTTCCGCCACCCCCGGAGCTGGATCACCTCCGGGGGTCTCGGGACGATGGGTTACGGGTTCCCGGCTGCGATCGGCGCCCACTTCGCCCGGCCCGATCTCCCGGTTTTCGATGTCGCCGGTGACGGCAGCATCCAGATGAATATCCAGGAACTCGGCACCGTCGCGCAGTATAAGATCCCGGTCAAGATTGCGATCCTCAACAACCAGTACCTCGGGATGGTCCGGCAGTGGCAGGAACTCTTCTTTGACAGGAGGTACTCGTACACCGAACTGCCCTCCGTTGACTTTGTCAAGATTGCAAATGCCTATGGCGTTGAGGGAGTCCATGTCGAGACACCGGAAGAAGTGATGCCCGCGCTCAAAGAAGCACTTGCGTGCGACGGCGCATTCGTCCTCGACTTCCGGATCGAACGCGAGGACAATGTTTTCCCGATGGTCCCTGCCGGTGCTGCAATCAACGAGATGATCGAGGGGCACCCGCGATGAAGCCGCACACGCTCTCCGTCCTTGTCGAGAACAAGGCCGGGGTACTCTCCCGGGTCACCAACCTCTTCTCCCGGCGAGGGTTCAATATTGAGAGCCTTGCGGTAGGTCCCTGCGAAGAGCCGAGTATGAGCCGGATCACGATCGTGGTTATCAGTGATGATGCCCAGGTTGAGCAGGCGATGAAGCAGCTCAACAAGCTCATCGAGATCATCAAGGTCACGGACCTGACCGGGAACGAACGGGTTGAACGCGAACTTGCGCTGATCAAGGTGACCGCTGACCTTGGGACGACGACCCGTGCCGAGATCATGCAGATCGCGACTATCTTCCGGGCACAGATTATCGACGTCGGGGCAAAGTCCCTCATTCTCCAGGTAATCAGCGACACAGAAAAGATCGAGGCCCTGGAAAAGCTTCTCCGGCAATACGGGATCAAGGAGTTTGTCCGGACCGGGACGATTGGAATCCTTCGCGGGGCAAAAATGGTCAGCAGTACAAAATAATTTTTTTCTTTTTTCTGTTCCGGCATCCCTGAGAGAGCTTAGGATGGTCTGGCATGACAGGGTTGTACCGGGACAGGGTTTGGGGTGTTACCGGGCATCACTTGTCTGAGTAGGGACCCTGAACAGGGAACATAAAAATCCCGGGACAGACATCCTGGGGAACCGGCTTTTCGTGGTTGTCACCACTATAAAGAAAGCGTCATTTTTTCCTCCGCAAAAAAACAGGGCCATATAATCCAGGTCGATTTTTAAGAATACCAACCTCGAAAAGCAGGCCTTCTCGCTGATAGAAAAAGGCACCCCCGTCTCCAAAAATATTTTCAGATCAGGGTACCCCCCATCCCACCGAAAAACCCGGACCCTGCACCACCCGGAAAAACACCGGTAATTAATGCAAATTTTATCATGTTATATGTTAACATAATTCAAGATTATTTGATAGCATGTTCGGGTTGCCGTTAGTCACCATTCTTTCTGTCGGAATTGTAGTCATCGTGGTCGTAGCTGCGCTTGTGTACTCGAGTCTCACCTTCCGGGGACATGACTGATGGCAGCCGATAGCATTACGATTGTGGTAATCGCACTCTACTTCTTCGGGATGCTTGCCATCGGTGCATGGGCATCGAAGAAGATCAAGAGCACCGAAGACTATCTTGTTGCCGGCCATCAACTCGGCTTCTGGGTCTTCGTGCTCCTGATGATAGGAACCGTTGTCTCAGGCATGTCACTTCTCGGGGTCTCTGGCTTGGGCTTTAAAGCCGGGTGGCCGACCATATGGGAACAGATCTTCATCCCGCTCTCGATAAGTTTCTGTATCATCTTCTTCGGGGTCAAGCTCCACAATGTTGCAAAGACCTCCGGGTATATCACCGTGCAGGACTATCTTGCCCACCGGTACGAGAGTCCTACCGCGCTGCAATCGCTCTCGGCAGTGGCCGGGATCATCGTCTCCCTCATCTACCTCGTGGGACAGTATTCCGCGATCGCCATTGTCCTGATATGGCTTTTCCAGATCCCACTCTGGCTCGCACTGGTAATTGCAACCCTAATAACGACGATTTATACCGCGATTGGCGGGTTGTACGCTGTGGCATGGGCATCGCTCATCCAGTCGGTGATCCTGATAGGGGGCGTTCACATTATGGCGCCGATCATCATCTTCTATGCCGGCGGCTTTAACCATGTCAACGAAGTGATGGCCGGGATAAGACGGTCCTACTCCTCTCGAAAGTGGTTGTCGTCCCCTCCGCCCTCTTCACCATAATCCTTGCCATCACCCCACCGGAAATGCTCACAATCCTCATCTGGATGGGAATAGGCGTCATGCTCTCCACCTTTGCCGTACCGCTCCTTGCCTGTACTGGTGAGGAGCGACCCCGGAAGGCGCACTCGCTGCGATTGCACTTGGCCTGGTCTCTTCGCTCACGTTCGGTATGCTGAACTATGTGAAGGCATAAGCATTCGGTATCAATTTCGGGACAATCCCCCTCCACTTCTCTGCCTACTCGTTCATCATCGCAATAGTCGCCATGATTGTCGTGAGCTATGCGACAAAGAAAACATCGGCGAAAACCCTTGACGAGACTCAGACCGGCTGGTTCATCTCGAAATAGTAAAAGAACCTTTCACCTTTTTTCCCAAGTGCCCTGTCCGGTAAAACGGTACGGTCAACAATTTAAATCCCGCCCGCACACTTATAAGAAGTGAAGACTGCGATTCTTGGCGGAGGTCTCTCGGGGCTGACACTAGCGCGCCTCCTGCATGAACAGGGTGAGGAAGTCATCGTGCTCGAAGCGGAACAGGAGATCGGGGGTCTCTGCCGCTCGAAAACCGACCGGGGTTTTACCTTCGATATCGGTGGCTCGCATATCATCTTCTCACGCGACACGGAAGTTCTCGGTTTCATGCGAAAGATGATCGGGGGAAATGAGCAGCGTAACACGCGCAACACCAAGGTCTTTTACAAGGACCGGTACGTCAAATACCCGTTTGAGAACGGACTCTCCGATCTTCCCGATGATGACCGGTTCTTCTGCATCAACGAGTTTGTCAAAAACCTTATTGCCATCGAAAAAGGTGAGACGCCGGCACCGGAGAATTTCCGGGAATGGATCTACTATACATTCGGGAGAGGGATCGCCGAATGCTACATGGTTCCCTACAACGAGAAGATCTGGAAATATCCCACCGATCAGATGTCTTTGCACTGGGTCGATGGCCGTATCCCCCGGCCTCCGGTTGAAGACGTAATAAAATCCGCAATCGGGATTCCTACTGAGGGCTACACCCACCAGTCTGTTTTCTCGTACCCTATCGAAGGCGGTATCGAAGCGCTGGTCAGGGCAATAGCAAAACCGGTCCTGTCATTCGTCCATACCGGGTTCCGGGTAACTTCTATCAAAAAGTTCGGGACCGTGTGGCATGTCGGCAATGGGCGCGAGACGATCGAGGCGGACCGATGCATCTGCACGATGCCTGTCCAGCACCTTCTTCCCTGCATCCCCGGTGTCTCGAAAGATGTACAGGCTGCATGCGACGCCTTGAAGTACAACTCCCTCATCTGCATTAATATCGGCATCCGGGGAGCAGTTCCCGAGACTTCGTGGATGTATATTCCCGAATTCTCACTTGGCAGGACCAACCGGCTCTCCTTCCCTTCAGGATTCAGCCGGAACGTGGCACCAGAGGGATGCAGCTCGATCCTTGCAGAGATCACGCACCATGCCGGAGACAAAGTCAGCGGGATGACGGATGAAGAACTTATCCGGGAAGTCACCGCAATGCTTGAAACCATGGGCATCGTAAAGCCCGGTCAGCTTGTTTTCAGCTCCGCTATCCGGCAGCCCTTTGCCTACGTTGTCTACGATCTTGCGTATTGTAAAAATATTGCCACCGTGAAGAAATTCTGCTCCGGCTATGGCATCCCCCTGGTCGGGAGGTTTGCACAGTTCGAGTACCTCAACATGGACGGCTGCATCCGGAGCGTCATGGACTTTATTAAAAATTCTCCGCCCGAAAATCAGGGTTGACTCATTTCCGGGTGTCTCCTAAGTGAGCGGTAAAACCGGCATCACTCTTATCATCCGTAAACGTGAAAAGTATACAGGAGTTTTTCCCGTCATGATCTCGGTCATCATTCCGACGTTTAATGAAGAAGAGAATATTGCGCAGTGCCTTGTCTCTTTAACGCACCAGACAGTTCCCCGCAGCGAGTACGAGATCATCGTTGTTGACGGGGGATCGAAAGACGCGACCTGTGAGATAGCCCGGAAATACGCTGACCGGGTTTTAATCCAGACGAGCAGGAAAGTCGGCGGGGCCCGGAACGACGGGGTGGCAACAGCAACCGGGGAGATCGTTGCGACTACCGATGCGGACTGTATCCTCCCCACGGACTGGATCGAAAAGATCGGGAAGGATTTTTCCGATCCCCGGGTCTCCCAGATCTATGGACCGGTATACCCGATCGAAGATACGATCGGCAATAAGATCTCTATCCTTCTCGCAAACACATTCGCCCGTATCGGTTATTATTCCCGGACTTTTTATTATACGCTCGGGTGCAACACGGCATTCCGGAAGGAGGCATTCAAAAAAGTCGGCATGTACCGGTGCATCGATGCCGGGGACGATCTCGAGATTGCCCTCAGGATGAAGGACCAGGGAAAAATCCTCTTTGACGGAAAACTCAAGGTCGGTTTCTCGATGCGGAGGTACCAGCAGTTCGGGACGCTCAAGTCCCTGTACGAATGGATCTATATCGTAGCGCATGGCGGAGAGACGCAGAAATATTCCTATTCGCAGAAAAAATACAAATAAAAAATTCTTTACGATCTGATTCCTGTATGCAGACCGATCCTGATGCCAGAATGGGACAAGATGCGACTAGGGACGCTATCACTGCATTCGATGAGTCCGGTTTTGCCCGTCTTCTCGGTCTAAAGGTCCTGGAAGCACGTGACAGTTTTGCCCGGATGGTCATGGACTGTTCCGGGAAGATGAACCCGCACAGGGTAGCCCACGGGGGACGAACCTCTCTCTTGCCGATCATGCATTCGATATCACCACAAACTGCAGCGGTGCCGACCGAGTTGCAGTCTCTGTCCACATCCAGTATATCGCGTCTGTGACCGGTTCACTTACCGTGATTGCAGTGCGTGTCGCGGATACCAGGAACTATTCTGCCTTCTAGGGGATTGTTTCGGAAAGTACGCGGACCGCCGCAGTTTTTACCGGTGTCGCGCTCAGGACAGGTTCAGGATAAGGAGACGGATAAATCACCAATAATCCCGTCACAAGGGGATATCATTGTACTTCGAAAACAATGCCAATTACTAAATAACTTGGGAATAAAGTAGTTTTTTATGGCTGATACTACGGTAATACCGGCACCGCTCCGGACAATTGCGGCGGTAATTCTCGGCGTAATGATTGGATCCATCCTCTTCTTTGTCGCAACCCTCATCATAAGATCCATCAACGATCTCATGGGAATGAATATCCCGTTTAACATAAAATTTGCAGAAAATATCTGGAGTCTGATTATGCTGGTAATTTTTGTCGGGGTATCGATCGCGGGAATGTACGGGATCGTCCTGACAACACCACCCACCGAACCGGAGATCGAAAACCCGGATGCAGAGTTCGATCCGGAAGACTAAATCCCTACAACCCTCTTTTTCCTGGATGGGAAAACCCGTGTTCCCGAACGGGTCGATCACTGACACTGACAGTGTCTGCAATTCTTTTTTCCCGAAATGTGACCGTCCATATGGTGGACTAAAAAACGCCCGACGGTTTTTAAAATTTTTATGAGGCACTGAAGATTTTACAGAATGATCTTTGGTATTTCATCCTCCTACACCTGGATCGCCACAGAGCAGTAATTCCGGAGAGAGCAAGATAGGAAAACATATTTTACAGGGCGCCCTACGGGATCGTTGCCTATGCCAGTTATGCGAATACGGGGCGGGGATCTCGACCTCGTTGAATACGATTTCAAAACTTTTACGCCAGGAACCGAGCTGAAGACCATAGGGCTGGAAAAAGAGAGATTCAGGCTCCAACCCATAAAAGGGAAAGTCACGGTAAAAGCACCGGGGCGTATTCACCTCTCGGTTCTTGACATGAACCGGTTTGCACCGGATCATCCCGGCGGGGGCGGAATCGGGTTTGCAATCCAGTGCTACTGCACGGCAACGGTTGAATGCACGAAAAAATCAACTGCGATCGAGTACAGCCGCGCACCGCTGATCAAAAATTTTGTTGAGGTTTTCCGGAAATCGGTCGGGTATTCCGGGGGTTTCCGGATTACCGTAAACGACCTCGATCACAAACATGTCGGCCTTGGATCGACCAGTACCATGATGATCGCGGTTGCAACCGCCATCAATCACGCGGTCGGATCTCCCCTTACCAACAACCAGCTCCGAAAACTTATCGGTCACAATTACGTTGAGGAAACCGTTGACGGAAACATCGCTTTTGGTTTCGAGACCGGGGTCGGTCCGGCTGCAAGCACCCATGGAGGCATGGCGGTTATGGGCGATGAGCTGACCCTTATCTACCACCACCCCTTCGCTGAAGGAAAAAATGCATACATCATTATCCCGCCAACCGATATTTCATCCGCGGGAACCCAGGAGTTCGATCTCCTGATGAACAAGGCGCGGACCCTTGACTACCGGGACCGGGAACTCAAGGCGTACCTCTTCATGATGGATCTCATTCCCGCGCTCGAAAAGGACGACCTGGACCATGCCGGAAACGTCATATGGGAGATCGAGTTCCGGGGATCAAAACGCGCCGAAGTCGAGCATCACAGCTTTGAGATCTACCATTACATGAGCATGCTTCGTGATGCCGGCCTTGAATTTGTAGGAATGAGTTCCGTTGGCCCGTCCATCGCCGTAGTAACGGAACGGGATCGAAAATCCCTGGAAAAGATCCTTAAACCCCTGGGCCTATCCATTGCAATCGCAACAAAAGTGGACAATACCGGCCTGAAAATTCAGGAATCGTAATTTTTTTGCTCTGGAGAAATCATTTTTTTTACCTGACGCTCCCGGGACTTCGTCCCGCCGCTGTGGCGCCTTCCTTTGCGATAGTGCCGTAAAAGCTTTCACAGGAGGTGTACGCTGCTATATGGTAATTGCAGAGGTATTGCTGGCGCTTAAGGCCCCCCACGGGGCGGGATGGCGCAAGGGGGGCACCTCCCATTCAGAAACAAAGGTTTTCTACAGTGCAATTTTTTTCTTTATAAGGGGAGACCTGCCGGGGTGCCCTCTCCTCTTTTTGGTTTTATCAGGAGTTACGTACATCAGCCTGAGAGATGCCGCGAGGAAAAGGACAGCGGCCGGGCTGATAAGGGTTTCCTATTTCAGGGTTTCTGAACCTACAATAATAACATGCTCAAGAACATTTGCCGCGAGGATAACGATAATGACCTGGAGCAGCGTTGTCTTGAGATCGCTGATGCTGTCGATATGGAGCCAGCGGGGGAGTTTTGTTTTACCTGCATCCGTGACATTTGCAATAAAGAGCGTATAGATCCCAAAGGAGAAGATGAGGAGCACAAGAGCAAACAGAAATGCATCAATTGCCAGGACAAGCGCTACGGATGCAAGCAACTCCTGGTTGAGGTGATGGAGATGGGGCCAAAGACGTAAATATTAAATGCATTGAGGGTTCTTTCCGCTCCGATGATGGACATCAGGACTGCACCCGCAAAGAGAGAAATTACTGCGGCGATACAAATGTACCGGAGCGAGAAAAATCGTTCAAACATTATACTTTGTTCTTCGCGGCAAACGTTTTTGAAAATTCCGGTTCGATTCCGGATCCCAAATATAATCTTTTCTCGGATTTCCCGGTATGGTTATCCTATCTGTTCCTTAAAAGATTTCATTTATCTTTTTTGCAGATCTCTTTCCGGTGCGCGAGGTGTGCAGAGATAATACCGGCAGCGATGAGAATAATGGTCCCGAGGGTCACGACGACAACAAAAATTATCAGGATGTTCATATTCTCCTTGACAATGGAGAATGTACCGAAGAAATACCCGGCAAGGACAACAACAGTTGTCCAGGCTACTGCTCCTAAAATATTGTAGAAGATGAACCGGCGGTATTCCATAGTACCTACCCCGGCAAGAAACGGTGCGAAGGTCCGGACCACCGGAACGAACCGAGCGATGAAAACTGCGATCCCACCGTACTTCTCGTAAAAATGATAGGTCCGATCGATATATTCCTGTTTTACCAGCGTTGGGAACCTGCACTGGAATACATGAAGGCCGAGATAGTTCCCAATCCAGTAATTCAGGGTATCCCCGAGAACGGCCCCAAGGATAATAGCGACAAAGAGCCACTGGAGATCCAGAATACCGCTTGCTGCGGTTGCGCCTGCGACAAAAAGGAGAGAGTCACCCGGGAGAAACGGGGTGACAACGAGACCGGTCTCAAGAAAAATAATGGTGAAGAGGATAAGGTAGGTCCACAGGCCATACTGCTGAACGACAAGACCGATATTCTGGTCAAGATGCAGGAGAATATTGAAGAGCGCATCAATCATGTTGCTAAAATTACGCGCCGGTATGCTATATACATTAACGTGAATTAATTGTGTGAATTGAATCAAAACCAGTTTTTCGCGTATATACAACCCGGAGAGGGCATCCCATAATTTCCGGAATGATCTTTCCGGTGGAACCCCGGGTCTGTTGTATAAATTGGTAAGATTTATATCAGCATCCGAAAGGTATTCCTGTTTTCTAAAAAAAAGATCGGACATCTGGGAAAGTTCTGGGAAAACTCGATCAAACATTTTACAAAATTTTAAAAAAGTCGGTTTCTGCTCCGGAGCGCAAAGATACCGACTGCGATTACTGCAATGACGGAGAAGACCGGGACCATCCCGGATTTCTGTGTAGGAGAAGGAACGGTTCCGGGTTGCAGAAATGTGGAGACCGTGCTTGTTGCACCGGCGTTTACCTGGGTTGACGCTGAACACTCCTCGTATCCCTCAAGCTTAATGGTCACGACGTGGTTCCCGACCGCAACCCCCGGGAGGGTGAACGGGGTTACCCCGATAAAATTGTTATCGAGGAAGACATTTGCCCCAGCAGGTGTTGACGAAACCGAGAGTGAGCCAGATCCGGTAACAGGGGCGAGCGGCTGGAGGAACGCGCTCACTTCAGAAACCGTGTTTGCGGCAACATTTACGGTTGTCGAACTTCTTCGTCTCCCCCTCTCCCGGCATCGCCAGTGTCCCGGTATATGAAGTATAACCGGCTTTTTCGACAGCATAGGAGGTGAAGGGTGCACCGGTTATATAAACCGGGACCGTAAGCGAACCTCCGTTGGTAAGGCCCTGGTATTTTCCGTCAAAACTTACGGATGCACCATCGACGTTGCAATTGATCTGGATCCATCCCTGGCCACCGCTAACTGCAGAGACCGCAGGGACAAGGAAGAGGCTGAATACAAACAGATACAGGAAAATTTTTTTTATGATATCGTATCTTGGTAAAGCTCGGCGCCGGGGATTCTAAAGCATTTCGAATTCCGGGGAAGGTCACAGGGCTTTTGAAAAAACGGCGGTAATTTCTTCCCGTATGAGATCTCTTCCCCTCACCCGCATCGTCCATGTGTGGTTATCGAGTGAAATCGGTTCAAGAGGTAAGAAGAGATCGGAAACCTCGCTGCAGGTGAAATAGTGCGTCAGGATGCCGGTCCCCCGCACAAATGTCCCCCGCTCCAGCTGCCTGCCGGTTCCCTGCCGCAAATCGCCTTCGGCGAATGACCGGAAATAGACGGAGCCCGATCGGCTGAGCACCCGGATGATCTCCGCGGCGGATCGTTTCCGGTCAGCTGCAGGCATGTGCCCGAGAATGTGGAATGCGAAGACTGCATCGAACGTACCCGGCCCAAACGGAAGTTCCCGTGCATCGGCAGCAACTGCGTTAAAATTTTCCCGGCCGGATGTGTCCCTGCATAACCATAAGGCAGGTAAGGAATAATCGAGCCCGGCAACTTCCCAGCCACGTCCCACCATGGTACGCAGGGTTTTCCCGTTCCCGCACCCGAGCTCAAGAACCCGCAAACCCGGAGGGAGGGTAGGAAGGGCGGGATTCGATCCGCCCCAGAGCCGGCCCCGTACTGAATAATCTGCATCCCATGCATTCCGGTCGTCCGGTGCGGGTGATCCGGGACATTCCGGGCAGGCCCGGTCTGGCTGTACCGGTCCCGGGTTCATACACCGGTCCCCGGCTCACGGCTGGCCGGGAAATATTCCGGCTTCCCCGGGATATAGATTGCTGCTGAATATTCGTCGATAAAATTTAAATCCGCGAGAAGATCGATATAGACCATTTTTTTTGCGATAGCAACAGATTCGTCGCGCTTCTTCCGTGACATGAGGGCCGCAAGCGCCCCAGCAAGCGATCCATTGCCGAGGTGATGGAACCGGGCATGAGGAAAATCGGGGATAATGCCAAATTCCACAACCTTTTGCCGGTCCATGTAGGCTCCGAATGCCCCAGCAAGGTAGACGTGCCGGACATCGTCGACAGTGATCCGGTATTTTTTCATGAGCACACCGATCGCACCGCAAGCCGCTGCTTTCGAGTCCATCAGGTACGCCATGTCCTGTGCGGTTATGACGATATCACGATGAGTCGAGGTCTGATCGCGAGGAACAAGGACATATTCAAGTCCTTCTTCACCCCAGTGGACACCGGGCGCTTTTTCCAGGAGTTTTCCGGTGAAATCGATGATCCCCGCTGCGACCATCCCTGCTGCTGCATCGATGATTCCGGAACCACAGATTCCCTTCGGTTTTCCTCCCCCGATTGTCGCGATCGTTACCCGTGCGGTCTCCGGATCGATTGTCACGTGCTCGATCGCACCTTTCATCGCCCGTATTCCCGATACAATCCCTGCTCCTTCAAACGCAGGCCCGGAAGCACAGGAGGCAGAGGCAAGCCACTCGTGATTCCCGAAAACAATCTCGCCGTTTGTACCGAGGTCGATCACCAAGGATAGATCGGAAGAGCCGCTCATGCCGGAAACGAGGACATCGCCAACGGCACCGCCACCGACAAACCGGCTTACATTCGGGAGGCAGAAGACCCGTGCACGAGGGTTTACCGCGATCCCGAGGTCCCCGGAGAGGACAACGGCAGGCACACGCGAGACATCTGCATTCACGAGTTCGAGTGCATGCGGATCCCGTCCCAGCAGGAGGTAATGCATCACCGTATTTCCGGCAACCGAGACGTCCAGAATCGAGCCCTGCGGGATCCCTGCCTGCCCGGCAAGACTCGCGATGACTGCATTTATACTTCCCGTCACGGCCTCCTGCAATTTCCGGAGCCCGGCCGGATAGCGGGCAACGGCGATCCGGGTGATGAGCTCCTCACCGTACGTGATCTGGCGGTTTAGTGTAGACGCAGAGCCGAGGATCGAACCATCGGCAAGATCCACCAGTGTCCCGACAACGGTGGTTGTCCCGAGATCGATTGCAATGCCCGGGATCTGCCGGGTAGTATCGCCGTCTTCCACCGCGATAACCTCAGGGTAACCGGTTGCAGTCGAGACCGTGACCGTGTGAGGGGAAGGCGATCCCAGGATCCGGGCCCGTTGTTCACCGCTCATTCCCGGGCGCGGCCCGGTATAGCCTTCAAGCCTGATCGACCGGGTTCCGTACGAGGGGACCGCAAGTCCGTTGTCGCTCGTAAGATATTTTGCCACAACCGGGCAGAGTTCAGAGGGTTTCCCGCCGGATCCAAACAGGATCTTCGGTGCATCGATCCTGCTCTCGACCGGTATCGTGAACTCGCAATCCCCGGTGACATACGTCCGACAGGCAAGGCAGTATGCTTCTGCGATCTCGGCGGGTGTCAGGGAACAGGTATCACCGGAGATCGACTTTTTGCAGGGTCCTTTGACATGGATCACCCGGCACTTACCGCATTCACCCTTTCCCCCGCAGATGCTCTCAAACAATATTCCGGCATGACGGATAGCGTCAAGCACGCTTGTTCCGGAAGGAACCTGCACGACCCTGTCCATGGGTTGGAAGATTACCGTTACCGTGCCGGGAGTTGCAGGAGTCATAAGAAAGGAGGCGGCGATCCGGTTTTTGCCGGATGCTGCCGTTATGGTATTATCTATGGAATAAATGTATGAATAAACTTGCTTGTTTTTTTAGGAACTGGACGACCACCGGTTCCGGAAGAACTGGGCAAGGCTGGACGAGTCCTTCGGTCCCACAAGGATCTTCCACCCGGTTGCTTCTTCCGCATCACCACTCAGCCGGGCCGCAAGGCCCGGGATGATAAGTGTTTTGTGGTTGACCATGGATGCCACATTGCATTCAGCCAGCCCTTTTGCAATCGAGTCGGCATTGAAGTACCGGCCCGCAACCGCGCTCTCAACACTAAGGCCGCCCGTATCGACAATGATAAGATAACTGTCAAGGTTGGCTGCCTTGAGGTCTGACTCGACCGTAAAGAATGTCAGCGCATAATTGGTGGTGACAAGGACCGGGGAGTTACGATCGGGCTTGCCAAACGTCCGCAGGCCCGGCTCGACCGAGACCGGCTTCCGGGGATCGGTGTAGATATTGAACCGCCAGATCATCTGAGGCAGGAGGACCCAGCCGTCCATGCTGTGCATAATAAGCATGTCCGCGTACCGTGAGAGGAGCATCGAGGCGGTGATGGCCTCCTTCCACTTCAGCACATCTTCCGAAATTTCGGAACCGGTCCAGACGGTCATCGAGATCCCGAGCAGGGGGAACCCGGAGAGTTCGTCGAAGTTGCGACATGCTTCGGTCCTGAGCCCGGTGAAATTGGCGATGGTCGCAGCAAGCCCCTCCTCCCCAAACGTGCCGGGGTCGAGGACGAGATCCTCAACACCGTACTCAAAGAGGGTCTTTGTCAGGGACCGGAGAAGGTTCATATCAGCAGGGGCCGATACCACGAGCGGGCACCGGTACTGGAGGGCAAGTTCGGCCATCTGTTTCCAGTTTGCCTCAGTCGCTGCATAGATGAGAGGCGTCCGCTCCCGGCAGGCAGAAAGCCCGGCTTCCATGACGTGCGGATCGTGTGCGCAGAGGATAAGGGGGAGCTGGCTTGCAGTTACAACTTTCTTTACTGCATCCCGGAAGGTTTCGGCATCTTTCGAGCTGCACCGGATCGCGATCGCATTCAGGCTGAGGATCCGGCCTATGTAATTATACGAGAACTCCCCGATTGTTTTCGCCCGGTCAAGGAGTTCCTGCTCGGGCATGAGGTCATGGACATCGATAGCTATCGGAGAAGGGTTATGGTACGTGAACTCATGACGCTGGAGGACGTACTTCCCCCCGATCGTGACAGCGCCCGGGCCCGACCCGAAGGTCACCGCACGAACGGGTGGCGCAAGCAGCTCGATGAGCTGGGCGTGAGCCTCGCGATACTCTTCGGTAAGGATGGGCGGGCAGTCGACAAGAACGACTTCGCCGTTCACGAGCCGGGTCGAGAAGGCCATGCAGTTGGATTCCCGGCACTCGCGACAGTTAGTCTTGGGCAGGAGCTTGTACACATCGATCGGGCTTATCTCGCGGATGCTCTTCCTGCGTTTCTTCTCTGCCGGTTGCCCGGAAGCCGGGGTTGTCGGTTCCATGCTCATATCCTCACGCTCACCCAGTCATGGACCTCTTCCGGCCGGACCGGCCGAGTGTCGTTCAGCCGCCCGACCAGCTCACGGAGGGTAAGAACTGCTGCCGGGTGCATCATCATGTAAATGTCAATGCCGGCAAGGAAGAGTGTCAGGGCGTTGATCGTCTCCCAGATCGGCCCCCGCAGCTCCCGGGAACCGTACTCGGGTGCCATCTGCATCCATGCCTCCCGGGCACCCCATGCATTCGTGGAGGCGGAAATGACCGGGTGCTGGAGCTCGGTGTCGCCCATCAGCGCCGCATACCGGGCCCGCTCATGGATGGAGAAGGAATATTCGAGACCGTACCCGAGTGCAACCGTGGTGAGGTCCATGACAATCTGCTCAGGGGGGAGGTACTCGTACAGCCGCCTGTTCAATTCCTTCGCGCTGTTGAGTTCGAGGCCGGTGAAGCCGAGGAGAACGTGACCGTTCACCCGGGCCGCAACTGCGACCTTCTCGAGCGTCTTTGCCTCTGCCATTTCGAGCGTCACGGAGTTGAGAAGAAGCCGCTCGCCTTCGGCCATTGCCGCGATCTCCGAGAAGACGGCAGCATCCTTCCGCGGATCGCCGCATCCCCCGATGATGAGCGGGACATCGACTGCCTGCAGGACCGCGTCAACCGTTTTGCATGCCTCGGCCGGAGTTGTATTCCGGAAGAGAGGGTCTGTGCTCGTGAGATGGACCGTTACGATGTCGGCACCGAACTTCTTCACGTTCATCCGGGCCCATTCTGCCGGGTCGTTCATGACCTCCCGGACATTGTCCTTGAGGACTTTGGGGAGTTGGACCTCCATGTCAAAGACATCGAGCGCGATGGCCGGGGGATGGACCGGGGGGGCAAAGAAATCAGAGAAGGCCGGGGATGTTGCACCGCCGATCGTGACCGTACGGGACCGGCTTCCTCCTTCTGCCCGGGTTGCCCCGAGCGTGACTTCCCGGATCTTTGCCGGGAAGGTTACCGGGGTCCGGGTGAAATGCTCAGTAAAGAGCGTGACCGGCTTGATCTTCTGGGCATGGGCGGCCGGGGGGTGGAGGGATGGGGCAGTGCTTGTCGGTATAAGGAGTTCGAGATCCCCGATCTCCATAGAGAAGTTTTTGAGTTCAACCTGCTGCACTCCTTTTAAAAGTTCAAGGATCTGCGGGGGGAGCGAGAGGATCATCTCCCCGTCCATCCTGTTCCGTTTACTGTCCGCCATGCCCGCCTCCGGCCAGCTTCCCGGGCTTTACCGGGATGATAACGACCTTCTCAGCAGTTATCTTCGCATTCTTCAGGATAATCCGGAATCCTTCGGTCTGGATCGGGATATCCCCGGCATTGAAGACGTGGAGCTGCTGACCGCTGGCATCCGGCTCGGCTTCATCTTCGGTCCAGCGCTGTATGACCGGATGGTTGTGGGCTACAAGGAACTCTTTGAGCTCCGGGATTGCTGCCGCGGTCTTCTCGGTGGCAATGCCGTCGTACACCGCTGCCGGGATGAAGGGCTTCAGCCGCTCTTTCGTCTCATCCGGCATCCAGACCACGCGGTTATATCCGCCGTCCGCATGCATGAACCGGGCGGAGCGCATGTACTCGATCGAGATCCCGTGGAACCCGTCAACCTGCCGGCCTCCAGCGGTTGAGTCCGCCATGGTAGAGAAAGCAAGGCCGTTGACCGTCACGTCCCGGAAACCGCGGAGGACGATGCCGAAGCCGTCGACCTCCGGGATGTAGAAAGCAATCCCTTCAAAACAACCGCAGGACGTGTGGGGATACCCGAACGCGGAGTAGAGGTAGACCCGGTTCACCTCGCCCATCGAGCGTTTCTTCGCGCTCTCGTTGATCCCGGTGTATTCGCCTTTCTCCGCGTCAATGCACTCGCCTTTTGCGATCGGGAAGATAGGTCCTTTGGGATCAACACCCGCTGCTGCCCGGCCATCGAACCAGCTAATTGCCCCGCAGTTTGCGAACCGCTGGGGCGTGATGACACAGACATGCATGGGGGCAAACGACTGGCAGAGGGCGCAGCCGTAGAACGTGTCCACATCGTCATCAGAGAGCCCGCGGGCCCGGGCATCCCGGGCCTCATAGGTTGCAAGGGCGTCGGCATAGAGCGGCTTTATTTTTTCCGGATCGGTGATGAACGTAATCTGGATCTTTTCCAGGATCGGAAGCTCGTTCCGGAGGAGCTCGTGGAGGACGCTCCCGATGTACTTCAGTGAGTTCAGTCCCTTCTTATACGATTTCTTGGAGAGACGGATCCAGATGTCATACCGCTGGTTGAGGTGCATAAAGCCCTCGATATAATTGGAGTACTCGTGGATCCTGCGCTCGATGACGCCTTCGAGATCTTTTTCGAGCCGGGGGCCGGCCACTTCAATCAGTATGCCGATCGGATAGCTCCACCCCTCCTTCATCTCCGCGATATCGGGGCCGATGATCGTGGTGACGCCATCTTCGATCTCGTCCATCTCCCGAACCCGGACTAGCTCGAATTTCTCTGTCTCAAGCGGGCCGCCGAGCTCGACCTGCATATCGTTCTTGCGGACACGCTCGCCTTCATGGACGAGCCCTACGTCAACTGGGATGGAATCACGCATTTTAATCTCCGAGATGGTCCACGATGCCCTTGACGCTCGCGGCCCAGTCTTTAATAGTGCTGTTCGGGAACGACCAGCTCGCGTTCGGCTGGTACACGCAGTCAAGGGTCATCGTCTTTAAGGACGGCGCGAAATGTTTGAGTCCTGAGAGGATTGTCCACCCCATGGAGTACGGGAGCCCGGCAAAGATCGCGAGATCGTAGTTGTCTCTTCCGTCAAGCCCCTTCCATTTGTGATCTTTCAACCGGTTGGCGATGTCGACTGCGGGCATGATCGCGGTCGGGGCAAAGCCCCGGTCCATGAACTCCCTGTTCGTGCTCGCGGTTACAACCACCGGGATCTTTCCTTTCCGTGCGAGTTCGATGATGTAATCGATGAGCTTCCTTCCCTCAACTTCGTACTCGAGGATCCCGTGGCCCACGATGATGACCGGGCGCCGGGTCCTCCGGATCATCGCGTCTGCGATGTTGGGCTTGATGATCAGCGAGGCCTTCTTCGGCCCGGGAATCTCTGCTGTCTGCCAGGACTCGTTCATTGGCATGATTTACACCTTCGCCTTCCGGACCATCCGGGCAAGCAGGGTCGGGTCGGGAAGTTCCCCTTCTTTCCATCCTTTCTCTGCAAGGATCGTCTCGATCTCGGACTTCATTGTCACCGGGATATCTGCATGCGTCCGGACAAGCCGGTGGATGTCATCCGGCATCCCGCCGATGAGCCGCTGGTGGAGATCGATGTAATTGGTGAGCTTGATCGCCCGGCCCTTGCTCGTGTCGTTCGGGCGCATGGTCAGCTTTGCGACCATAACCATCGCCTCCTCCTTCGTCTCGGCAGCAAAGAAGAGGTGCTCGGGGACCGGTCCGCCGTACACTTTCTCACCGGTACGTGCATCGTGAACGTACCAGTCCTCTTCCTTGTCTGCCCTCCCGAGCAGCATCCGCCGGTACTTGGTCCCGTGCGGCCCGACAACGACCGGTATCCCGAGGCGCCAGAAGCCGGCGGCGATCGATGCGGCCTTCTGCGACATCGCGCCCCATGCGACTCCGACCGCCCCGACCCGGTTGTAGACGTAGTCGGCGATCTCCTCGTAGTTTCCGCGGAGCGGGCGCTTGGCAAAGATGCTCGCGATCTTGACCGCAGCGCCGGCGATGTGGGCGTTCGCCACGCAGGAGCCCACGTTCACGATACCTCCGGCTTCGAAGGAACCGGAGTACCGCTCGTACGCAGTCTTGCCCTCTTCATCCCGGTGCATGCCGGCCGACATCGCCGAGCAGCCGGACGTGCAGACAATGTACCTGCGCTTCGCAAACTCCATGCTCATCTCCGCAACTTCACGAGCCCCTTTCGGGAAGTTCGCGCAGCCGACAAAGGCAACGACCCCGGGTATCTCGCCGAGCACGATCGGCCCGCCGACTTCCCGGATCTCGATGTCCTGGATCGCTCCCCGGCCGGCCCGGATCTTATACGTCTCGTCACGGGTCTTCCGCTCAGCGGCGGCGACGATGAGGCTGTGAATGGCGAGACCCTGCGGGCAGGCCGACTCGCACCGGCCGCACCCCACACAGTCATCGTAGAGCTCGTCGAATCCCGAAAGGTTGCCCTGCCCGGCGGCCTTCATCGCCTGGGGTATAGGAAGATCGTTCGGGCACCCGCGCCGGCAGAAGACGCAGCTGGTGCACTTCTTTGCGAGTGCAACCAGCTCTTCCCGGGTTGGAAGGAGACCGGATTTCTTCCGGGTCTTCGAGACAGCGATCGCGGTCCGGGCCGCGACCTCCCCGGCCTTCTCCGGGTCAAGGATCAGCGCACCCGTCGCACGCCCGCTTACGAAGTCGTCAACAACAGCGTCTGCGGGATCGTTCGTCCGGTCGGGAAGGCCAAGACAGTTCTTCTCGCTTGTAGCGATGAGCGGCGCGTGAATCGCTTTTGCTTCGAGAAGGGTGTCGGCCCGTATGCACTGCTCGTCGATGACGACAACATCGGGAACCCCGCTCCTGATATACCGGAGCTGCCACGATATCGGGCCGATAACTTTTGCTTTTGCTGAGTACCGGGTCATGTCGAGTGCAGTACAGCAGATTCCCGTGACTTCAACACCCGGGAGGAGATCCCGGGCCCGGAGGTAGTCGATGATCGCGGCCGATGGAGGGACATTGTGTCCGATAACGAGGATGACCGGCTTGGTTGTGTCGACCGTGCCCATCCCGAGATCCGCAAGCGGTGACTCTGCATCCGCTTTCGGGAACCCGAGCGCTGAGACCTGGGCGATGTCAGCAACTTCCATGCCAACGAGATCGATCGTTCCTGCATGGAGGACCTTCGATTCGAAGTCGAGGGCGTCACCTTCCTGCCCGGTATGGGTAACCGCGAGGAGCTGGGTCACCTGGTTCTCACAGTAATCGAGTACCTGTTCGAGATCTCCCAGTACTTCAGGCCTGATCCCGCATACGAGCCGGATGAGCGGGGCTTCGACTTCGATATTGGTCCCTCCGACATCGATCGGATAATCCCGGCCGAATGTTTCGACAAGGTGCGTTACCAGTTCGCGGGCGTGGCTGCAGTGGGTCGCGGTCCCGATGCATGCCGTAATAAGTACTGTCCGCGACTGCTGGGCAGCCATCGAGATCCCGCATGCACCCCGCTTGTTGCCGGTCAGGTCGCACTTGCCGTACGTACAGAGGCAGCAGAGATCGCAGAAGGGGAGGTAGAAAGGTTTGTACCGGGTGAGGAGGACCCGGTCCCAGTTCCGGAAGGTGGTGAGCGAGGGGAAGGGTGTGGGTCCCATCGGTTCGGTCCAGGTGTCCGCATTGACGGAGCCAATCGTGATACTCAGGTCGCGGAAGTGCGCGAGATCTGAGCGCAGCTCCCCGATTTTAACATTGACGCTCTTCCTGCCCACTTGGATCCCACCTGTATGTGCTGGTTATACATTGAGGGATGAGTCACATAAGGTTATCGAAGTAGGTAGAGTGGGGAATCTTATGCATGATCGCGGGGTTGGGGCGATCGGAAAAAATGACCGGCTCGATCTTTTGTCACCATGAAGATTCGGTCCGCCAGCGTGCCTGGCCCTACTGAGTGCGCTTAAAAAATTTGATCGCACCGACCGATCGCGCTCGGAAATTTTTGATTGCGGGGACCCGTTGCGATTGAAAATTTTAAACGCACCCCGTGATCACGGTAATTTTTTCCTTCATGGTGCCCTATCGCGATAAAAAATAAAAAAAATCATCATAACTAAGAGAGTGCCCGAATTTTTTTCGATGGCCACGATCAGGGCGTTTGCGTATAGGACATTCAACTATCACGGGTTGGGTTCGGAATTTTTCCTTACCAGATCCCGCCGCGGGGCGCCCTTCGGGGCGGCGGGGGTCCATCGCGACAAGAGGAAAAGAGTCTCCCTTCGGTTTCGACAGTCAGAGATTCTGCCCCCCCCTTTTTGTCAGGAATGTTCCATTAGTCACGTCAGCTTTCCAGCACTTCATGTAACCCAGCACCCTGGTTGCGAAATTGCTGCCAATTACTGTAATCTGGAACAAGAGTTGGAAGACCCCCGACACGGCTGGACATAATGCAGGTTTCTGGAAATCACTCTCGTTTTGGCATGAATTACTGTAAAACCGAGCCTTTTAGGGGCTCCGATTGACTGGACCTAGAGAGATTTCTATGGGCCTTGCAAAACCCCCTCCGGCCCCGACTTTCGCTAAGGGATCAACTGCATTTTCTGGCTATCATACTACTGTCGGAGATTGGGCGACTTACTGGCAAAGAATCGTAAATCGCTGCCACTTTTTCTCTAATTACTGCCGTACGGGAGGGAAAAACGGGGTCTCGGAGGGCGGTACGGGCTCGAATTGACTCACCTCAAGAAGTGTCTTTTCAATAGAGGCCCACAAAAGACATGCCTGACTGCCTCCCTAAGATAGTGCATATCCGGACTTGCAAAAATACCCGTGACAGGTCCGGGACCCGTCCGGATCACCAGACCTGTCACGGGTCAGATACCTATAACGAGTCAATGACCTGTCCTAGAGTACTAGGTATTGTCATCAGGGATGTACAATTCGGGGCCTGTATCGCGCTCGGATTCTTTATTCCGGAACTTAATGTTTGATGGTTTCGCGAAAATGCATGATGGTTATTTTATGAGTCGGTAGTATTGTGGCTGGTTTGGCTATTTGCTAGGGTTATCGTGCCCAGAAAAATGATAGTTTAAGTTAGTTACAGTGATGCTTACGGATTTTTTGACTACTGGTGAGTGAAAATAGTAAGAAAATAGGGGTGATTTTGAGGAGGAATTTCAAAATTTAATTAGAAAGTTTTGTGTATGTTAATTCTACACCACCAAAATAATCCATATCATTTGTTTTTAGAGGGACATAACTTTAAAATTTGATCATACGGCCCAAAGTTAATTGTTCTGTCGTTTTGAATTGTGCAACAACTCTACTTTTGAATTGTGCAACAACTCTACCTTTGGACTTTACATTAACGGAGACGGTATAATTTATAGGATTTGCATTTGTAGGCGTTACCTTAGCGCTAATTTCAACAAAATTCCAATATGGAGTTACCGGCACGCTCGCACAATCAGATATTCCGATCACGTTGGAATTTTGGTTTTTTCCATCGGTATAATCTCTTATAAATACAGTAAACTGCCCTTCAGACATCGCAGAAATTTTTGGGGGATTTTGACTTAAGCCATAAAGAGGGACTTTCGCATATGTCGAAAAAATTTCCTGCATTTCGCAGTTGTGGACGTTATTAATTAGATAATTTCGTGTAAATTTTAATTTGTTAACGGATGGATTATCTGCTACAATCGGAGTTGGGGTTGAAGAAACCGCAACAATTGTAGTCGGAGGGACTGTAGTTACAGATATTTCGGTGGTTGGTGAGATCAATAAAATTTCTTTTGTAGGATACGTGGTTGTTACAGGCACACTTTCTGTTGACATAGTTGGTTCTTTCGAACTTGTGCATCCCTTAACTAAACAAATCAATATGCATATCATTACTGGGAGAAAACATTACTGGGAGAAAAAATACATTTTTGTGCATAATAAGCGAATAAGTAAAGAATTTTTATAGACATTAATTGTTTTATTTTAAATTTTAAAAAACAAAGTAATTATTATTTTTCAGCCTTTATCTCGCCAATTGTCATTATTTTTACAGTGCATTTGACCGGATTTAAAATCACATCACCTTCTCCACCAGCCCCGCCACCGACCGATACCCGGCAGAATTCGGAGAAATTTCCAGCAAAGACCTCCCGGCCAGCACCGCGTCCGCGACCTCCTGGTCGTACTCGATCTTGCCTAAGTACGGGAGCCCTGTCTCGCACTCCGCACGCGAATTAAGCCCGGCCGGGAAGCCGTTGCCCCCGACCACGTAGAACTTGTCGAACGTGATCCCGACCTCCCGGATGACCCGGTGGGCCCGCTTCACGTGGGCGAATGATTTGGAGGACGGCCCCATCACATCGAAGATGATGTCCACGCTGCTCGCGATCTTCCGGTTCAGGTGCTCGAGCCCACCGGGAGAGTCGATCAACACGTACTCGTACTGCTTCGTGATCGCGGCGAGTGCATTCTTGAGCGCTGCGTCCGGGAGGCAGTAGCAACCCTCGACCCACTTGGTCCCGACCGCGAAGAGGTCGAAGTCGTTCCCCTCGTACAGGCCGTGCTCCCAAATCCGGTTCTCGATCCGCTTTGAAGGCGGGATCCCGACTGTCGTTCCCCCGCGTTCGATGAACGTTTCTGAGAGGAGCTCGGCGATCGTCTTCCTGCCGGAGGCTTCGAGATCCACCCCCACCATCTCCGCGAGGTTCTGGTCCGGGTCAGCATCGACAAGGAGGAGCGGTGTCTTCCCATAGGCAATCAGGTACTTCGCCATCAGCGCAACAAAACTGGTCTTACCGGTCCCGCCCCGTCCCATGGTGACGATCGTTTTCATCGCTGATCTCCGGAATCCGTTTCGTATCGTTTTGCTGCAGGAATATCCCGGCGGGGACCTTCGCCGTCGGACCTGCCGGCAAGGTTCGCGGCAAGCCGACCAATCTCCCGGGTCGCTTCGGAGGATCGTTCATCGATCCCCTCACCGGTTATTCCGGAGTCTGCAACAGCGGAATCGAACGGGATGATTGCAATGAATTCCATGCGATTCTTCTCCGTAAACTCCGTTATAATCTTCCGCTGCCGGTCATCCGCCACCCGGTTGCCGACAAGCGCCACCCGGCCGATCTGCGAGTCTTTCGCGAGGGCATGAATATTCCGGGCAATTTCGAGCGACTTCCGGTTCGCGTCTGCGACAACCAGCAGGATATCGACATGCTCCGCGGTCCCCCGGCCGAGATGCTCGATCCCGGCCTCCATGTCGAGGATGATCACATCGTCGCGATCAACAACGAGATGCCGGAGGAGCGCCTTTACCACCGAGTGCGCCGGGCAGGTACAGCCGGATCCGATCGCCTTTACCGTGCCCATCACCATCAGGTATGCACCGGAGGGAGTCTGGAGAGCGTGCGACCGGATGATATCATCAACGGTAAAAGTCAGTTTGAAGACACCTGAGTACGTTGTCCCCGTCTTCAGCCGGATAAGTTCCGCGTCCTCCGCTACCGGCACGATAGATGCTGCCTCCTCAAACGTAAGCCCGAGCGAGAGGCCGAGGTTGGGCGAAGGGTCGGCATCGATAGCAATCACCGGATGGCCTGCCTTCACGAACCACGCTGCAAGACTTCCGGCAATAAACGTCTTGCCCACACCGCCTTTACCCGATACTGCTATCTTCACGCTCGTAACCTTCCCGGAATTTTGTTACTAAACTCTTGGTGCGGGTGTATATTCTTTTTGTGGGAGAGGGGGGGGCTTACAACGTTTCTCTCAATTTTTTCTGGATCCGTCGTACCCGAATTTACATGAAGTTCAAAAATTCAGGATCCCGTAAAATAAAACAAAGACCGGCACCGGCACAAAATTCCGGATAATTTTGTTCTGGTGAATTATTTGTCGGTGAAATTGTTGCCCCCGTGCCCCATCCCGCCCCCGTTGGGGGCGTGGGCGCATGCGATGTCTACATAATAACCGGGATCATCTGTGTATCTCGTAAATATTTTTGAGACAGTATCGCGGCAGGGGCAACAACGACCGAACGAGTAAAAAAATATAGATGAGAGGAAATGGTTTCTCCAGATCAGATAATCTCTTTTAACGTTTTGAAACCCGCCGCGGGGCGCCTTTCGGGGCGGCGGGCGTTTACCGCAACCGGGGATATGGGGGTCTTACCCCCATTTTGGTTCCTGACACTTCCGGTATAAAATGTTATACCCGGACCATCTCTTCACAACACTGTGGGCTGCCAACTAAGACCCTTTCTGGGAAGAGAACTTTTAACTTCAAATTCTGGTTAAATTACAACGAAGCCATAGTGTATCAGAATCAGTACCCATCGATATACCCATCTTCTAGAAAACAGAAAAGACCGGACACAATTTAAAAAATAGGAGAGAGATTGCCAGCCTCAATCACTCGATAAACTGGTGCGCGAGGTTCATGACATCCCGGTACGGGATAGAGCCGATCAGCCGGGCCTCCTCGTCGACAACCGGAAGCGCCCGGAACCCGTACTGCCCAAACTCCTGCGCAGATTCCTTGAGCGTGTACCCGGTCCGGAGGCTGATCACGTTCCCAACCATAATATCTTTCAGAAGCGTCTTGTCATCGGCCTGGAGAAGCTCTTTTAAGTCTGTGAAGCCCAGCAGGTGATCGCTCTCGTCAACAACATAGATGTACATAATGACGTCCTTGTCCCGGGCGTGGCGCGGGTAATCGTTCTGAACGTACTCGACGATGGTTTCGGGTGGGAACTTCAGGATCTTCGGGATCGTGTAATGGATGACCTTCTCCTCCTGCCGGTTGATAATCGTCTGGACCTACCGGGCGCTCTCGGCATTCAAGCTGTCGAGAATGACGTGGGCCTCGGATAACGGGAGGACCGAGGGGATGTCGGCCGCTTGTCCGGGCGTCATATCATTGATGAGCCGCACGACCTCCTCGGTCGAGAGCGAGGAGATGATCTACCGCTGCACCTTCGGCTCGATCTCCTCGAGCGTATCGGTGGCCTGCTCGTGATCCATCTCTTCGAGGATGTCGGCAAGATCGACCGGGTGGATCTCCGAGAGGTTCTCTTTTAAGATATTCAGCTTGACGTTCCCTTTGAACCGCCCAATGTTGGTCGGGAGCGGCTGGACGCAGGTCGACGGGATCATCGGTTCGACATCCGGATCGGTGGAAGAGTAGAGAAGCTTCGCGAGAAACCCGAGTCCGAGCCTCCGGAGCCGGGCAGCTTTTCCGGTATCGACATCGGTGACATACAGTTTCTTGTTCCGGAGAACGAGCCGTATGTCGTACACGATCTCGATCTCGTTCTCTTTGAGATTGATGAGCATCTTGTCCAGGACAAAATCCTGGAGGAGGATAACATCTTCTGCGGGTTCGGCCTCGTAGGGGTCGATCTCATTTATGGTGATCTCGATTCCCCGGCCGGTCAGCGTATGCACATTCTCCCAGGGAATGATAAGGCTCGGTTTCCCGAATGACCTGATGATGTACAGGGATCGCACCTCGGGGATCTTCACGGTTTCGACAATGACGAGATCTGCGAGCGAACCGATCTTCTTCCCGGACTTCAGTACCGGGACGTTCAGGATATCGGAGAGGAGGATCTCAAGATCGCCCGCAACAGCAGTGGCTCTCGCGGCGGGCGTTGAAGTAGTGGTGGTCGTGGCCACCATGGTATTCCCGTTTTCTGAATTCATTATGTACCTCCCCGGATGATGGTCCAGAACCGGTACGCGAGCAGGGCCACAAGGACAAACAGGTAGATCTCCAGGCAGAGAAGCGCAAGCTTCGCGTCCCGGGAGAGTCCGATCTTGGGCTTTGCATACCGCTTGTTGATCGCGGATATCTTCTCGGTAAAATCGTGGATAAGAGTTCCCACCCATCCACCGGAAAACCGTTCACGCGTTGTCATTTTGAAAATTCTCCCTAACCGAAGAGGCTCGGGAACACCGTACTGAGACCATAGAGCGTGGACAGGATGATGATGAACACGACAATGGTTATGTTCGCAATATTCTCAAAGAGCGTATTCTTGTACTTCCCCATGATCTCCTCGTTGTTCAAAAGGATGAGGAGGAAGACGAGCGCTGCTGGAAGCAGCGTCACCGCGATGACCTGCACAAAGAGCGTGATGAGGACAAGCGGCGCACCCAGGATAAGCACGACGAGGCCGGCCGTGATGAGGCCGAAGAAGAAGAACGCCTCTTTCACCTTGTAGTTCAGTGGGTGCACCCAGCCGAAGACCTCACCGAAGGCCCACGAGCTCGTGAGCGCGATGCAGATCGAGCCGAGGAACCCGGCATCGAAGAGCCCGATCGCGACGAGCGTTCCCACCCACGAGTGCGCCGATCATCGTATCGAACTTCCCCCACAGGATATCCTTCTCCTTCATCTGCTTGTCCACGACTGCACTCTGCTGGAAGAAGATCATCCTGGGCGCAATTGTTGTCCCAATATTCGCCATCATGAAGAAGAAGAGCGTCCCATTGAATACACCCGGGAAGTTGGGGATGATACCCATTCGAAGAACATCGCCAACAGATGGGTGGACGAGAAATGCCGCAGGAATATAGATCAGGTTGACGAGACAGAACGCCATGGTAATCTTCTCCCAGGTCCAGTACCGGCCCGAGAGGACAATCCCGAACATCGCGATAATGACAGTAATGACCATGATGACCGGGGGAATCCCGAAGATGCTGAGCGCTGCGGTCATGCCGATGAACTCGGTGACGATAGTCAGCCAGTTGACGGGCGTCAGGTCGAGAAGGGAGAACCAGCCCCAGAATGGGCCGAATGCACTGAAGATCGCTTCTGCGTGACCGTGTTTGGCGACAGCACCCAGGCGCACGGTCATTTCCTGGACAAAATAAGCGACCGGGCCAAGAAGAACAAGGAACCAGATGAGATTGTACCCGAATTTTGCCCCAGTCGCAGCATAGACTGTGATACCTCCAGCATCATTGTCCGCGATCATAACAATAAGGCCGGGCCCGGCAAGAAGCAGGTAGATCTTAATGATCTTGCTGTAATTGAAATAAAATTTTGATAAAAAATCCACGGTGTCACCAACTCGGATTTTGTCAGTTTATTGCCGGGTCATCCTCCCATTCGATCGTGAGATCGGACGGCAGCAGAAATTATTCCCGGGAGCACCGGTATATTGTCTCTCCAGATAAAGGTGTAACGGCCGGAATCATATATAATTACCGGTTACCATGGGCTTTGTTTCATCATTGGAGACCCCGGGGGCCCTGTTCCCAATCATTGGTAAAAATGGGCCTCCGATACTCAAAACAGAAGTCAAATTGAGAAAATTTAATCGGTTTCTCAACAAATTTTTCCTGAAAAAATTTGCAAAAATATATTCATTCCTTAAAGGGGTACGAGAAAAAAACTGCACCTTCAATTTGAAACAATTAGAATTCTGATAGGGAGACAAACTTAAGATGGAGAAAAAAATGTTCTATATATGATTACAAGAGATTCTTAGATAAAGAGCAGCGCAGAGGTCCTGTTTCCCCGGGGAGCTGCTATTGAGGACAAAAGATGATGCAGATCTACCGGAACCGTAAAGATGCAGAGCCGGCAGTTATCGAGACCGTGGATTCACCGGGACCGGGCACATGGATCCGGCTGACAAGCCCGACCGACGCCGAACTCACGCAGGTTGCCGGAGACTATTCGCTCCCCCCCGAATTCCTGCGGGCTGCGCTCGATGAAGAAGAGCGTCCGCGCATTGATACGGAAGACGATATCGTCCTCATTGTCATGGATATCCCGATCGTCACAGAGACCGAAGGGATCCGGATGCTCTCCACCCTCCCGCTCGGGATTATCATTACTAGTACGTTTATTGTCACGGTCTGCAGCCGGCAGTCCCAGATCCTTGACGACTTCCTTGCCGGCAAGGTCCGGCATTTCACTACGGTCAAGAAGACGCGGTTCCTCTTCCAGATCTTCTATCGGAACGCATCCTATTACCTCAATCACCTGCGCCAGATCGAGAAGTCCATCTCCCGGATCGAGGTCGAGCTGCATCGTTCGATGAAGAACGAGATTCTTTTCCAGATGATGGAGCTGGAAAAGAGCCTCATATACTTCTCGACATCACTCAAGAGCAATGAGGCGGTACTCGAACGGATCCTCCGGACAAAGCCGAAGTCGCTCCAGATGTTTGAAGAGGATGCCGAACTCCTGGAAGATGTCATCATCGAGAACAAGCAGGCAATGGAGATGTCCCAGATCTACCTACACATCTTAAATGGTATGACCGGAGCGTTTGCCACCATCATCTCGAACAACCTCAACATCGTGATGAAGTTCCTCGCATCGATAACGATCATCATCGCCATACCGACAATGATTGCAAGTTTCTATGGGATGAATGTCACGGACATCCCGCTCTCGCAGGCACCATTCTCCTTCGAAATTATCTTCGGTATCTCATTTGTGACATCGGTTGTGCTCGGCCTCTTCATGTGGCGGAAGAAATTTTTCTAAAAAATTCTGCGTTTTTTTCCGTACATTTTCCGGATTTGCCTCTCGTGCCGGAGCCTGAAAGGGGAAGAAAGATCCGTATCCGGGAAAAGTCGGCGGGTTTTTTTATACGACAGTAATGTGCCCTGGGATACCCACTCTGGCCCCTTGAGACTGCCTCGTGTAAACCCTTGGACTTTTTTTTGTTCCGGATGAAATCATCTTATTTAGCTGACGCTCCATCCAGTTCTTCCCGTAACGGTAGCATCCCGTTAAGGAGAAGTCAAAGAAACATATGGAAATTATGCGACTGCTATTGTCATGGGGTGAAGAATTACCGGCGCTCACGCCCTCATGGGTGACAGAATCGCGCAAACGGGGGGACCAATTTTAGCGAGGAGTTTTTCCCGGAGAAAATTTTTGGAAAATTAACCAAATGCAGGACCCGGCAATTTAGTACAAAATTTACAAAAAAAAGTGCTCTGTAGGAAATCTTTGTTGCTGAATGGGGTTGCCCCCCTTGCGCCATCCCGCCCCCAAGGGGGCCTTAAGCGCCAGCGATACCTCTGTACTCACTCGTACGGAAGCGTACCGCCTGAAAGCTTTTACGGCAATATCGCAAAGGAAGGCGCCACAGCGGTGGGACAAAGCCCCGGGAGCGTAAGTGAGAAAAAATGATTTCTCCAGAGCAAAAAAAGATATTCCGGTCCACTGGGATTCCCGGCTTCACGATTTCGTAGCATTCAGGATTGATATTTCTGTACACGCTGCCGGACGAGGCTTATCAGATCATCCGTCTTCCTGCAGCCATTGATCTCATCTGCACCGGCAAGCAGAATTAAGGATCCTCCAAGCCTGATGAAGATCCCCGGGCTGGCAAACAGTGCAAGCGCAAACTGCTTTCCGAATTCCTCCTGGTAGAGGTACTCGGCGGGAATTCCCAGCTCGCTGATGAACCGCTTCCAGGATTTCTTCATCCCTACTGGGCTCTGGATAAGCGCACAAAGGTAACAGGGAGGGGGCCGGGCAGGTCCTGAAGAATACTGGTGATCCTTGATATCGGAAAGACTGCCCTTGTCCAGGTTATAGACAAATATGAGAATCTTATCCGGATGCATACAGCATCCAGTCTTCGTCCATGGTTTAAGGGCAGGGGTCAGGGAGGGAAGGGGAGATCGGGGCTGTCAGCAGTCCATGGATCGAAACCTGTTTGGCGCTGATTTCTCATATACGAGCCCGGGATATCTCCGTGCCACCCGGATTACGGGCATGATTCCGGGCGGTTAAAATAGAGCAGGGTCTTAAGGAACCGGCAATGGTTCTTTTTGCATTCGCCTTCGGTCTCCTTCCGGCTGCGGCCATCCTCTTCATCGGCTGCGGGATGTTCTTTAAGACACCTTCGGCTGATCTCAAAAACGCGGAGATCAGGTCGATCTCGCTTTCATCGCTGACACTGGACGTCACCGTTTCCATAGACAATAAAAACGCTGCCGGAATCCGGATCCGGGATATCGATCTCGATATTTTCTTCCGCAATGGAAACGACTGGGTCTTTCTCTCCCACGGGGAACAGCAAAACGTTAAGATCAATTCAGGAAAATGCGATGTTACGATCCCGCTCGTTGTCCGGAATGCCGAACTCCTTACCGCGATTATCCGGATGGTAGCAACCGGTGAGATCACGATCCAGATTAAGGGGACAGTCTCACCGGATTTCCTGATCCTTGCCCCGAAAATCCCGTTCGGCGATACGACTACGATCCCCCTGAAATTCCCCTTGAGCTGAGGGAATGTACAGGTTTTCCTGGCACCGGATCAAATAAGTGCAAGGGCGATCTATTATCTGTAGAATTCCCGCACAGGTTTTTGAAGAAGAGAAGGAAATCACATGCTTGACATCAGATTCGTACGGGCAAGCCCGGATGTGGTCAGGGCGGATCTCAGGAAGCGGAACGATACGGAAAAGATCGCATGGGTCGACGACCTGCTCGCAAAAGACGAACGGTCCCGCAAGCTCAAAGTCGAAACCGACGAACTCCGCCAGCGGCGCAACACCATCGCCCGGGAGATCAATGCCGCCCGGAAGGCCGGGCAGGATGCTTCCTCCCTGATGGCCGAGGCGGCTTCCCTTCCCGACAGGATCAAGTGCTGCACTGCAGAGCGCGACGAGATCGCAGCGACCATCCGCGGGTACCTGATGCACCTTCCCAATATTCTTCACGAGAGCGTGCCGGTCGGGAAAGACGACACGGAGAACGTGGAACTAAAACGGGTCGGAACCCCCCGTTGTTTCGGGTTCGAGCTAAAAAACCACGGGCAGCTCGCAGTCGAGAACGGGTGGGCCGATTTCGAGCGGGCGGCAAAAACATCCGGGGCGGGATTTTATTTTCTGAAAGGAAGCCTCGTGATGCTCGACCTTGCCCTGCAGCGGTTCTCTCTCGACCTGCTGGAGCAGAAAGGGTACACTCCGGTTATCCCGCCGTACATGATCAACCGGACCTCCTATGAAGGGGTGACGGATCTCGGCGATTTCGAGAAAGTCATGTACAAGATCGACGGGGACGATGCATACCTGATAGCAACGAGCGAACACCCGATCGCAGCAATGTTCCAGGACGAGATCTTCGAAGAGAAAAATCTCCCTCTCCGGCTCGCGGGCATATCGCCCTGTTTCCGGCGCGAGATCGGCGCCCATGGGCTCGACACGAAGGGACTGTTCCGGGTCCACCAGTTTACCAAGGTCGAGCAGTTTGTATACTGCACTCCGGAGAACTCGTGGGAGATTCACGAAGAGCTGCTCGCCAATGCCGAGGAGATATTCTGCAGGCTCGGGCTCCCGTACCGGGTCGTGAATATCTGTACCGGGGACATCGGGACTGTTGCTGCCAAGAAATACGACATCGAGGCCTGGATGCCGCGTGAAGACGCGTACAAGGAAGTCGTATCCTGTTCGAATTGTACCTCGTACCAGGCAGTCAGGCTCAACATCCGTGTCCGGGATAAGAGTGACTTTGAGACCAAGCGACACCTCCACACCCTAAACTCAACTGCGATTGCGACCTCCAGGGTCATGCGGGCAATCCTTGAAAATTACCAGGAAGAGGATGGCAGCGTGAGGATCCCAGAGGTTCTCCGGCATTACATGAACGGCCGGGAATGTCTCTGAAATTCCGGATCTGCAGAAGGTCCGGGCGGAAAAAACAAATAGGTATTTCCTTTATAAATGCGAAATACTAGAAAAGAGTGGTACCATGGGTCATCCTGAGCTGAACAGTGACGAGTCCATCATTCTCGATACACAGAACGTTGTCGTAAAATCGATCCCGTTTGAGGCGATCCTTACGAGCGCACGCCTCATTTTGCTCAACAGCCGGGATTCGCTCCTGCCGCCCCGGTACATTCCACTTGCTGCGATAAAAGGAATGGAATCCGGGGAGAATGCTATCCGGGACCCGGTCATCACCCTCTCGGTCCTCACTGAAAGCGGGGGCCCGCGCCCGATGGTCCTCACCTTTTCCCGGTCCGGGGGAGGCGATCGCAAGCGGGAGTGCGACGAATGGATGAAGAGCTTAAAGGATCGCGTCGCCGTTATCCGGCAGAAGATGGCCCCGGCAGTGGCGGTATCCTCCGATGTCAAGACGAGCAAAAAGCCGGAACCGGTAACCCCAGTGCAGATCGGTACAACGGCCGGTCGCCCGGCAAAGAAGAAGATCGAGATTGCCCGACCCATCAAGAAGATTGCGGAAGTCCACGCTCCGCAAAAACCCGTGGAGACTACTACGCTTCCGCAAGGTTCGTTCTGCGGCCGGTGCGGCAACCGGGTACCCCCCGGATCGACCTTCTGCAACAAGTGCGGAACCAAGGTTGCGACACCTGCCGGTGAGAACGAGATCCCGGAGCCCGCGGTTATCCCCCAGGTCTCGGTTCCCCTCCCCCCGGTCGTTGCTCCCGCTGCCGAACACCGTGAGCGACCTATCGAGCAGGTTATTCATTCTATCGAACCATTAATCGAAGATTCAAAACCCCGTACCCAGCCGGCACCGCTCGTCCCCTCGAGATATATCCACTTACCGTCAACCGCGGTGACTCCCGAGCCAAAAACCGAATCCCCCGCACCAGCTACTCCGCCGCCTCCAGCTGAACCCGAAGCATCCGCAGCGGATAAGACCCAGAAGAACCTCTCGATGTTCTCCACCATCTTTGCCGGACAGGAGACCGCAGTTGCCGAGCCGGCTACCGCTGCTGCACCACAGGCTCCGGAAACCCCAGTGCCGGCAGAACCCGCCCCGGTATCCTCTGTTCCTCAGGTTGCAATCCCGGCCGCGGCTACACCGGCCGCCCCCCCGACACCTCCATCACCAGCACCGGTAATGCCCCCGGCCCGAAAGAGATCCCGGATCCTTCCCTTTGCAATTATCATCATTGCGATTATCGCTATCGCCGGAATTGCTTTCGTCTTTGTCGGTCATCCCGGGGGAACTTCATTCATCCCATCGCTCCAGCCAACAACCGTACCGATGACTGTTGCAACAACGGTTCCAACAACGGTTCCAACAACGGTTCCAACAACGGTTCCAACAACGGTTCCAACAACGGTTCCAACAACCGTACCGATGACTGTTGCAACTCCCGTCCCGACACCTGCTCCCCTCGCCATCCCCCAGAACGGTGTCTGGGTGTACGTCAACTATAATGGGACCTTCACCGGCTCGTACGGGACACCCGGGGCGCAGCAGGGAGTCACCGATTCCGGCGAGCACATCTACAATGTCCCGACATCGAACGGTGTTGTAGCAGCCTCGTTCACCAAGAACGATGGTTCCGCAAAAGTGATTATTGCAAAAGTCTACAGGGACGGAGCTTTGATCTCGACCGATTCAACAACGACACCGAAAGGAACGACACAGATCCAGTTCGATCTCAAGTCGCTCATAACTCCGACCCCCACGGATACCGCCGTTGCAATAGCAACGAGTCCGGCCCCGAATGGTGCGGCAGCAAACAAGACCGCTTAATCGAACGACTGTAAATTTTTTTTAGATCTGTCGAAATTATTCATCGATCACATGTTAGTGAGATTTGTCGGGCGGGACATCCACCCACCATCCAGACAAGCAAGAAGAATTAAAGGGTAACTTCCATGGACCCGGATTTTCGGTTTTTCCTGTTCGGGAATCGCCGTCCGCAAAAAACCGGCTGGTTAAAAAAGTTTATCCGAAAACGAAGGAACAGATCCTCCCGATAATTCCCTTCGCTATCGACAGATAAATTGTTTCACACGGGCCCGGGTATAAGAATTCTTAAATCCCGGCATACCGGAGATCAATCAGGTGATATATTTTGCCGTTCACTTCCCGAGTTCTCATCTCATTTGCACTTCTCCTGTCCGCATCTCTCCTGGGTGCGGGATGTACACAATCCTCCCCCACGTCCTTTGGAACTGCGAAAACCGGGATAACCCCTGCCCTTTTTGGTATCGCCCGTGACCATGACAGTCCCGTTTGGGCCGGTGCCGGTCCCGAGCCGGGACGGGTCGAACATTGCCTACGAGCTTGAAGTGGTGACCGCTGACGGCAAAAAACCTGTTCCGGAAAAAATTGAGGTTCTCGATCCTGTTTCAGGAAAGGCGCTCTTCTTGCGGTTTTATAACATCCGGCATCCGATCCTCTGCCAACTGTCCGGGAACTCCAGAATGGTACGGGAAAAATTGCTGTGCCCCGGGTCTCTGTCTGGTTCACGGTCAGCCCGGACGCGGTTCCCGACCGTCTCGTTCACCGGCTCACGCTAAACCGGGCTTCTTCCGGGCTGGCCCCGCTCACCGTAACCGGTGGGGAGGTTGCGGTCCGAAAAGATCTCGCCCCGGTTGTTATCGGATCCCCGATGCAGAGGGCCTGCTGGCTTGCCATGGAGACCACGGCACCGACCACCCACCATTTCCTTGCCCAGATCACGCATGAAAGGGTGACACGGGTGCCGCAGCGGTACGCACAGGACTGAATTTTCGTTGATCCGGTGACCGGGAAACCGGCTGCCGGGAACGTGAGCATTGCGAAGAATTATTTCGGATTCGGTAAGCAGATTCGCTCGGGTGCAAAGGGGACTGTTGTTGACATGCTTGACGGCCTTTCGGATATCGGGACCATCTACTCAGCTCCTCTCGCAACAATTGCAACCGCGGCCGGCAACTTCGTGATCGTGGATATCGGGAACAAGAAATATGCATGTTATGCCCACATCGTCAACGGATCGGTCCGGGTGAAGAAAAGTAATAGCGTTACCGAGGGTCAGGTACTCGGGCAGATAGGGAACAGCGGGAATTCCGACCAGCCGCACCTATACTTCCAGGTCGTGACGGAAACGCCTTTATTCCTCGACGCGGAGGGATCCCCGCAGGTGTTCCGCTCCTTCGATCTGATCGGCGGGGGGTAAATATCATCCGTGCAGCAGGGCGGCAGTCCCAGCCGGGATATTCGCTGACCCGACTCTGGAACGATTTCTCCGATTACGTGGAATTTCAGCAGCCACTGCCTGAAGCCGGGAAACTGCCCGAGAACAACGATATCGTCCGGTTTCCCTAAAAACCGGATCTTTTGTTTTATGAACCCTGTGTCACTGATCCTTTCTGACAAGGAACTAGGGAAGCTGAAAGAATATATCGCAAAGGCCGGCCTTTTGCAGGAAGAACTGACAAATGCCTATGAATTGCTGCGGATACGCGATGGTGATATCGGGATCATCGTGTACAAATCCGGGAAGATCGTCCAGAACGGAAATCCGAATTCCCGCAAAATACTGGATGAAATTCTCCAGCGCGAAGATACCTATGATTTCATCCTGGGATCAGATGAAACCAGCAAAGGCGAATGGTTCGGCCCGCTGGTCACTACCGCAACGGCTCTGACACCGGATCAGCTGCTTTGTTTGAAAAATCTCGGAGTCCGGGACAGCAAGACCATAAAGAAACCGGAACTGATGAAACTTGCTGATCGAATATTTGCTACCGGTGTTCCGCACTCCACCATTACGCTGCTCCCGGGAAAGTATAACGCGATGTATGCAGAGCTGCAACGGGAAGGGAAATCCCTTAACGATATGATAGCGTGAGCTCATGCAAATGTCATCAAAGATCTCCTCGCACGGGTGAAACCGGATCACGCGAAAGTAGTGCTCGACAAGTTCGATTCCCGGAAGATGGAACTCCAGCTGAAAGCAGTTGACCGGACATACGTGGAGATTATCCCGAAGTCCCACGGGGAGTCCGAGATCCCGGTCGCTGCCGCGAGCATTATTGCAAAATACACATTCGAAAAGGAAGTTGATGCGCTCGATGAAGAATACGGAATCGGGCTGCGGAAGATGATGCCGGGGGATCTCGAACCGTCTCTCGTGCCATTCGTGGCCAAGCTGCATTTCAGGAATGTGACCGACCGGTACCGAAAAAACTGAAAAGAAAAGCGGGAACTTCCGCGTGGAATCAGAACGTTATATGACGGAAACACCGGGCGGTGTTGTCTCTGGTGCCGGATCGATTGTGTTTGTAAAAGGAGCGACCGTAAGGGAGGTATGAGGTACTTTCATCAGGGTTATAATCCGGCCCGAAAAAAAAACTGGTATGAAATGTGTAGTTGCTCTCCTCGCGATCTTGCTTCTCGCAGTTTCCGTCTCCGCACTCCCGCTCCCAGGGCTCTCTTCGCACTCCGCCCCCCGGACACCGCCGACCCGGATCTCCGGCTGGTTGCAAGCTTTGAGGGGGGGCAGCGGTACCTTGCAGGATCCTACCCGGTCATTGTCCTGAACGGTTCGTTCCGGTAGATGGGCCGGCAGTACGGCGGCCTGATGAAGAGCGAACTTGTCGCCGAGTACGGGATGATTACCGACGCGCTCATAAAACGCGGATACACCATCGAACAGATCCGGGCACAGGGCCACGATGTCCCGGCGTTCATGCCGCAGCGGATGAAAGAGATAACGCGCGGCATGGCAGAGACTACCGGTTTCTCCGAGGACGATATCTGGGTTATCTATGACGGGCCGATCTTTTACCTCACCACTCCCGCGATGCCGGCCGGCTGCTCCTTCCTTGCGACATGAGGAAGTTATACGAAAGACGGATCGGTTATCCGCTCGCGCAACTGGGATCTGCCGGACGCGGTAGCGCCATTCGACCCGTACTATGTCCTCGTCGTGTATAACCCGGGTGACGGATTCAACGGCGTTGCGACATTCGGTCCCACGGCCGGCCCGCGACTCTCATGAACAGCAAAGGCCTCTTTGTGGCTGACGACAATGCGATAGCGTCGTCCGGGGGAGTTGAGATGGAGAACCGGCCGGATAGTATCAGTGAATTCTTCCGGTTCATGCTCGACTACTCGGATCTTAAAGGGCTCGATGCGGGCAACCAGTCTTCAAGCCCGAACATCGGCTGGATCGTAAATGTCGCGGGGCCGGACAGAGCATACAGCTACGAGGAGACTATCTATGAGACAAAACAGCGGACCGGTGACGGGGTCATTGCAGCAGCAAACCATTTCATGGATCCGACATGGCACTTTGCCGGAGATACAGCGGAGCACTCTCTCTCCCGGTACAACAATCTCCTCCGGCAGACCCGCGAGGCAAAGGGATCGATCGATGCAGCGAAGATGATGCAGATCCGCGATGTCCTGCTTCCGGATGGCGGTGCAACTTTCCGCCACACTCCGCTCTTCGGAGCGCCGTACTCTTCCGATCACCAGGTCGTCTTCGAGCCAATGACCCTGACCCTGAACGTGAAAGTCGTTGACAGGAACTGGCAATAGATCGGGCTTGGAAAATTATTTGCTCAGCCTTAAAACCAATTTTTTTAACCCCGGGGCGCTCTCGCTCTCCGGTCGCCGGACGCGTTCGAGAGAAAAAGGAACTCACAAATCTTGCAGCAGGATACCAGGGGTTCCCGGTTTCAAAACAAATTTCCGGACATAAAAAATTTAAAAAAAAAAGAGCATATGCGCCGGAGAATGACTGGCCCGGTGCCTGCCCGGCATTAGGCATGGAGAAGTGGAGCTGGCTGATGAGCCACCGGCTCCCGGCATTCCTCAGGACCATCGTCATCCTCCCGTTCATCGTCGCCTTCTTTTTGCCTTCAGCCGCAAAGGTGCAGTCACAGAACGATGTCATCCATGCGACCCGCCCCTCACCAAAAATTCGATGCGCATGGAACTTGCCTGGGTCAGGTCGCGCCGGATAAGCTGCTTGTACTCATGCCGGGCCGGGATGATCTCGTCGGCCCCGCCGCCAAAGCCGCTTATCTCCGGTGCAAAGAGGGACATGAGGGTCTGGAGATCCCTGCTCTCGTACGCAGTGCAATACGTGTCTACTGTTGCCTTGATCTCTGCCAGCTGCGATTTCGTAAAACTCATAATAAGGGAGGTTATGCAATGTTATCCAAAGAGTATTGCGGTTTTTTATGGATTTTTGCACCTGCACGGAAATTAACAGAACCGCCGGCCATTCGTTTGCTGCCAGGAACGGGATTTCCGGAAGATTGTACTCCGGGTCTTTGTCTCCGGTCGCTCTCCGGACACCGTACGAAAATAGAAGAATTAGTTGAGTGCGGATGGGAGAGGAAGACAAAGACGGGTGATCCCAGGCGTAGTTACCCGGTCAGTTCCTGATGATATGGCACTCGGCCGTGAAGGTTCCGCATTCGGCAAACATGGCGGCGATCGGGCAGAGCCGGGTCAGGATCTGATCGATAATCCCGTTGTGCATCGCATCTTCTACATGGACCCTGATCGTAATGGTCAGGTGGACATGATCGAAGAATGATGACATGGTCTTTGCCCGGGTCGCATGAATCCCGATCCTCAGTTCATCCGGGACGATTCCCTGTTTTTTTAAAATCTGGGGATCGGGGGATCCCGGGTTCCAAAAATAATTTTCTGATATTCAATTCATCTACGATCCGTTTTTCCGGTCAGCGTAAACAACGAATCATACACCCTGGCACCCGGTTTTGGGGCCGGGCCCGCGAAACGTGTCCATTTAACACAAGGAATTCCGGTACATCTGATTATCTGTTGATCATTCCGGATCCTGCCGGTTTTTTCAGTATATCTTCCCGGCTGGCTGTGCCCGCCAGATCCCCTGGAAAAGTGTAAAGCATTACCCGAACGTTTAAGAACGGAAAAACACTTCCCCTGCGCGGGAAGAACATGAACAAAAAATACTGCTTGCGGCAATCGCAATCTTCTGTCCTACCATCGGGGCAGGGGTCTATGCTCAGGATTTTGGATCCGCGGAGATGGTCCACTTCCAGATAGCATTTCCCGCTGGGACGATAACAGGCCCGGTCATCGTGAAGAACAGAGGGGCATCGATCGCGGTGGCACCGGTGACGATAAATCTCGTTCACCGGGGTCTCCCGAAAGTCCTGCTCTATGGGAATCTCAAAGGGATGTCAACCCCCACGGGATCACCAATGTGGGGAAGAAGCCGGTCAGGATCCGGATGGAGATAGTTAATGCAACGATACCCATCGACTGGGAAGTCAGCGCAAATGCAACATACGATCCGGAGACCCATACGTTCACCGAGCCTTTCGCGTTGGGCAGATCGATCCAGAACCTTGGCCTTGACTGGCATTTCCAGCTTCCTCAGGAGAAACGGTTTTCACCTGTCATATATGACGGCGGCCTGAAGCATTCCGATGCCGACACCGGGGAACTCCTCACGTTTCTCCCGGTCCGGATCGTGAACGATGACTCAGCGTCCGGCACCAGTGCGGAGGCGTGTCACTGATGGGTGCCCGTGAGACTTTAACGAGAAACAAGTGGCGGTATATTTCGCTCATTTTGGGCTTTTTCCTCTTTGTCGGACCGTTTGCTCTCATCGCACGGGGCATCGGCTGGGCTACCGGCGACCTTCCCGCCCCAACAACCCATACGCTCTGCTTCCGAATGTCGGTGGATATGTTTATCGGGGGCCGTTTCTCCGCCCTCATCGGTTCGGTCGCGGCCACATTCATTCTTGGTGTCATCATTATCACGCTCTTTTTCGGATCGGTCTTCTGCGGATGGCTCTGCCCCGTGGGATCGGTTAGCGAGACAACATCGAGGGTTGTGCCGCTCCGCGAGAGGTTCCGGCTCCGCATAAAGGATCCGGCTGTCACAAAAGCGCTCCGCTATGGATTCTTCGCGGGATTTGCCGCAGTTGCGATTCTGGTCGGGTACAAGCTCGCATCAATCAGCGGGATCTGCTGCCGGCACTGCACCTCTTCCATCCTCCAGAATATGGCCGACAGCCTGACCGGGCAGACAGTGGCGCTTGCCTACTGGCACACAGGTTCGATTATCACGCTCTTCTCATGGCTCCTCATCGGTGGGGTCTTCGTGTCCGGGGGGCGGGGGTGGTGCCTCTTCTTCTGCCCGCTCAGCGTCCTCTCGAACTTCTCGCACACGCTCGGAAAAATTCAGGATGTACCGAATTTCGTTCGACAAGGAGAAATGCGTGGACTGAAGACAATGCAGTGTCTCTTGCCCGAGCTGGGCTATCGGCCCGGACAAGTCTCCCGACTCCCACCTCTGCATAACCTGCAGGGAGTGCACGACCGCGTGCCCGCAGGGAAGTTATTCGTATGGAAAGGGAATGACGAAATGATGAATCCCTTCGTATTCCTGAAAGAGGGGATCGGAATGGTCATCTTCGACCTCGCTGCACTTTTCGCCCCGCTCGCAACGCTCGTTCCTTCCGCATGCGGTTCGTGCGCCGGCTGCCCGATTGCGGGAGGATGCATCGTTGTCCCGGCTGTTGCTGTGAGGAACGGGGGTTTCGGATTCAGAGATCGGATCCGGTCGAGGCTTCGGGAGCGTGTTCTCGGGTCGTCGGGAACCGAAAGGTGCAGTAAAATTGTAAAAATTATTTCTGGCGTGAAAACGCAGGGAAACAAATGGTTAACTCCAGAAACTAAGAAAAAGCCGTCCGAAAAACGAGCACCACCACCCTCTTCGGGGGTCGCTCGGGCGACTGTCTTGCCCTCTCTGGGCGAGACAGTCAAAACACAATTTTTGAATAGATATTTCAGGACCATGAGTATGTTATACGTAGATTCGCACACTTAGAGGAATTTGCAAGGGTGACTCCCTCTCTCGCCCAGAGGGGGAGGCAGCCCAAGGGGGCAAGCCCTCTTAACCCCCAAATCATAAAAACGTGGAATATTCGTACTTGTTTTTGCTCCACGGGGCGAGCCCAAGCCGACGCGGCGAGCACCCGTGACTCCCATCGCAATTTAAGAGAAAATTTAATGAGATTCTTTTATAGGGTTTTCCATTTTGCCGGATCTCTGGCGACAGGCCTTGAGAAAAAAAATTTGATATGTGAAGCCTCACGCTCATTAACGTGAGGGATCTTCCTCTCTTGTGAATTGGAAAATATTTTCTGAAGGCACTTTGATCTTCCCCGCGGTTAATTTACCGGTATCGTAAGGTTTAGTGCTTGAAGTACCGGACACCTGTAAAGACCATCGCCATGTGCAGCCGGTTCGCTGCCTCGGTGACCACCTTGTCCCGGATCGATCCGCCCGGCTGGACAAGGGCCGTTGCCCCGGCCTCTGCCGCGACTTCGAGCGTGTCCGGGAAGGGGAGGAAGGCATCGGAGGCAACGGCCGATCCCACGAGCGGTGCACACGCCTTCTCAATCGCTATCCGGGCTGAGTCGACCCGGCTCATCTGGCCGGCACCGATCCCGAGCGTCCGGGTCTGGTTGGCAAAGATGATCGTGTTGCTCCGGGTGTGCTTGCAGACCTTCCACGCGAGCTGGAGCGCCCGCATCTCGTCCGGTGTTGGGTCCCGGTCGGTGATGACCTGCCAGTGTTCCTGGTACGCGGGAGTCCGCTGAACGAGCACGCCGCCATCGATCGTCCGGATCTCATCGGTTTCGGTCTTACCGGGAAGGATGATGACCCGGAGATTCTCTTTCTTCTTCATAACCGTAATCGCATCAGCTGATAATGATGGGGCCGCGACAACCTCGACGAATGTCGAGCAGATCTCTTTTGCCATCTTCGTATCGACCGGCCGGTTCAGGGAGACAACCGAGCCGTACGCAGAGACCGGGTCGACCTCGCGGGCAGCGATGTAGGCGCTGTGGAGATCCTTTCCCACCGCGACCCCGCAGGGATTGTTGTGCTTCACAATGACCGCTGCCGGCTCATCAAACTCGCGGAGAAGTCCGGCGCTCGCGTGGACATCGAGATAGTTGTTGTAGGACATCTGCTTGCCCCGGACCGGCTCGGTTCCGGCTATACCGGTCGTGCCGTACACCGCTGCCGGCTGGTGGGGGTTCTCGCCGTACCGGAGCATCCGGCCGTGGGTGTACTGGATCGTGTACGTCTCCGGGAACGGGGAGTCGAGCTTGTACAGGTAATTGCTGATCGCTGCATCATATGCAGCGGTCCGGGCGAATGCCTTCTTCGCGATTGCGAACCGCTGCTCGTCCGGGATCCCGCCACCCTTGATTGCGTCGATGATCTTCGAATAATCGGACGGATCGACAACGACAGCGACATGCTTGTAGTTCTTTGCCGCGGCACGGATCATTGCCGGGCCACCGACATCGATGTACTCGATCAGCTCGGCGAGCTCCATCTTCTTTGCCGACATCTGTTCGAATGGGTAGAGGTTAACCGCAAGGAGATCGATATGGCTGATGCCGTGCTGGGCCATGACCGCATCATCGATCCCGCGCCGGCCGAGAAGGCCGCCGTGCACTTTCGGGTGGAGGGTTTTGACCCGGCCGTCCATCATCTCCGGAAACCCGGTATAGCCGGCGACTTCCGTGAACTCAACACCGGCCTCCTCCAGGCTTTTGCCGGTCCCGCCCGAGCTCATGATGCTGTAATCGAGGCCGGCAAGGGCCCGTGCGAATTCAACGATTCCCGTCTTGTCCCAGACCGAGAGGAGCGCCCACTTCATGGTGTTATAATATGCCGGAGCGAAGGAAAAAGATATTCCGATCGCCCGTTGTCCTCACGCCCGGTCCGGACCGCGAGCTGTACCGGTCCCGGTTTTTTCCCAATTATATCAGAAATGATCTCCCGGATAACTCCGGCTTAGCTCCAACAAAACTTTCGCAAGGTTCCGGCAAAATCGATCGCATAATCGGACCAATGCTATCATTTCCCCGATGAATACCACAATTCGACACATTTTCGCGCCCGAATTAGTAAACCCTTGAAGATTCAGGGATTGAGGGCTGATAATCAAGTAAATGCTTATATAGAACTACAATGCTATAGATATTGGAACATCGAATGGATGGATCTATGGATGAAGAAAAAAACAGTCCAGAAAACGTCGAATCGTCAAATGCCGATAATTCTGACACCCAGACCCAGGACGTCCAATGTGTCGCGACCGAGCTCGATGAACTGATGAAGTCAGGCGCTGACTGGAGCGACCGTTATCTCAGGCTCGCAGCAGATTTCGAAAATTTCCAGAAACGAACTGCACGGGACCGGGAGATGGTGATCGCTCTTGCGAACGAGCGGATTGCAACGGACGTGCTCGAAGTTGTCGACAATCTTGAACGAGCATTAAAAACTGACGATGCCCACCTGCGCGAAGGGATCAGCCAGATCAGGCAGATGATCTGTTCGCTCCTGGAACGGCATGGAATTACTCCCATAGTCTCTCTCGAGAAAAAATTCAATCCAGCTGAACACGAAGCCATCGCCCATGTCCCTTCCGAGAAAGAAGACGGTATTGTGATTGACGAAGTTGCACGCGGGTACCGGATGCACGATAAGGTTATCAGGTACGCAAAAGTAGCAGTGTCGAAAGGCAAGCAAAATTAAACGAGGTATAACAATGGCACACGAAAAAATTTTAGGAATCGATCTCGGGACCACCTACTCCTGCATGTCCATTATGGAGGCAGGAAAGCCGATCGTGATCCCGAATGCTGAAGGCGGGCGGACGACCGCATCGGTCGTCGCATTCACTAAGGAAGGAGAGCGTCTTGTCGGAAGTCTTGCAAAACGCCAGGCAGTAACCAATCCCCAGAGAACAATCCAGTCCATCAAACGGAAGATGGGGACGCAGAAAAAAGTAAAGATCGATGATAAGGAGTACACCCCGCAGGAGATCTCCTCGATGATCCTGCAGAAGCTCAAGGTCGACGCGGAGGCATACCTTGGCGTGAAGATCGCAAAGGCGGTCGTCACCGTCCCGGCATACTTCAACGATGCCCAGCGGCAGGCAACCAAGGACGCCGGCAAGATCGCAGGACTCGAAGTCCTCCGTATCATCAACGAGCCCACCGCGAGCGCACTCGCGTACGGGATCGACAAGGAGGCCGATGCAACGGTTCTCGTGTACGATCTCGGCGGCGGCACGTTCGATGTCTCGATCCTGACGCTCGGAGACGGCGTCTTCGAAGTCAAGTCTACCGCAGGAAACAACCACCTCGGCGGCGACGACTTCGACAACCTGATCACCGATTACCTTGTCGAGGAATTCCGGAAGAAGGAGGGTGTGGACCTCAAGAACGATCCGTACGCCATGCAGCGCCTCCGCGATGCATCCGAGAACGCGAAGATCGAGCTCTCCCAGCGCCAGACCACAAACATCAACCTCCCGTACATCACCACCGATGCGAGCGGCCCGAAGTTCCTTAACATCGACCTGACCCGGGCAAAACTCGAGCAGCTCATCGGAGCGCTAGTTGAGTCAACAGTCGGGCCGGTCAAGCAAGCTTTAAGCGACGCGAAGATGGAACCCAAGGATATTGACCACGTTCTTCTCGTGGGCGGCTCGACCCGTGTCCCGCTCGTGCAGGACACCGTCCGGAAACTTCTCGGCAAGGAACCCGACAAGGGCATCAACCCGGACGAGTGCGTTGCGCTCGGCGCCGCGATCCAGGGTGCGGTCCTGACCGGTGAGACCAAGGACATCGTGCTCCTCGATGTGACCCCGCTCACGCTCGGGATTGAGACCCTGGGCGGCATCGCGACAAAACTGATCGAGCGCAACACCACCATCCCGACCCGGAAGAGCCAGATCTTCTCGACCGCAGCGGACGGCCAGACCAGTGTGGAGATTCATGTCGTCCAGGGAGAGCGTGCACTTGCAAAAGACAACTTTACTCTCGGCCGGTTCCAGCTGACCGGCATCCCCCCGGCACCGCGGGGCATCCCACAAATCGAGGTCACGTTCGATATCGACTCGAACGGAATCATCCACGTCTCGGCAAAGGATCTCGAGTCCGGCAACCAGCAGGCGATCTCCATTAAGGGCGACAAGAAGCTCTCCGAAGAAGAAATCAAGAAGATGATGGACAACGCCAAGCAGTTCGAGGAAGAGGACAAGAAGCGCCGCGACGAGATCGAGCTGTGCAACCAGGCAGACACTGCGGTCTTTACCGCGGAGAAGATGCTCAAGGAGAGCGCTGACAAGATCGAGGCTGATGACAAGAAGAAGATCGAAGACAGTGTCGCAGCGGTGAAGAAGGCGCTCGAAGAAAATAACATAGACGAGATCAAGAAGGGTATGGAGACCCTGACCGAAGCAGTTTATGCGGTAACGACAAAGATGTACCAGAAAGTCCAGACCGAGCAGGCTGCCCAACAGCAGGCCAGTGGGGCAGGAGAAGGGGCCGGGCCTCGGGCAGAGAAGCCGGACGATGATAATGTCGTTAACGCGGATTACAAAGTCAAAGATGAGTGAGCATTAATGGTTGCGGGTGACTACTACGAGATACTCGGCGTTCCCCGGAGTGCGGACGAGAAAGAGATTGTAAAAGCGTACCGCAACCTCGCCCGCAAGTACCACCCGGATGTCTGCAAGGACACTGGATCTGAAGAAAAGTTCAAGCAGATCAATGAGGCGTACAGCGTTCTGTCGGATGCACAGAAGAAGGCCCAGTACGATAACATGGGTCACGAGACCTTCACGAAAGCTTCAAAAGGTAACTACACCGGTGGCGGGTTTGGCGGGGGCGGTTTCTCCTCCGATTTCTCCGGCTTTGGGGATATCTTCGATTTCTTTGGCGGAGGAGGACGGAGGTCCGGGCCGCAGCCCGGAGCCGATCTCCTCATGCGAATCCAGATAAAACTGGAAGATGCGGTACTTGGGACCGATCGCGAGATCGAAGTGATGCATAGCGAGCCGTGCACGGCCTGTGCTGGATCCGGCAGTGAGACGAAGCGACAGAGCACCTGTTCCCGGTGCGGGGGTACCGGCCAGATGCGCCAAGCAGCGAATTCACCGCTTGGTCAGTTTGTCCGAATGACGACCTGCACGATGTGCGGTGGAAAGGGAAAGATCCCGGAGAGAGTCTGTAAGGAGTGTCGCGGGACCGGCCATACCCGGGTCAAGCGGAAGGTCTCGATCCATATCCCGGCCGGTGTTGACAATGGCATGCGCCTCCGGATGGAAGGGTACGGCGAGGCCGGGGACTATGGAGCACCAAATGGCGATCTCTTCATCGAAATCTACGTGCTGTCCCATGAACGGTTTGTCCGGGCCGGTGACAATATCGAAACATCTATCGAGATCAGCCCGGTTATGGCAGTGCTCGGTACCTCCATCGAAATAGAGACGATAGACAAGAAGAAGATCGAGCTCAAGGTTCCCGCCGGTGTCCAGCCCGATACCACGCTCAAGATCGGCGGGGTGGGCGTGAAACGCGGCGGGCACCCGGGCGACCTGCTCGTCCGTGTGAAAGTTGTGACGCCCCGGTCCATCAGCGCAGAGCAGAGGGTGCTATACCAGAAGCTCGCAGAGATGGAGAACAAAGGTGGCAATGCCGGCGGGTTCTTCTCCGGGTTTATAGGCGGGAAGAAGAAAGGAAAGAAGTAACACCGGATCACGGGTTACTTCCAACTGGTATTTTTCCGGTTTTTTCACCATATTTTTTTCTGATACATAATATCCTGATCTCCGGACACGTCCAGGACATTATATCCGGTACAATGTATCGATTCGGGACGGTAATGCCAGGTGTATCAAAACAAAAAAGTCAAATAATTTTTTATCCACCCCCGGACCACTTTTCGATCGTATGATCGACATCACTGTTGCAAAGGCACAGGGCTTCATGCTCAGTCCGGTCGAGACGTTCCGGCAATCGAAGGCTGATGAACCCACTTCGGTCTTCACCTACTTTGCCATTCTCCTCCTGGTTAACGCAATCCTCTCGGCGATCATCTCGGTTGCCGGGTTTGACCGGATGGCATCCTTCGACCGGATGATGAACGAGGCCACAACTCCTCACCCGGTCATCGTCTTCTTCGAGATCCTGATTGGCGGGTTTATCTTAACGCTTGTCTTTTCCGCATGGCTCCATTTCTAGGTGTACATTCTTGGCGGGGCAAAGGGATCATGCAGACTGTGCACGCGGTCCTCTCTACCAGCACCCCCGGCTCCTGCTCGGCTGGATCCTGCTCATCAGCGCAATCTTCGTACTCTGGACAATCGTGCTTGGCGTGCTCGGGATCCGCGAGCTCCAGGAACTCAGCCCGAGCAAAGCGATCGCGGCGGTCGTGATTGCCATCATCATTCCGCTGAGCATTATCATTATCATTATCATCGCTGCCTGGTTCTTCACCACCTTCATGATGGGCAGTTCCATGATCCCGATGCCGCCAAGAAATATCTGGTGATCGACAAGTTTAGAAACATTTTTTTTCTAAACAATTTTTCCCAAGAAAAGCGATCGAGTGACTTCATATGACCAATATGTCGATATCATAATAATTATAAAGAAATGAATATTCGTTATTCTAATATTTATCCTATGAACTTTATTGATGAGATTTGTACCTTTGCAAAGAATATTCCTACGATATCTAAAAAGATTGCGACTGAAGAAGGGACTAAAAATGCTCTGATAATGCCTTTCATCAGGATACTTGGTTATGATGTATTTAACCCGAACGAAGTAAATCCAGAATACACTGCGGATGTTGGCATTAAGAAAGGAGAAAAAGTTGACTATGCAATTATGAAGGATGGTGAAGCGGCAATTCTTTTCGAATGTAAAACTGTCAATTCAAATCTGAACAAAGAACATACATCTCAATTATTTCGTTATTTTTCAGTGACACCCGCGAAAGTTGGCATTCTCACCAATGGAATGATCTATCAATTTTTTACAGATCTAGAGGTTACGAACAAAATGGATCAGAAACCGTTCCTTAAAATAAATTTACTTGACATAAAAGAACCCCTCATTGCGGAGCTGAAAAAATTCTCAAAACAGAATTTAAAGCTTGATGAACTCGAAGACACCGCCTCTCAATTAAAATACACAAAAAAAATAATTTAGATCATAAATTCTGAGTTCTCAAAGCCATCAGAAAAATTTGTAAAATTTTTTGCGAGACAGATCTATTCAAAGATGCGGAATCAGCAGGCTTAAGAAAAATTTTCCTTAATCACCAAAGAATCACTTAACCAATTTTTAGCTAACAAAATTAATGACCGTTTAAAATCTGCTATGGAACCTGAAAACCCCAAGCAAATGACCGGACAACTAATTGAAACTCCACCGAAAACTGAAACCAATTCTGGAGACGGGATCATCACAACCGAAAAAGAATATGAAGGGTACTACATAGTCAAAGCAATATTAAGCGAAACGGTCAATCCTTCCCGTGTAGTTATGCGAGATGCAAAATCCTATTGTGCTATTTTATTTGATGACAATAATCAAAAACCGATTTGTCATTTCTATTTTGATTCAAAACAAAAATACATTGGAGTTTTCGATAACAAGACACGATCTGAAAACAAAATTCCAATTAGTGAATTAAGTGAATTATTTAAAGATACGGAACATTTCAAAAAGATCGGTGCGATGTATGATACAACCGCTCCGAAAATAAAAGCCGAAACCAAAACCGAAGTCAACTCAGATTAAAAAAAAAATTTAAACGATTTCAATTCTGAATGAATTTTTGTCGTGCAAAGAAACCTTAGAAAAAATTGTAGAGACTATTTTTTTACTGGTGTGATTGCAGCCAAAGGTGCTCGCCCGTGGAGCGTAAAGAAAAACCTTATAGGGCCCCGATTTTCGCTAAGGGAAAGCGACTATTTTCGATTTTTTGACGGCGTGAAATGTCACATGCGGGGGGATTTATTCCCTCGTTTCCGGGAATTATTACCTCGTCTCCCAGAAAAACACCGATCCGAGCCATTTACGACCTCGGATTTACCCCCATTCCCTCCCCGGATATGATCCTGATCTCCCTCCCGCAGGAGTCTCTAAAACCCTTTCTAAGATAGTGCAGATCCGGGCTTCCAAAAATACCTGTCACGGATCTTACCCGGCCGGTTGAGCTTACCCGTCACGGATCCGATCCTTATACAAGATCTCCCGTACCTCCTCCGCACCTATTTTGACTTCCGGTAACCAACAATAATGGAATGAAACTGCTTTTTGAGCTCTCCGGGGAGAATCCAACCCTCCCGTTTGCCGAACTCGAATGCATCGGCACGATCCTTGACCGGAGACTCCAGGTTGCAGTAGTTGATTGTTCCGATCCGGCAGCTGCGAACCGGCTTGCAATGACCCAGGTCGTACTCGAATATCTCGGCGAGTGCGAGCCAACGCTCCCAGCCTTTACCGCACTCCTCAGGGATCTCGCCCCCGAATCCGATCAGCCCTTTGCCGGCCGGGCAAAGAAGATCCATGGCGGTGCTCAAGAGATCAATCCCTGCTCACAGCGTGCGTTCGAGCGGCTCATCGGCACCATGATCCCCGGCAATGTCTCGCTCAGTAATCCGGTCATCGAATATCGGGCAATTCTCTCGGAAGACCGGTGCTATTTCGGACGGGTCCTCTGCCATGTTGAGCGTTCGCGGTATGATGAACGCAATCCGGGGAAACGACCTTTCTTCCACCCGGGAGTCATGATGCCCCGGATGGCACGCGCGCTGGTGAACCTCTCGTGTGCGCAGGCAGGTCAGAACCTGCTCGATCCTTTCTGTGGAACCGGAGGAACCCTTATCGAAGCTGAACTTCTCGGAGTCAATGTAATCGGCAGCGATTTTGATCCAATGATGATCAGAGGGTGCAAAAGAAACCTGCCCGGCGCAAAACTGATGCTTGCCGATGCAACCCGGCTCCCTGTCCGGACACAGTCCATGGACAGGGTTGTCACGGATTTCCCGTACGGCCAGTCAGTCTGCATCCTCAAGGATACAACAATGGACATGCTTTACGATGCATCGCTCGCGGAGATCCGCCGCGTCCTCAAACCTGGCGGCCGTGCGGTTGTTGTCACCCACCGTGACATCTCCGGAATAGCAGGAAATCATCTCTCCATCCTGCAGAAGCATGACAACCGGGTCCACAAGAGCCTCACCCGCAGAATCCTTACCCTCCGGAAATAATGCATTTTAATTCTCTTTTAACGACTCCTCAAGTGCACACGGTAACTGTGATCAAGCAGGGTGCAAACCTTTGCCCATGAAGAATTCTTTATCTGGCTTCCTGCAAGAAATGTACCCTGACTATGACATCCAGAAAAGTTATCGGCGCTCTTATTCTCGCACTCGCCATCACGTTCCTCATCTTCAGTCCCGTTGCAGCATACTCGACCGATGCAACAACCCTCTATTCTCAGGGGCAGGCATTGACCACGACAAAAAATTACACCGAAGCCCTTGCGGCATACAACGATGCCATTGCGCTCGAACCGACCTATTTCGAAGCATGGAACGGGAAGGCCGATGTCCTGAACCGGCAAAAACAATACGCTGCTGCGCTTGCGGCATCAAACCAGTCACTTGCCATCAACCCCAATTATATTAAAGGGTTGATCAACCAGGGTCAGATCCTGTACAGCATCGGGTACCAGTATGAGGATGTTGCCAAAGACATGACAAACGCGAACATCCTGTACAATGCCCAGCTTCAGGCATTCCAGAGGGCTGTAGCGCTCAATCCGAAAAATACCGAGGCACTCTTCAACGAAGGCTTTGCATACGGAGGCCTGAAACGCTTCGATGAAGCGATTGCGGATTTCAACAAGGTGAAGGCAATCAACCCAGACTATCCACAGATTGACGGGTATATCAAGATAGCATCGGACCTCCGGGACAAAGCGGCACCTGAGTATACAAAATATATTCTTCCCATTGGGATTGGTGCGGCAATAATAATCGGAGGAGTAATTCTCTTCCTCGGTCTCCGTATAAAAAAAGAGTAATTTTTTCGATTACTTCTCTTTTCTCTTCCTCCAATTTTTTCCCATTTAATCAAAAGCTGGAAAACTCACCCCTTTTTCAAACGTGCATGATTACGATCATTTCTCATTCTTCGAACAATGAGATATGAAACGTTACCGATATAGCGTGCAGAAAAACCGTGCAGAAATAAATCAAAAAAGATTCAGTTCAAACCGGGAAGATCTTCTTCCCGTGAACTTCGTTAATTGCCTGGCCGAGGCCAATGTAGAGTGCCAGCCCTCCGGCAATCACCTGTGCTGCACGATCGCCATAGCAAAAATCGAGCTTATCAGTGCGATCAGCCCCCCGTTATGAAGGCTCAGGAGGATCGTGGTCATACCGAACGCGCACAGCCCGAGTGGTGCGGGGTTTGCGGGGTTGTCGTCAAGGAACAGGTTATTCCTGCTTTTTTCTTCCATATGCAGCATTCTTGTTACTCCATTCCAAAGCTGCACCAGATGGCTTTAATGGGGATATTATCTGCACCACACCATCCTTGTATTTCTTAGGATAATGGATTTTCCTGCACGGAATGCGGCCGTCTAACGGATATTTGGGTGCGATCAACGGTGATCCTGCACCATCCAGTAAACATTGTGGTGCAGAATATCAAAAAATATGCATCGTATCAGGCGAAATTGGTATGTTTGTGCACCACATCAAATGTTTGGATCCTAATTTTGCACCAGATTTTAAAATAAATTGCTAAATAACAGGCTGCATTTTGCAATTCCCGGACCGGACAAACCGTATAATCGGTTTACCCTCAGGGTAAGGAGAAGATGAATGAAACGAATGAGAACCGGGCACCGCCCGGAATAATAAAAAGAAGGTCACCGGAGTTATTCAGCCAGGAGCGCATCGATGAGATCATATTCGAAGCCTTCCAGGCAGGATACAGTCCCGATGCGACACAGACAACAACTTCGATTATCATACCGTACGGAACATAGATGATACTCTCCGACAGGAAGAAATACGCCGTGCTCCCTATCATCGCGCTGACAACCGAGTACCCGATAACCAGTGTCATCACCCCGCCTACCGCTGCCCCGATGAGACCGAGGATGAGCGCTTCATACAGGAACATTCTCCGGACCTCACCGTTCTCAGTTCCGATCGAAAGAAGGATACCGATCTCCTAAACCCCCTCGTTGACCGACATCATCATCATCACGTTAAAGATGCTGACTGCGGTAACGACAAGCGAGATGCTACCGATTGGGAGAATGAACGTCGTGATGGTGCCAAGGGTCTGCGTTATGCTCGTAAGACGCGAACTGACATCGGTAATCCGGACAACCTGCTGGTTCCGGTTGACCTTCTTATCAATCGCAGCCTTAACATCGCTGATGGTATCGACGTTTTTTACGATCCGTTGACCTGATCGTAAACATCCTTGTCACCATAATGGGACGTGTACCACGTATCGGAAGCAATGATGGCATTATCCGCATTCACGCCATCGGATGCAAATCCCCGGGCCGCAAGAATCCCGGATACCCCTACGGTAGGACGATCCTGCGTTCCCGGCTGTCCGATCTTAATCCGGGTTCTGACATTCAGGTTGAAATTGGTCGCGATAATCGGTCCGACAAGGACATCGTTTGCTCCCTTGACGTTGTCTCCCTGGTCGATGGTCGGGAATTTCTGGAAATCATTCGGATCAATGCCAGAGACTCCGCTTCTCCCGTCAGTGGATCCGATCGTGAACTGGGTACTGGTGCGATGAAGGGGGACTACGATATTCGGGACCGCGGAACTTTTTATATCATTGAGCTGGCTCTTGTCGATTCCCTGCGAGCGCGTAGGTACTCCTGCACTGGAACTCGTTCTCTCGGTGTCTGAGGTAATCATGACCGTGTTTACATTGGACAAGAGTTGGTCTTTTACCGAGAGCTGCATGTTGGTCCCCAGCATACCCATCGACGATATTGCTACAACACCGATTACGATCCCGATCGATGCAAGCAAGGAGCGCAGGAAATTGAACCGTACGCTGCGGACCGAGAGATCAAAGAAGATGTCTTTCATGCTACGATCCACCCGTCTTCGAGCTGGATTGTCCGGTGAGCGTAATCGGCGATCTTCTGGTCGTGCCTTACCAGGATCACGGCATTTCCTTCGTTACGCAGTCCACAGAGAATGTCCATAATCTGGCGGCCGGTCTTCCGGTCAAGATTGCCGGTCGGCTCATCGTAGAGGAGGATTTTTGGATCATTGACAAGCACCCGCGCTATTGCAACCCGCTGTTGCTGTCCGCCCGAGAGCTGCGAGGGATGATGTGCACTCAGGGCTTCATCAAATCCGACAGCACGGAGCATTACCGTGGTTTTTCCTGACTCATCCCGTTTTTTATGTTTCAGGATAAGCGGGTATTCCACATTTTCATTAGCAGAGAGAAGCGGGATCAGGTAAAATTTCTGGAAGATGTAGCCGATGATGTCCCGTCGCATGTGCGTGCGTTCGAGATTTGACATCCGGGCCACGTTCTTCCCGTTCATAAAAAGCTCACCGGATGTCGGAACATCGAGGATCCCAAGCTGGTTCATCATGGTCAATTTACCGGAACCCGCCGGCCCCATGATCGCGATAAATTCGCCATCCGGGATATCCAGCGAGAAATGGTCGAGAGCGGTAAAGTCGCCGCTCTCAAGATGGTACACCTTGGATACATCCGCGAGATGGATCAGGGGAATTTTACTCATAGAGAAAACCGGTTACTGTTTCCGGATCTTTGATGTAATCCATTTCCGTTTTGCATAGAGGATAACTCCCGCAGTGATGATGATCGCTCCGGCAATAAGGGGGTAGAATGAACTCAGGCCGCCGCTCCTGCTACCGAAAAGGGGGGATCCCGCCGCCACCGCGTGCAGCGTTCCCTCCGGTTTCTGTGCCACCGGTCGCCGATCCTCCAGTGAAGGAGGTACCGGAGCCCGTGCTTCCGGTCCTGGTTGAAACTCCTGCCCCGAGGCTGCGCAGATCGAGATTCCTGACAGTGCTGAACGTATTTCCTGATGCATCTTTCCAGCTGATCTGCAATGGAACCGATGACAGATCATTTGCAGCAAAAGTCAGCTGAAAGCCGGAGAAGTCATCCAATTCCAGGGTTCCGATTGCGTACTCTGCATAGGGTTCAACGGCTCTCGTCGGGGATGCTACAGTAACTCCATGGCTTTTGCATCGGTGATACCGGCATTGTTGATATCTCCGCTGAGCTGGTAGGATGAGCCAAGGGGTGTCAGGGCAACATTATTGACAACAGGATTTGCCCTGGTCTTGTCTTCGCCGATATTTGGGGGAAGGACGACATCGGCGGAGTGTTTGTTGTCGCCGTTCTGAAACGCTACATGGAACGTGAGATCGCCCTGCTGGCTTGGAGTGACTTTAAACGGGATGGAAACGGAGGTTCCCGGATCGAACTGATGAATGATTCAGAAGGAGAGACATCTACACCCGGCCCGGATGTGGTGACAAGGACATTGTTCACGGGTCCGTCACAGGGATTAGTGATGCACAGGTTAACGGTATCGATCCTCGAAATTGCAAAATTATCGGGTTTAGATGAGACACTCGCGCGGATATCCGTCGAGTCAACCTGCACCTTTACCGGATAACGAATAGAACTTGCTCCCTTAACCGCCATTGTAAAGAGAGGGAAATAGGTTCCATCCGAGGGATCTGCCGAGACGATAAAGAAGACATCCATCGTTGATCCAGGGCCAATATAAGACACAGATTGATACGATTTCTTATTAAGGACATTTATATTATTGTCAAGGAGATCGGGTTCAGACAACCCGATTGATGTCGTCCCGCTGTTTGCCAGGTGGACCGTGATGGTTCCCTTCTCGTAAGGATAGAACACCTACGGGGAGTAATCGATCCCGGATATGTACACAAGAAACGCAGCATCCTGCGAATTTGAGAAACTGGATGATGATGCAACCGTCTGCACTGGCGTTGGTGTTGTCAGGGCGCTTGCTGCAGTCCCGAACACAACCAAAACAAAAGCCAGGAAGATTATTCCCCAGCGGAGACCCGGTATTCCCTTCATATGTTCACCCAGGTACCAGATATTTTCTTTTCCGTTTCGATTCCTGCAATCTTCGTTGCGTACTGACAACACCGCCTGGGGTGCTGTTGATCCTGTGTACGGATTATTTCCAGACTCATGAACTCCCTCGTGCTTCCAGGCAATGCCCATAAAATTTTCACCCTGCTAGTCGGATGCGACTTGTAACGTATGCTTTACTTTTTGTAATATATATTATTTGGTCACGGGGCATTCCTAAGGGTTCTGACAGAAAAAAGGGCCGGATTGATCCGGGTTCGTCGGGGTTAATTTAGTTTTATGTTCTTCTGTTCGTCATCGTAAACGAACACGTCCTCGATATTCACCTCAAAAAACCGTGCGATTTTAAAGCCAAGATCGAGAGAGGGAACATACTTGTCTTTTTCTATGGCAAGGATGGTCTGCCGGGTGACTCCTACTTTTATCGCAAGATCCTCCTGTGTCATATCGTGCATGGCACGGAACACCTTGATCTTATTCTTCATCGGTCTCCCAGTCCCCGAATTTTTTGGCGTAATATTTTTTGGCGTAATAGATCCTGAAACCTACATACAGGAAGATCATGAGGCAGAGAAGACCGAGCTGAATGTACCCGACTATCCGTCCCGGAAAGAAACTGGGGGGTATCCCGGGCTGAAGGTATTGATTGTTGATGAGATAGGCGACGAGAATGAGGGTTCGTCAAGCATCCACATAACCTGACCGATGGAGAAAGCGCAGAAGAGGCCCCAGAAGATCTGCATCGTCCGCATGGAGGCTTTCTCGGTTATCCGTGCGCTCCGTTCGTCTTCGATGAGAGCGGTGACTCGTGTCCGGGCAAAATAAATAAGCACGACCCCAATGACAAATGCACTCTCTATGAGAAGGGGCTTGTTGATCTCGATCGAATACCAGAAGACTCCAAGCAGGATGAGAGCGCTGCATCCGATCAGGATATAAAACGTATTTTTTCTCATGTTTCTCCTTTGTCAGTTGTATTTGACATTTGGTACCATAAATGCAACTATCGCGGTTTTCCCGATTTTTGAAAAGAGATCTTCCAGGCAATTCCCGGCTTTCCCCCCATTCAACCCGCCAAATCCCGGCCAAACATTCTTGAGACAATCCATCCTTCATGAAAAACCAAATGCCCTCTCCCTTACCCGGAAAGTCCAAGTTACCCCCCCCGGAAAAGCGGCCGACACCACCGGACCAGAATCCTGCCGGCAACCCCTATCCAAAAAAACCGGACCCCTCCCTCCACCAAAAAACATTGGTGGAGGGTCGGGGACTATTGCGATCGTGTATCCGGACCACGCACATTCCTGCAACAAATGCCCGCGGATCGTACACACAAAAACCGGTGCAAAAAGACCCGGTTGCCATAACGCTCTAGTAGTACGACTGCCATATCTCCGGAGACGAATTCAAAAAGGTGCGATGCGGAATGGAACAGGACATAATCACGGTGGGACTCATCCAGATGGCAATCGGACCGGACCCGGAGGAGAATCTCCGTCTAGCGATTACAAAAGTCGAGGACGCGGCAAATGTGGGAGCGAAGATCATCTGCCTCCCGGAGCTGTTCCGGACCCGGTATTTCCCCCAGCAGATTGGAAACGAAGTATCGGGATATGCAGAGACTATTCCCGGCCCCTCGACAAATGCATTTGTCCCCGTCGCAAAGCGTCACGGCGTCGTTATCATCGTCCCGGTCTTCCAGAAGGCAACTGATGGCAAGTTTTACAATGCTGCAGTTATTATCGATGCTGACGGGACGCTTTACTCACCCTACCATAAAGTCCACATTCCGCAGGACCCGGGGTTTTTCGAGAAGGAATATTTCTACCCCGGCGCCGGGTACGTTATTCACGCGACCCGGTACGGGAAGATCGCAGTCCTGATCTGTTATGACCAGTGGTTCCCTGAAGCTGCCCGCTGCGTGGCGCTCGAAGGCGCCCGGATTATCTTCTACCCGACCGCGATCGGCCATCCGGGCGCAGAAGTGCCGGAAGAAGGATCCTGGGCCGAAGCATGGGAGCTCATCCAGAGGAGCCATGCAATTGCAAACAGCGTCCATGTCGCTGCCGTCAACCGGGTGGGGACGGAAGGGAAGATCCGGTTCTTCGGCAACTCGTTTGTCGCGGATGCCTTCGGGAAGATCGTGGCTCGTGCCAGGGATGCGGAAGAGACCGTTCTCGCATCGGTCGATCTCTCCATGAACAGGGATGTTCAGGATTCATGGGGGTTCTTCCGGAACCGGCGCCCCGACACCTATGCACGGGTCTGTATTCCTTTCACCGGGGGGATATCCCCGGTTGTCCGGGAGGGTGACACGCCACGAAATCGCGGGTTCCACATGCCCGCAGAGTGGGAGCCTCACGAGGCTGTCTGGCTCTCCTGGCCTCACAACAAGGGAACCTTTCCCCATATCGGCATCGTGGAAGAGACGTACATACGGTTCATCTCAACCATTCACCTTTCCGAGCGGGTTGAACTGTTTGTCCCGAGTGCGCTTGCAAACCGCCTTGTCCGGACCCGGCTCAAGGAGGCAAAGGTCGATCTCTCCCGGGTCATCCTCCACACGATCGATTACAGCGATGTCTGGATACGGGATTACGGGCCCAGTTTCCTTGTCAACCGGGCGATGAAGAAACTGGCGATGACGAAGTGGGAGTTCAATGCCTGGGGAGAGAAGTATCCCTCCATGGTTCCCGACGGGAGGATCCCGCAGATCATAAACCGGAGGCTCGAACTCCCGCTCTTCGAGCCGAAGATTATCCTTGAAGGTGGATCTATCGATGTAAATGGCAAGGGATCGGTCCTGACCACCCGGGCCTGCCAGCTGAACCCGAACAGGAACCCAAAACTCTCCGAGAGCCAGATCGAAAAGTATCTCTGCGAATATCTCGGGGCGACAAACATCATCTGGCTCAACGAGGGAATCATCGGTGACGATACCGACGGGCACGTTGACGATCTGGCCCGGTTCGTAGGACCGTCAACCGTGGTCTGCGCGTACGAGGAGATTTCTGCCGACGTGAATTACCCGGCTCTCCACGAAAATTACGAGATCCTCACGAGATCCCGGGATGAGGAGGGCAGACCGCTCACGGTCGTGAAACTGCCCATGCCTGCGTCGGTCGAATCCGGGGACGAACGATACCCGGCGAGCTACACGAACTTCTACATCGGGAATACCGTAGTCATTGTCCCGGTCTTTGGCGATCCTCATGACAAGGATGCGATCGCGATCCTGGAAGGGCTCTTCCCGGGCCGAAAAGTCGTAGGCGTCGATGCACGGGCCATGATCGAAGGGTTCGGTACCTTCCATTGCGCCACCCAGCAGCAGCCGAGACCCTGAACCGCTGATATCCCTCATTTTTCCGCTGACCCGGAAACTTTCTTGAGGGAAACAGATAAAAAAAAGGTTGGGCAGATGCGTTGAATTTTTCGGGAAATCAGGGATGATCCGGTGATGGCCGGATCCACCTTCACCCGGGGAAGGATTCCGGCTGAATAAGCCCGTTCAGGTAATGGTGCCGGCCCGGGTGAATCCTTTTGATGAACAACGTATCAAAGATCTCTGCCTCGCCCACGGTCCGGGATGTGTACCCGAGCCGATGCAGGGTCGAGGCAAACCGTGCGGTCGATTTTCGGTATTCCAGGGGCAGGGCAGCACAGTATTTGGGGGAGAGCCGGTAGGTATCCAGTACATAATCAGTGTCGACCATGCCGGTCGTTTCCGTAACAATTTCTGCTGCCCTCCCGGGATCATGCCGGATCATCTCGCATGCCTCCTCGTGTGCTGCAAGAAAACCCCGGAGTTGTTCCTGATTTTCGAGCACGGATTTCATCACGACAATCCCATAGCTTGGATTGAACGGCCAGAGCCGGTCGGGAGTGACGGCAAGCCTTGTCCCGGAGTACCTCCGGCCGGCAACCGCAAGGGCCGGTGTCCCGGCTGCCGCCGCTATCTCGCCATCCATCACCGCATCCGGGAGGAGATCAGCCCACGGGTAATTCTTTACTTCAATATCGGTGATGCCATGTTCGCGGAGGAGCTCGTTTACGATCACATCATGGATCGATCCCCGGGGCGGGCAGCCAATGGCAAAACCGGAGAACTGCCGGAGGAATTCGGCCATCCCGGTGCATTCGCCAAGTACCCGTACCGATTCTCCGGCAATCATCACCGTCCCCTCGATGTGCCCCCCGGCGATGCAGGTGAGCGGAAGGCCGCGATCGATCCCGATGATCACCGGAGGGAGACCGATGTACGCGAGATCGATCGTCCCTGCCTGCATCGCGTTGATGATATCCGGGCCGGAGGGGAACAGAGTCCATTCAGCTCCAATTCCCCTGCCTGCAAGAAGGTCAGACCCCCGCAGGATAAACGCGGTGTGATACATGGTGGACAGGTGTCCGATCCGTAATTTCTGTTCGTGCTTCATGGCAGAACCCCTGTTATTGTTTTTCCCTGTTCCCGGGTTTTTTCCGGTATTATGTATTACTTGTAACAACCGGATCTACCGGTTATCCAATCTTCCATCCGACAACGGTCACCGCGTCCCGGACACAGTTCTGGTCCGGGCGGAGCATCGAGACCGGCACATCGACGATCCGTTCGATGATCGAGGTAAGGATAGGTGCACAGACAATCCCTGCCGCACCATCCTTCTCCGCCCGGGCCGCCGAGATGATGCAGTCCTCGAGGGAATTTGCCGAGTAGCCCCGGATCGTGTACGTCTTATCACCGACCGGGAACTCCCGGAATTCCAGGGAATCAAGAATAAACTTGGCCCCGATCACCGCGATGAATCGGCCGTGATCCGGCTCCAGCACCGAGATGATCTTCTTCACGGTCGAGAGGCGCGGGTCGCGTTCCCCGAGCGTGACCTTGTACAGGGTCGAGGCAGGTATCCCCGTGAGATCGGCGAGCTCTTTTACCGTCATATCTTTTTTTGCCAGCTCCTCGTTCAGGGCCGTGGTAAAATCGGTCTCAAAGATTCTTTTTGAGAGCATATTATCCTTTATGTGATAGTTGTAAGATATTAATTGTTACCAAAAGGATAATTTTTTTTGTAAATTGGATACTTTTAAAAACCGTTGCTTCCATCATCTGATCGATGAACAACGATCTGACCTATGAACTCACGATACTTCCCGGCCGGGACCGGGCCGGAAACCCGGAGGGATTCGACCGAATTGTCCTGCGGCCGGGAGACACCCTCTCCATTGTCGGACCTACCGGCTCGGGAAAATCCGCACTGATCAACGACATCGAGGTCCTTGCCCAGGATGATACCGCCACCAGGCGGAGCATCCGTGTCAATGGCGCCGAGCCCCCGGAGGAGATGGTCCGGGATCCGGCTAAAAAACCCATAGCCCTCATCACCCAGAATACCCGGGTCATCGCCGACCTGACCGTCACCCGGTTCCTCGCACTCCATATCCGGGCGCGCGACACCGATGCCGAGGAGCTGATCGCAAAGACGATCGATCTCGCGAACGAATTCACTGGGGAGAAAGTAGCGGCCGGGATGCGTATGACCTCGCTCTCGGGCGGCCAGACCAGGTCCCTCCTGATCGCGGACGCAATCCTGATCGGGCAGACGCCTATCCTGCTTCTCGATGAGATCGAGAATGCCGGCATCAACAAGGAACGCGTCATCGCCTGCCTCAGGGATTTCCGGAAAATCGTCATCTTTGTCACCCACGATCCGTATATTGCGCTGATCACCGACCGCAGGATTGTCATGAAGAACGGGGCAGTCGAGTGCGTGCTCGAACCGCAGGGCCGCGAGAGCGCGATCCTCTCGAAACTCTCGGACATGGACTCATTCCTCTGGAATATCCGGGAGAAAATTCGCGGCGGCGAGGTGATCGCAGAGCGGATAGAGCGCCCGGCAAAGAAGATGGGGATACCAGCGTGAAACTTATCATCGTCGCGGGCCCGCCAAGCGCGGGAAAGACCGCAGTAATCCGGCAGATCGTTAAAAAAATTCATAAAACCGCAGTGTCCGCATATCTCAAGATCGATGTCGTCCGGGCATTCGAAGACGAAGAACTCCGCGAAGAGTTTGGCATCGCAACAAAGAAGGTCTATTCCGGCGACCTGTGCCCGGATCACATGGGGATCATGGTTCTCCGAGATGCAATCGCATGGGCGGAAGGGCTCAATGCCGACATGCTCATCGTTGAGAGCGCAGGCCTTTGCCTGCGATGCACCCCGTACACGACCCAGTCTTTCGGGATCGCAGTCCTCCCGGCGGTCTCCGGCAGCAACTCGCCCTTAAAGATGGCGCCTCTCATCGCGCTTTCCGATGCGGCGGTGGTTACGAAGACGGATCTCATCTCTCAGGCAGAGAAAGAAGTATTCCGGGAATGCATCCGGAGCGTAGTTCCCGCGATCGATATCATCGAGACCAATGCTTTGCAGGGGACCGGGATGCGGTACCTCATGCAGGCGATCACCGCGTGCCCGGAGATAAGCGATGCAGACGTGATCACCCTCCGGGGAACGCCTCCCCTCGGTGTCTGTACCATCTGCGTGGGGAAGAGAGAGATTGGCTGGCAGCACCATTTCGGCGTTATCCGGCCGCTTGATGAAGCAGATAACATCTACCGGGGGGATTAGGCCGGTGGCATGGGTTCCCCCGGGCAGGAATTGCGGAGCCTGTGGACTTGCGAGCTGTGACGAATTCATGAAAGCGGTCCTGCAGGGAAAGAAGACGAATGCCGACTGTACGTTTTATTCGGACGGTACGAGCCCGGCCCGGGGAAAAACCAGGTACACCGGAAGCGATGTGACCGGGGCGAAATACGATTTTATCATCCACGCGTTTCCGGGAGAGCCATCGGCACGGAAATATGTCGTCCCGTTCCGCCCCGATCTCGTGGAGAAGTGGGGCATCAAGAAGGGCGACCACGTCATCGGCCGCCCGGCCGGGCCCGGGTGTCCGGTCTATCATGCGCTGCGGGTATTGTCCGCGAACCCGGTCACCGGGGTGCTGGAATGCCACACGGTCGGGCCTCTCGCGGCCCGGAAAGAGCAGGCGCACGATGTCCAGGTCTATCATGTGCACGCTTTCGAGGGAATTGCCGAGACGGTTCTCCGGCCCCCGACGCTCGGGCTCCGCCAGCGATTCCTGCCCGGCTACTGCATGATGGATCTCTCGCATACCGCAGTCGTCAACATGGTGCTTGCGAAAAAAGCGGGAGTTCACGTGCGGGTCGAGGATATCCGGATCATGTGACCGGTCTTTTTGTCGCACCAGAGCTATTCCGAACGAGAGGAAGGTTATAATGTCATTCTCCGGACCAGCGAATATACGCAGCATCGAAGACCCGGGTTCACCGATACCCAAGTACCGGGTACGGTGCGTTGGCGGTGGCGAGATTGTCGAAGATATCTCGCTCCTCTCATGCCCGAAAGGACACGATTCCCTTCTCCGGGCCGAGTACACAAACCGCAGGCTCCCGCTTGCCCCTCACCCGGGAATCTTCCGGTACATCGCGTGGCTCCCGGTAAGCCGGCCGCTTCTGCCTGCCGGGGGGCCGGTCGCCTTCTCCTGCAAAGAACTCTCCCGCGAACTCGGTCTTACGAACCTGACCGTCTCGTTCTCCGGGTATTTCCCGGAGCGGGGCGGAACCCTGACCTCCTGCTCTTTCAAAGAACTCGAAGCAGCTCCCACCATGCAGCGGTTTTCCGAACTCGGGGGAAAGATCCCGGTCATTGCATCTGCGGGAAATACCGGTCGGGCGTTTGCGGAGCTCTCCGCCCGGTGCTGGAGACCGGTGGTTATCGTGGTCCCGGAGAAAGCAGTTCCCCGGCTTTTTACCACACAGCCGGCACACAATATCTTCCTTGTCACTGTTGCGGGTGATTACTCGGATGCAATCGCGGTAAGCAACTCTCTCGCCGCGGTACCCGGCTGCGTGGCGGAAGGCGGGGCAAAAAATATCGCCCGCAGGGACGGGATGGGGACGGTCATGCTTGACGGTGCGGTCACGATGGGACGCATGCCCGACCACTATTTCCAGGCAGTCGGCAGCGGGACCGGCGGGGTCGCGGCATGGGAGGCAGCGATCCGGCTCCGGCAGGACGGCAGCTACGGGACGGTTCTCCCCCGGCTGCACCTCGCCCAGAATGCACCGTTCACTCCCATGGTCTTCGCGTGGAACAACCGGCGCCGGGAGATTATACCGGCAATCGATATGCCGGACGCGAGGGAAAATGTCGACCGGGTCATGTCCGATGTCCTGACGAACCGCAACCCTCCGTACGGGATCGCGGGAGGGCTCTACGATGCGCTCATGGAAGCCGATGGTTTGATGTATTCCGTGTCGAATGCGGAAGGTGCAGAAGCCCTTAAACTGATCCGGGAGACCGTGGGGATCGAACCTGACCCGGCCGCAGCGATCGCGGTCGGGGCACTCACCCGGGCCGCAGGGAACGGCTCGATTGGCGCAGACGATCATGTCCTCCTAAACATTACCGGCGGGGGATACGAGCGGGTGAAGGAGGATTTCGAGCTGCACCCTATCGAACCTGTTGCAGGGATCGGCATACATGAACCGGTGGATACCGTAATCAAAGAGCTGAAGGAGTGGATTTCGCGTTATGGATGAGATGCAGATAATCAGCGAGATGAAAGGAGAGGGGATCAATCTGGTGAGTTCGATCCCCTGCGACCGGGCAAAGGGACTCTTCTTCCGGCTGCCGGAGGAATTCACGCATATCGGGCTGACCCGGGAGGAGGACGGGGTAGGGATATCGGCCGGTGCATATCTTGCCGGGGCCCGGCCCATGATCGCCCTCCAGAGTTCGGGCCTCGGGAACATGCTCAACGCGATCCTCTCCCTCACGTCCACGTTCAACCTCCCCCTGCCCGTCCTTGCGAGCTGGCGGGGCGGGGCGAAGGAGACGATCCCCGCCCAGATCCCCTTCAACCGCCCTCTGCCCCGGATCCTTTCGGCGGCAGGGATTACCCATACCATCGTCTCCAGTCCCGACATGACCCGGGAGATCGGGATGGCGATCGCGGGTGCGTACAAGAAACAGGTCCCCCACGTCATCCTGCTCCGGCCCGGCTGCGTGATGGAATCGTCCGGGATTCCCCCGTGTGCAGTACCGGAGGCATGCCCTCCCCGGCCTCCGGTGTGTTACACACGGAAATGGCACGCACCGGCCATGACCAGGTTCGATGCGATAAGTTCCATTGCCAAAGATCTTACAAACGAAGTCGTGGTTTCGAACATCGGCATCCCGTCCAAGGAGTTATATGCAGTTAATGACCGGCCGCTGAACTTCTATATGCTCGGGAGCTACACGCAGGCCTCCTCCATCGGCCTTGGGATCGCAAAGGCCCGGCCGGAGAAGCGCGTCATCGTGATCGATGGCGACGGGAGCCTCCTCGGGTCCTCGATCCTCCCGGTCATCGCTGCTACCGCGCCCAAAAATCTCACGGTGGTCGGCCTCGACAACGGGGTCTTCGGCAGCACCGGCAGCCAGCCCCGGCCCGGTTGCGAGACCGCGGACCTCCGGCTGATGGCAATCGGTACCGGGTTCGATCGTACCTGGACTGTTCACGATCCCGGGGATCTCGAAGATGCGTGCCGGCAATCGGCGGGACTGGGGCCCTGTTTCATCCACGCCCGGATCCGGCCCGGGAACAGCGATGTGCCCAATATCCCGCTCAGCCCGGTTCAGATCCGGGACCGGTTCATGGCAGCGATGCGGTGATGGGCCGGGATCCGTAGCATCACAAAAACCGGTATCCCATTCTGGGACAGGATACGCCCCACTTTTTGCCTTGAGGCACCCCCCTACCCCAATAATTCTCACGCCAGAAGAATCATTAAAAATGCGAAATGTACCCGCACGACCCTCCTGGCACCCCACTTCATTTTTTTGTGAAGAAGGGTACTCCTCCCCTTCAGTCCGGAAAAATTCGTGAGAACCCTTGCCGGAAATTCCTTGCCCTACGAACCACCGGCCTGCTCCATGCATGCAATCCGGCATTTCCCCTTTCCTGCAAACCCGCGTACCCTCCGCAAACCCGGACAAAACCTTAATCTCTGAACCCGGTCAAGGGGAAGCCAATGGCTCCCGCAGCAGAATCCTCATATGCCATTTTGATCGGGACCGGATCCGGGCTTGAACTGGTCAATGGCATCCTGCAGATCAACCCGGGAGCCCGGGTTGCGGTTATCGACAAGGATGAGCCCGGGGGGCATCTGCCTAAACCAAGGCTGCATCCCTTCAAAGATCCTGGTCTCCTGTGCGGATGATGTCAGGAATATTCAACGGGCCGGCACGTTCGGGATAACGGCGGAGATACAATGGATCGCTTTCCCCCGGATCATGGTGCGGATGAGAGCCATGATCCGGGCAGATGCCGATCCGATTAAGAAGGGACTGGAATCGGTGCAAAACGTACGGTATTTCCCGGCAGTTGCCGAATTTGTCGGGCCGGCCTCGCAGTAGCGGGAACTACCATTACCGCCCCGAAGATCTTCCTCTGTACCGGATCCCGCCCGGTAATACCCCCCATCGAAGGCCTGAAAAAAACCGGGAACCTCACAAGCGATACGCTCCTCAAACTTACCCGGTATGCTTCTCTGGACCGAGGGGGTTCGGTTTTACATGAAGCGATCCCGGTCGTTTCCCGAGAAAGTATTGGAAAAGGCGTTTTTTACCATGGTCTCCGACCGGTTCGAGGCCGAGATTACCATGGACGACTGCAGCGGGCCGGTGTATCTGGGCACCCGTTTTAATAAATAGGATATCTGCGGTTGCGAGTGTTCCGGTCCTAACATCCATGTCCCCGTACTGGACGAGGCGACATTATTTCCCTGGTACAATGCCGCACATATGAGGAGCCGGAATGCCGCGGGCATGGCCCCGTCCGCAAACGACCGCTTACCCGGCCCGCTTGGCGCCTGCATAAAGCCATCGGGTGAGAAGTACCAACACTAAAGAGTAACCTGATGAAGGGCAATAAATAACCGCAAAAAATCTTGACTCATCATCAGCGGTAATTAAACCGGGCCGGAATGATTGAAGATTTTCGAGGAGATATTATTCCCCGTCGTCATTTTGGTGTTCCTTCTTTCTTTCATTGTCCTGCCACCTCTTCTCTATACAGGAATGAAAAAAATCAGAGACCCCGTACCGTTCTGGATGCCGGCACTTATGACAATCGTCGCATTTGTCGCATCCACAGTCCTGAAACCGGAATCCGGCACACTCATTGGCGGAATCCTGGGATTTTTACTGCTTCTCCTGCTCAATGGTCTCGTTATCATTGTTCCTTTCTCCCTGTTTGCGAAAGAAATAGATCTGCGGAGTCATGGGCTCGTTCTCGGCTTTGCCGGTTTTGCAGCGCTGGTCTGCGAAGCCTATGCAATATTTGCCCAGTACGATATGATGATCGGCCACCCATGGACTCATGTTATTACCCGGCTACCCATCCTTATCGGGGAAGTCATGGACGCCGTGTTCAAGGCCTTCAATGCAGAGACTATTGTGTACGCATACGAATCAAAAATGTACTTAACCCTTGTTTCTGCGGGCATCTATCTTAAGATATTTCTCGTATCCGGAGTACTCTTTGGAGCAATCTGTCTCATATACCCCTTGGAAAAACACTCAGGGGACTAGTTGTGGCTTTTAGTTTGTTCGGGCACGATTAGCCATCACAGAATCCAGCGGAAAAAAAGAACGAATATTGAAGAAATTTCCAGAACGGAACAGATCCGGAAGATCGGGATTGAACGAAGAGATGAGGATAACGACCGGTATTTTGCGGTCGCCATAAAGCCCGAGGGGTACGTGATCTATGAGACCTGCCTTGAGATCTCCCCAAGACCATCCGATACCCGGACTCTTCATGGATGGGAGGATCAGTACAAAGCGCTGACAAAGAGGATCCTGCTCGACATTGTTACCGAGCTCGGGACCCCGCGTTCCGGACAGTAGATCGTGGATCTTATGCAGCGGTTCGGATTCTCGGCCCCGTAATGAACATTCTAGTAAACCAGTTCCCTTTTCGCTTTTGTGGCGAGTCATTCCGGAAAGATTACATTTTTCTCCATCCAGAGTAAAAAAAAAGGTTCCTTCTCAAGCGACCACCATACGATGGAACCGGAATGCACCCCCATGACCCCAGAACCTTCTCCGCACGATATCCCGTAACGCTTCCCTGCGCCTCCGCTCGATCAGTTCAATTACGCACTGGAAAGACTCGGGGATATGTCGATGCGGTTCGTTATCGATTTTGCCGGCCGGCTCGATGAAGCGCGGCTCGGCCGGGCCTGCATTGCCGCGATCCGGCAGGCCTCGTTGCTCGGCTCCCGTTTTGTTGATGCGGAAACGCCGGTATGGGAGATCCTTCCGTCACCCGACCCCGAAGATCTGGTCCGGGTCATTCGGTCACAGGATCCTGAGCGTGACCTCCGGAAGACCCTTACCGGTTCGATAGATCCCGAGCGTGGCCCGCAGGTACGGCTTTCCATCCTCCGGGGAAAGCAGGACATCCTCTGCATCACGGTCTCCCACGCGGCTATGATGGACACCCACGGTCTCCTTACATTCTCGGCTCTCCTCGCGATGCTGTACCGAGATGAACAGCTTGGCGATACCATCATCCCGGAAAGATCCGACCGGTCCCTTGCATCACTCCTTGCAGGGCTGTCTCCCGGAATTCTGGAATGCCAACGCGCACAAGCCATGAAATTTATTCCCGACTGGAAATTTCCGATAACCGGAGCGCCCGGGACGGAGAAGCGGTACGCGATCCGCACGCTCCCAGCGTCACGGCTCATCGCGATCAAAGCATCGGGAAGAGAATACGGGGCGACACTCAACGATATCTTCCTCGCAGCATATTGCACTGCGCTCCGGGATAGTATCAACCCGGAAAACGGAATCCCGGTGCCGATCCTCGTCACGATCGATCTCCGGCGCTATTTCGGCGGCGAGGCGGGGAAGGGCGCAGGAGAGCGTGAAGGATTTACCGGGCCCGGGGACCTGGATGACCGTGCCACAACCCGGGTTCATGCACTCTCCCGGGCCATCTCCAACAAGTCTGTCGCGTTCCAGCTCCAGATCCCGGTTGAGAGGCGGACATTTGGTGATACCATCGTTCTGATGCATGCGCTGATGCAGGAGAAGAAGGAACATTATCCCGGCCTTTCATCTGCCATAGAGACCGAAGCGTACTGGTCGGGGAATTTTTCAAAATTCCAGGAGCGGGTGAGGGAGAGATCACACGCCTCTGCTGAGACCCGGTCGGAATCGCCCTTTATCGGGAACATCGGGGTCATCTCCCCGGAAACCTGTGCCTTTGCACCGGATCTTCCGGTAAACAATGCATTCCTTGCCGGCATCATCATCAATCCCCCCGGCCTGACCTTCGGAATAACGACTTTTTAAGGGATGCTCACGCTCTCCATCGGGTACTGCTCTCCCACCACGACGGAAGAGTTCGTTGAGGAGCTCCTCGACCGGATTGTCAGCTGCCTTCCCCCAGGATAAACCGGCGCTAATCGCCGGTCACCGTGCAGACGGACGTCCTCTCCCGGCCGGCATACACGTCCAGTTCGAACAGGACGAGTTGCTGCCAGATCCCGCAGAGGAGTTCCCCGTTCCCGACCGGCACCGTAAGCGAAGGGCCGACAAGCGCGGCTTTCACATGCGACCGGCCGTTCCCGTCGCCCCAGCGCGAATCGAGGGCGCATGTCTCGCTGTCGGGAGCAAGGAGACCGGGCTCGAACTCAATAGCCGTCAACGCTGTGGTCGAGTGCCGGACGAAGAGGTGGACGAGCCCGTCTTTCACCCGGCTCTCCTTCACAACCTGCCGAATGGGTTCGGTAATATCGATAATATCTCCTTCCCTTTCGGACCGAAACTCCAGGATTTTTCGAAACATAGCCAACAGCGATCCGCTCTCGGTTCCGGGTGATGAAAAGAGTTACGGATCCAGATCCAGTCCCGAACCGGACAGAAATTATCCCCGAAGAGAGGTATCCGTAAAAATGGTTAAACAGCTCCGGCACTAATCTTGATGAGAATTTTTTGTGCAGAAGCCAGGACAGGATCACGGGAAACACAGGGCGGAAGGGGAGGGGAGCAGCACGCCCTACGGACACCGGTACGCGGTGCTTGCAATCGTGCTCGTCTCGGTCCTGATGGCGGTCATCGACAGCACGGTTGTAAATATCGCGCTCCCCACGATGACCCGGTTCTTCTCGGCCGATCTCTCGCACACCCAGTGGACGATCACCGCCTACCTCATAACGATGACAAGCCTCCTCCTTGTCTTCGGGAAAGTCTCGGAGTACGCAGGCCGGGCACGCCTCTTCCTCATCGGGATCGCAGTCTTTACGGCAAGCTCCCTTGCCTGCGGCCTCTCGACAAATCTCGGGGAGCTGATCCTCTTCCGCGTTATCCAGGGAGCCGGTGCGGCGATGCTCTTCTCGATCTCATCGGCGCTGATCTTTGCGACCACCCCGCCGTACCAGCGGGGCCGTGCGATGGGATATCTCGGCTCGACGGTCGCCATCGGCAGCATCCTCGGCCCGATTCTCGGCGGGTTTGTTGTAGACACCCTAGGATGGGAGTACATCTTCATCATCAACGTCCCGATCGGGATCGTGCTCATCCTTACATCGCTGAAGTACCTCCGGTTTGATGAAGCGATGAAAGAGAGACTCGAGCTCGACTGGCACAGTACTGCGACAATGATCCTTATGTTCGTCTCGCTGATCGTTGCGCTCGGCAATATCGCGGCCGATACATCCCTGTCCCCGGTTACGACCGGTGCGATCTCTGTGTTCGTGGTGTCGCTCGTACTCTTCGTCTGGCATGAAAAGCGCTGCACAGCCCCGCTTGTCAACCTCTCGATCTTCTCGCACCGGGCATTCGTCTTCCCGCTCATCTCCCTGCTCATCATCTTCGTGGCAGGCTTTATGATGACGGTCGTCAGCCCATTTTATTTCGAAGGGGTGATGGGGTACCGGCCATCACAGGTCGGGATGATCTTCCTGATCGCCCCGGCCTTTATGATCATTGCAGCACCGATCGCCGGTTGGCTCTATGACCGGCGCAGGACCCCCTGCTACGCGACTCTCGGATCGCTCCTGACCGCGACCGCATTTTTCATCCTTGCATACAGCGCCCTGACCCGGGACCTGTTCCTTATCATCGGAAGCTTCATCCTCTACGGGATCGGTTTCGGGTTCTTCCAGACTCCCAACAACACCGCGATCATGAGCGCCCTCCCGGGGAAGCACCTCTCCATTGCATCGAGCGTCACGGCTACGGCCCGGAACCTCGGCATGGCACTCGGGGTTTCATTCGGGAGTATCCTCCTCTCTGTCCAGCTCGCGATGGCCGGCTATGGCGGAGAGGTTCTAGGGGCAGCACCCTCTCTTCTGGCGGTCTCGATAAGCGGCATCATGGCGCTGTCCGGTGTCCTGTGTATTGTCGTCGCAGTCCTGACGAGAAAACGGTAAATAATCGATTATGAAAAAACCGGAAAGAGGCGCCTGAGAACACAGGATCCGCATCCAGCCATGAAAATCGAGAGAGGGAATTTCGGAATGGCGACAGTAACCAATACAATTTTTGTAGTACGAGCAGGGACTTGTTCAATTTCTTTTAGCACCTTAAACTCGACGCGGGGCGCCCTTCGGGGGGGGGCGGGTATTCATCACAAATGGAGGTAAGGTCTCAACCTCCGTCTTGGCTAAAAATTTCTGATTTTTAGGGGAAAATCTGATAAAAATTCAACAGGTTACGATTGGGGCCACGGGCGCTTACCGCCTTATCGGGGCTCGCCCCATGGAAAGGCGGTTCAGTTGAAATCCCCCCGGTAAAAAAACGAAAATGGAAGTCAAGGGGGTTTACCCCCTTGGGATGCTTCCCCCTCTGGGGGAGAGAGGGAGTCACCCTCGCGAATTCCACGGAGGGTGAAATTTAAATGATTTCTTCGGAATAAAAAATTATTCACACGATGTAGCATCAAGACGCGAGCGATCAGCAAGGAGATCGCGAAGCACTTCACGTCCTTGGGGCCGGGGGATCTTACGCCCGATACTTCTCGCAGTTGAAAGCCAGAGGTCGATTGCGATCTTTATCTCCTTCAAAGCCTGTTCTTCAGTTTCACCAAATGCAGAACAGCCGGCAAGCTCAGGTACAACCGCGATATATCCCTCATCATCTTCACTGTAGAAGATTTCTATTGTGTATTTATACACCGTGTCCGTCCTCCAGCAGAGAGTACTCTTCAATTATCTTACAAAGCTGTTTAACCTGATAGGGTTTTGCCATTCCCGCAACGTCCTGAAAGTTTAAGAGTTCCCGGACGCCTTCCCGGGAATAAATCCGGTGGCTGCCCTTCCCGCTACGACAAGTGAAACCGAACTGTTCTGCAGCCCGGCAAAGATGTTCAAACCTGACATTCTTCGAATGTGTTTTCAGGTTTTGGTACATCTCTGCATTTTTCATGAGTTAATTTACGTTGGTTTTACGGTTTCATGAATACTCTCATTGAATTTTTCCCGGATTATTACATGCAACAAAAACGCCACCGGCACACTCATGTCACCTCGGATTGCCAAGGATTTATGAATAATTTTTAGACAATAACCAGACGAAGCAAAAGAAAGTACTCCTTTGCCGGCCCTCTCATCGAAGAAGGAGTCTGGATTACTTTCTCTGTCCTCCAGAGGACAGTAGTAAAATGTTGATAATTTGTTTCGCAGATGAAAAAAAATTTAAAATTATTCCACAGGTTTCTGCATCTCATCCGGAGTCTTTGGTTCTGCCGGTGCCTGGTCCGGCTCTGTTACCGGCCCAGCCCCCGCCGAACCCGTTTCAACCCCGTTCTCCGGTGCAGCGTCCATATCCGCGGGAACGATCGCAACACCTACGACACGATCTTTGTCATCGAGCCGCATAATCTTGACACCTTTCGTTCCCCGCCCGGCGATCCGGATCTCGCTGACCGGTGTCCGTATGACAACGCCCGATGCGGTCATGACAAAGATCTCGTCCGTGTCCGCGACCGCACGCGAGTGGATAACGACCGCATCACGTTCGAGCTGGATGTTCTTGACCCCCTGCGTTGCCCGGCCATGGCCGCGGAAGTCATCGAACTCGGTCCGCTTCCCGAACCCGACGTCCGAGATGGTCAGGAGATGGTCTTTCTCGACAATGGTCAGGGCGCAGATTGTGTCTTCGCCCCGGAGCCGCATGCCGATGACCCCTGATGCCCCGCGGCCGACAACCCGCACGGTATCCTCGTGGAACCGTAGGCCGTACCCGAACCGGGTGGAGAGGACGACCTCTTTCGTGTTGTCGGTCATGATAACATCGACCAGCTTGTCGTTGTCCTTGAGCCGGATCGCGTTTGTACCAATGGAGCGCGGGTTCGCAAACTCGGTCTGTGGAATCTTGATGACCTGCCCGAACTTGGTTGCGAAGAGGAGATACCGGTCGGGCCGGAACTCGCGGATCGGGATGACGGTTGTTACGATCTCTTCTTTGAGGTTCAGGAGGTTAACGATCGGCTTGCCCTTTGCAATCCGGGAACTCTCGGGGATCTGGTAGACCTTGAGCCAGTAGACCCGGCCGAGGTTCGTGAAGCAGAGGAGGTAATCCTTCATCTCGGCCGCGAAGACCGAGCTGACCACATCGTCTTCTTTCGTCGTCATGCCGGTGATGCCATGGCCGCCCCGGCGCTGCTTCCGGTAGGTGTCGATGTCCATCCTCTTGATGTAGTTCGCGGTCGTGATCGAGACAAGGACTATCTTGTCCTCGATCAGGTCCTCGGTCGAGAGTTTGCTCATGTCGAGCGCGATCTGGGTCCTGCGAGCGTCACCGAACTTTGCTGCGACTTCCGCAGTCTCCCGCCGGATCTCGTCCTTGATGTTTGCCTCGCTCGAAAGGAGCGTCTGGAGCCGGCTGATCTCTGCTTCGAGCCCGAGCTTCTCGTCCGTTATCTTCTGCTGTTCGAGTGCAGCGAGACGGCGGAGCTGCATCTGGAGGATCGCGTTTGCCTGGGGCTCATTGAGGCCGAAGCCGGAGATGAGGGCGAGCCGGGCGTTCTCGACCGTGTCGGACCCGCGGATAGCGGCGATGATCCGGTCGATCGCGTTGAGGGCAATGAGAAGCCCGTTTAAGATGTGGACCTTGTCCTGCGCTTTCTTCAGGTCGAACTCTGACCTGCGCCGGATGACCTCGATCCGGTGGTGGACAAAGTTTTCCAGCAGGCCGTGGAGGTTGAGGATCTTCGGCTGGCCGTCAACAATGGCAAGGTTGGATGCCGAAAAGGACGATTCGAGCGCCGTGAACCGGTACAGGTTATTCAGGATTACCGGAGACATCGAGCCCTTCTTGAGCTCGAAGACGACCCGGATGCCGTCCTTGTCCGACTCGTCGCGAATGTCGCTGATCCCGTCGAGCTTCTTGTCCTTGACCATGTCGGCGATAGTTGTGATCCACTGTGCCTTGTTCACCTGGTACGGGAGCTCGGTGACGATGATACGGTCGCCCCGGTTCCCGCCTTCGGACTCCTCGATCGTCGCGACCCCGCGGACCACGACCCGGCCCTGGCCGGTTTGGTAAATATTCTTGACGCCCTCGACGCCCATCATGATGCCGCCAGTCGGGAAGTCCGGCCCCGGCATGATCCGGAGGAGATCCTCGACTGATACTTCCGGGTTGTCGAGGTACGCGCCGACTGCCGTGCAGACCTCGCGGAGGTTGTGCGGCGGCATCTTCGTTGCCATACCGACCGCGATCCCGTCCGTCCCGTTCACGAGAAGGTTCGGGATCCGTGCCGGGAGGACCGTGGGCTCCTGGAGCGACTCGTCGTAGTTCGGGATGAACCTGACGGTCTCCTTATCGATATCTTCGAGAAGGGCTTCTGCGTACGGGAAGAGCCGGACCTCGGTGTACCTGCTCGCCGCAGCAGCATCGCCGTCGACCGAACCGAAGTTCCCCTGCCCCTGCACGAGCATGTGCCGGTAGGAGAAGGGCTGGGCCATCTTGACGATGGTGTCGTAGATGGACGCATCGCCGTGCGGGTGGTACTTACCCATCACGTCTCCGACGACCCTCGCGCTCTTCTTGGTGGGCTTGTCGGAGGTGTTGCCCATGTCCCACATCGCATAAAGCGAGCGGCGGTGAACCGGCTTGAGACCGTCCCGGACATCGGGGATCGCACGTTGGATGATGACCGACATTGCATAGTTGATGAACGAGGTCTTCATCTCCTTCTCGATGCTGATCGGCTCAGTCCGGTGGGTCTCCGGGACTTCAGGGGTCTCTTTTGGGGGTGTCGGATCAGATGTCAAGATTAGTCACCTCCTTCGCATGGCGGATGATGAAATTCTTCCGTATCTCCACATCCTTGCCCATCAAGGTCTTGAACATCTCGTCCGCTTCATACGCGTCCTCAATCAAGACCTTCCGGAAGATCCGGTGCTCGGGATCCATGGTCGTGTCCCAGAGCTGCTGGGCGTTCATCTCACCAAGACCCTTGTACCGCTGGACGGAGACGCCTTTCTCTCCCATTGCAGCCGAGACTTTCTGCATCTCCTCCTCCTTGTACACGTACTTCGCCTCTTTTCCTTTCGCGACCCGGAAGAGAGGGGGCTGGGCGATATACACGTAGCCGGCCTCGATGAGCTTCTTCATGTACCGGTAGAAGAAGGTAAGGAGGAGCGTCCGGATGTGCGCACCGTCGACGTCGGCATCGGTCATGATCACGATGTGGTGGTACCGGGCCCGCTCGACATCAAACTTTTCGAGGATCCCGGTCCCGATCGCGTTGATGAGCGTCTGAATCTCGGCGTTCTTTAGGATCTGGTGCTCGCCGGCTTTCTCCACGTTCAGGATCTTTCCCCGCAGCGGGAGGATGGCCTGGAACTTCCGGTCCCGGCCCTGCTTGGCGCTGCCACCCGCAGAGTCTCCTTCCACGATGTAGATCTCGCTCTTGGCCGGATCGCGTTCCGAGCAGTCGGAGAGCTTGCCGGGGAGCCCCGAGCTCTCAAGCGAACTCTTCCGCCGTGCGAGTTCCCTCGCGTTCCGGGCCGCCTCCCGGGCCTTCGCAGCCGAGAGCGCCTTCTCGACAATGGTCTTGAGCACGTTCGGGTTCTCGTCGAAATATTCCGTGAGACAAGCGTAGACAAGGGAGTCCACGATCCCTTTTACGCTGCTGTTCCCTAGACGCATCTTGGTCTGCCCCTCGAACTGCGGGTTTGCCATCTTGACCGAGATGACGGAGGTCAGCCCTTCCCGGACATCCTCGCCCCGGATCGAGATCTGGGAGTTCTCCTTGATCAGGCCGTTCCTCTTTGCTATGGTATTGATGCCCCGGGTGATGGCGCTCCGGAAGCCTTCGAGATGGGTACCACCCTCCCGGGTGTTGACCGAGTTGACGTACGCGTAGATCTTCTCATCGTACCCAGTCGTGTACTGCATCGCGACTTCGAGTTCGAGCTTGTTCTCCGCATCCTTCTTCGAGATATCGATGGGATTCGGATGGAGGACCTCGGCACCTTCGTTGAGGTACTTCACGAACTCGACGAGCCCGCCGGCATAGCAGTACCGCATCGAGTCGCCGGCCCGCTCGTCCGTGATCTGGATGGCAAGGCCGGCGTTTAAGAACGCGAGTTCCCGGAGCCGGTGCGACAGCGTATCGTAATCAAACGTCGTTGTCTCGAAGATTGTCGCGTCGGGCACGAAGTGGATGATGGTCCCGGTGAGCTTGAACCCGAAGGCCGCAAGGAATTTCCTCCGGTCTTCCTGTTCCGCTTCTGCCGCTGCATCGGGCGAGCCGGTGTCAAGTCCCTGCTGGCCGGATGAGGAAGCGGCTGCCTGCGTTCTGACGAACTGCGGGACGACCCCGTACCACCGCTCGTACCGGGCGAGGAGCTGGGGGAGCGACTCTTCGTGCGGTTCGAGGCCGGAAGTGGGTTTGCCCTTCGAGAATCGCATCTCGTACACATTGCCGTCCCGGTACACCCGGGCGGAGAGCCAGTTCGAGAGCGCGTTGACGACCGAGACACCGACACCGTGGAGACCGCCAGAGACCTGGTAGGTCTCCTTATCGAACTTGCCTCCCGCATGGAGCACGGTCAGGACCACTTCGAGGGCGCTCTTGTGGTTCTTCTCCATCGTATCTACGGGAATACCGCGACCATTGTCCTCGACCGAGAGTGACCCGTCCTTGTGGATCGTGACGGCGATAAGGTTGCAGAACCCCGCGAGCGCCTCGTCTATCGAGTTATCCACGACTTCATACACGAGGTGATGAAGCCCGCGGATGTCAGTGCTCCCGATGTACATCGCCGGGCGCTCGCGGACCGGAGTAAGGCCCTCAAGGACCGTGATGTGGGATGCGTCGTACGTATCAGTCACGGGATGCCACCCCGTGTGATCTTGCCGTGAAAAAATCGATAAAATACAGTACGGTTATCACAATAACTATTGGTCGGATGCGTATAAACGGTTGGCGGTTGGAACATTGAGAACCTTTTATAATGCTTTTTGTTTTTGAAAAATCACCCGGTTTTTCCCAGGAGGTATGTCCCGGAATATCTTTCCGGGCCCGGCAGAATTCACAACAGCCGGAGAAAAGGCCCGGAAAAACAGCGGGAACAAAAAAACCTGGAAACTGGTGAAGAAAATGAGGAGCGATAAAAGCCGGAAATTTTTCCGGTTCCCGTACGAACGGGGCCCGTCACCGGATCAGCTGAACTGGCCGAACTGTGCGTCTTTGCACCCGAGCTCCTTGTCGATTGCGACAACAAGCCGCCGGAGCGCGAACATCACTTTGCGGGCATCTTCCCGGTCCATGGTCCCTGCCTGGTGCCAGATAATTTTTTCCGGAGCAGGGTCGTAATCTCCTCGATCCCGGTCCCCCAGTATTTTTCCGGGAGTTCGAGTCCCGTGACATGATCCTGGACCCCGTGTCATGCCTGCTCCGAGGGGAGCTCGAAGTGCTGGGCGATGAGCATGATGGTTGTTACAAAACCGTGGCCAAACTGGTTCTCCATGCGTTGTTCGTGTCACGGGAGATAAGAAAAAAGGTTTGGGATATTCGTTGAAGGGAACAGATACTATCGGAGAAGAAAAGTCCGGCCGGAATATTTTCACTTATTCCACAGCCAGCGGAAAATGCTGACAAGAAGGATAACCTGGACGCAGCCTCCGGCAGCAAATCCCGGGGTGGTTGCCACAGGATTCACCGGAACCGGCAGATGGATCTCCTCCGTGTAACATTCCGGATGAACAAATCGTGCGATCCGCTCGATCGCATCCACAATTCGGGGCGATGGACGGCTGATGATATCGGCATCCACGACAAAGACGCGATTATTTTTTACCGCAGAAAGTGTGGCATAGTGTGGATTTTCCATCAGCGTTTCACGGATCAAATCTTTCCCCGGCCAGTTCATCCCGTCGCCCCCATTCACGATGATAATTTCCGGATCCCTGGCAAGGAACTCCTCAAGCGAGACCGTGATCCACCCGTCCCGGTCGGCAAAAACGTTTCTGCAGCCACCCCGTACGATGGCAGCATTCTGGAGCGTGTTGTTGCCGCTGACGTACAAGGGATCATGCCAGATCACATGGGCAACGGTAGGATTGTGTGTTATGGATCCACTGGAATATGCAGTAGTCAGCCGGTCCAGAAGACGATTGGAAAGATTTTCTGCCGGCTCTTTGGCTCCGGTCAATATCCCCACCATGCAGATATCCAAGATCAGGGAATCAACGCTATGCGGAGCTACAACCGCCACTGGAAAACCGAGATCCCGTAGGCGTCTCACGGTTCCTTCAGGAGTGAGGTCCGAAGCAAGGATAAGATCCGGCTGCATCGCGGCCACCTTCTCGATACTTACGGATGCATACCCGCCGATGCGAGTCTTGTTCTGGATATCAGGAGGAAAATCGCAGACATCCGTAATGCCAACAATACGATCGGCGAGTCCGAGCGCTGCAAGAATCTCGGTGTTGGCGGGGGAGAGCGAAACGATGCGGACGGGCGCGTGATCCAGGGAAACAACGTTTCCTGTGTCGTCCGTGATAGTCACCGCCGTTGCCGGAAGAATGCAAAACGCAATCGCAATCACCATGAGAGCAAGGACAAGGGCATAGTTTTTCCCGGCTGGCAGACGATCCATTATTCTCTCCTGTCAATAAGGGACGAGAGGAACCGGAGACTCCGGTCGGCAGCTGGGAGATCCTTTGTCTCCACAACAAGGATTGCCTGATCCGGAATCCTGCTGATGAGTGACGAGAAATCGGTAATCCCATTCCCGCATGCAAGATGATCATCAGTTTCGCCGCCGTTATCGTGGAGGTGGACATGACAGAAACCCCCGGCTTCAAAGAACATATCAAGATTCCGGTTGAGCAACGCATGGCCGACATCGAATGCAAAGCCAAGATCCCGTTCACGCAATTCAGGTAAGAATTCCGGCGTCCTGAAGTGGCAGCACTCCCACCCGCCCATATTCTCGACACAGATTGTTATCCCGTACTCTTCCTGAAGCTGGACGAGTTCGTCAAGCGAACGCAGCAGGGATGCGTACGATTTCTCCCGCACCTGCTCGTACGGCGAGAAACCCGGGTGGACCACGAGATGCTCTGCACCAATGCGGGCAGAAACTTCAAGCACTTCGCCAAGTACCGAGATGGAAGCACTCCGCATGCGTTCGGTTACTGCCGCTATATTTACTTCAGCGCACGGTGCATGAACGCTGTACGTAAACGCAAATTCCTCGCAGGAGTTGCAACCAGCGAGAAGATCGTGCAATCCGTCCGAGAGGATCTCGACGTGCGAAGTCCGGGAAGAGATGATTGCAAGGGCATCCCGGAGCGGATATCCGATGCAGCAGAACGTGGAGATAAAGAGCGGTCGTGATGTCATGGTTCATTCCGGATGATTCCGGTTTTACCGGGATTTGTTTCGAGAAACTCAAGGATTTCCCCAAACCCGGATGAACACCGGGCACCTGCGGCACAGAGACCGGAAAGTACGGGTACTGCACTTCCCCGGGCAAAATCAAAGGAGGCAAAATCCCTGCCCTCCGGAAGATGAAGGATGATGCGCGCCGGATCGACTTCGCGAAGCGCGAGAAGGACCGGCAGGTTCCCGCAACCCACCGGGTGAACAGACAAGACGATCCGGTCTGCCCGTGCAAGAGAATTCCGGAATTTTTCCTGAGCAGGGGCCGGGATCTTCGAGAACGGGGGGATTGCGATGCAGGGGATCCCCAGGGTTGTGGTTGCGAGGTAATCGGAGTCCGTGGTCGCAAGGATGCCAGCCGAGAGGCAATATCCCTTCCGGGAGAGAAAATGCAGGAGCTCGCCCCCGCTCCCTCCTCCGGAGATCACGAGAACATTTTGCATTTCTCCGGATATGATGGGCGGGGTTCCGGAATCAAGGGGCAACAGAAACGTCCGGCCGGTAACCGGGTGGAACGAACTGACGACCTCGATCCCGTACACATCCCGGATTTTTTCCGGGGTCATGACATCTTCGGGTCTGCCATCTGCCACGATCTTCCCGTCACGGATCATCACAAGGCGGTCGCAGTAAAGTGCGGCCATATTGAGATCGTGGAAGACCCCGATGATGGTGGAACCGGCTGCTGCAAGGTTCCGCATGAGCGAGAAAATCTCTGCCTGGTGGGAGAGATCGAGATGCGAAGTCGGTTCATCCAGAAGAATTACCCCGGTATCCTGTGCAACGGCCCGGGCTATGAGGACCCGCTGCCATTCTCCCCCACTCAGGGTCAGAATCGAACGATTGGCGAGCCGGGCGATCCCGGTCTCAGCGAGCGCCCGGTGACATCTGGCATAATCGTCGCTGCCGATGGAAGCAAACCGCCGGGTCCGGGCGTACCGGGCCATCAGAACCACCTGGATAACGGAGTACGGGAATGCACATCCTTCATCCTGCGGGACAAAACCGAGCGCTGCGGAAAGTTCCGCCGGCGAATAAGCGCTGACTGCCTTGTTGTCCAGTTCGAGAATCCCGCTTGAGGGAATCACGCGGCTGAACGCCTTGAGAAGCGTGGTCTTTCCCGAGCCATTCGGGCCGATGATCCCGGTGAAAGTACCTGCGGTAAACGAACAACTGGCATTTTTTACAATATCTCCACCGGAGTAACCAGCCTTGAGATTTTCTGCGAGAAGACGGACGGACAAATTCATGCCGTGGACTCCCTCCGGTAGATCTGCCAGACAAAGAATGGTGCACCGATGAACGCCGTTATGATCCCTACCGGGAGGTCCGAGAAGAACGTTCGGGCCAGCGTATCGGCAATGACAAGGAGAATTCCTCCGGCAAAGATACTTGCCGGGATCACGATGCAGTTGTCCGGGCCGGCGACCGTACGGATAACGTGGGGAGTGACAAGACCGACAAAGCCGATGGAGCCCGCGATCGAGACTGCCCCGGCAACAAGCAGGGTGCTGCCACCGAGTACGAGCCGACGGACCCGGGCTGCATCGATGCCGAGATGGAAAGCGGTTTCCTCACCAAGCGAGAGGGCGTTTAAGTCCCGGGACATGAAGACGAGAAGCAGCCCGGCAGGTACGAGAAGACCGAAAGCGAGGAGTGCATCGAATGGCGAAGTGTTCCAGAAGCCACCCATGAGCCAGAAGAGGATCTGGTGGACGTTCCGGCCTGCACCGGAGATCAGGAAGGAGACGAGAGCCGAGCAGAAGAACGAGACCGCGATCCCGGTCAGGAGAAGGGTCTCAACCGGGACAACGCCACGCCTGCCGGCAACCAGCCAGACAACGAGGATTGCGGTGACAGCCCCGGTCCACGCAAAGAGCGGGACGAAAAAGCCACCAAGGAAGACCAGAGCTATTGAGGCACCGAGTGCACCTCCTGATGAAGTGCCGAGGATATACGGATCGGCCATGGGGTTCCGGAACAGCGATTGCATGGCGGCACCCGCAACCGCGAGGCCGGCACCGACAAAGAATGCCGCAAGCACCCGGGGGAGCCGGATGCTCCCAATGATATCGGTACTCCCGGGCCCGGTGGCAACAACACCGAATCCTGCCGGGCCGGTGAATGTGCATATTATTATTGTTACCACAGCAGCGATAATCAAAGTAATAATCAGGGGAATGGGACGAATCAAGAGGGTCAATCACTCCATCCCGTTTTGCCTGCCCGGGAACACAGTGCCATCGTATCCGGCAAAAATTCCTGTTTTTGCATTCCTGAAAAATACCGAAGGCACTGTAACAAACAGAGCTTCCGGGAAATACAAAACCGGTGCTTCGGTTCTTTTCTTATTCTGCATCTTAATATCAGCAGGTTCTAGCATAACGCTGGCGATGAGTGAAAAAAATACTTCGGTTATTTTTCCGGGGATTCCCAGAAAAGAACACGTCATACAGGGCACCGGCCTTTATACCGGCGTGCTTACCAGCAAACGCTCATGGGAGATGACCGCGGAGATGAATGCATCTGCGTCACTAACCGGTGCGGTTTCGACCAGTGGCTCATTTGCCCTATCCGACCGGAACATCCGGATCGAAGATCCCTGTCCCGGCGAACATGAGTACCGGACTTCGAGCGGGTTTTCATGTCCGTGCAGCTCGGGATTCCGGGAATAGTTGTACGCAAACGCCACAGACCGTCGATCACTATTCATATCAACGTACACGGTCCCGACAAGGGGCTGGTTGTTGTGCCGGATGATCACTTCATCTTCAAACATCTCAACGAGTTTCCGGGTCGTTTCCCGGGATTTTATGCCGTAAAGCCTTGACATTTCTTCCTCCGTATTTATGGTGTTTCCAACGTTTCGGATCGCCTGACAATTCTGTTTTTTATGTTTCGGCGGCAATCTGGAGCCGTGAAGCGCTCCATTCGTTTGTGCGCCAATACAAAACGAGAGCGCACGTCATTTTTAGAAATTTTGTGCGGTTTCACTCTTGCCGAGCCAGTACCCGAATATCAACCCAAGGACAATCCCTCCAAACGCCACCTGGAGAGCGAAAAGTGTTGCCTCGATCTCGCCGCTGGGCGGGACGTAGCGGGGGATGAGCGGCTGGTAAGAGTCAACCGGCTTTCCGGTGAGTTCTGCTATCTTCTGCGAGCCGACATCATCGGAGCCAGAGAACACATGGGCCCCGTCGGCACTGACCGCGAGGAAGACTGCGATAAAGGCAAGCACGGCAATAACGGCGATGGTCTCAAGCACATACTTCCGGATCTGCATTATGAACGCACCTCCGGGAGGGAGACCGGTTCCTGCATCAGGGCCTTGTCGATCTGGTCGTGTGAGAAGACATGTAACTTCTCAAGAATTTCCGGCTTTATATTGACGATATATTTGAAGACAAGCGCGAGGACACAACCTTCGACAATCGCAAGCGGGATCTGGGTAACCGCAAATATCACAAAGAACGTTGCAAATGAAGTAAATACGCCACCGGTCTGTGCCGGGTAAGCGAGGGCCAGCTCGAACGAAGTGATGATATACGTGACCAGGTCGGCGGAGGCCGTGACGAGAAATACCGTGATGTAAATATTCACGGAAGCGTTCTTCAGGAGACGGTAGATCGCGTATCCCGCGATGGGACCGCTGATCGCCATCGAGACCATGTTGGCTCCGAGCGTAGAGAGTCCTCCGTGTGCAAGCAGGAGCGCTGGGAAGAGCAGAACGATCCCGCCAATCACTGACGTGATAAAGACACCGAAACACATGGTGAAGAGCCCGGTGCCGGTCGGAAGCGAGCATCTGCCGGTCACTGATGGCAGTTTCAGTGCGGAGAGAATAACGATAAACGCGCCGCAGACGCCAAGACGCGGGAGGTACTCCCGGTCTTTCCGCATAATTGCCCGGAATTCAAGAATTTCTGTGACAACAAACGGCAGGGCAACGAGCCCCCAGAGGAGACACCAACCTGCCGATAAAAATCCTTCCATGATATGCATGATACGATAGGATCAACTTTACTTGCATTAATTTAATAAAACTTGCTTAGTTGATCCGAAAGGTGTATGCGAAATTTTCTTCAGACTTCAGATCATCGGATTTTGGAAATGGAATTGGAAAAACAGGGCCTTTCCGTTTCAGGAAAAAACCAGATCCTAAAAATTTTCTGAATCAGAACAACCGTGTGGCTGTCATCCAGATCGCGACCGGAACTACAACAATAAAGCTGAGAGACAGCGAAAGGAAGGCCCACTCAGAAGTTCGAAGGGGTTTCTTCCTCACGAACAGGAAACTCTCCCGGCCGTACCCCCGGCAGAGCATGCTCGTGTACGCCCGCTCACCCTGTTCGTAGGACCGGATAAACATCGTGCCGATCAAATACCCAAGCTGCTTCAACCGGTACCGGTACGGGAGGTGGCGGTCGAATGCATCGAAACATTTCGTCCTGAGGGTCTCGGAAATCTTCCGGTACATGTACCCGAATACGAACAGGTACCGGATCATCATCCCGAGCGCAAGGGCAAACTCTGCTGGGAGACCGAGCCTCGCTGCGCCTTCGAGCATATCGTGGATCTTTGTCGTGGACGAGAGTAGGATGATGAAGGAGATACATACAACAAATTTTACAAGCAGGATGAGCGCGAATTCGATCGATTCCGCGTAGATACTGATCCCGAACGGCAGGCTCATCACGACATGATAATCCGTGTAGTACCTGTTCTTCAAAAAGATCTGGAAGAAAATAATGATGCCCCAGAGAGGGACGATGGTGAGGAGCCGCTTCGCATAAATCACCGGTGACAAACGGGTACAGCACCAGAGAACTGCGAAGAATACGAAAAAGACGGCCCCGACAGAATAGATCATGGGTGAGTACGGGACGGCGACAAGCGCGATGATCGCAGCAAACGCGATCAGGATCTTTATCCGGGCATCGAGCTGGTGGATCACGCTGTCGCCGTAGGACTCGCGTTCTATCTGGAAGAGCTCTTCGATCATGATCGTTTGTCAAAAGCCCGGAGGAGGGCGTCTTCCGCATCCGCGTATGTGTATGCCATCGAGACGTCCACACCATTGTCCCGCAGCGTCTTGAGGAGCCGGGGGAGGACCGGCACATCGAGCCGGACGGACTTGAGCATGTCCGGCTGCACAAAGATCTCATCGGCCGTTCCGCACGCAACGACCCGGCCTTTATCCATCACGTAAATATAGTCTGCAACCTCCGGGACCATCGCGACGTCATGAGTTGAGAAGACAACCGTCATGCCATACTTCGATGAGAGGGAGTTAATGAAGCTGTTGAGGTCGGCAACCCCTTTCGGGTCAAGGCCGGCGGTCGGCTCATCGAGGACGAGGACTTCCGGCTCCATTGCGATCACACCTGCAATAGCTACCCGCTTCTTCTCGCCCCCGCTCAGGTGATGGGGAACACGCTGCACAAGATGCTCGATGCCGACAACTTTCAAGGCTTCGTGCACCCGGTGGTGGATCGTCTCCTCGTCAAGCCCGAGGTTGGTGGGGCCGAACGCAACGTCCTGCTCAACCGTGGGAGAAAAGATCTGGTCGTCGGGGTTCTGGAAGACGAGGCCCACGAACTTCCGGATCTCCCGGCTGTTCGCTTTGGTGATCGGCTCCCCGCGGATCAGGACCGAGCCAGAGGTCGGTTTAAAGATGCCGTTGAAATGTTTAAAAAGCGTGCTCTTTCCCGCACCGTTCGATCCGATGACCGCGATCCGGGCTTTCCTCGGGGCGATAAAATTGATCTTGTCCAGTGCTGTTACCTTGCCGGTATAGACATAACAGAGATCGCGGGTCTCGATGAGGTGCATGAGTGGTTAGAGTACGCTCAAAAAATGTAAAGGTCTATTGGTTTTGTTGCACAGGCCGGGCTTTTTTAATGGCATAAACGATCGCGAAGACTACCAGGAATGCGAGGATCGTGCCGGCCACAATCGCGATGATTCCGCCAAAGGGCCCCATCTTCTCACCAAGCGAATAATCAGGCATGGGTGCGGAATACGAGAACCGGCCCTCATTCTCCTCGTGAATCTCTGCGTGTTCCGGTGTCCCGCCCGTGATCATCTTCTGTCCCTGCACGACAAGCGCCGAGCTTTCGAGCCCGTCCGGATCCCCGGATGCAAGGAACACCGCCATGACCCCGATCAGGAGTGCGATGATAATTCCCGCAGCAAGGAACGGTCTATTATCGATTTTCATGAACCTGCCTCCTTTGCATTTATAATTCCGGTATCCACGAGATCGGGTCTCACGCTGGTTATTAGATAGATCGCGGCAATCGTTACAAATCCTTCTATGATCCCGATTATCGCATGGTACAGTCCCATGGCGAGAAGACCTTCCCGGAGCGGGAAGGTCCCGGCAAAGAACATCTCGACTGTAGCCGCAAGCGCCGGGATGAGGCACGCGAGCCATGCAGCCACGAATGCAGATACCGGCATGCTCTTTGTCATGCGCATGATCCCCTTGAACGAATAAAATCCGACAAATCCACCGATCACGCCCATGTTAACGATATTTGCACCCATGGTCGTGATACCGCCATCGCCAAACAGGACGCCCTGGACGATGAGGACCATGGTCAGGATAAAGATCGCGGCGAAGGAAGAGCCGAGGATGATCGCGGCAAGCGCCCCGCCCACGAGATGCCCGCTGGTTCCCATAGAGACCGGAAGGTTGAATGACTGAAGGGCAAAGATGCCGGCTGCGAGAACTGCCACGAGCGGAAGTTTTTCTTCGTTCATCTCATTCTTTGCCCAGCTGAGGGCAAGTGCCACAAAGACAAGAGCGATGATCCAGTAGACTGCGCCCTGCCATATCGGGATAAATGCGTCGGGAATATGCACGATGACACCACAGGATTGTTAATACGAATTTATTTTATTGTAATACCATATAGATAAAAAAGATTATGATTTGATTATGATATCTGATGGATTTTTTTAAATTGAATGAAATTTTTGGAATGAATTTACCGGATGTAAAAAACGGAAGAGTCGGTCCATTATTTCCGGAGGAGTTTTACCGGAGAGGTTTTATGCAGCATTTACCGGGTCCAGAGCCCGGCATCCGGTACGAACTTCTCACCGGAAGAAAAAAAATATTGCAGATCTTTCCAGTTTCCGGCCATACGACCATCGCGGCCATGCGCGAAAAAAATCTCACGAAGCCCCCCATTACGTAAGCATTATTCATACTGAGTACAACTTACAAAAAATTTATTCAAAACCTTAAAGGGGAATAAGCTATGATATTCACGTACGTATCATGACGATGGATGACGATCTCTCCCGGATTGGCGTATCTCTCCCCAAGACCCTCCTCGACCGGTTCGATGAAATCCTGAACTACCGGGGCTACTCATCACGTTCGGAAGGGATCCGCGATGCGATCCGGACGTACATCACGTATTACAAGTGGATGTCCGATGTCAAGGGTGAACGCGAGGGGGTCATCACCATGGTATACGATCACGACCAGCGCAACCTGCTCACCACCATCACCGACATCGAGCACGAGCACCACGAGATCATCAAGGCGTCCATCCACTCGCACGTGACCCACAACCGGTGCCTTGAAGTCATCCTGGTCCACGGCGACGGCTCGCAGCTCAAGGCGCTTGCCGAGCGGCTGATGGCCCAGAAAGGGGTCGAGTCCGTCAAACTGAACACAATCTCCATCAATACGTAAGGGATCAGCCCCGGCGATTCAGGGATACCAGCGAATCGCACCATCCTTTTTCAGCGGGTTTTTACCGGACTTTCCGGCACTGCATTTATGGACCCCGGGTGGGCCGGGTAATCTGGCGACTCTGATAGGAAATAACCGGTTATCCTGGTTTTTTACTCCAGGATGCGATTGTTCACCGAAGCTGTTATGGTACACAATTTTCGTCCGGCACCATTCATCCCTTTTTGTAATACATTTAAAAAAATGTACATTGGTTGTTACAAAAAAAGTATAATAACACACCCGGCACATACAAAAAACAGGGTATTGCCGCTTCACGGCATCCCGAACGACAGGACATCGCCTCATACATAACTCTGTAGCAGAGGGCTGTGGGGAAACAGCGCGGTTGATAAGCAGCAAGAGTTGAATCATAGGAACGAACCTGTACAACAGCAGCCGGAAGACAACGGTTGAATTTCCGGAATTATCCCTTTTTTTATACGCTTATTATCGCGACGATGGCTCGCAGCTCAAAACGCTTGCCGGGCGGCTGATGGCAGAGAAAGATGCCTTCGCACGTGAAACTGAACACGATCCCGATCGATAAGCGAGGACCGGGTTTTCCCGGATTTCAGCTAACCTTCCGCGATACTGGAAACGTGTGACGGAATGATGAAATTCCTTTTTTTATTTTAAAAATTTTTACGGTTTGAGACAGATAATATCCGGTCCCGTACCTTCGCTCTCCAGCGATTGAATGTGAACAACGATGATGATTTTGATAATGCAGTTAACCACAGTTCGTATCACTCTCCTAATTGCATAAGCAGGCTGCCAACCCTATGGCACCGGCTGTAAGTATTAGTGATATTTTCGTGGAATTTTGACCGGCGTGCAGGACCCTCGGGTTATGGGTGTCCGACTGTAGCTTTTACCGGAATAACTGCGGTACGAGCCAGGAAACACACCCGATCAGAACCCGTTACGGCCCCGGTTTTTAAAAAACCGATCTACCCCTCCCGGGGTCGTCCTGGTGGCCGTGAGGGTGGGACTTTTGCCAAATGTTCAACTGCTATTTCCGACTGACCTACTGCCGACGGAGAACGGGGATCCGACTGTATCTTTTCTAAAAAGTGACTGTAGCAAATCCCCGAATTACTGGTTCCCGGCAGGGAAAAGTGGGAAATCCGGACCCTTTGGAGGCCCGGATTAATTATGGTCCAAAAAGGGGTACCGGGCGGGTGTCTCACGACGTTACCGGTTTTGCTCCCTTGGGGCTCCCCTGGCGGTCGATCTCGATGACACTATCTCCGTTGACCCGAAAGAGGCGCCAGATCCCGTACCGGGATCGGAGCCAGAACTCGAGTGAGATCCGGACTACTTCGTGACAAGCCGGAGCCGGTGGATGTCGATCTCGTACAGCTTCGCTATGTCGCTGACCGTGTTGAGGATTTTCTCGCAGAACCGGATCTTGACAAATGCGACCGGTACCGTTCCGGTGATCGTGAAGTCGAATAAACGCTCAGGAAGATTCAGGCAGATATGCACCATCCCCCTCAGGAGGACCATGATGATCGCGTCTTTTTAGATCCGGCCGGCGGACGTCCTCTCATGCCGGGCACCTCCGGTTCATTTCATCCAGCTGTCCGATTCGTCCGGCAGGCTCGCCCCGCGATTTTTTTTCGCTGCGTACTCTTCCAAGTTTTTTGCCCCATGATGCCGGCCACTCCGCGTGCGGTGCATCGTCCACCATGATCCGGAATTCTCTCATAAAATTTTTTTCCTTCGAAAGAATTTTCCGGCCGAGAACTCTGTCCATTCTCCGGAATCTCCGGTGTTGATGAGCTGACGGTCCTGGAGGAACCGGCCGAGCCGTTACTCTGGAGGGGATTATTCCCGGTGTGATCTTCAAAATTCATACCATTCACCTCTTTTTTGTAATTAGTCGGTTTGCAATACCAAAGTGAGAGCGAAATATCTGCATCCCAATCGATCTGGCAGCACGCAACATCCCCACCTGAGGACGAGCGAGCGACCACGTTTCAAAGACGCGATCTATTTCGCCGGTATGCTGCCAGTACTACCATCGGGATTACTGCTGGCACTTCACAGCTGCATGCACGAAAAGGAACAGACGCTCTGACGGGCATCCACCGCTAACGTTCCCATAGCGTATCGATCCCGAAATTCCTGCGTGGATGCCGGGAATGGTGGTGAGGCGATGGATCCGGATCGCCGGTTCATCGGAACCGGCATCGCAGATCCTGTATCCCATGAGTGTCAGCACCAGGATGACGCTGATCACGACAAAGGCGCTCAAGCATTCCGCTTCGCGGAGCGGGTGGCCGAGCCTCATGAATGCGAGCGTAAGCAGTGGCGAGAGAGCGGGTTGCATGTGATTGTAATTCGTTTGAATATTCGGGATATAAAATAAAGGAGCGGGAGTGGTTCTGTCAGCTAACCGCGGGGTTGGATGCGGACGTGTTATTATCCTCTAGCAGATGCGAGGGAAAGGTTGGGATTGGGTCTGACGCTCAAAAAGGGCTCCGCCCCGGAGGGTTTGTGTACCCAGTACTTCACTAATTTCAATGTGGTTGGAATAATCTTGGCAAAAACAGGTTATTCGGCATATAAAAACCGGAATCTCCCTCTCTTTATTATTTTTCTTTTCTCCCTCTGATCCGGATTCGGGCCACGGAGGCATCCCGGGGGCCCGATAAGGTGCCGGACAAACAATCAGGTCGACTAAAAAGCACCCCTCACAGAACACCGCTTAATGCGGTACATTAACTCCCCGCATTTTGCCCGGTTTTGGATTTTAGCTGCAGTTCGGCGCGATAATTTCCATGGTGAACAAGAGGGGATCTTTTTTGTGTTTGCCACGGGGTCATGCGGGGAAAAAAGCCCGTATAGGGCCCGGATCGGGGGGTAACACTGTGTATCCCTAAGGATAAGGTGGTTTTACACCCAACAAAGACAAAAAATCATTCGATAGTCAGGAGAAAAATTTAAAAAAGTACTGGTACTGAAGATTGAATCCCTTGGCGGGTGTCTTTACGAGCGGGGTCTCCCGTACCGGGTGGATCTTCCGGCAGGGGAATACCATGTGTTTCGAGGGGGGATGGCCGGGTTTTTCCGGGGTTTGGGGTTGCGCGGGTTTGACTGAATCATCCGACATTCTGCCTATAGTCTAACTTACAGAACCCGTTGCTCTTCCGGCGAGACAAACCGGTGGAAGTCCATATAGAGCGGAATGGTTTCATCACGCGGTTTTACCTGGGCAAGGGTGAACCCATTCTTCCGGTACCACTCGATTGCCCCGCATTCGGAATCCACCGTAATAATCCGGCAGCCGGTGAATTGCGAAACATGCAGAACGATAACAAAAATCCGGAGAAGCATGAGAGTGCCGATACCGTGACCGGCAAACTCGCGATAACGTGCCATCCGGGCGATCTTGATTGCCGGGTACTTGCGGTATTCCCATGAGGGTTCGCGATCCGATTCGTGAACAGCTTCTGCGACAATGCTATCGTTGACCAGGGTGAAAGATCTCACAATCCAGTCATTCCACCAGGCAAGAAATGTTACGGAGAGCCGGTTTTCCTGATTTTCGAGGAGCATCATCATGGAGAAAATCGTCAAGCTCCTGTTCGGTTAAATGAAATCGGGAGACATCGTCATACGTATTGAGCGGCCTGAAGACTATGTCAGGATAGAAGAGATCAGGCATAGTTTTTTTCTGATTTTGCGATTTTGATGGCTTCGCGGATGAGGTTGCACCCTTCTTTTGTTATCTTCGGGTTCTCCATGTATTTGTGGAAACGCCGGGCGTCATCTTCTTCCAGCACCGGCCCAATCTCAATAGGTTTGGCCATACTGTTCGCCCCTGGCTTCTTGTGAGTACTAGACTTCCATGGAACTATTTTAACTATTGCGAACCGGCAGGTCGGGCGGGAGAATTGGAGCCTCGTCTCTGTTGACCTCGGCGAGATCATTTTCTTGACAAGGGCCATAACGTTGTGAGTTTTATCCGGGTAATCCTTGCACACAGCAAATGCAACTTCGCAGATATTGAATTCGGTCGCAACCAGATCTACACCCAGATAGTTCCGGTAATTTTCATTACCATTCGGGATTTCGATAATTGCATATGAATCCGCAAAAAAAAGGCATTACTAATTGCGAAGTTCGTCTTTAAGTTCCTGCGTATCGATCTTCCAGTCAGGGAGGAGACCAAAGATCCCTTTTGAGGATTTTTTCTTTGCAGTCCGGGCTTTTTTCGCTAGAGATGCAGGGACCTGAACTACCGGAGAATTTTTGATGACGGATGTTATGGCTGTACCTGATCTCTCCTTTATATTTTTTACAAGAAATAGGTTTCTTCTATGGCGGTACCCCCGTTCAAATCCTCCATATACGAGAATAACGACTGGCGTGCCGTATTTTTCCGGGTGGTTGGGATTGGGTCTGACGCTCAAAAGGGGCTCCGCCCCTCAGCCTGCGTGGGCTAGCCCCGGATTTCGAGAGAGAGTAAAAGCGAAATCCCTTAATAATCTCCGAATAAATTCATCACGGAGTATTTTAATATGATCTTTAGGAAAAATTGGGGATGTCTTTCACAAAATTGAGTGCCATACCTCAAACGCTCAAGAAATAAAAGGAAAGCGCTTTGAAGATCATGTTGAGAGTTTATTTTCTAAACAATATTTTAAAATTGTTGAAAAGACCCATTCTTTCAAAACAAATTCGGAACGCTATGTTGAGAGCAGTAAGAATCCCGATTTTATTTTTGAATATATACCTACACGAAAAAAAATTTGCTATTGAATGCAAATTTCGAACTCAATTAAATAAACAAAACCAATTAGAATGGTCCTATCCAGCACAACTTAAACGTTATCAGGAATTTGCATATCAAAGGAAAATTCCGGTTTACATCGTCCTTGGATTGGAAATAGATATTGAAAATGAAGATTATGATCCTGATGATCAGGATAGTTATATTCCAGAATATGTAACTGAAATTTTTATGTTTAATATTCCTTTAGAGGAAGCGAAATATCCGGCATTGTATGAGAGCGTATTTGCGAAGTACGAACGGGATTATGAAAAAGCGTTTTTCTGGAAGAATGGAAAATTGTATTAAATTTTCTGATGCTTCGATCATTTTTTTTTTAATTTATGTTGAACGCTCATCGGGCCGTTAATGCGGGCAGAGTGAATTGAGGCGAGGAGATAATATAAAAAATGTAATCCAAAAGTAGGATTATCAAGATATTACTTCCAAATCAAAACTGAAAGAATTTTGGTCAAAATTTACAGCTTATGCCATGTCAACAAATACTATCGGATGTACAACACATCGAACTTCGCTCGAAGCACCACACGCCCCACCTTATCCCACTTGAACGGCGGCAGCGAGATACCATAATCGACAATATCCGTCCTAGCGTTTGAAGTAAATCAACATTGATAATTGAATGCATCAAAATTATTTAATTTGTTTATTTTTTCTCACATTTTGAAGTTAATACAATGACAAAACGCTGTAAATTGTCGACTATAGTCTGCGATAACCATTAGCCTCTTTTCCACAGAAACTCCTTCAGGAAAAAATGGAGAAAGAAGAAATTTTTGGCAAAATATTGCAGGAAGAGCATAAAGCCAAAAAAAATTTCCCAAGAAAAACTTGCTAAGCTCACCGGTCTCGACCGAACATTCATCTGCCTTAACGAGAATGGCAGGCGAAACCCCACGTTCTCCATAATTTCAAAAATTTGTTCAGCGCTCGAAGTGGATCCTTCCGAGTTATTCTCGGTGTATGAGAAGAAGGATCCGGAATACGCGGTAAAGAAAGGCGGGATGAATGCCCGAAAATAATCAAGACCCGCCAAGGTTCCACATTCCGGTAAATATTACCCATGAACACATTTTGAAAGCAATCAAGAAAATCGATGCAGAAGGCTTTCCCGAGAAAAATGCTTCGAGGAAGTACAATCTCCTTTTTGAAAACAAAAACTATCCTCCAAAGATCGTCTTATCACAAGCAAACAAATTTGCAAATGGCGATCTGATTGATGTTTCAGAGTTTTCCGGCGGAAAACAGTTCGCGAATAAATATTTGAAAGAGCGGGGTTTCGAGATCCGCTTGAAGGACGATCCTAACATTGATTTTGAATACGAATCCCATTCATGGAAAATAATTTCTGACACGATTGCCCTGAAACGGATGGACCGATCCTCGTTCAAGCATCGCGGGACCGAAGTCCCAGTAGATATTCGATATTTCTTCAGTATCGACTCTATGAATGTGGGGGAAAGAAAAGATATCACCCTTTTTCCTCGGCATTCTCGTTTTCAAAGCTCATCTGGAAGAAATGACGAATAAAAAGAATTCGAGAACACAGCTCATTTGGAGAGCCGTCTTCAATCCTTTTTTTCAAGAAAAATTCCCAGCATGGGCGAAATTTTTTGATTCCCCAACGAAACAACCGGGTTCCCCGCCGATTTTAAAGATTGTTAAAACTACTTCACCGGACAATTATCGGATTTCATTCGAGGAAACAATTTGCTCCTCCGATGTCCTTGAATTGAACAAAGTATATTCCCGGGAAGAATTAAAAGAACGGTTCAAGATTACCGATGCGACAATCAACAACGGAATATTTAAGCCCAAGGATTTTTCGTCGGTTTGGTTATTCGTTACAGAAGAAAAGACACCAGACCAGACACAATATAAGGATTATTTTGATGGACAGAAATTCACCTTCCAAGGACATACGACAAAACGGACGGACCATTTAATCTTTAATCACGATGCCGATGGGAACGAGCTTCTTGTATTCTACCGGAAGAAAAAGAATGAATTCCCCAATTACGGCTTTCTCTATTTAGGGAAATTTTCATATTATTCACATACAACGAGCGACTCAGAACAAGTACCGACACGTTTCATTCTCTATCCACTTGAGGTATCGTTAGACGAATAGAAGGAAGAGTCAATTGTTGCCGAACCTTCGTACACTCCAATCGTTGAAGGAAAAGAAAGAACAAGAATCCAAACCTATTACGAAAGAAATCCCAAATTGCGGATTCAGGCTATAAAAATTCACGGAACCAAATGCATTATTTGTGGCTTTGACTTCGGGAAAAAATACGGACCCTTTGGTGAAGGGTACATTGAGATCCATCACGAAATTCCTCACTCTTCAATCAAAGGGAAACAAGAGATCGATCCCAAAAAAGCTCTCGTCCCTGTTTGTTCCAACTGCCACCGGATTATTCACAAACCCCGGGAAGGGTGGCTAACAATTGAAGATATGAAAAAATGATTGAGTAATTGATTTTAAACTCAGGGGGCAAGCCCACGCGGTGAGAGCCGGACCCCCGTTGACCGTCAAACCTCACCCCCCTTCGCACAATAACCCCCCATCCATTTTTCGTTTTCCAGAAAATCCCCCGGTCCAGAATCCCCAGATAAAGACCGCGCCACAGGGATATTCTTAAGACGGAAAAAGAAGAAATATAACAATCCTGGCAGAAAAGAGGTAGCAGAAATGCCGACAAGCAAGAAACAACTCACCAAGCTGAATCAGGCAAAGAAGGTCAAGGCAGAGGAGCTCTCGAAGCAGGCAGAGGCCGGAAGCGAGTCCGCAAAGAAGAAACTCAAGAAGCTTGAGAAGAAGATCAAGTGAGCCTTCCGGAATTTTTTATTTCTCTTTTTTGATAAGATACAAACCCCGGCGCTGCAACACGCGCAATCCGCTTCCTTACATGAGCGGGAGCCTCTAGTAATGACACACCACAAGACGTTCATCCATACCGGAACGCTCCTGCATCCCGCGGGACGCCGGTATCCGATGAAGTCACCCCCGTCACACCGCAACAGGGTCCGCATTCCCGTTTCCCTGCACTGCAAAGGTCTGCGCGAATTCCCGGACATTCTCCCGGGCATTGTGGGTCAGAGGAACCCCATGACCCGGGAGGAGTGCGGTAAAATCAAGCCGGGAGATCTTCGTAACCGAAGTCCGGGCTGCCTCCATATCGAGCGTGAACTGGGGCGGCGGGCCTTCGAGTTTCAGCCAGTTATACCGGATCGTATTGCCGGCAAACAGGACTTTTGACCGGGAATCGTAGAGGCAGATACTTCCGGCCGTGTGGCCCGGCGTATGGATGCAGGTCAGGCCCGCAACGGTATCGCCGTCATGGAGCAGGATATTCGGGTGGACCGCCGGGGTTTGTAGAATGCCCCGATCGTGCTCTGGAAGACCAGGATTCCCTCCGGAGCGGGCCGTAGCTGTTTCCCCATAACGTACCGGGCGTCGGCCTCGTGGATCGCTACCGCTGCCCCGGAGATCGTCTTGAGCTCCTGGGCACTCCTGGTATGGTCCATGTAATAGTGGGTCAGGATGATCATCCCGATATCGGAGGGAGGGAGGCCGAGAGCGTCTTTTATGTACGCAATAATTTTTTTGCTATTCCGCAGGAGGCCGGGATCGATGAGAGTCAAGCGGTCCGTGGTAATCACCACATAACAATTACTGTTGACGCCATCCACCTGGTGGATATCCGGGAAGATCTCCATTTTGTTCACTCTCTGCTGGTATTGAAGAGTTATATAATTTTTGCAGGATTGAAGAATTTTGTACCGCCGTGAGTGACTTTCTGCAAATTTTTTCACGATAACCGGTTTTTGCGAAAAAAAATCACAGGTGTTCTCTACCGGTCGAATAGTGTCCGGCATAGCCAGGACAGACAACAAATCCCAACGATTTCTTCCGGCACCGTTCATTCCCGGCAAAAACAATCGAAAAAATTCCCATCAGTCAGTCGGTGCTTCACGGCAGCGACAAAAAATGCGGGAGAGTCCGTGAACGAAATAACGGAAAACTCAGGCAATCGCTCGAAGGCAACAAAAATGAATCGTGCGATCGCTCAGGATCTGCAAAAGAAAAAAACTGCTCTGGAGAGATCACTTCTTCTGACTGACGTTCCCGGTGCTTCCCCCCGCCACTGTAGCGCTCCTCTTTTGCACTAGTGCCGTAAAAACTTCCGGGAGTACACTGTCGATACGAGTAATTGCAGAGGTATCGCTGGCGCTTAAGGCCCCTTGGGGACGGGATAGCGCACGGGGGTGGCCTTTTCAAAAAACAAAGGTTTTCTAAAAGAGCAGAAAAAACGGGAATCCCACCGGATCATTGCGATTTTTCCGGCAGGAGAGCAAAGACACGGAAAAAGTTCTCACGCGGGTATGACTATGGAAAAACAGGGGAAGTCTTCCTCATCGTCCCTTCTCGTAGCAGATCCGGGCCTCTTCGTGCTTCCCGATCGTATCGAGGATCGAACCGATATCGTTCCAGACTTCCTTCCGGGCCGGATCCAGTTCGAGAGCATGCTTGAACGAGGTTAGTGCATCCTGGTACTTCCCCTGCTCTTTGAGGGCACGGCCCTTGTAGATCCACGCGTCCACGAACTCCGGCTGGATCGTGATCATCTCGGAGAACGCATCGGCTGCATCCTCGTACCGGGACTGCGCCATCAGGGCGCTGCCTTTCGTGAAGTACGCGATGGAAAAGGTGGGATCGATCGAGACCGCGTGGTCGTAGCATTCGATCGCCTCCCCGTACTGCTTCAGGCCGGCAAGGACCATGCCCTTCCGGGTCCAGCCGACAACATTCTCCGGGTCCAGCGCCAGACCAGTCCTGTACGCATCGAGAGCATCGGGAAGCCTGCCGAGATCGTACAGGGTATTGCCTTTCCCGAGCCAGGCATCGGCAAGATTGTCGTTAAGCTCCAGCGCCTTGTCGAATGCTTCCACCGCGTCCTGGGACATGCCGAGCTCGGCAAGGGCCACACCTTTGTGGGCGAAAGCCTCGGGCCGGTGATCGATCTCGATCGCCCGGTCATATGACTGGATGGCATCGCGGTACTGTTCCAGCGCAACAAGGGCAAGCCCCTTGTGGTAATGCGCCTCAGCCATCCGGGAGTCGTACTCGATCGCCTCATCGTACGCTTTAATCGCGGCATCGAAATTCCCGGACTCGAAACAGGCCCGACCCTTCCAGAAGTACGCAGGCGTGCAGGAGGGATTGATCTCCGTGGTCCGGTCTAACGCGGAGATCGCCGACTCGTAGCTGCCGGTCGCAAAGAGGGCCCGGCCCTTCTCGTAGATTGCATTGATGAACCCGGGGTTGATGGAGAGGACCCGGTCAAAGGAGGCGATAGCCTCCTTGTGTTTCCCGGTCGTGAGCAGAGCCCGGCCCCGCTCGTACCATGCTTCCTGGTACTCCGGCTGGCTCGCGACCGCGGCATCGAACGACCGGATCGCCTCCTCCTCCCTCCGGACATTGACGAGGGCAAGACCCTTGTAGTAATGAGCCTCCGAGTAGTGGCTGTTCAGGTCGAGCGCGAGATCGAACGCGGTGATGGCGAGCTCGTACGAATTGAGCTGGAGAAGCGCGATACCCTTGTAATAGAACGCATCCGGATTGTCAGACTGGAGCGAGAGGGCCTTGTCAAAGCTTGCTACCGCCTCGCTGCCGCGTTTCAGCCGAATAAGCGCGATCCCCCGCTGCAGGAACGGCGCTGCGTAGGCCAGGTCGAGCTCAATCGCCTTGTCAAACGCAGCGAGAGCTTCTTCGAATTTCCCGAGACTCAGGTCAGCTATACCCAGGTAGAGCCATGCGCCGGTGAAGGTATCGCGCTCGGCAAGTGCCCGGCCAAACGCGTTGACCGCTTCGGTATGCATCGAGAGGCTTACAAACGCACGGCCTTTCCGGTACCAGGCCTCGGCGCATTTCGGCTGGATCGTAAGCGCTGCGTCAAGGTTCTTGATCGACTCGTGGAACCTGCCGAGCCGGAAGAGCGAAACCCCGAGGAAATAATTCGCCCGGGCGTCCTTGGCATCGATGCCGAGCGCTTTGGTGAAGCAGGTGACTGCTTCCTGATCCAGGTTGAGCGACGAGAGGGCAACACCCTTGCCGGTCCAGGCCAGGATGGAGCTTGGCCGGATGCGGAGCGCGAGATCGAACGCTGCTACCGCTTCATCGAACAGGGAGAGGCGGATCAGGGCGAGTCCCTTGTAATAGAGCGCGTCGGCGTTCTTCGGCAGCGATGAGAGCGCATTGTCGTACGCCATCACGGCTTCCTGGTACATCCCGAGCTCGGAGAGGGCCCGGCCCTTGTCATAGTACGCTGCGCCGTAATCGGGACGGATCTCGAGCGCCTTGTTGAAGGCCTCGACCGCATCCTCGTACCCGGCAAGCGCGAAGAGTGCGCTGCCCCGGAGGTACCAGGCATCCGCGTTTGCATGGTCAAGGCCGAGCGCCTTCACGTACGATTCTATCGCATCGTTGTACCGTTTCATCGCGGCAAGGGCTATACCCCGGTTCAGCCATGCATCGATCGATTCGAAATTTTTGCGGATGACGGTATCGAACGCCTCGATCGCATCCTTCTGCCGGCCGATCGCGGCAAGCGAGAGCCCCTTATAGTACCATGCCTGCTCGTTCCCGGGGTCGAGATCAACGGATTTGTTGAACTCAGCGATGGCTTCATCGTTCCTGCCGAGCTTTGCGAGCGAGCAGCCCTTGTGGAAGTACGCCCCGGCATAATTCTTCTCGATCCTGAGCGCCTTGTCAAAGGTCTTGACCGCTTCCCGGAACATGCCGAGCGATTCGAGTGCACGACCCTTGTCGTAGAGGGATTCTGCATTATCAGGATCGATCTCCAGCGCCCGGTCGAAGGATTTCACGGCCTCCTCAAACTTCCCGACCCGGATGAGGGCGTTCCCGCGGAAATGGTAACTCGGGACATCTTTTGCATTGATGCCGATTGCACGGGAGTACTCCGCGATCGCGTCATGTGTCCGGTCAAGGATATCGAGAGATCGTCCCTTGGAGAAGCAGGCCGCGAAGTAATCGGGTTTCAGGGCCAGCGCATGATCGAAGGCGCGAACGGCTTCGTCATGCTCTTCGAGCCGGGCAAAGACGGTTCCTGCCTCGAACCAGAAGACCGGATCCCGGTCCTCGCGGGAGAGGAGCTGCCCGAACGAGTCTGCAGATTCGCGGAGCCGGCCGAGCTCAGCAAGCGCGAGGGACCGGTGGTAGATCGCATCGATATTTGCGTCGTCTCCGGTAAGCGAGCCGTCCAGTGCCGCAAGCGCATCGGTAAATTTCCGGAGCGCGAAGAGGGCGATTCCCTTGCCGTAGAGCGCGTGGGCATCGTCCGGCACGAACGCAAGCTCGCGGTCGAACGAGTCGACAGCATCATCGTACCGGCCGAGGCGGAGGCATTCCCGCCCGCGTTCGAGATGGGCACGCGGGTCTTCGGGGAGGTACGAGATCGTCTTCTCGAACGCATCGACCGCTTCCCCGTGGCGGCCGAGCCGGGCGAGCACGCAGCCCTTCTCGTACCAGATTTCTCCATTGCCCGGATCGATCGCAAGGGCGGAATCGAAAGCAGCGCCGGCTTCTTCATCGCGCCCGAGGATGACCAGCGACAGGCCCCGGAGATAGAACGGCTCGTACTCGCCGGGAAGGTGGGCCGCTGCCAGTGCAAAGATCTCTTCTGCCTCGGCATGGTGCTGCAGGTTTGCCGCAGCCCGGGCCTTCTCGAAGAGGATCATGCCATTGTCCGGCTCACGACCGAGCGCGAGATCGAAGAGGTGGATCGCGTCTTCAAACCTCCCGAGCCGGAACGAGGCCTGCCCCTCGGCAAAGAGGAGCGGGACATTGTGCGGGTCGAGCTCCCGGGCCCGCTCGAACGCGGCAACCGCCTCTTCATCCTGAGCCAGGTGGACAAGTGCGGTTCCCTTGTGGTACCAGCTCTCCGCGTGATTGGGAACGAGCCGGAGCATGCCGGAGAAGGCAATCTCCGCTTCCGCCCATTCACCAAGCAGTTCAAGGGCCATGCCCTTGTTGAAATAACTCTCCGCGAACGTTTTATCGATGACGATCGCCCGGTCGAAGGCATCGACCGCCTCCCGGTTCCGGCCGAGAGCCGCATACGCGAGCCCCTGTTCGAAGTGGCCATCCTTGTTCTGCGCATCTAGAGTAAGGGCTTCGCTGAATGCGGCTACCGCGTCCTCGAACCGTTCGAGATTGAAGAGCGCGACTCCTTTCTCGTAGTGGGCTTCGTACGTCTTTGCATCGATACTAATCGAGTGGCTGAACGCGTCTTCCGCCTCAGTGTACTGTTCGAGATAGGAGAGCACGAGCCCTTTCTGGTACCAGGCATCGTAGATGCCCGGGTCGAGGATGAGCGCTGCCTCAAACGCCGCGATCGACTCCGGGAACTTGTTCAGGTTCCGGAGAGCACGTCCCTTGTGGTAGTAGGCCGGTGAATACGATTCATCGATGGAGAGGACGTGATCGAAATTTTCGATCGCTTCCCGGTCCCTTGCCAGCCGTTCGTGGGCAAGGCCCATGTCATAGTACGCCTGCAGGAAATGCGGGTCGATCCCGGTAGCCCGGTCGAAGGCCGCGATCGCTTCCCCGTCCCGGCCGAGCCGGGTGAGCGCGACCCCGCGGTCGTACCACGCGTTTGCATACTTCGGGTTGATCGCAAGAGCGCGGTCGTACGATGCGACCGCATCCTCCCACCGGCCGAGCTCGGCAAGCGCAATCGCACGATCGTACCAGCCACCGGAGGATCCGGGTTTGAGTTCGAGCGCACGGTCGAGAGCATCGACCGCGGGCTCGAACTGCGCGAGCGAGAGAAGGGCGCTTCCCTTCCGCAGCCAGGCCGGGGCGCAGGAACTATCGTTCGCAAGCACCTGGTCGTAGGCAGCGATCGCTTCCGGAATATTCCCGAGTTCGCCGAGTGCCCGGCCCTTCCGGTACCATGCACCGGTGTTGGTTGGGGTAAGGGCTATCGCCCGGTCGAACGCTTCGATCGCCGCAGCCGGCTGCCCGAGATCGGCAAGGACCGAGCCCTTGAGAACCCAGACCTCGTCCACGTTATTCTCGATCCCGAGCGAGGAGTCGAGGGACTGGAGGGCATCCTCGGGACGACCGAGTTTCACGAGCGACCGGGCGGATTCGTAAAGGGCCTTTGCATCATCCGGTGTGTGGGCAAGAACCGTCTCGAACGATGCGAGGGCGTCCGCGTACCTGCCGAGCGCGAAGGAGGCAAGACCCGATCGGAAGTTTGCATCGATGATCGAGGGATCGTACGTGAGTGCGTTCGCAAGCGACCGGAGGGCACGCTCGTACTTCCCGGAGGCAAAGAGGGCGATTCCCTTCCGGTAATGGGCGGGCGCGTACTCCGGGAGGTACCCGAGCACGTAGTCGAAGGCCTTGATGGCCGCAGGATTATTGCCGAGCCGGAAGAATGCAAGCCCTTTGTAAAACGCGGCATCGGAGAACGTCGAGTCAAGGCTGAGCGCGAGATCGAACGCGGCGATGGCCTCTTCATCGCGTCCGAGTTCGGAGAGGGCCCGGCCTTTCCCGAACGCGGCGGTGACATCACCGGAGTTGAGTGCGAGGGAGCGTTCGAACGCTGCCAGTGCAGCCTCAAAATTTTTCAGATTTGCAAGCGTCTCGCCTTTCGCAAGCCAGGTTATCGCATTGTCGGGGAGAAGTTCGATCGACTTGTCGAACGAAGCGAGTGCATCTTCAAAGTTCCCGAGCACCATCTGGGAGAGCCCGCGGTTGAGATAGAGAGCCCCGTCGGGCTCCCCGAGCGAGAGCGCGAGATCGAAGGCAGCGACCGCATCGGCGTACTTCTCGGTGGCCGCGAGGGCGAGCCCTTTCTGGTACGCGGAGTCGCGGGTATCGGGTTTCAGCGCAAGCGACCGGTCGAATGCGGGTATGGACTCCTCAAAGCGTTCGAGTTTGACAAGGGCAAAGCCCGCATAGTGCCACCCGGATGCGCAGGATTCGTCGAGGGTAACGGTCTTCTCGAATGCTTCGAGGGCTTCCTCGTACGCAGACCGTACCCAGTGGGCCCAACCGAGATAGTACCATGACGCAGCCTTCCGGTTATCGATCGCAATCGCCTTCCCGAGAGCCGAGACCGCCTCCTCAGGCCGGTCGGCCCGGAGGAAGGCCTTGCCCCGGAAGAAGAGGGCAAACTCGTTCCGCGGCTGGTACTTCAGGGATCGGCCGAGCGCCTCGATCGCTTCCTTGTACCGTCCGAGCCGGTACAGCGAGTACCCCTTGCAGGCAAGTAGTTCCGGATCGGAAGAGTCGTACTCAAGGGCCCGATCGAGAGCGATAACCGCGTCCTCGTACCGGGAAAGCCGGGTAAGCGCGGTGCCGCGTTCGCGGAGCGCGATCGCGTTCTCCGGATCGGTCGACAGTACGGCATCAAATAACGTTACCGCCTCTTCATACTTCCTGATCCGGTTAAGGGCCTGGCCTTTCCGCAGGTGGACAAGGAGTATATCCGCATCCCGGGCGGTTGCGAGATCGAACGACTGGATCGCAGGCTCGAACTCCTTAAGCTCGAACTGGACATAGCCTTTCTCGGCATAGACCGCTGCGGTGTCAAGCCCGAGCGCGATACAGCGGTCGAACGCTTCGAGCGCCATCTTCAAATCCTTCAGTCGGACGTACGCGAGTCCCCGTTCGAACTGGATCCCGGTATCCTCGGGCTTGAGGGCAAGGAACGAATCGAAGGCCTCGATTGCATTCCGGAAATTCCCGAGCGCGGCAAACGATCTTCCCTTCTCTTCCCATGCGGTACTGTTGGCAGGATTCAGCTCGTGTACCCTGGAGAATGTATCGACCGCATCCGCATAGGATTTGGTCCGGCACTGGACCTGTCCCTTGTACTGGAATGCACGTTCGCACGAGGGATCGATCTCACCGACCCGGGTATAGGCGCTCACGGCCTCGTCTGTGAGATCGAGCCGGTCGAGCGCCCGGGCCTTCCCGTACCAGGCCGGGAGATCCTCAGGGTTTGCTGCAATGACACGGGCGAATGCATCGGCCGCTTCCCGGAACCGTTCGAGCCCGGCAAGGACCCGGCCCCGCTGAAGGAACGCATCAGTGAAGTCCGGCATCAGCCGGTTTGCCTGTTCAAATGCATCGGCTGCTCCAGCCCGATCGTTCATCTTCTGCAGCGCGATGCCCTTGTAATAGTACGCCTCGCCGAACTCCTGCTGGGTGGCAAGCGCCTGGTCAAAGGCGGAGATCGCATCGGCATGGTTCTCCAGGCTGAGGAGGGCCCGGCCTTTGTAGAACAGCGTATGGGCGTTTACAGGCTCCAGTTCGAGGGCATTGTTACACGCGTAGACCGATTCCTGGTACCGGCCGGCGGCAAAGAGACAGAACCCCTTGATGAGCCACGCGTTTGCAATCTTTGGCGAGACCTCAAGCGTCCGGGTAAGCGCATCGATAGCCTCATCGAACTTCCCGAGTTCGGCAAGGGAGAGGCCCATCTGGTACAGGACATCGGTATTCCGGGGATCAAGTCTGAGCGAACGGGTAAACGCCTCAACCGCATCTTCCTGCCGGCCCATCCGGGCAAGCACAGTCCCTTTCTGGAAGAGAATGTCCGCCCGCTGGGGGTCGATGATGTGAGCCGACTCGAACGCCGCAAGGGCTTCCCGGAAATTCTCCAGCCGGGCAAGGGAAAGCCCTTTCTGGTACAGCACGGACGCATCGTTCGGATTAATCTCAAGCGCTATGGTGAACGCGAGAACAGCCTCTTCGTTCATGCCGATATTGGCAAGAGCCATCCCCTTGTTGAAGAACGCCGGCGCATACCGGGGGATCTGTTCGATGACACGGTCGAAAGCTTCGACAGCTTCGGTCTGGCGTCCGACCTTGACAAGGGACATCCCGAGGTCAAAGTATGTTTCAATGCCGGAGGGATTGAGTTCGAGAGCCCGGGTAAACGCCTCGACCGCTTCCGCGTGGCGTTCGAGATCGGTGAGGATCGTTCCCTTCCGGTACCAGGCTTCTCCATACGCAGGCTGTATCTCAAGGGCTTTCTCGCAGGCAGCAAGCGCTTCGGGGAAGTTCGCAAGATCTTGGAACGCCCGGGCCTTAGAGTAAGCAGCCCCGGCAAGATCCGGATCGTTTTCGAGTGCATGATCGAACGAATCGATCGCGTCTCGGTACATCCCGAGGGTATAGAGGGTAAGCCCCCGTTCGTAATGGGTCGGGGCAGAGCCGGAGTTCAGCGTGAGTGCGCTGTCGAAGGAAGGGACCGCCTCCCGGGCACGCCCGAGCTTCAGCAACGCCGATCCCCGGTAATAATATGCGGGCGCGAGTTTTGTGTCGATCTCCAGCGCATGATCGAACGAGAGTACCGCTTCATCGTACCGGGAGAGGGCATAGAGGGAGAGCCCTTTGTGGAAATGAGCGTCCCCATACTTCGGGTCGAGCTCGATGACCCGGGTGTAGGCATCCACCGCATCCGGGTATTTCCCGAGCTCGAAGAGGGTTCGCCCCTTCTGGTAGTACGCGTGGAGGTTGTTCGCATTCTCCTGGATCGTCTTCTCGAAATCTTTCAGCGCTTCCCGGAACTTGCCGAGGCTGTAGAGCACAAGGCCCTTGCGCATCCGGGCGTAGGTATACTTCGGCTTGAGCTGGAGCGTCTTCTCGAACGCAAAGACCGCGTCGCTCAACCGGCCCAGTTCCGCAAACGATCGCCCCTTGTGATAGAACGCGAGCGCGTTCTCGGGATCGTTGATGAGCGACCGGTCGTACGCTGCAAGGGCCTCCTCGTGCCTGCCAAGCTTTGCGAGGGCGACTCCCTTGTTGTAATAGGCCTGGGCATTGCTCATGTCCTTTGCGAGGTTCTTGTCGAACGCCTCGATGGCTTCGGCATACTTCCCCTGCTTCAGGAGCGAGAGACCGAGGTAGTAGTAGGCCTCGGTGTACGAGGATTCGATCTCAAGGGCCCGGGTGAAGGCTAAACCGGCATCGAAATATTTCCCGGTCTCGATCAAGGATCTCCCCTTCCAGTACCAGGCCGCGGCAAATGCGGGCAGGATCGCGATCGTCTTCTCAAACGCGGTGATAGCGTCCCGGTGATCGCCCAGTTTTGCGAGGGCAAGCCCCTTGAGGTACTGGGCATCGCCGTTCTGCGGATCGATCTCGATCAAGACCTCGAAAATCTGGATTGCTTCCTGCACCCGGTCCATCTTCTCAAGGCAGAGCCCCTTGTAGTGGAACGCCTCGATGCTCCGCTGGTTCAGCGAGATCGCGCTGTCGAAGGAGTCGATGGCTTCCTGGTACCGGGCGAGCTCGTAGAGAGCTTTTCCCTGCCGGATCCAGACCTCGACCTGGTCGGGATCGATCCGGAGCGATTTTGCGTACGAGTCGATGGCATCTTCGGTCTTCCCGAGTTCCCCGAGGGCATCGCCCCGCCGCATCCAGATATCCCGGAGGGCCGGGTTGATATCGAGAGCCCGCGAGTACGAGACGACCGCATCCTGGATCCGGCCGAGATCGTACTGGGCGCCTGCCTTCCTGATCCAGCCATCCGAGAGGCTGGGATTGATCTCGAGGGCTTTTGTGAAAGCGACGATCGCTTCCTGTTTCCGGTCGAGCGCAAAGAGCGAGTCGCCTTTCTGCATCCAGATGTCGACCAGCGAGGGATTGAGCGAGAGGATGCGGTCGTCAGTCTCGATCGCTTCGGCGTACCGACTGAGCGTGACAAGAGCACCCGCACGGCAGACGAGGGCATCGATGAACCACGGGTTGGCTGCAAGGCCGCGGTCGAGAAGGACGACTGCCTCTTCATGGCGCGAGAGTTCGACCAGGGCCATTCCCTGGTACACGAAACTGTCCGTGAGAGTCAGGTCGAGCTCGGTCGCTTTTGCAAACGCGGCAAGAGAGGCCTCGTAGTTCCTGGCCTGGAGATAGGCAAGACCGAGGTAGTAGTTGGTGGACGCGTTCGCGGGATCTAGCACGTTCGATCGGCTGAGTGCCTCGACCGCCTCTTCATAGCGTTCCCGCTGGATGAGGGCGATTCCCCGGTAGTGGTGGGCAGATGCATTCGAGGGATCGAGCGAGAGCGAGCGATCGAACGCCCGGATTGCATCGCTGAACCGCTCGCGGCCGGCAAGGGCGACTCCCAAGTAGTAATACCCGGGGGCGTTCTCCGGGTCAAGACCGAGTGCAGTCTCGAACGATTTTATGGCATCGTCGTACCGCTCCCGCTGGGCGAGCGCGATACCTTTCCGGAAGAGAACCTCCGGGTCTGCCGGGGTTATCTCCAGTGCCTGGTCAAACGAGATCACCGCTTCGAGCGGCTTGTCCATCTGAAGGAGGGCATTGCCCCGCTCGAAGAATGCCCGGGCACACCGCCGGTTGATCTCGAGCGACCGGTCGAACGCTGCGACCGCTTCCTGCGAACGGTCGAGGGCTGCAAGTGCGATCCCTTTGTAGCACCATGCCCTGTAATCGTCGGGGCGCCGGTCGGTCGCAAGGGAGAACGCTGCGATCGCTTCCTCGTACCGGGCGATCTCGGAGAGGGCGATACCTTTCCGGACTACTGCATCGGGGTTGGTGGGATCGAGCCCGATAACCTTGTCGAGCGCAAGAATCGCTGATTCGTGATCTCCTGCCCGGGAGAGCGCGATACCTTTACCGGCCCATGCATCGACAACATCCGGACGGATCAGCAGGATATCGTCGAAACATTCTGCAGCTTCGACATTCCGGCCGAGCTGGAGCAAGGCAGTGCCTTTCCCGTACAGGGCAGAGGTATCCTTCCCGGAGAGGGTGAGAACCCGGTCGAATGCTGCTATCGCATCGGTGAACCGTTCCACCCGGAGGAGCGTGGAGCCGTACGCATAGAGCGCTGCAACGTGAGAGGTGTCGATCTCCGTCGCCCGTTCGAGCGAGGGGAGGGCCTCCTCATACTCCCCGCACCCGGCAAGGGCGAGGCCGAGCTGGTAATGCGACTCCGCATCCGCCGGCTTCCGGGCTGCGTGTTCCCGGAAGACCGGGATCGCCTCATCGAACCGGTTGAGCCCGGCGAGCGCGAGCCCCTGCCGGAACAGTGCGGTGTCGTTCTCCGGGTCCAGGGCAAGCGTCCGCTCGAACGAGACGAGGGCGCCGGTAAGCTCCCCAGCCTCTGCCTGGACCTTCCCTTTCCCGAGCCAGGCCCGGACACAGGAAGGATCGAGCGCGAGCGTCTTATCGAACGCACGGATCGCGTT
>Ga0172367_10000049_pt1 | contig 171468 bp, 187 predicted proteins | sample Lak10m_FD_114542 | JGI IMG/M metagenome (GOLD analysis project Ga0172367, IMG submission 114542) | Freshwater microbial communities from Kabuno Bay, South-Kivu, Congo - kab_022012_10m | ecosystem: Environmental > Aquatic > Freshwater > Lake | place: Democratic Republic of the Congo... | reverse complement strand
TACTTTTAATGCTAAACATTCTGGTGGTTTAGGGGTATTTGAAGACTATATTTATACCTTTGATAAAGACATTTTATTAAAATATTCAAAAGAAGGTACTTCTCTTACCGCTACTACGTGGGGACAATCTGCTGATTTTTCTGATGCTCGTAATATAAATATTGCCTTTAGTGTGTATTTAACTACCAAAGATAATAAAGTTGTTAAATATACTTCTGGTGAAAAAGATAAATTTGAAATCAAAAACTTAGATGTTTCTTTTGGTAATATAGTTGATCTAGTAGCTAAAGAAGATTTTAAGAATATTTATGTTGCAGATAAAGATAATAATAGAGTAGTGGTTTTGGATTTAGACGGTAACTTTGTAAAACAATTTAAATATACTAATAGCGCGGAATGGTCTGATATAAAGTCTATTGCTGTTAGTTCAGATGAAAAGACTCTATATATTCTTAATGATACAAAAATTTATGAAATTTCCCTTTAGTATTGACCAATTAGGGTTTTGTTCGTAAAATACGGAGGTTAACAATGCTTGGAAAAAAACAGATTTTAGAAAATTTACAAAGAACTGTATGCCCAAGTTGTGGTGCTAGCTTGTCTGGTGCCCAAATTGACACCATATTTGAAGCTCAAGCTTCTTTTGTGGCTCATGCAGTGTGTTCTTCATGTAGTGCTTCAAGCATGGTTACTATTACTGCCTCTGGTAGTGGTACAATACCTGTATATAGTGACTTAGCAGGTACAGAATTTAAGAAATTTATATCGCAACATGCTGTTAATTATGACGATGTTTTGAATTTACATGTTGCCCTAAAGAAAGAAAGTTTATGGAACTTATTGCACAAAAAAGAGAAAAAGTCGGAAAAGCTACAAAAAGCCTAAGATTTGAAGGTCTAGTACCTGCAGTTATCTTTGGAAAAGGTTTAGAATCTGAAAATATTACGGTTGTAAAAAATGATTTCATTAGAACATTTAACAAAGCTGGTGAAACATCTTTAATTGATGTTGTTATTGAAGGTGATAAACCACAAAAAGTATTGGTAAGAGAAGTTTCTTATGATCCAGTAACTGACAATATTATTCATATAGGTTTTTATAAACCAAACTTAAAAGAAAAAACTAGAGCATTTATTCCTTTACACGTTGAAGGTGCTGATAAACATCCTTTAGTAAAGAGTGGTAATGCGGTTGTTTTAACTTTAGTTTCTGAAATAGAAGTTGAAGCTTTACCAATGAATTTACCTCATGCTTTCACAATAGATATTACTCAATTAGAAAAAATTGGTGATGGTATAACTGTTTCTCAATTAGATTATGATAAATCTAAGGTAGAAATAGTTGATTTAGACGCTGAAGATTTAGTTTTAAAGCTTGATTATGCACATTCCTTAGAAACTGCAGATGATACAGTTACAGAAGAAGAAGCTTTATCAAAGATTGAAGCAACTAAAGAGAAACCAAAAGACGAAGCAGCAGCGGATACTTCTAAAAAAGATTCAAAGAAATAATCTATTTATTTTAACTATTTATTACTACCTAAGTCCTCCAATAAACCGGGGGACTTATAGTTTTTTAAACCCACAATATTTATTGTTGTATATTGACAAATGTTACTCTATGGGTTATAAGTTATGTAAATTTCAATGATAAAAGAAAGAAGGAATTATAGATTATGACAGATGTAGTCGTATATCTCTCCCAACTTTCTATGTTGCTTTTTGACCCTAATACACCTGAAACGTATGTTGCCCTTTATAAGGGCATCATTTGGTTTTTTAGTGTTGTATTATTTTACCAATCTCTAGAGTCTATTCGTGAGTTGGTTTCTATATTTAAGGGTAAAGCTTCTATAGACTGGTGGCTACCGTACCACTTTATGTGTTTTGGAGGACTTTGGGTTACTGTTTCACCTTTGCTTTGGTGGAATTACTCAAATGTTTTATGGGCGCTTTGGGGAATGACTTTGTACTGTTTGTTCCTCATTGGTATTTGTTTGTGGGTGCTCTTTAACTTGCTTTTTCAGGGGGGATTTAATTCTCCTCTGTGGAAGATTAGGTTCTCTAAACTACGTAAATGGCTGCACTTTATATAATGATTCAACATAAAAATGATTCAACCCTAAACAAATGACCTTAAGGAGGTTCATTATGAAATTAACTATTAATTCCCCAAGTGATTTTAAGGGGAGTCTGGAGGGTTTATTATACCTCCGATTTGCGCGCCAGCTGGAAATTGATCCTGTCCAACTACGGTTTGTAGGGAATACTGCTACTATAGAATTGCCTATGGAAACCTTAAAGCTTATTCAAGGAGGTACCGTAAGTATTTCGTCTTACGATGAAAAGGTTCTTGTGGCCTCCTTTAATTGTCCCATCCCTGGCATTACCCCTGCGGACAGGATGGATCGTGTTTTAACGTTGCCATTGGCTACATTGAAGACCATTGTCCCTCCTACCCCGGTTATTGTTGTAGCTCCTAAAGAAGAAGCTAAAACAGGAACTCCTGCAGCGAATTCTACAGGGAGTGCTAACACTCCTTCGACGGATAAGGGAGCACCCAAAAAGGGAAGCCCCGCGCCAAAAGAAGAAGAAGCGGAAGAAGAGGATGAGAAGTCTTCTGGTGAAGCTGCGATGTTATTGACAGCCGACGATCATAAAAAGGCGTTGGAAGCAGAAGCATCCAGGGAAAAAGAAGCTAAAGAGAAGGCTACACGCATTAAGAATGCCTGGACCTTTGGAGCGCTCGTTGCCGTCGTGTTCATTGTAGGAGTATTTATTTATTTCCTCAAGGATTCTCCGGTGCGTGATGAGGCATCTCAAACTGCGTTGTTCTCTTTCGATCTGCTTACCGCGTATGCGCAAGGTGGTAGCATCCCTTTGTTCACCCAAGTACTTTTGGTGATCACTGGAGCTTCCATTCTGATTGCTCTTACTGATCGTGGTATCACTCACCAGTTCGCTGATTTCTGGGCGGCTATCATTGCCTATGTTTTTTACATCCTGGCCTCGCTCCAGGAGAAATATCAGCAGGGATACCTAGCATCTGGCTTCTTTCTGATGTACTATCTCGCAGGCACTAATGGCGTAGATCTTACATCTCCAGGGATGTTTTGGTTGCTTAACGCAAGCACTTTAGTTGTATTCCTGTTCGGTGGTGTTATTCTCGAAGCTCTTTTCCCGAACGGAAACGTGGTGGTAATGGGTTTGTGGTCTCTATTCAAGAAAGGTGGACCCGCCGGAGTTAGTTATATACCATCCGTCTTGGTGCTAATATTCTTGGTAGTTGCTGCAGTGCATTTCTTTTTGGATGCAAAAGGGTTTTTTGTGAAAGGCAAAGCTCCAGGAGCGTCAAAGAATGCGTTTGCGTTTTCCTATATCTTTGTAGCTGCATTTCTGTTGTTGGTCTTGTTTACATCTATTGCTAAGGCAACGTCGACAACATTTATTCTGCTCCTTGTGATCATGATGTTGCTTTTGTATTTCGCAGCATTGCTTCCCTTCTTCTTTAATACGACTATGTTTAGTCCTGAAGCAGGGATTTTCACTAAGGTATCTGATGGGAAAGCTGTTACACTTGCGCAATTGGATGGTCTTCTCCAAGGGGGCACGTGGGTTGTTATCGTGCTATTCCTGATATCGTGACAACTTCCTCGCAGGGCATACGCTCTGCGAGGATGTTCTTTAAAATAATAGTTTTTAGCATTTATTTTATTCATTTTCTTTCCTCACATGGGGGATATTAAGTGAGTAAAAAGAACGTTGAAAACAAAAGAACTTAAAATCAAATAAAAATAAAATCCATTACACAAATGAGGAGGTATGGATGAACAAGTCCTTATATAGGAACTTACTTGTTGTTGCTGTTTTCCTATTTGCGGGGCTTATTGTTGCCGGTTGTGGCGCAAATGACCCAATAGTAGAAGCTTTAGGTAAAGAGCCCAAACAACTTCCCCAAGCGTGTCCCGCTAATTATGGGGAGTTTGATTGGTTTGGTAATATTACCTTAAAGAGTGTTTCTATAACACACATTGTTGGTTCTCCTTCTATGGGGGCAAAATTAAAATTTACTCAGTCTGGTGAGGAACTCTGGTTTTATCCCAAGAGTTACGAAGCTTTGGATTGTAGTAAAGCTGGGTTTTTCTATGGAGCCTGTATTGAAAATTGGCCTGTGGTTGAACAGTGTATCTTAGGACAATTAGACCCATTAGGGACGCTCATTCCTACGGATACTCCAAATGATTCTTCTGTTCCGTATATAGAGGGCCCTAAACCTCCTTCGCAGTCAGCTGACTCTCAAGGTACTAATCAACCAGGGATTTCGGTGCCCCAGGTTTTCGATTTCTTTTGGCAAAAGCCTAATGGGGAGATGGTACCTTTTGGTAGTGAAGAGGAAGCACGTGCGGCAGCACAAAATAGCTGGGAAGGGGGTAGTGTAGTAATGCAGACTAAACTAGGAGATCTTACCCTAGGTCCCCCTGTGATTTTAGGGAACCCAATTGAGCCTTTTAGTCCACCTTCTGGTGTAACATTGTTATCCCCGAATGAGGCTTACTATGGTACGGGTTCTGGCATGTTTTTTTCTACCCTGGAAGAAGCACTGTACTATGCTAAAGGTATTAATGAATCCACAGACATACATACCTATGTACGTAATGTGGACTACGGTACTGTACAGAGCGTAGATTCGTTTACACCCATATCTGCTAAAAACACGTTGAATCAATTTGTAGATATTGGGGCTAGTCAAAACTATATTCAAGTTACTGCAACTATACCTTCTGGGGGCTCTCAGTTTGCTTATTTTACTGAGGATAACCTTGAAGGTGCCAAGATTTGGGCATATCAAGTGCCCTATGGTAGTGATATTTCTCTGTATAAGAGAGGGGAGTTATTACAGTCACTATTATTCGTTAATGCTTGGGTACCTCCCGCTGAATTAGTTACTGCTTTTGGAGGTACGTTCTCTGATTTATCTCATCAATACTGGGTATATCAAACTAGTACTAGCAGTGTACCCGTTTATTTTAAGGATAGTGAGAGTGCTGTTAAGTTCGCTGAAGACTACGGGGATGTTTGTATATTCCCTGGGGGTTTAGTAATTCCTTACATAAGAGATATACTTCAGGATGGCACTGAAATAGTGTCTCCGTGGGAGTGTCCTGAGGGATTACCAAAAACCCATAAAGCAGGCGATCCTTATAGTTCTCGTATATCCCAAGATGAGACTGAAAAGTTTTATCCCTCAGAAAAAGAAGCTATTATGTCTTCTTGGGAAAGTTGGTATTTAGGATTGTCCGAGGAAAAAATCTATTCCTGGAAAAGGGGTGTTAAATCTTCGGAGGATCCCCTTACCAATTGGTGGGTACCCTGGCAATGGGTTGTCTTTGGTATTTGGGTAGTTACGGGTATTGTTCAATTCTTTAGAAAACCGGTAGCTCCTGAATTACTCTCTGCTGTTTCTGATTCCAGAAAGACTTTGCAAAAAGCTTATTTTGGTATCTCCAAAGCTTTAAGGTGGGGAATATGGCTGGTTGTTTTGCTCTTTGCATTGATGTATGTAGCTAACCATTATGGCAATTTAGTAGCTGCAGGTGGTTTAGTTGTCATATCGCTTGTTGTTTCGCTGTTTTATATAAGTGTGGGTTTTGCCTATAGGAGAAGAAATTCTGGCAAATCCACCATATCCCTTAAGAAGTAGAAGGAGTTTGTTCATGTCTACGCAAGTTTCTCCAAGTAATACTGAAGATAACTTTGTTGATACAATGTTGTCTCAGGTTGTTAAAAGTCAGAAGATGGTTATAACTCTGGCTATGGTGTTTTTGGCTTATGCGTCGTTTCAATTTCAAAACTACGCTGCCGATTATTGGTTTGGTTTAGCAACTAAGAGTTTAAATATCCCCTGGTTGCGGGAACTTACCAACATGAAAATGAACATCACCGCTATGCTCATCTATGTATTTGTATTGAGCATTATGTTGCAGAGTTCATTCTGGATTTACGCCAAAGAGGTCTATCGTCATGTATCCAATATGTTGCATATTAAAACTCATAAAAGCAACATACCTGCTGACGTGTCTTTCCGGCTATTTCGTAAGACTATCGGATTGATCGTTATAGGTGTTGTGATGGCATACCCTTGGTATCTGGGTTTCGCAACTGATATTGTTGCACAATATGCCGCTATTCAAGGGGATCCCATTACCACCTTGAATTTTAAAGCACGCCTGGGAGTTATATTAGGCACCCTAGACGGTCGTCTTATGAACAGCCTGTCTTGGGTTGTGGCTATTGCGTTGTCGGTTGGTCCCGAATTGCTTGCCGCGGCTCCCAGTATGATCAGTAATCTTCGAGGCGCAGATCCTTATGAGGAATTTATTTCTCGTAATGTAGCTGTGGAAGATGCTTCTAAGAAGGAGGCTTAAAAATGAAGAAGTTTTTTACCTTTATAAAACAAAATTGGAGCTATGCCCTTTGGTTTTTGATTCCCTGGTTGTTGCTTAGTCTTTTTTTCTCCTCCACAGGATCTCTTGTGGCGGAGCAATACTCCGGGATATCACCTCAAGCTTCCGCCTCTTATTCTTTCGAAGAAACATTCCCGGGATGGACTGTATATTCCCCGGACCCTAACTCGGAAGTACGACAGCTTTATAAGGTGGAAGATCTCTTGGGATTACCTGCTCTCAATGTAGGCGATCCCTTTACGATTCCTAATCCTTTTGATCCCTCCCTAACTCTCCCCTTGAAAATGACTGGGTTTGAGTTTAAATCTGGAGGCTACGGAGTCTCTATACCCTCTCCTAAACCCTTAGCAGAGCTTTTTGCTCTGGTAAGTTGGGCGCAGGGTCCAATGCCTTTTATATTTGTCCAACAGAGTGCTGATATTACTCAGCAAGACTGGGACGGGTTTGGGCGTCCAGATCGTACGGAAATTTACTCGTACGGTAATATTATTGATTCTTCTGGTGTTTCCCATCAGATCGCTATGTTAAGGTTTCGGGTGGAAAACTATACAGATCCGGTGATCACTGTGTATCTGTTACAAACAGAAGATCCGACTGCAACCTTGTGGGGATTTACCTCCCACTAGTACTAAAAGGAGCCTGGAAAACATTGTTTTCCAGGCTCTTTCATTTTATCCAACTCTCAAACTCTTCCTTATTACCCTCTAACATAAAAATCACACTATTTACTTCCCTATAATGTCTAATCGTACTTTCTATCGAACTTTTAAAACTCTTTGATTCACAAGGTGTGAAATCCTTATTAAGTTTTTCTCTATAATCCCTTAAATCTACATATGCAGTATTATCTGTAATTCTCAATTCTTTTAACATTCCCTCTGTTTGATCAGAAAATATTGAAGTATATCCAAGTATTTCTTCAGCTTTATTTGTACCTTTTAATAACTCTTGAATCGCTGTAGTCAGAGGATCTGTTGTGTTATTTATAACCCTATCAATATCAAATACCCTTCCACACGCATCAGTATTTTCTTCTTCTCTTCCCGAGTTTTCAAAAAACAATGTGACTTTAGTTTTAGCTTTGTTTTCCTCTTGTTGTTTCTGTTCTTCTATTTGAGGACAATCTATTGCAGAAATCATCCACTTGGTACCTTCTAATACTAGTTGTACATTAACTTTTTTATCTATTCCAAAATCCCCATTTATTTCAACCGTAGCATTCTTATCATTTATATTTTCGGATACTACGGATACCCCTAAAGGTTTATCATTTGAACATGTAAACGGATCATATGTTAATTGGTTTTTATATAGTCTATTATCAATACTATTTATAAACACTGTAGCTAAATTATTATTAAACTTATATGCCCCAGTATCTATAGGATTGCCCCTATAACTCATATACCAATTGTAAAAACTTTGAACTGTATTTGTAGGTGGTAATATATCAGTTTGTATATTTTCTTCTACTGTTTTTACACCCACTACTAACTTATAAATAGTTATACCTAGATAAATTAGTATTCCTAATATAGCTAGTGTTACTAACATTGATCTTATACTTATTTTTCCAGATTTAACTACCTTTTTATTCATGATATTAGTATATATCAAATACTACAGTGTCCCCAATATTAATATTATTTTCTTTTGTATATCCTGCATTTACTTCTAATACATATAAGGCTTTATCTATTGGTGAATAAGTAGTACACGATGACTTTATAAACCCATTTTGATCACATGATGGTGTATTTTCATGTATGTATACAACCTTTTTATCTTTATTAATCCAAATAATATCTAAAGGTATATATGTATTGGCCATCCAAAAAGTATGTTTTGCCTCTTGTTCAAATATAAACAACATACCAGTATTTTTATCTAGTTTCTTTCTGAACATTAATCCCAATGTTTTTTTGTAAGGAGATAGTGCAACTTCTACGTTTATATTTTTATTATTTATAGTTACTTGTGTGTTTTTAGAGTATTTTTTGTATGGATAAAACAATAACTGAACAAAAAACAATATACATATGATAATTAAATATTTATACATATTTTATATTCTATTCATCTACTCTAACTGCATTTACCAACATTCTTTTAGCTTTAGTACCTGCTGGCCAACAAGTCATAAGAACTGCTGTAGGTTCCCCTAAATATCTTGGTTTTATTTCTCCCAGTGGGTTAACTTTATCTACAGATAAAACTTCTTGTCCTTCTACTTTATATGTATATTTTCTATTATTATATTTGATATAAAACTTATCTCCTGCTTCTAATTTATCTATAGTAGAAAATATGGTTTTATAGTTATGTGGATTATAAAACCAAGGTAATACTGAATGTCCATATATAAAGGTGTTTCCATCTTCTCCAGGAAGTGCAGAGCCTGTGTAATGTCCTAGGCTTTCATCAGGACTTAAACTTTTTGAATTAACTTCTACAACCGCATCCTCAATTTCTAACTTAGGTATTGTTAAATAAAAATATTCACCATGTATTTTATTATCTTTATCTCTTATTGATTGTTGCAATTCATCAAATTCAAATTCTCCAAATCCACTAGCTACTCCTAATACAGTGGAGGATACTGGTTTAGAAATTTTATCTTGAGTTTTAAAAAAGAACAAAGGAATAGCTACTTGTGTCGTTAAGGTTATTACTCCCAGTGCAATTAATACTGCTGGTAATACTCTTGATCTAAAATAAAAACCCGGATCCATTGCATTATATATTGGATCAAATGATTCATCTTTTATATATATCTTAGGTTTGAATTTGGACATTACTTTGAGTTTAGCACGTTTTCTATAGTCATTGTAACCATTAAATCGGGATCAATTATTCCTAGTTTTAAGTCTTTTTCTAATTTGTAGGTTTTATTATAAATATTTATTATATCTTGTTCATTAAATAATTTAATTTGAGCTAGTGTTTTACTTTTAGTAAAAGAATTACTGTTTTCAAAAGATGGAGACTTAAAAATACCTTTAGCTACATTTCTTAAACCATAGTAAATCATACTAGATATATAAAAAGGATCCACATCTGCTTTTAGTAAATTCTCATATTCTTTATATGTTTTAGATCTATCTTTTAAAAACAATACATCTACAAACTTAAATATATTTTCTGAATGTTCTATCTTATTTTCTATATTCTTAGCTTGTAGTTTATCTATATTTTTTAAAAATACATTTGTTTTTGTTAAACTTTTTTCTGAATATAAAATAATCGTGTTTGAAGTACTATTCTTTTCTAAAACCTCTACATATTCTTCATCTCCTTTTACTTTTGTTATATCTAAAATAAAAAATGAAGCATCTCCAAATAATGAATTAGAAGATAAATGTGTTTTTAATTCTTTAGAAGATATATCTTCTAGATTGAATTCATACTTTGATGACTTTTCTGTTTTTTTGTATTGATTATTAATTAACGCTCTGGATTTAACTGTATCTTCACCGTGAACTATATAGATCATTTATTATTTATCTCCAAAAAGATATTTTTTCACGTAAGCATGTATTTGACTAAAATCACCTGCTTGAGGAATAAGGACATATTTACCTTGATAAGGGGCACTATCAATTGGAGATACTAATAATCCGCCTTTATCAGCTTCACTTCTATCATCTAATACTATAGATTCTATATGTTCGAAATTTATCTGTTGAGATAAAAGATAAAAACTCTGGACTGTAGAGAAATCTATATTAGTATCAACATTATCTTTGTAAGCATCAAATAGTTCTTTTATGGTGCCTATATTAAGTAATACATTTGTAGAGAACACCTTTTTCTTTATTGCTTCTATAACTAGTTGTTGTCTTTTAGATCTTGCAAAATCAGTACCTTCATTATTATCCCCATGTCTAGATCTAACATACTGTAGGGCTGTTTCACCATTCATATTATTAATCCCTTTTTCAAAATGTACTGTTTGATATCTATTTTCAAATATTGGATCTGCTTCTTTACCCTCTACAGGATATTCATAATCAGTAAATGTTGTTTCTACATTTACCTCAATACCTCCTAATATATCTATTACCTTTTGGAATAAATCGAACGTGACACTACCATAGTAGTGAATAGGCATACCTAACACATCTTCTATAGCTGCTATTAGTATTTTACTATCACCACCAGTTAAAGGATATATTTCGTTTATTTTACTTTGTTGTTTATTACTGTAGTCGTCTGTCCAGGTTACCCATAAATCTCTTGGTAATGATATAAGTACCACGTCTTTATCTAACTTACCTATTGAGGCTACTAATATAGTATCTGTTAAATTGTTTCCTTCGTTTGACTTTGATCTTTTATCGGTACCTAGTATTAAAATATTTGTTCTACCGTCTGTTTCTTTTAAGTTTATAGAAGTTACGCTTGCCACAATTGAAACTGGGTTGAAAATTGCTTTTACCTTATCTTTAAAAAAATATGAAGCTCCTATAACTCCCGCTAATATTAAAAATATTACCGCAATGCCTCCCATACCTCTTTTTTTGTTTGAAGAATTATCGTTATTATTAATAGAAGTTATTGCATTATTACTCATAAAGTTATTCAAAATTCCTAACGATATTCCAAAAAGTGGTGGGATTTAAGCTTGCATTACCAACTAAAACACCTGAAACTTTTTCTATTTTTGCTATATCAATTGAATTTTTTTCGTTTACAGAACCTCCATATATTAAATCATTATTTGGAAATATTCCACTTATACTATTTATTTCTTTTTTTACTTCTTCAATTGGTTTTTCATTGTATATTCCATTTTTAGATATATTAGTTGGATCTTCCCAAGCTATTAAACCGTTAATATTTGCGTTGTTTAAAGATGTTTTTGGTGTAACACTACAAATTATTGGAGTTATATTGTTTTCAATACATTTATTAGCTTTTTCTATTGTTACTATTGTATCTTCTTTAAGTTCGCTATGTCCTACAATACAAAAATCGCAAAATTCCTTAATTTGTTCTATACCTATACTTCCTGTATGTGCCCCTTTATCAAATAAAGATATATCTTGAGCAGAAACTTTTAAATTAGGATATTTTTTAGCAAATAGGCTTACAAAAGGAATATGTATAAATGAGGGGGCTATTACTATAGTATTGTTTGTATTTTGTATTAACTTTTCAAAAGTATTAATCCATTCATTAACACTTTTAAAATCCATATTCATTTTCCAGTTAGCTATTATATATTTCATCTAATAATACCTTCTATTAATTTAGGTAAATTTTCAATATCCTCGTGAGTATAATCATACCCTAAAACATTTAAACAAGAGAAAACAATCCCTATATCAGAGTATATATTCTCTGCAAATTCACATGCTACTAAACTATGTAGTAATACATTTCCCCCAATTTCTCCCTCTTTAGATTTTCTACATCCTAAAGGGCAGCCAGTACACGATGGATTTCTATATGGTTTTACTAGCATATCAGTTTGTCTCTGGAGTAGCTTTTGATATATAGCTTTGTATTTATCAAAATTTTTCACTTTTAAGTTTTCTGTTGCTGTTATAACCATTAAATCTAAATTCTTTTTATTTAATATTTCTCCTAACATATTTTCTTTTGTAGTGAAGTAGTCATCTAATAAAATGTCATTTTTATTTATTTGTAGTACGGATTTTTTTCCAGGTAATCCCAATGTATTTGCGCTTATATCTTTTGGTTTAAAAAATGCAGAATTCTCCTTAATATCTAATTGAACTTTTTCATCGGATTTACCACAAATAATAATTGCGTCTAATCCAGAAAATCTCATTCTACTAGCAAGAGTACCCCCTAAATAACTATCTTCTAAGTTACCTTCATTTTGTGTAATTACAGCTGTTTTTGATGCATAAGGGAATAATCCGTTTAAGGGACCAATTGAAAATATAACAGGATCTTTATCTTCGTACATTTGAAATAGTTTTAATCCCATTCCAACACCTCCAATGTATGCATTAAGATCTGAAAAGCTTTTAGTTTCAAATGCTTTTTCTTTTAAGTCTATTATTAATATCTTTTTTTGATTATTATTCATCTTCTATTGAGAATACTCCTTGAGGGCATATACTTTTTATACTCTCTACGTCTAAGTTTGATACTCGTGGATCTATTTCTATTGAAAATAGTAATTTTTCTTTGTTTTCTTTATCCTTTTTTCTAAATATTCTTATTAAAGATCCTTCCAACCCTAGTTTTTTTAATTGATGTTGTACTTCTATTACACACATTTCGCACCCGGTGCATCTATCTGAATAGGTTGCTTTTAATATTTTAATCATTTAGTACCTCTATTCCTGGGAGTGTATCTTTTGCTAGATATGTAAGCATAGCTCCTCCTCCTGTAGATACAAAACTAAATATATTCATAGAATCTATTATGTTAGTAGCTGCTATAGTGTCTCCTCCGCCAATTATTGACCAAAGGTTTTTATTGTTTTTTACACTTTCTACTATTGCTTTAGTGCCTTTTATAAATTCTGTTTCTTCATATAATCCCATAGGACCTGCCCAAAGTAGTGTAGTAGCTGTAGCTAATATGCTTTTATATTTTTCTATTGTTTTATTTCCTATATCTTTATTATCTTTAACGTAATCTATAGGTAATATTAAATTTGAAGGTACTTCTTTATCCCATTCAAATCCCAGCTTACCTCCAATTAGTACATAATCTGCAATTTTTAAAAATGTATCTATTACTGGTTTTTTACTTTCTAATTTTGCTCCACCTATTATTACTATAAATGGTTTTTTAGCTTCTTTTTTTACTTTTTGTAATATGGTTATTTCTTTTTGAAGTCTCATCCCTGCGTAAGAGGGGAGTACCTTAGCAATTTCTACAATAGAGGTATGTTCCCTGTGGCATGTAGCAAAACTTTCATTAACAAATATATCTGCTTTTGAAGCTAATTCTTGGGCATATTCATTTGAATTTTCTTCTTCTCTTTTATCAAATCGTAAGTTTTCTAATATTTCAAAATTGTTAATTCCTAGTTTATTATTGAAATAGGGGATTAGTTGTTTAGTGCTTAGTGTCTCATCGTATATTCCCTTTGGTTGCCCCATATGTCCTATTATTATTGGTATTCCCCCTTTTTCTAAAATATATTTTAACGTATCTATACTTGCGTCTAGTCTGTATGGTTCTAGTATTTTTTTATTTTTTATGGGTACATCTAAGTCTAATCGTATTAATACTTTTGTTCCTTGAGAAATATTTGCTTCCTGAATGGTACGCATATCCTTTATTTTAACATGTAGTGACTATTTAACCATTAATAATGCCATTTCAACGAGTCTGTTTGAATAACCCCATTCATTATCGTACCAGGCCATCACTTTTACTAAATCACCATCTATTACCCTAGTGAATGCTAAATCAACAATAGCTGAGTGAGGATTACCTATTATATCGCTGGATACTAAAGGTTCTTTGGTAACGGCAAGCACTCCTTTGTATTTATCTTTTTTTGTGGCTTCTTCTAATACTCTATTTATTTCTTCTACAGTGGTTTTCTTTTCTACAACAAATGTTATATCTGATAATGACCCAACAATAGTAGGTACTCTAACGGATATTCCATCAAATAAGCCTTTTAGTTCTGGAATTACCTGTGTGGTTGCAATAGCTGCTCCTGTAGATGTAGGTACCATATTTTGAGCAGCTGCTCTACCTTCTCGCATATCTTTTTTAGGTCCATCTACTATGCTTTGGGATGCTGTGTATGAATGTATTGTTGTCATGACAGATTTTAGTATTTTAAACTCTGAGTGGATTACAGAAACTACTGGTGCAATACAATTTGTAGTACAAGAAGCATTTGAAATTACATCTTGTCCTAAATAATTTGAGTCATTAACACCTCTTAAAAAGGTTTGTACTTGATTTGATTCCCCTTTAGTAGGTGCTGATACTACAACAGCTTTTGCTCCCGCTTTTATATGAGCTTGTGCCGCATTGTCTTTAACAAAAAAACCAGTACATTCTAAAACAACATCTATTTGGTAATCTTTCCAGGGTAATAAGTTTGGATTTTTTTCTGCGATGATTGGTATTGTTTTCCCGTTAACAATTAAATGATTCGTATCAAATGCTATTTCTTTTTTATAGTTACCATATGCCGTATCGTATTTTAATAAGTATGCTAAGTTTTCTGGAGATCCTAAATCGTTTATAGCTACAACTTCACAATCCTCTCTTTCGAGCATAATTTTAAATGCAGCTCTACCTATTCTTCCAAATCCATTTATAGCAACGCGGGCAGTCATAGTTATTATAATAATATACTATTTTAAATTATTTTCTATCCAATCTTTCATTACTTCTTTTGGCATTGCTCCTGTTTTACGAGATGTTTCTTTGTTGTCTTTTAAAATAACAAATGTAGGAATGCTCATAACATGAAATTGTTGTGCCATTTCACCATTTGTTTCTACATCTACTTTTTTAAATTCAACTCTTCCTTCGTATTCTTTTTCAAGTTCTACAAATACTGGAGCCATAATTTTACATGGTCCGCACCAATCTGCATAAAAATCTATTAAAGTAATCATAAAATATCCTCCGTAATTTAAAAATTAATTTTTAGCAGGGTAATAATATCATAACCAAATCTTCTTTGGTTGATTAAATTTTGGTTGTTGCTATGATGTTTATCATGAGGCTTGGGTTAATAGTTAAATTCATTTTAATAGCTGGAGTATTTGGAGGTCTTTGGATTTGGTTTGGTAATCAAAATACTTATAAAACACCTGTTTTTACAAATAAAGTAGAAGATACTTCTGTTAAATCCTACGGTGGGGAATCTCCTTCTATTACCCCTGTTGGTACTACTGAAGTTATCCTTACTCTAGTTACTACTTCTCCTTCTATAAATGTGCCAGAAGTAAAGATACAAGATTTATCCTCTGATCAATTACCACTTAAACAGGCTTTTGCTGCTAAATACAGTAAGGATATTAGTAGTATCTTTGTGAATATTGAATCTCAAGTTGATGATTTTATAAAAGGAAGTGTTGACTTTGATAATTCTGGTTATGCCGCTACCTTCTATGCTGTTAAAAGTGATAATTCTTCTTGGAATATTATAGCTGTAGAAAATGGTGTTATCTCTTGTTCTATAATTGATCCTTATTCTGTTCCTTCTTCTTTAATACCCCAATGTTATAGCTATTCTTCTGGTACTGTTGTTAATCGTTAAATATTACTCTATTATTAAGTTATGAAGCATATAGAAAAATATGTAATAGTTGCTCTTATAATATTGTCCGTATTATTCACTTTAGGTTCCTTTGGCTTTAAGTATCTTACAAATAGAGTTAAGGTATCTGTAGAAGAATCAAAACAAGCCGAAATGATAAATGAACTTATAGAGGTAGATCCTACTATATTACCAGAGGGTACTGTTTATAGTGACCCTTTAGATAAAACTATAAAAAAGATTATAAGTCTTAAATATAAAGTTAATATAAAGGATATTACTGTAGAAGAACTTCAATCGGATGGTATATATTCTAGAGGTACTTATTCTATTGCCAACAGTGATACAAAGAATAGTTATATAGCTCAATATAAAAAAGATTCTTGGGATGTCTTATATGAAGGTTCCTATGATAAAACTCCTTGTAGTTTATTAGAAACTGCTTCGTATCCTTTTTTCCTAATGCCTGATTGTTTTAATGAAAAAACTCAAACATTAGAATCGAGAATTACCTTTTAAGCGTGTTATTATATCTAGGTGACTTTATCTTTAGAATCTCTAAACGAACAACAAATAAAAGCAGTTAAGCATTTGGAAGGCCCTGCTTTGGTAGTAGCAGGCCCTGGTAGTGGTAAAACTAGAGTTTTAACTTATCGTATTGCCTACCTTTTAACAGAATTACCCATTATAGAATCAAATATCCTTTGTGTTACTTTTACTAATAAAGCAGCTGCTGAAATTAGAAACCGTATTCAAACTTTAATAGGTATTCCAAAACTATCTTGGAGTGGTACTTTTCATTCTATATGTTCTAAGATCTTAAGAAGAGACGGTTTTCATATTGGTATACCTCCGTCCTTTGTTATATATGATACTGATGATCAAAAATCCCTTATAAATCAGATAATGAAAGATCTTGGTATCGACAGCAAGAAATTCAATACCCATGCGGTATTATCTGCAATATCTAGTGCAAAATCTGAGTTGGTCCCCCCAGATAATTATGAGAAATATGCTCAAGGTTATTTTCAAAAAACAGTAGCTAAAATATATCCAGAATATATAAAGAGACTAGAAAAAAATAATGCCTTAGATTTTGATGACTTATTAGTTAGGACCATCCAATTATTTAAAGAAACTTCTTCTGTTTTAAAAAAGTATCAAGAACTTTTTAAATTTGTATTAGTTGATGAATATCAAGATACTAATAAAGCTCAATATACCTTAACTAAAATATTATCAGATGGTACTAGAAATTTATTTGTAGTAGGGGATATGTCTCAAGCTATTTACAGTTTCAGAGGTGCTGATTATAGAAATATTTTGAACTTTCAAAAAGATTATCCAGATGCAACTATTTATAGTTTGGATCAAAATTATAGATCTACTCAAACTATTTTAGATGCTGCTACTAGTTTAATAAAGAATAATACTTCCCATATAGCTTTAGAACTTTGGACAGATAATGGAGAAGGAGATAAGTTAATAAAATATTTAGGTAATACCGATAAGGATGAATCTTATTATGTAGTTTCTGAGATTGTAGAATTATTATCTGCTGGTAAATCTTATAAAGATATTGCAGTTTTATATAGAACTAATGCTCAATCTAGAAATATTGAAGAAAGTTTAATTAAAAATAATATCCCTTACAAAATAATTGGAGGAACTAATTTTTATTCTAGAAAAGAAATAAAAGATATTATTGCTTATTTAAAAGTTATACATAATACAAAAGATAGCGTTTCATGGGAAAGAATAATTAATGTCCCTCCACGAGGAATTGGACAAAAGGGGGTAGAGACCTTAAAAGATAGTGATTGGGATTTAGATACTATTCAAGGTAAGGCTCACTTGCCAATTAAAAAATGGATATCACTTAAAGAACATTTATCAACCCTAGAACTTTTAGAAAGTATATTAGACGATACTAAATATATTAAGTGGCTAGAGGAAAAAAAAGAAGAAAATTTAGATAGAATAGAAAATATAAATGAGTTGAAATCTGTTGCGTATCAATTCCCTGAAATTAGTGAATTTTTAGAGAATGTAGCTTTAATAGAAAGCTCAAATAAACCTAACTTAAATAGTTTTGAAGCTGTAACCCTAATGACTGTACATGCTGCTAAAGGTTTGGAATTTCCGATTGTATTTTTAATAGGCATGGAAGAAGGACTATTTCCACATTCTAATTCTTCGGATACTTTAGAAGGTGTAGAAGAGGAAAGACGCCTATGTTATGTCGCCATAACTAGGGCAATGACTAAATTATATTTAACGCATACTTCTTCTAGAATGTATTTTGGTAATATTCAAGTAAATCCTCCTAGTAGATTTTTAGAAGAGTTACCTAAAAAATTATTACAAATTATAGGTAGTACAAAAGGGTATAAACCATTTCAAAAAAACAGAGGGGACGCAGATGATTTTTTAGATGATATGGATCAATCTAGAAGATTTTTTAGCTGGTGATTTTATTTAAAACTATTCCACATGTTGTAGCTACATTAAGAGAATTATGATTTCCTAGTTTTTTGATTTCTACAATTTTATTAGACGCTTTTATAATTTCTTCGCCAACCCCTATAACTTCATTACCAAATACAACTATACTGTCGTTCCAATAAGGAGTAGCTACTAGATTAATATCTTCGCTATTTTCATTTTGTTCTATTGATATTAATTTTAAATTATTGATTTTTGCATATTCTAGTAAACCTTCTATTGTGTTTATTCTTATAATATTCAATTCTTTTTCAGATCCTAAAGAGGTTTTAAGAACTTCTTTGTGATATATATCGTTTTTATCTATTTCCATCGGTTTTGCAGTGTATCCTAGCAGAATTATATTAGAAATACCAAAGAAACTACATGTTCTAAATATTGCTCCCACATTATGTAATGACCTTATATTTTCTAAACAAATGTATATATTCATATGCGTAGGTTATAATTTATCTATGGAAAAAGCAATAAAGAGCTTAGGGCAAAACTTTTTGAACGATTTAACAGTTGTTACTCATATGGTTAACGAGCTTTCAATGGGGGATACTGATGATATTATAGAAATAGGTCCTGGACCGGGGGTGTTCACAAAAGAGATAGTTTTTCGATTAAAAGATACTAATAAATTTACTGCCGTAGAATTAGATCATAGATTTTCAAATAGGTTAACGGTGGAATACGCTGACCATACTAATATTAGTATTGTCGAGGCCAATTTTTTAGAATGGATTAAAATTCAAAACTTTTCTAATAACACTGTAGTTCTAGGAGCTATCCCTTACTATATAACATCTCCTATAATACATTCTTTAATAAAAACTTTTGAACAACCAAAAACGATTGTACTTATGATTCAAAAAGAAGTTGCAGAGAAACTTTGTGAAAGAAGTGTTAAACCTAATTACTTTTCTAACTTTATAAAAACATTTTATGTATGTGAATATCTAGATACTGTTTCTAGAGATAAGTTTTCACCTGTACCTAAAGTTGATAGTGCTATTATTAAATTCACAAAAAGATCTAATGTAGATACCTTTGTGTTAAAAGATATTAGTAAATTCGAAAACTTTTTGCATAGAGGATTTAAACAACAGAAAAAGATGTTGAATAAAGTTTTTGAACCAGAGTTACTTGCGCCATTAAATATAGAAGAAACTTTACGTCCTCATAATCTTACTGTAGCTGATTGGATTAAATTATATAAAGGAATTTATGAAATTTAGTATTGTTATCCCAACTTTAAATGAAGAAAAATATGTTAGTGGTATTTTAGAATCTTTAGCAAATCAAACACATAAGGATTTTGAAGTAATTGTAGTAGATGGACCCTCTAAAGATAAAACTAAAGAAGTTGTTTTATCTTTTGTTCCTAAATTTACAAAAATTCTTAAAGGAAAATCAAAATTTAGATATGTTAAATCTCCTAAGAAAGGGGTTAGTTTTCAACGTAATTATGGTGCTTCAAAAGCTAAAAATGATTATGTACTATTCTTTGATGCAGACACTTTAATAGAACCAGTCTTTTTACATAAGGTTTCTGTTTTTTTGAAGAATAACCCTAATATTGATATTTTTACTTGTTGGAATATCCCTATTTCCAAACGTATTAGAGACAAAATGCTTTTTTGGGCATTTAATCAATTGTATTTAGAAGGTTCTAAAAGATTAAACCCTGGAGCTGTAGGTACCTTTATGGGAGTTAAAAAGCAGTCTTTTCAAGATGTTGGTGGATTTTCTACTCAGGTTGTTTTAGCCGAAGATTTTGAATTAGTTGCTCGTATGCATAAGAGTAAATATAAATATGCTTTATTAAAGGATCCTGTAATATATTTTTCTGTTCGTCGTTTAAACGCTGTTGGAAGAGTACCTTATATGATTACAAGTTTTAAAGCAGGCATATATTATTATGTAGTAGGACCAATTAAAGACTTTGAATTATTTAACTATGATATGGATGGAAATATTCGTTAAGTATTTATAAGTGTATATATAAAGGTTATTTGTAATATAGGTCCGGAAAAATATATTTCAACTTTCCCGGACTCTATTTGTCCGAGTAAGACCCCTCCTACTCGCACTCTCCTAAAAACCCCGCCCAAAGACGGAATCCAATATTTAGTTAGGTTAAAATTATATTATTTATTGTTATAAGTCAATGATATACTCTATAGTATGAAAACTCATATCCTTCAAACACAGCAATGGGCTGATTTCAAAACTAGTTACGGTAGTGACTCTATTAAAGCAGGAAATGTTTTTTATACTAAACACGCTATTCCTTTTACAAAGAGTTTTTATGCGTATTGTCCCCGTATAAATCCTTTTGAGGTAGATTTTGAAAAGTTAAAAAAGTCTTTAGAGAAAAATAATTGTATTGCTTGTCATTTTGATGTTCCCAATATTGTGCAAGGTTCTCCTGAAGAGATACCTGCCAGAGAGGTTTTAGAATTGCATTGTAAAAAATCTTCACGTGATGAATTTGCTAAAGGTAATTTTATTTTAAATTTAGCTCCTGATTTAGATACTATTATGGGGAATATGCACCCTAAGCAACGCTATAATATTAAACTTGCTGAAAAAAAGGGAGTAACTGTTAGAAAATCTGATGAAAAAGATTTAGATGTATTTTTTGAATTGTATAAAGATACGGCTAAAAGACAGGGTTACTTTTATAGATCTAAAGACTACTTTGAAAAAATGGTAAACATATTTAAGAAAGATAATTTAGTATATTTTATGATAATGGAGTTTGAGGGGGAACCTTTAGCTGCTTGGATGTTATTTATATACGATAATGTTTTATATTACCCATATGGGGGATCTTCTGTCTCCCATAGAAACTTACAACCTAATTCTTTAGTAGGATGGGAAGCTATTAAATTTGGTAAAAAACATCATTGTGAATATTTTGATATGTGGGGAGCTGCTTATGATGTTAATGACACTGAAGATCCTTATTATGGTTTTACAGATTTTAAAAGAAAATTTGGTGGAACTCATGTTCAATATATAGATTCTTATGATTTAGTTATAAATAAAATTTCCTATCAATTATTCAATACTGCTAATTCTATAAGATGGAAACTTTTAAAATTATTAAGATGATCCCTTATTTAAAACAAACAAATCTTTGGGAGAAATATTTAAATTCTATTGGTTGGAAAAGTTTTAGATTAAAAAATTCTACTTTAGTAGTGTATAGAATAACTCCTATTGGTAACTTTGGTAAGATACAAAGACCTGTTAATTTGTCTAATGAAGATTTTATAGAAATTGAATTTCTTTGTAAAAGTCACAAAATATCTTTTTTAAAAATTGAACCGGCTCTATCACAAAATTTAGATGTGTTAATTACTAATAATTTTACTACTAGTAACATCCCCTTAGGTCCTACCTGTACTATGGAAATAGATCTTACACTTAGTGAAAAAACTTTATGGAGTAATTTATCTACAAGTGGAAAATATGGAGTTAATAGAGGTAAAAAAAACGGTTCTAGAATTGAATTTATAAAAAACCCTTCTGAAGAATTACTTTTAAATTATTTCAAAACTGTTCAATGTTTTACTTCTAAAGATAAAGGATTTCATTCTTTATCTTGGAAAGAACTATCTGCAGTTTATAAAGCATTTAAAAATAATACTTACTTATCTTTAGGTTATGACTCGAATAATAATTTAGCTGGAGGTAAGTTTTATTTAATTAATAATACTACTGTATTTTATTTAACTGGAGGTACTACTGAAATAGGTAAGCATACTAGAGTAGGATTTGTACAAATGTGGGAATCAATTTTATTTTTTAAAAACTTGGGTTATAAGACTTTAGATTTAGATGGTATGTATGATTCTAGATTTCCCAATCATAGAAAAAGTTGGATTGGATTTAGCAAGTTTAAAGAAAAATTTGGAGGTAATGTTATTCAGTATCCAAAACCTTATATAAAATATTATTCAAAAATCCTATTATATTTGAATAATATACTACCTATGAATATGTAATATTATCCTTTGTAGGCAGAAGGACATATATCTCTATAGTCACACCACATACAATGCATCCCCGCTTTTGCTTCGAATTTGCCTTTTTTCATTTCCCCTACTATTTCTTGTGTTTTTTCTCTAATTTTTTCTAACTGTTCTTGAGTTCTAGTAGTAGATAATTTAACACCGTCTTCAAGGTAGTAGTAACTTAATTTTTCAACTTTTAATCCCAAGTCTTCTTGGGCTCCCATTGTATAAAAAGCTAATTGTTCATCTTTATCTATATCTGTTTGTTCTTTTGCAGAACCAGTTTTGTAGTCTACCAATTCCACATTGCCAGAAGGCAACTTATCTATACGATCTATTTTACCTATAAATTTATCTTTACCAATTTTTATGTTGAACCATTTTTCTAGACCTAAATGTTTTATATTTTCAAAACTGTGTTTTGCATAATAATCTTTTAAAAGTTTTTCACCGCTTTCAAATCTTAATTCTTGATGATCTTGGTCCATATATCCTAAAGGGATCCATTTATTTTTATATACTTGTAGTAGTTCTTCTAAACTCATGTTTCTACCAAGAGCTTTTTTACTATGATATTCAAATAATGTTTCATGTATTGCTATACCAAAGTTTAAAGAGCTATTAGGTGGTGTGGGTATATTTAATATGTATGAATATTTATATGATAAGGGGCATGTTTCATATTTACTTACTTTTGAATAACTAATGTTTCCTAATTCGTATATGTTTTCTGTTGTTTTATTTAAATCTCTAAATCCGGATTCTACTCCAAATAAATTTCCTTGGTCACTTTCTTTTTGAGGAGTTTTTATTTCTTTTATTTGTAGCTTTGTTTCTTCTAGATAGCCACTTGGCTTTTTATCTCTTTTACCTCCATAATTTTTTGCCAATGTTATATATAAATATTTTTTAGCACGAGTCATTGCTACATAAAACAACCTTCTTTCTTCTTGTATATGTTCATCTCCTGTTGGTAGTGTCTCACTAATTAATTCTTCAGGTAACATTATTACGTCTTTTCTATTTTTAGTTGGAAATCTATCTGAGGTTGTGCTTATTAAAAATACTACTTCATACTCCAAGCCTTTTGATGCGTGCACGGTCATTAAGTTTATTGTATCTATATCTTCTATTTCTGCTTGTGCGGGATTATCTCCAGATTCCATCATTAGTTCTAAATAGTTTAAGAAATCTACTATAGTCGGTATCTCTCTTGTTTCTTCATAATGTTCTCTTTCAAATCTTTTAATTTTTTCTAAAAATATGTTCATGTTCTTTATACACATTTGATTTTCAATGGTCTCGTTTTGAACATATGATTCTAAATATCCTGTTTCTTTTACCATTTCATAAACCAATTCATGTGGTTGCTTTTTAGTTAATTTTTGTTGGAACATATTTATTTTTTCTCTGAGTTTTTGTATCTCGACATTATTATGTTCTTTTATTACATCCCATAAATTAATTTTTCTTAATTTAGCTTTTGATAATATATCTACTGCTGTTTCGTGAGATACATTAAAGGAATCAATACTTAGTAATCTATACATTGTAATGTTATCTAGTGGGTTTAACAGTATCTTTAGCATGGCGATAATATCTCTTATTTCATTTCTATCATATAATCCTCTATTGCCTACTAGTTGATAGGGGAGTTGATATTTTCTTAATGCTAAAACTAATGGTTCCAAATGTGAATTTGCTCTTGCCAATATAGCTATATCTTTATAAGTGTAATTAGGATTGTGTTCCAGTATTTCCATAATTTTTAACATTATTTGTTCTACTTCATCTTCATTTGTTTCTAAAAGTAGTATCTCTGGTGATACTTTTTTATCTTCTTTTGCTTCTCCCTTTGCCACTAATTCTTTAGATATTCCTAGTTTGCTTTCTAATGTATCTGGATTATTATTTTGTATTAATTTATAAGATGCATCTAATATTTTTTGTGTTGATCTATAATTTTCTATTAAAGTTATCATTTCAGACTTTGGATAATCTTCCATGAATTGTAAAATATTGGAAACTGCGGCTCCTCTAAATTTGTATATAGATTGAGAATCATCCCCAACTACCATTAAAGAATTATTTTTAATGTTTTTTGGATACATCATTTTTATTAGTTTGTATTGTGCAAAGTTAGTATCCTGAAACTCATCTATTAATAAATGTTTAAATTGTTCTTGATATTTTTTTAATATGTTTGGACGTGTTTCAAACAGTCTTATATTCCATTGAATTAAATCTCCAAAATCCATTTTAGATTCTGCTATTTTTAAATCTTGATATTTTTTATATACATAGGCGAGTTCTTCCCATCTTTGTTTTTCTTCTATTTCCCCTTTGTATGTTTTTGCAAATTCTTCGAATTTTTCACAAGAGATATGTTCATCTTGAAGTCTTGATATAAATTTTAATATTGCAGATATAAATTTAGTTGGATTACCTAGAGGTCTGAAATATTCAAGTTTTAATTTAAATATATTTTTTCTAAGTAAAATCCATTGCTCCGGATAAGATATTATTTTATATGAGGGATCTATTCCAATTTCCAATCCTTCTAACCTTAATATTCGATCTGAAAACCTGTGAAACGTATATATCCAGGGTTCTTCATACCCTAAAGGCATAACATCTCCTAATCTTTCTAACATTTCTTCAGATGCTTTATCTGTAAATGTTAGTGCAGCTATTTCATTTGGTTTAGTTCCTTCTTCTATTAGTCTTTTTATTCTCTCTGTAATTACTCTGGTTTTACCTGTACCTGCACCGGCTACTACTAGTAGGGAACCTTCATTAAAATCTACTGCTTTTTGTTGATCTTTATTGAGTTTCATATTAATTATCTATGTGTATTGATTATACCTTAGCTTTGATTTGATACCAGCAGCTGTTATAGACTTATAGTGTTTGTGGTTACTCTTAATATTTGGTATACTGCTACTACATATTCAACCTTCCAAAGGCAATAAATACTTTTGTTTTTGGATTATACCTAGAAGGAAGGAGATTACTATCTAATGAAATTGCTCCAGACTATTTTGGGGATCTTTGCGGAACTGTTCCGTCCCCTGACCCCTGAAGAAAAAGAACGCGCCGGTATTCAGGAGCGCTGAAACTTCACCGGAGCCCTTCCGGGCGAAAAAACCTCCCTCATATGACCCCGTATCTTACGGATCTATGTGTGGAGGTTTTTTTATTCTTTTTCTATTAAGGGTAACTGGTTCTCTCCAGCACCTATTTCACTAACTTTATCTATTTTTCCAAATAATTTTGTATATTTACTTCTAACATTTTCTGCTGCTTTTGTTGCATTAGTAATGTGTTTTTCTAAAACTGATAAATCTCCATCAAATTTTTCTGCCTCTATTTTTATAGACTCTAATGCTTTTAATATTTCACCTGTATGTTTTTGAAGTTCAAACCTTTGATAAGCTGCTACAAATATTTTTAGCTTACTAAATAATGTATTTGGAGAAGTAAGGTATACATTTTTTCTTTGTGCGTAATCTTCTATTTCTGAACTGTTAACTATTAATTCGTAATAAACACTTTCAGATGGTATGTACATTAATGCAAATTCTGTAGTTCCTTCATCTGGTTTAAGATATTTATCTGCTATTTCATCTATACGTTTTTTTACATCTTTTAAAAATTCTTTTCTAAACTTTTCTCTTGCATCTTCTTTTTCTGCTATTGCCATAGCTCTAAAGTTTTCGGCAGAGAATTTTGAATCAATTGGAATAATCCCTTTTTCTGTAATAATTGCTGCATCACATTTACTACCATCTTTAAATTCATATTGTATTTTGAACAATTCCCTTGGTAATGCATTCGCTAATAATTCATTTAAAAATTGTTCTCCCAAACCTCCTCTTAATTTTGGAGATTTTAATACATTACTTAAATCTTTAATATCCTTTCCAAATTCTTCAATTCCACCTATTTGTTTATTTACATCGCCAATAATTTTTTGAGCTTCTGTTAATCTTTCCCATATTAATTTTGTTTGTTTATCCATTCTTTCTGTTTGTTGTTTTAATCTGTCTTCTAAACTTACTCTTTGGTTAGTAAGTTGTCTCTCTAATACATCGGAACTTTTATCAACAGAAGTTTTCATATCTTTAAGCCATTCCATGAGTACTTGATTGTCTTTATTGTCTCTTAAATTCTCTTTTAAAGATTTAAGTTGTGTGAGAATTACATAGGTTATAACACCTAACGAAGCTAGTATTAATAATAATATTGAGAAATCCATAGTAAAAATATTGTAACATCTTATTTGTGTTCTATTGATATTAATTTAATATATAAATATAGTATGCCTAAATTTTTGTATTCAATATTATTAATAACTTCTATATTATGGATTCTATTTCTATATATTTTATTTAATATATCTCCTTCTAGTTTTTTTATAATATTTATACTTTTGTTAGTATTACTTGGGTTATTAACTTTTACACTTTCCTTAGTGTTTTTTTATATACGCAGAAACACTTTAGGTAATACTCAGAGACAAATTTATAGAATTGCCCTAAAGAAGTCTTTTTTCTACTCGTTATTGTTTGTATTGTTTTTGATTTTTAAGCTTCTATTCCAGCATTTTGTGTTAAAATCAGTGTAATGAAAAACGATAAATTCACTAAATTTTTTATAACTACCGCCATTGATTATACTAATGATGTAATTCATATTGGTCATGCATATCAAAAGGTATTAGCTGATGCTATTGCTAGATATTATCGTTTATATTTAGGTGAAGCTAAAACTTTATTCTTAACAGGAACAGATGAACACGGTTCCACTAACGAAAAAGCAGCAGCAGTTGCGGGACAAACTCCCAAAGATTTTGTAGATAAAATATCTCAATTAGATAAAGAACAACTGGATATTTTAGAAGTTTCTTACGATAGATTTATACGTACAACTGATGAAGATCATAAAAAACAAGCTGCAGATTTTTATCAAAAGTCTTTTGATAATGGTGATATTTATAAAGATACTTATAAAGGTCTTTATTGTGAGGGTTGCGAATCTTATAAAACCTTATCTGAGCTTGATGAAACTGGCCAGTGTTTAATGCATCCAACCAGACAAATACAACATACCGAAGAAGAAAATTACTTTTTTAAATGGTCAAAATATTCTGATTTTCTTTTAGAATTATTAAATAAAGAATCTTTTGTACTACCAGAGGGTAGAAGAAAAGAAATGATCTCTTTTATAGAACAAGGATTAAAAGATTTACCTGTATCTAGACCTAAATACAAGGTATCTTGGGGTATTGATGTCCCTAATGATCCCACCCATGTGTTATACGTATGGTTTGATGCTTTAGTTAACTATTTTACGGAGGGTTATGCAAAGGGATTTTGGAATGACGATACTAAGATAGTTCATACGTTAGGTAAAGATAACGCTAGATGGCATGCCTTATTATGGCCTGCTATGTTAAAAAGTGCTGGTTATAAGGTACCAGATACCATTTATGTACATGGGTTTATAAACTTAGAGGGTCAAAAAATCAGTAAATCAAGAGGTAATGTAATTAGACCTTCTGATCTTGTTAAAGAATTTGGGGTAGATGCCGTTAGATACTACTTTTTAAAATTCGGACCTGTTACTGAAGATGTAGATATTTCTCTTACCCATTTAAAAGAAGTTTATAATGCTGATTTAGCAAATGGTTTGGGTAACGCAGTAGCTCGTGTTGCAAAACTTGCAGAACGATCTGGCTTTAAATTTGATTCAAGCGATGCAATTGTATCTTTTGATAGTGATATTTTTAAACCTCTTAGAGAAAATTATCGTGTTGATTTAACTTTAGTAAATATATGGAAAGAAATAAGTAATTTAGATAAACATATTAATGAAAATGAACCTTGGGGTATAAAAGATGAAACTAAGTTAAAAGAAGTGTTGGGATATGAGGTTAATGAGATAAGAAAAATAGCTAAACTTATAGAGCCTTTTTTACCCACAGCTTCGCAAAAGATAAATGAACAATTTAGAGAGTTACGTATTAAATCGGCTACAGGTATATTCCCAAGAATTTAAGCAGAACTTCTATGATAATAGATTCCCATTGTCATATACCACACAGAAAATATGAAAAGAGTATTGAGGATATACTTTTTGAAGCCAAAGAATCTGGTGTTGTTAAAGTAATAACAATTGGTACTTCTTTAAAGGAGAATGCATTAGTAAAAGAAGTAGCTCTTAAATATCCAGAAGTATACTTCACTGTTGCTATATATCCTCATGAAGAAATGGGAAATTCCATTGAGGAATCTTTAAAATCTCTTGAAGAGAAGTTTTTAATAAATAAACATCCAAAATTAGTAGCAATAGGGGAATGTGGTATTGATATTACTAATTGGCAGAGGGGTAGGTCTCTTGAAGAGCAATTAATACTTTTTGAGTCTCAAATAAAACTAGCTATTAAATATAATTTACCTTTAGTAATACACAATAGAAATGGTAATACCTATGTTTTAGATCTTCTAAAGAAATATATTCCTTTAGGATTGCGAGGCACTATACACTGTATTGATGCTAACTGGGATTTTGCTAAACAAGTTTTAGATATGGGATTTTATATATCGTTTTCTGGAATGATAACGTACCCTAAAAAAGATTATCTTTTAGAAGTGGTAAAAAGTGTTCCTTTAAATAAATTTTTAATAGAAACTGATGCCCCTTATTTAGCACCACAAAAACATCGAGGGGAAGTAAATTATTCTAAGTATGTTAAAATGGTTGCAGAAAAGGTTGCAGAAGTTAAGAACGAAAGTATTGATGTTATAGAAAAATCCTCTTATGAAAATACCTCGAAACTCTTTGGGTTATAGTCTATACTTTAAACTAACTTTACCTTAAATTTATGATCAAAAAATTTGTAGAAAAAAATGAAAACTTTGTGAAGAGATTTTTTGAAATCTCTTTAGGTAGTTCTACTTGGATCTTATTAACATCTCCTATTTGGCTTGGTTTATTATATCCACCTGCAATAGTTTATTTATTAGCTTTTTTTACTGTGTATTGGTTTTACTTAGCCACTAAGCACTCTATAGGACTATTTTATGGTTATGCTAAATATAAAAAGGAAATAGCTATAGATTGGTGGGAATCTTGTAAAAAGTTAGATTTTTCAGTATTACCCGATAAACCAACTTTACCTAAGGATTTAAATCATGTTAAGCATTTTATATTGATCCCTGTTGTTAATGAACCTGAAGAAGTTTTAGTTACCTCTATAGAGAGTATTGTTAATCAGTCTTTCCCCGCTAGTCAAATAACTCTTATATATTCTATAGAAGAAAAATATTCAGAAATGATGATAGAAAGATTAGAAAAGCTGCTAAAACCACACAAATCAAAATTACATAAATTTTTATATTACGTTCATCCTGCAGGTATTGTTGGTGAGGCAGTGGGTGTTGCAGGTGCAAATAGAGCTTGGGGAGCTAGACATGCAGTGGCCGACTTAATAAAAGCTAAAGAAAATATTAGAGAATATATTTTTAGTACTATTGATTCTGACCATGTTATTCACAAACAATATTTAGCTAGATTAACTCACTTGTACTTAACATCAGATAGAAGAGATTATCATTATTACACCACCGTAGTTCATTTGTTTAACAATAACCTTTGGGAAGTTCCAACTATGATGCGTATAGAAGCTAATGCTATTACTATGGGTGTTATGTCTTCTTGGGGTAGTCATACTTCAAATACAACCGAAGCTTCCTTTTCTGCATATGCTGCTTCCCTACAGACTTTAATAGATGCTGATTATTGGGATGTTCAATTAGGTGTAGATGACACTATTTTTTATTGGAGAGCCTTTTTTGCTAGAAATGGTGACTTTGATGGTTTATCTCATTCCATTCCTTACTCTGCAGATGCGGTGCAAGGTAGTACATATTGGGGTTCCTATAAAAGTTTATATAAGCAATTAGTACGTTGGGGTTGGGGTGCTATAGATTTCCCATTATCTATGAGAGAATTTTTAAAGAATAAAAAAATAAGTATTTCAAAAAAGCTTCAATGGTTTGGAAAACACGTAGAAAGAAGAATTATTTTAATAAATATTGTATTTTTAATAACATTTGGTTTTAATATTGTTACCCTTGTTAACCCTAATGTTAAACAAACCACTTTTGCTTATAGTTTACCTGATGTTATGAGTTCTATTTTGACAGTTGCTTTAGTATTTTTATTACCTGCTACCTTATTTAGATTTAAATTAGCATCACCTATGCCAAAGAATTGGCCTTTTTGGAAAAAGATTATTGCGTTATTAGAGGGACCTTTGATTATTCTTAATATGTTAACTTTTTCTTTCTTTCCTTTTATTGAAGCTCAAACCAGATTAATGCTCGGTAAAAGAATGAAAGATTTATATCATACCCCTAAGGTTAGATCATGAAAAAGTTTAAAAAAAGATTAACAAAATTTTTTGCAGAAATATTGGTAGCCTTAAAAAGGCATGCAAAAAACAAATTATCTGGTTTCATCCTTTTAAATGTTTTAATTTTCGCATTTCAAGTTTTGTATTTGTTGGTTAGACAAAAATATCTAAATCAAGAAATACCCTTATGGTATACCCGTTCTTGGGGAGATTATCAATTAGCTACAAAAGAATATATCTTTGTAATTCCTTTTGTTAATTTATTTATTTCTACCTTAGGATTGATATTTATTGCTTTAATTAATAAATATTTTGTACGTTATGTTGCAGATGTAATATCTATTATCATCACTTTCTATAATATTTTACTTACATGGCAATTATTTAGAATTTTTAGCATTGCCAGCATTCCCTTTGATCCTTTTATAAATCCTTTGTATATTTCTTTATTACCTTACTTTGTAGGGGCTTTTTTACTTGCTACTTATGTTATGCCTTGGTTTATAAATTTTATGAAACGTTTAGGTATGGTTACAAATCCTAATGTTCATAATCATCCAAGTATGCTTTTAAAAAGTCCATCTGCTAGAGGGGGAGGGGTACTTTTTACAGCTTTATTTTTAGTATTATCTTTACTTCTAGTTGGCTTCACAAAAGATTTTTTAGGGTTTTATTTATCTTTATTTTTACTCGGAGTTCTTAGTTTTATTGATGATTATCAAAATACTCATCCTACTTCTTCTTTTAAAATAATAGAGAATCCTTTTTTAAGATTATTGCTATTAGTTAGTGTTGTTTCCATTACAGCCATGTCCGGGTTTAGATTTGATACGTTAAGCAATCCCTTACAAAACATAGTTAATGGTAGTTTTATAAATCTTGCCAACCTACAGTTAATATCTGGCTTAATAACTGTTGTATGGATTGTATGGTTTATGAACGTTCTATCATGGTCAAATGGCGTTGACGGACAATATTCTGGTATTGTTGGTATAGCATTTATTATAGTGGCTATATTATCTTTACGCTTTGAAGATTTAAGTTTATTTCACAAAAAATTGGCAATACTTGCTATTATAAGTTCTGGTATCTCATTTGGTACAGTTAGACATATGTGGCATCCCTCCAGGGTAATGTGGGGATTTGGAGCGGTATCTGCAGGGTTAGTTCTTGCTGTATTATCTTTTTTATCTCAAAGTAAAATAATAACCTCTATTTTAATTATTTTAATTCCATTCTTAGATGCTTCTGTTACTTTATTACGCAGAATGTTTCAAGGTAAAAATCCATTAAAGGGTGATAAATATCACTTACATCATCTATTGCTTAGAAATGGTTGGGGTATACCTAAGATAGCGTTGTTTTATTGGGGTACTACTGCTTTATTTGGGTTAATAGGTATATTAACTGCAGAAAAACTTACTATTCAAGTAGGTTTAATATTAGTTGGGGTTGTAGCTTTTGGCATTATTCTTTTAAATCTCAAGTATCTGAGAACTAAAGATGAAAATACTTTATATCGAAAATAAATTAGATATTGAAGAAGTTATTAATAAAATCCATAAAGAGGCCTTTAGTTCTGATGCTTATTCTCCTTCGGTAGTTACAGCTGTGGATTATATAGTAGCTCCTATACATATTCTTAAATCTACCTTTGTTTCCCCTATAGTTAATTCCAAATATTTAGAATTTGGAAGTTTAGTAGTGAATACTATGAATAATGAAATACTGGTTAAGGGTAAACCAATTTCTTTATCTAGAAGAGAGTATGATTTATTAGTATTTATAGGAAAAAACTATCCTAGAATATCTACTGTATCTAGTATTTGCACATATGTATGGAAGGAATATGGTAGCTTGCTTTCTAACACTATAGAAGTTCACGTAAATAGGATAAATAAGAAGTTAGGTAATAAATATATAAAGTGTATTAAAGGATTTGGATACAAGTTAATTATTGATTAATTTGGTATCATTAGTATATGTTTAATACCTTTTATCAAATAGTTAGAACTGCAAGGCCTCGTCAATGGTTAAAAAACCTTAGTATTTTTGCTGCAATAATATTTTCTGGAAGATTCTTTGATAGTAGTTCTTTACTTGATGCCACCCATGCCTTTATATCATTTTGCTTATTAGCTTCTGGTGTCTATTTTATAAATGATATTGTTGATGTTGAAAAGGATAAGAGTCATCCAATAAAATCTAATAGGCCTATTGCTTCTGGAAAGCTCTCTGTTGGAGTTGCTAAATTAATGGCTTTTTTACTTGTTTCCACTTCTTTAATTTATTCCATTACTATTGTAGGTACCTACTTTACTTACATGTTAATTATCTATTTAATTATTCAATTTTCTTATTCTTTTTATTTTAGAAATATTATAATTTTAGATTCTTTAATTGTTGCTAGTGGTTTTATATTAAGAGTATTCGCTGGCGGAGTAGCTGCTGAAACTTCTGTTTCTTCTTGGTTAATACTTACTACAATTGGTATTTCCTTATTATTAGCTTTTGGAAAAAGACGTTCTGAAAAAACTATTTTAACTAAATTTTTAGGATCTGATGAGAAATCAAACACGAGAAAGACTCTTAGACATTATCCAGATGCTTTATTAGATAGTATGATTTCAATGTCTGCTGCATATGCTTTAATTACCTATTCTTTATTCACTTTTCAAGATTCTCCTCAAATTACTAGTGATAAATGGGGTGACTTTTTACCCTCCATTTTAAGTAGCCCTAAATGGATGATGTTAACTATACCTTTAGTTATATATGGTGTTGCTAGGTATCTTTATGTCATTTATGAAAAGGGTGAGGGAGAATCTCCCGAAAGAGCTTTGATATCTGATAAGCCGTTACTTCTTACTGTAACGATATGGGGAGCTTTAGTAATGGTAATAGTATATTTATTGCCTCAGATTAGTTAATCCTATTTTCCTTGGTTATTGAAATAAGAACATATTATGTTAGTATGTGCTTATGGAAAAAGCTATCTCCTTAGAGAATTATTTTATCGACAGTGCTATTTCCAGAAAGCGTGTTAAGGAAAGAAATTATCTTCCTACCGAAATACAACTAGCCATTGATTATTTATCTGACCCTCTTAATGCGGGTATTTGGATTTTAGAGTTGGATTGGGCCTTTAATGAAGGAATTTCTTCTTTTGTTGGAGATATTATCAAAAATAATCCTACTGTTATTAAAATGTGGTCTAACGACCCCTCTCTAAGCAATTGGCAAGAACGTTTAGAAAGTATTACCTTTTATTTGCGCTTATTCAAATCTCTTATGGCTACTTCTAGTACTACGGCCCTTTTGGATTCCTATAAATATGAGTATTTGGACAATGAAATAATTAAGAATTTAGATATAGCGGACGTGAAGAAAAATTTTAAGGATGCTTTAAACTTATTTGGAGGATATATAGACTACCCAGGCTTTTCTCCGGCAGTTGATCGCGGTATTAAGCGAATGAAGTCGGGGTGGTTTATAGCAGATATAGCTCCACGGGATATAATAATTTCTCTTACAAAAACCCCCTTTTCCAATAGTAAAATACCTACGAAAGTTTTAATTACTTCCTTAGATGATGCGGGGCTTAAAATTTTATTAGAGTTTTTTGAAAAACTGGGAAAGGTAAAGGGACATCTATTGTATAAGGTTTTTTCTCCGGAGGATCTTCTTTTAAACCCGTATGTCTCAATTGCGTCCGAATTTTCAAAATATTTAGATTTATCAAATACTCAATTCAATTACTTTAAAGATATTATGAACTATATAGAAAACGAGAGCTATAGTAACTGTGCAGGTATCGGAGGGTTGCTACTTGAAGAGTTACTTTCTCAAATGTATGAATATTTTTGTAGAAAACCATCTCCAAGTTTGGTTACTATTGGTTCCATGTTACCAATTTTGGAGAACCTTGTTAAAGGTAACTCCTCTGTTAATGTAAAAGGTTCAAAAGAAGTATCTGAGGACCTTTCTAGTTTAGATGTTACAAAAATAAAGGTTAAAGACTATACTAAACAAAGCATCCATTTACTTAAGGAGTATACGGATGCCAAATTATTAGAGTTATCTAATAAGATATCTTCTTTAGGAGATATAAATAACATACCTTACAAATCTCTAATTTTTCCTAGTCATATTTATAGGCATGTTAGACTAATCCATCAACAACGTAATAATGTTTCTCATAGAAATGCATCTCAGTTGAGTAACTTAGACAGTATAAAGATACTAGTGTCCTGTGTAGCGTTAACTCTATGGTGGTCTTCTGCAAAAAAGAATGTAAACTGGGATAAAAGCTGTGCTGAAAGCGTTAAAGAGTTTTTATCTCTTGTAAACAAGTCTGTTTAATCTAGTGTAATATCTTCTGAACTCTGTGTAGTTTCTTTAACCTTGACTAATTCTCTTAATTCAATCAATTCTTTTTCTTGTTCTTCTATACGTTGTTTAAGGTATTTAGTTTCAATATCAGTATAAGATAATACCTCTTGGTTGTTTACTTTAGCTAGTTTTAGCGAGGCCATGGGCATTAACAACATTCCGGCAAGTAATGAGAATAAAAATAGATTAGCTCCAAAGCGTTTCATCTTTTATTATCCTTTTCTAAGTATTTACCATTTGTATCAAATAAAAAATCTTCCATTTTTGATACCTTAACTTTTTTTTCAATATCACTGGTTAATAGTACTGTTAAAGATACTGTAAGTATTCCACTTAAATAAAACACCCATAAATCTAACATTTGGTAGTAGTACATTACCCCATTAGCTATAGTTAGTAGCCATAAATAGGATATCCATATTGTTGCTTGTGTATAAATTTCAAATGAATTTTTTATTAAAGAGTGCATTTTTAAAGAGAATAATTTAGCAGACATTTTTGGTGTTATATGTTCGTGATGAAACAGTGCCGATTTAACAATAATAGCAAGCATGCCTAGTGAAATTAATACTGTTAAAATTAACATAGAGTAAGAATTTATTATTATGTAGTCTTTTGTATTATCAAAAAGTATTCCATTTTTGGTGATATAAAAATCCACACCCATGTAACTACTTACCAGTATAAGGGATACTATACGAGATACCACTACCAATACGGCAGGTACTATAGCTTGATCAATTAGTTTTAATAAAATTTTAGAGAACATATGGACAGGACTTGCTATTATAATATTATCATGAAAACTCTCTATGAAAAATCAATGTTTTTTTTGTATGCTTTGTTATTGTTTTTCGTTCCTTTATTGGTTTCTCCTATAACACAGGAGTATTTTGAATTTTCTAAAATGTTTTTAACATATTTTGTTAGTGGTATTGTTGTTGCCTTGTTTTTACTTAATAAGGTATGGAATTATAGTGCTTCACAAATAGGTTTATTTAAGTATGCTATTTGGTTTTTTATTGCAGCTATATTATCTACAATATTTTCTACCGATATCTATGTGTCTGTTTGGGGTTACTACAGTAGATTTAATGGGGGATTATTATCCATTTTATCTTTTCTTTCTTTGTCGTTTATTTCTTTTAATACCTTTAAAAAAAATGATTTCATTCAGTTAGCGTTTTTTTCAGTGTTGTCCGGGTTATTAGTTTCTGGTTACGGAATCATTCAACATTTTATGGATTTAGATTTAGAAAGAGTTTATTCCACGATAGGGCAGCCTAATTGGTTAGCTCAATACCTTGGTATTATATTACCTTTCATAGTAATTCTGTATTCAAAGTCTAAATTTGATATTAAAGATTATAGAGATTGGATATTGCTTAGTATTTATGTGATTATATTTTATTGTCTTTGGTTAACCTTCTCCATGTCTGGTTTTTTAGGATTATTTATTTCTCTTTTCTTTTTGCCAAAATTAAATTCTAAAAAACTATTAATTTTAGGTTTTTCTTCTTTAGTAATAGTTATTGTTAACTTTGCTACCTTGGGGTTTTTAATTAATAGGGTAACCGATATTTTTATTGAAGTTAAAAGTTCTTTGTTAACTGAAATTATTCCCTCGGTTTATGCTGCAGGGGAGTCCTATAAAGTATCTGACCCTGGTTATATTCGTAAAAATATTTGGAAACAGGTTTTATATATTAGTAGTATTAGTCCTAAAAATCTTATGTTTGGTACGGGTCTACAAACATTTCCTTTTGAATTTCAAGCTTTTAGGCCTACTGAATTAAATTATTCTTCAGAATGGGATTACTTAGTAAATAGGCCCCATAATTATTATTTAGAATTATTATCTGAAATAGGTATTATGGGTTTAATGTTTTATATGCATTTTATTAAGATTACCTTGGATAACGCTCCTAAATATCTAAAGTGCTCTTTAGTAGTTTTTTATGTAACTAATATATTTGGATGGCCTGTGGTGTCTACAAATTTATTGTTTTGGATGATTGTAAGCTATATAAGTTTAAATAACTTGTCTAAGAGTTCCTGAGGCAGTTCTAGCTTAGTTATTTGTTCTTCTGTGGGTATGTATCGATATTTTTTAATATCTATTTCAAAGTTATTATTTACTATTATTCCATCTAACTCTAATAAGTTTTTTTGTTCTATAGCCGAATACTCATTATTTTTTATACTTATATACCCTTTATTATTTATTACTCTCCACCAAGGGGTATTTTGAGAATCTTTTAATAAACTTAACATCCATCCCACTTGTCTTGCAGCTCTTGGAATACCTGCCATTAATGCAACTTGCCCATAACTTACCACATTTCCCCTAGGTATTGTTGAAACTATCTTATATATTCTTTCTTTAAATTCTGACATTGCTATCATTATAGTATATGAATTATAAAAAGATTTTTTTAACAGCCTTTATTTTAGTTCTATCTGTACAGTCTTTATATACTTTAAATACTATATTTAGTGCAGATATTAACTTTAAACAGGGTAAGATAGCTTTATCCCAAGGTATTTACGATTCTGCCTTACTTTACTTTAATTCTGCTATAGAAAAAAACCCTAATGAATCCTATTACTATGAGGGTAGGTCTCAGTCTTTGGTATTTCTATCCTTGTTATCCGAAAAACCAGAAGATAGAAAAGCTCTTAAAGACCTAGCTTTAAAAGATTTAGAGTATGGGTTTAATTTAAATCCTAAAAATCTTAGATTTATTAGAAATAATATTTCCACCTATTACTTTTTGGGTGTAAAAAATACTGAGATGCCTGTTACTTATGATTATGATTTTAGAGATACTGTTAAAGACTATTTTTACTTCATTAAGACTGCTTATCCAACAGATGTTGGAATTTTAGTGGATTTATACAAATATGAAAAATTATTAGGTTGGGAAGAAGATTACATTGTAACTTTAGATAGGATTAAGAGTTTAAGACCTGATTTGTTAGACTGGCATCCTTATTTGATTAATTAATAATTAAATAATCTTTAATTGCCCATGCTGTTGTAGTTGCATCTAGTTGTATCTTTATCCATCCATTTTGTTCATCTAACATAGTGAATGTTTCACCTATATTAACCTTTTTAACTTCTGTGCTGTCTACACTTGGACCACTTCTAACTCTTAACCAACCAAGTCCCGTATCTTTTATAGTTACTGTTTTACCTTGTACTACTGCTTGGTTTGTAACCCTTAGATAAGATACTTTTGCTTCTGCTGATAAAATTTCTTCATCAGCTGCATTACCAAGATAAGCTCCTTTACCAGCCTTATTTAATTGGTCTATTGTTGTTATTTTACCTTCTTGGTTGAATATATTACCTTTATAGTCGATGAAGTAATCAAAGACAGCTTCTTTATTTGGTCCTGACTTGTCTATACTTATACCTCTTGTTTTATTCCAGTATACTAGTGCATCAACCCATACTTGGGTATTTGCCAAAATCATAGAATTATTAGTTAATATTATGTACAAGTTATTTGCTTCTGCTAATTTATTTATATTATAAGGGAGAGGTAGGGGAAATAATTTCAAATTAACATTTAATGTGTTTCCTTTTTCAACATTTATTCTTGCTGTTTGTTTCTCAAAACCTTCTTGTACTATTTCTAAATCATAACTTCCCGTAGCTAAACTACTTGATGTAAAAGGAGTTTTACCTACTTCGGAACCATCTATCATTACAGAAGCTCCTGCAGGGTCCGATATTATTTTTACACTATTATTACCACTTTTTTCATACCAGAATTCTTGCCCAGAAGAAAATATATTAGAAATTCCCATGTCTCTAAATATACCTACGTTATATATTGTGTCCTTGGTATTTGGAATAAAGTTTATTTTTGTTTCATACACTTGTGTTTCAGTTTTTAAAGTTATCTTATTCTCTCCGGGAGTCATTTTTTTAGACTCATAGGGAGTTGTACCAACTTTTGTATCGTTTATATATACATCTGCAGGTTGATTTAAAGAGTCTATAGTTACAGCTGATTTATCTTTTAAATTATCGAAATTTTTTATTATTTCTCCGCCAAAAAATACAATTGCACCCATTAAAACAACCCCTAGCAAATACATTGCTATTGGTGTTGAAGGGCCCTTTTCTTTTTCTTCTTGTATTGTATAAAGAGTTTGAATCATTTGCTGTAACCAAATTAGCATGGGAGTGGTAAAATAGCAATCATGTTGACTACAAAAAATATTTTAGAAAACTATATTAAATTTTTTGAAGAAAAAGGTCACAAAAAGATACCTAATGTGTCTCTAGTGCCTGATAATGATCCCTCTTTGCTTTTTGTTAATTCTGGTATGTTCCCTCTAGTTCCTTACTTATCTGGAGAAAAACATCCTCTAGGAACAAGATTAGTAAATGTACAAAGAGCTTTAAGAATAATGGATATAGATGAAATTGGAGATAAAAGTCATACATTAGGTTTTCACATGATTGGTAATTGGAGCTTAGGTGATTATTTCAAAGATGAACAATTACCTTGGATATACGAGTTTTTAATTGAAAAACTTGGTTTAGATATAAAGAGAGTAGCTGCTACAGTATTTGTTGGAGATGCCGTTGCTCCAAAAGATATCCCTTCTATTTTATTACTACAAAAAATATTTAAAAAATATGGTATTGAAGGTATAGAAGAAAAAAATATATTTGCTTATGGAAAAGATGATAATTGGTGGCAAAGAGGTGACGCTATAGGAGAGTTAGGTGGTCCTGATAGTGAAATACATTATTACTTAGGAGAAGGTGATTATGCTTCTCAAGGTAAAAATCCTGTAAATAATGATGATGAGTTTTTAGAAATAGGTAACTCAGTTTTCATGCAATATATAAAAACAGCAACCGGTTGGACAGAACTTAAACAAAAGAATGTTGATTTTGGAGGAGGTCTTGAAAGACTAGCTTGGGTAGTACAAGGTAAAAAAGATATTTTTGAAACTGATAACTTTTGGTCAATTATAGAAAAAATACAAAAACTATCTGGTAAAGACTATTATGCAAGTGAGCAAAACAAAAAGGCTATGAGAATACTTGCTGATCATATGAGAGCTTGTGTGTTTTTAGGTATGGATGGTGTAAAACCAAGTAATAAAGATCAAGGTTATATTTTAAGAAGATTAATAAGAAGAATGACTAGAGCAGGGAGGTCTTTAGGTATTGAAAGAGATTTATCTGTTAGGTTAGTTTCTGTTGTTGTAGATCAGTTTATGTGGTTATATCCAGTTTTAGGTGATAAAAAACAGTATTTAGAGAGTATGTTTAAAGAAGAGGAAGATAGATTTGTTAAAACTTTAGCAGAGGGACAAAGACAAATTCAGAGTATTTTAAAGAAGAATACTGGAAAAGACGCCGTAGATTGGCCTACTATTGCTTTTGATCTTTATCAATCTGTTGGTTTTCCTCAAGAAATATTTTTAGAAGAATTAAGAGATAAAAATATTTCCCTAGATGAACAGGAATTTAATACTATATTTGATACGCTACTTTCTACTCATCAAAGTAATTCTAGAAGTGGTGCTGAGGGTAAATTTAAAGGTGGATTAGCTGATCATAGTGAAGTAGTTGTTAAATACCATACAATAACCCATTTATTACAAGCAGGTTTAAAGAAATTTTTAGGGGACTCAGTGAGCCAGGCAGGAAGTAATATTACCAAAGATAGAGCTAGATTTGACTTTTTCTACAATGAAAAATTAACTGATGAACAAATAATAAATGTTGAATCTTTTATAAATGAAAAGGTACTTAAACATATCCCTGTACATTATGAAATAATGGAAAAAGAAGAAGCTATAACTAAGAGTGTTGCATATATGAAAAATGAAACCTATCCTGATCAAGTTAAGGTTTACTATATTGGTAATACTTTTGATACAGCTTTTAGCAAAGAGTTTTGTGGAGGTCCTCATGTGGAGAATACAGGGGATTTATCACCAATTCAAATATTTAAACAAGAAAATATCGGTAATGGTAAAAGGCGTATTTACCTTAAATTCATATAGCTAAGCTATCTACTAATAATTTATTAGTATTTATAATGTTATAATAACTTAACAAATTCACCCATTAACTCTTACAAGATAAGGAGACTACATGTTAGTTACAATAGTAGATTCTGTAGGTAAGCAGCTGACAACTGTTTTGCAAGACAAACTGCAAGCTATTAATATCTCTGTACAAGTTGTTACACATATATCTGCAGGTATAGATTTCAAACCTGACGCAATGATTATAATTGCTTCTGGTAACGATCATCTAGAAGAGTTTCACCTTTTAGAGAAGGTAGATTTTTCTGTGATATGGTGCTATAGACCTGTGTTAGATGCTTTTCCACAGACTAGCCCAATTGTCTCTGGGTTCTTTTCTAGAGCGTCTACTCTTTTTTTTGAAGACCTCATTGCCTTTTTGTTGAGGATATAAAAAAACTAGTTAAATACTTATAGAGAACTATTTTAGATTGGGCAGTATATTACTGCCCATCTTAATTTTTTCAGTGTTATACTTTTATTAAACATATACCCTTGTAAGAGAGGAGAATTAAGTTTTATGAAAATAGCTTTGGTAGTAACACCCTTGGCTAGTTATCCAAAGAAACTGGTAGCTGTGTTGCGCTCTAACGGATATACCGTTATTGAGTGTACTCATATAAAATTGGGCATTAAAGAATCTCCCGATAGAATGATTATTGTGGGGCAAGGCCCAATATTTCATGTCCCCTTTTTGGATAATTTAGAAGATAGTAATTTCCCTGTTCTTTGGATATATAATCCTGGAAGAGATGCTTGTCCCCAGGGTAGTCCCCATATTGCTGAATTTATTTCTAGAGTTAGTACTACTTTTATTAGTGATACGGTAGCGTTTATTAACAATCCACCTGTAAAAGTAAAAAGCTAATTATCAATTTTTAATAAATTCAAAGTGGCGGTTATAGGTTAATCCTTACCGCCATATTTTTAATACCCATTGACACTCTATATGACAGAGTGCTATAAAAAGTAACAGACCCCACAAAATAATAAAGTAAAAAGTTTATATTAAAGGAAATTAAAATGACATCAAAAAACAATATTAAACCCTTAAATGACTATATTTTAGTAGAACCTATTGAGAGGGAAACTACTACTGCATCAGGTATTGTTATACCTGATACTGGTAAAGAAAAACCTCTAGAAGGTAAAGTAGTGGCTTTAGGACCGGGAAAGTTAAATGAAAAAGGTGAACGTATGAAAATTGGTTTAAAGAAAGCAGACATAGTTATATATAAAAAATGGGGTGGTACTGAAATAAAGGTAGAAGGTAAAGAAATGCTTCTGGTTAAAGAAGAAGATATATTAGCAGTAATTGAAAAGTAATTTAATTAGGAGGTAAAAATATGGCAAAACAAATAATATACGGTGAAGATGCAAGGAAAAAATTAAAAGCAGGTGTAGATGCCTTAGCTAACGCAGTATCTACAACATTAGGTGCTAGTGGTGGAAATGTAGCTTTAGATAGAAGCTGGGGTGGTCCACAAGTAGTAAATGATGGTGTAACAATTGCAAAAGAAATTGAACTGGAAGATAAATTTGAAAATATGGGTGCTCAAATTGTTAAAGAAGCTGCTTCTAAAACAAACGATGTAGCAGGTGATGGTACTACTACTGCAACAGTATTAGCCCAAGCTTTAGTAGAAGAAGGTTTAAAAAACGTTTCTTCTGGTACTAGTTCTATGGCTATAAAAAGAGGGTTAGAAAAATCTACCGCCAAAGCTGTTGAAGAAATAAAGAAAATATCTAAGCAAATAACTTCAAAAGAAGAAAAAGCACAGGTAGCTACAATATCTGCAAAAGATCCCGAAATAGGTAACCTTATTGCAGAAGCTATGTCTAAAGTAGGAGATACTGGAGTTATAACAGTAGAAGAAGGAAAAGGATTTGGAATGGAACTTGATTACAAAGAGGGTATGCAATTTGATAATGGTTATTTATCTCCTTACTTTGTTACTGACTCTGAAAAAATGACTTCTGAAATAAGTGCACCAAAAATATTAGTTACAGATCAAAAAATAACTAACATTCAAGATTTACTTCCAATGTTAGAAAGTTTGCTTAAGGTAACTAAAAACTTAGTATTAATTGCAGAAGACATTGAGGGAGAAGCTTTAACTACTTTAGTATTAAATAAATTACGTGGAACATTTAATGTACTAGCAATAAAAGCTCCTGGCTTTGGCGATAGAAGAAAAGCAATGTTAGGTGATATTGCTGTATTAACTGGTGCTACTTATATAACTGAAGAACTCGGAAGAAAACTTAATTCAGTAACATTAGAAGACTTGGGTAGTGCCGAAAGAGTAGTATCCGATAAAGATACAACCACTATTGTAGGTGGAAAAGGTACCACTGCAGAGCTTAAAAAGAGAATAAGCCAAGTTGAGAATGAATTAAAAGCAACTAAATCTGAATATGACAAAGAAAAACTTCAAGAGAGATTGGCAAAACTTAGCGGTGGCGTAGCTGTTATAAGCGTAGGTGCTGCTACAGAATCTGAAATGAAAGAGAAAAAACTTAGAGTAGAAGATGCTGTAAATGCTACTAAAGCTGCTGTTGAAGAAGGTATTGTACCGGGTGGTGGAATAGCCTTTTTAAGAATTATGGATTCTATTAAAGAATTTGAGAAAACCTTAGAAGGTGATGAAGTAATTGGAGCTAAAATACTTCATAAAGCTTTAGAAAAACCTGCTAAATTAATTATTAGAAACGCAGGTCTTGATTCCGGAAAAGTATTAGCAGACCTTGAGAATAAATCTGTTAAGAATAAAAACATGGGATTTAATGTTTTAACTTTAGAATATGTTGATATGGTTAAAACAGGAATAATTGATCCTACTAAAGTTGCACGTAGTGGATTACAAAACGCTGTTAGTGTAGCTACTATGATAATAACTACAGAATGTTTAGTAGCAGATCTTCCTAAAAAGGAAGAACCTCATGCAAATCCCGGAATGGGCGGCATGCCAGGTATGATGTAATACTTGGTTATTTACACAAAACAAACATCCCCTCTTTCGAGGGGATGTTTTGTTATCTAATTATTTTATTCTTTAGTTTTTTCTTTATACTTATCTAATATTGGTGATGTACTATCATTTTTATTAAAATGAATAAAATGTTTTTCAGTTATTTCGTTTGTTTTCTTTTTTCTCATATATTTAATTTGTAAAAACATTGCAATATTATCTAATATATTAAAGAGAACTTCTCCCTGATTGTTATGATTATTTTCTTTACTATGTGTTTTGTCAGATCTGTATTGTTGGTGTTTAAAATTACCTAGATAATTTCTTACCCAACTATTTTTACTTATAAATTTAAAATATATATTCTCTTTACTAACAATTGGATACATTCTAATTATTTCATTTGCTGTGTATAAATTTTGTCTATCTTTAGGCCATTCTAATTTATTTTCATCAATAAATATATTTGGATCAATACCTTTTGATACATAATTTCCCAAGATTATTTTTAGTATTATTGTAAAAAAGCCACGTGTTAGCCATACTCTGTTGTGTTGGGTTATAACAAATATATCTATATCCGCATCTTCATCTGCATTGTATGCTGCTACAGATCCTGTTATTCCCATAAATTTTACCCAAGGTAATTTTTCTAATATTTTAAATGCATATTTATTTTTTTTGATTAGTGTTTTTGATATTTTTTTCCTTTTTTTCCATTCAACATATTTAACACCTGGTAAATAGCATTTTTCATCTTCTACTTTTATGTATTGTTTTTTTATGAGTTTAGCCAGTTCGTATTGAAAAGCTCTCATGTTTACTTTTTCTTGTGGAGCAATTATTAAGTAATTTAACAATTGATAATAGGTAAGTGGATACTTAAATATAGAGCTATACGCCATAGTTTTTTGAATAGCTTCTTTATATGTTTGATCTTTTTGTGACATTAGTTATTTGAATCTAGAACTTTATTTACAATTGCATCTGCCTCTTTATTAAATTCTCTTCTTATATGTGTAAATGTTATGCTTGTAAATGTTTTTCCTAACTCTTTTACTTGGTTACACAATTCTTTTAATGTTTCTTCTCTTACTTTGTATAATCCGTTTAGTTGTTTTACAACCAATTCGCTATCTAAAAAGCAGTTTAATTCTGTAATATTTTTCTCTTTAGCTAATTTTATTCCTGTTATCAATGCTGTATATTCTGCAAAATTATTTGTAGCTGTTCCCAAATATACTCCTAGTGTATCTATATCTTTTTTATCAATGTCTTTTAGCACTATACCTATTGCAGAAGGTCCTGGATTTCCTCTAGCTCCTCCATCTGTATATAAATTTGCAATCATTTTGTATTTTCCTTTAAATATGTTTTAAATGTTAAAAACATAAAATTTATAAATAGCATTATAAGTGATCCAAATATCAGGCAGATATATAACGGATAGTGTAATTGCACTGTTACGGGTTTCTCTACTAATTTATTTATACTAATATTTTTATCTCCCGAATCTGCATTTATTAAATTTAATTTTTCTGTGGTTTCTTTTATTAAGTTATTCCAAAGCATTTCTGTATTTTCTTTTGTATTTCCCTTAACGGTAAAAGTTATCATTTGGGGTCCCTCTTTTTTTCCTTCAATGTTATTTTTGTATTTTCTTAAGTTCTTATCATTTATATCTATTGCCATAGAATTTAATGATTTACTTAATATATCTTTACTCTCTAGTGTAGCTAGTACTGTATTTGTATAAGATAGTGCAACTTGTTGGCTATAGTAACCATCGTAGCTGTAGTAAGATGCTTCGTTTGTAGATACTTTTCTAGTTATATATAAAGATCCTGTTGTGTAATATTTTTTTGGTATATAGAAAAATAATAATCCTAATAGCATGCCGATTGTTACTGTTATTGTCATTGAAATTGCGCTTTTTTTACATGTATTTATGAGTTTTTTTAGTTCCACATAAAAATTATAGCAAAGTATAGTAAATTGTATGAAAAGTTTCCCTTAATAAAATGTTTATACTGGGGTAAACTTTATTTGTAGAACTGCCCATATGTCTAAAAAAAATGTAATAAAAAAATCGCCTCTTGCTCCTACAGTGTTATTATCCGGTGGATCCGGTTTTATAGGATATTATCTTGTTGAAGCTTTTTTAGAAAAAGGTGCTCGTGTTGTAGTGGTTGATAATATAGAAAATCTTGAAACCAATAGAGTTGCTCGTTTTGTAAAAAACCCTAAATTTGCATTATTCAATGTTGGTTCTTCTAACAGCATTCCAGAAGAAGTAGAAAGTGTAGACTACGTTATTCATATAGGTGATTTAGAAAAATATATGGTCGATAGAGATGCACTATCTCTTGATACTCTTTTAGTAAATTCTCAAAGTATAAAGTCTCTATTAGACTTGTCTTCAAAATCTAATGCTAAGTTTTTATTGTTATCTACCATTGATGTATCTGAAAGTGGCTCTAATACAAAAGTCGATGTAAATTATTTTGGTAACACTTCTTTGTCTGAAGATGCTTTTAAAAATGCTGATGCTCGTAAATTTGCAGAGGCTGTAGTTTGGGAACACTCTAGAAAAGTAGGCACTAATGTAAGAGTTGTTCGTATACCTTTTGTTTATGGTCCCAAAATGAACTTAGATTCCTGCGGTGCATTAGGTAGTATGTTAAGAGATCTAATTCATAGACGTGATCTAACAATATATGGGGATGAAAATAGAAAAGAACATTATATATATATTGACGATGTAGTTTCTGGGGTTATAAAAGCCCTATTTTCTCCTAACACCCAAGGAAATACTTATTCTTTAGTAGGTGAGGACTCTCATAAAGTTTTAACAACTGCATTCTTATTACGTACCCTATCTGATAGAAGAACAGAGATTGAATTTAAAAAATCTGCTAAGAAATTTCCTAAAGACATAAAAGTGGCTAATTTATATAACTTAAAAGAGTTAGATTGGTGGCCAAGATATCCATTGAGAGAAGGTATAATACAGACCTTAGAACACTTTGGTTACAAGATTAATTCTAATTCTTTTAAACCAAAAGATCTTATTTTGGAAAAAGAGCGTTTAAAATCTAACCTTTCTAGTTCTGTAGACTCCCTATTTTCTGAAGATACTGAATATAAAGAATCAACTTCTTATGTAGATCCTTACTTTGATTATGGTATACCTCTAAATGATAATAATAGGTTTGCACCTACTAACTCTATATTTTCTGGAATATCTAACATATTTAAAAAAGTGAGCTTTTCTAAGTTGAATGCTTTCTTTACATTTTCTCCCGCTATAGTTTTATCTAGTTTAGCTGTATTTTTGTCTGCCCTTATTATTTTTGTAATTACACCTGTTCTTAGTTTTAATTCGGGTATCCGAGATGCGTATAGTTCCTTACAGGCAATGCAAGAATCTCTTTACAAATTTGATATAGATGCTGCTAAAAAGAATAGTGAAGAAGCTGATATTCATATTTCTAAGGCAAGATCTGCTTTTATGAAATCTAAATGGATATATACAATTTTTATTAAAGATGAAGGATATACATCTTTAGGAAATGTATTAACATCCCTTAGTTATTTTGCAAAATCTACTCATGATTTAACTCTTGCATTAGATCCTTATAAAAATATATGGGAAGTAATACATCCTGACTCAGATGCAACCTTAAATATATCGGATCTTGCGCAGTCTCAAACTTACGTTGTTTCCGCTAATAATCAAATGCAATTGGCCAAGGCTAACTTTTCCTATGTTTTAAAGAGCGCATTACCTAAGAAAGTGCAACCTCTTTTAGATAAATATGAAGATTATTTAACTATATTATCTGATGATTTACAGGTTTTAGCTGTTACTACTTCGGATCTTCAAAGCTTATTAGGCACTACTGAAAAAAAGAATTACTTAATATGGTTCCAAAATTCTAATGAGCTTAGACCTACCGGTGGTTTTATAGGTTCCTATGGTTTATTAAGTGTTGAAAAAGGTAAAATAGTTGGTTTAACAATTGATGATGTCTATAATCCTGATGGACAAATAGATTTGAGAAATATTAAAACCCCTTTACCCGGACCTCTAGCTACAGCCTTAGCTGAAGATAGAATGTATCTTAGAAATTCTAATTGGAACCCTGATTTTCCAATAGCTGCAAAAGATTTTTCTGACTTATACACGCGTGTTACGAATGTAAAAGTAGATGGTGTTGTAGCTTTGGATCTATACTTTGTTAAGAATTTATTGAACTCATTAGGTTCGGTATATTTAGCTTCTTACAATGAAGAAATATCTGCAGATAACGTATATGAAAGAGCTCAGTTTTATAGTGACTTTGATTATCAAGAAGGAGTATCCGATAAAAAAACCTTTTTAACTGTTTTAGGTAGTAAACTTTTAGAAAAATTATTTGCTGTAGATAAAGAACAATTACCTGTACTGCTATCTAGTTTATATAAATCTTTAGATGAAAAACATTTATTAATATCTTTTAATAATAATGCTACGAACTTATTTTTAACTAAAAAAGGTTGGGATGGTTCTTTAGTTTCTACTAATGGAGACTACTTATATATCGTTAATTCAAATGTTGGAGGTACTAAATCTAATTATTACGTTTCAAATAATTATAATTATAAGGTGAGTTCCGAAACTAGAGATGGGGTATTAAGGGGAACACTAGAGTTGAATTATGTTCATAATGGTAAAGATATGTCTTGGCCAGGAGGACCATATAAAAACTATTTAAGAGTTTTAACACAACAAGGTGCTAAATTAACTGGCGCAACTATTACTATTAATGATTCTGAATCGCTAGATATTTTTGATAAAGTAGTTTCTAATGTAGCAGCTCCTTATAACTCCTTTGAGTATCCTTTTACATTAAATCCTCAAGAAATGGTAAAAGTAGTGTTTGAGTATGATTTACCTTCTTCTACTAATTTAACTAAATCTTTTAAAGAATATTCTTTAGTATGGCAAAAACAACCAGGTACTCAAGAGGATCAATTTAATTTTGAATTTACTCCTCCTTTTGGTATTGAAGTAGATTCTATAGCTTCTAATATGAAGTCAGATAATAACTCCAACAACTTAAGTTTTTCAGATATACTGGAAACAGATAAGAAGCTATTTGTTAATATGCGATAATTAAATATGGCAATACAGGATACAAATCTACAATCAAACCGTCAACATGCGGTACCTCAAAATATCATGGACGTTGAGTTCAAAATAATTGGTGATTTAACAATGCGTCAATTTTCCTATTTAATGGTTTTGGGATTATTATCCTATTTTAATACGCAGTTCATGGTTGGTATCTTTAAATGGCCCTTAACTATATTTTTTATGGTATTGGGGTTAGCTTTAGCTTTTATACCCGTACAAGATAGAGGTATGGATGTTTGGTTAGTTAACTTTATTAAAAGTGTTTATTCACCTACGCAGCGTGTATGGAGAAAAACAATAGCTTTACCCTCCGCCTTTTTATACGATAGTTTAAATGTTATGAAACAGGAATTAATAACTTTAGCTCCAACTACAAGTAGAAGAAAATTAGAAGAATACTTAGATTATAGTCATAAATCTTTACCCAGAGATCCTTTAGATATACCAGAAGATGAATATATCCTTAAAGTAAGACAAATGAACCAAAGGAATAATGCTATTTATTCTCAAGTAAGTAATGCGGAATATCCAATAAGTAATACTCTTGTAGACAGTGTAGCTAACAGTATTACTCCTCAACCAATTTCATCTTTTATATCCAATGAAGTTCCTGTTGCAAAAATTATTCCTACAGAAAAGCAATCGGTTTCTAGTGTAGTAGAAAAAACAGAATCAGTTGCTCCTATTAAAAATTCTCAAGGATTTGGATTAGGTTCTTTAGTTTCTAAAATAGAATCTAATATAGGCACTGCTATAAAGGATATTACTACACATACTAAAGATATTGCTAAGGAAGCTGCTACTATTGCTTCTAATATACCTTCTTCAGCTCCTAAAAGTTCTCCTGTCTTACAAAAAACAGCTACTATTACAGCATCTAATGTGAATGGGGAATCAGTTAATAATGTCCCTGTTAAGTCTTCTTTTACAGCTCCTATAAGAGAGGTTAGAAGAAGTAATCCTACTATTAAAGCACAACCTATTCAGAGACAAATGGATAGTCCAATTTATTCTACGCTTACTCCTGATAGACACTCTGGAAGAAAGTTTACAAGCTTTTTACCTGAACAAGGTGAACTTGTATTACCAATAAGAGGAGAAAGAGTTCTTAGAACTACTGATCAAATGAATTTAGAAGAATCTTTAGAAGATAAAACAGAGAAATTACAATTACTCCTAGAACAGATTCGTCAATCTAATGTACAACCTGTAAAAAAGACTTCTTCTAATAATATGGCAAGTGTAACAGAGGCTATTGCCACATCTATAAGTGATTTACCTCCAGAAAGAAGTTCTAATAACTCAGGTAATAATATTGTAAATGCTTTAAATCCTCAAGATTATATATCTAGTGTCCCTAATAAAGCTTATGAAGTTACTGCAGAACCTTTAAATACTAAACCCACTAATAATGTGAATAACATTATCAATACTTCCAAGGATAATATCATTCCTAACCAAAGTAGTACTACTGTGGATAAAGTAGTGGCAGAAGTATCTAAAGAAGCTTTAGACCAATTAAGTAAAAAAAGAGAATCCATATTAAATGAACTTAGTGCTTTAAGAACATCTACTGATTCTAGTACCACGGATAAAATATCTAATTTACAAACAACTTTACAACAAGTTAATTCTCAATACCAACAATTAAAGAAACAATTTCAAGATATTGCTCATTTATCCCAAGCGCAAGCTACTATTAAACCTATAAGTACTTCTACAATTAGTAGTGTACCTTCTTTAAATAAAGCTAATATTCTTTGGGGTTTTGTAAAAAGTGACACAGGTAAACCTTTAGCAGATACTGTGGCTATAATTAAAAATGTAAGGGGAGAACCAGTTAGAGCAACTAAAACAAATGCCTTAGGACAGTTTACTTTAACAACTCCTTTAAATAATGGTAAATATATTGTTGAAATTAGTGCTAATAATAAAGCTGGGTTATCATTTGATATAATTTCTGTGGAAGCTTCTGGTAATGTCATACCTCCACTAGATTTTATAGGGAAGAAAATTAATTAAATTTGCAAAAAATGAAAATATCAGAAACAATTAAAGGATAATATGTCTGCCCAAATAACATCAACAACACAAGAACATTTAGATATACTGGACATCAAGGATGATTTTGTAATATTAAAGAATGGTGTAGTTAGTGTGGTTTTATATACTACAGCTGTAAATTTTGATCTTTTATCAGAGGTGGAGCAAGACGCTTTAATATCTGCGTTTTCTATGTTGTTAAATTCTGTTACATTTCCAATACAAGTTGTAGTTAGATCAAAAAAATTAGATATTTCAAAATATGTTGAGAAGGTACAACGAATAGAAAGTAAAATTACAGATCCATTAATGAAGCAACAAGCACAAGCTTATAGAAAGTTTGTACAAGATGTTATAAAGCAAAACGAAGTATTAGATAAAAAATTCTTTGTTGTCATTTCTACTGGTGCTAAAAATTTAGCTATAGAACCTGGGTCAGGTCCTTTTGATTGGATATCTAGACTTATGGGATCCCAAAATAAAAGAGTTAATGTAAATGTAGATCAAGCCTTAAGTCAGGCTCGTGCGCACTTATTACCTAGATCTGATCATGTTGTTAAAGAGTTTAATAGACTTGGTGTGAAAGCTCGTAGATTAAACACTCAAGAATTAGTTGAACTATATTTTGATTTATATAATCCTTCTTCTATAACAGGTCAAAGGATAAGAACTAATGTTGATGATTACAAGGCTGCGATTGTAAGTCCAGCTATATTAGAGGAATAAAATGCCATTAAATATATTTGAATTATTAGGAAAAAAACCAACAAATACTAATATCACTCCAAGTAACATGGAGAATACAGATACACCTGCTGAAAAGTTAGGTAAGGGAATGATTAATGTTAAAGATATTATTGCACCATCCGCTATAGAAATAGATTTTAATCATATTAAAATAGGCACTCATTATTACAGGACCTTGTTTGTTTCTGGGTATCCAAGATTTGTAGGAGCTAACTGGTTATCCCCTGTAATTAACTTTGAACACTCTTTAGACATCTCTTTTTATTATTATCCTGTGAGCTCTAAAACAGTTCTAGAAGACCTTAGAAGAAAGATAACGGAGCTTGAGGCAACTATGATGTCTAATCAAGAGAGAGGCAAGATTGGAGACCCTGTTGTTAAAACTGCGTTAGAAGATGCAAAGGCTTTACAAGAGCAATTAGTTAAAGGTGTAGAAAAATATTTTCAATTCTCTTTTTACATAACCATTCCTGCAACATCTTTAGAAGAGTTAGATGAGATAACTGCAAGAATAGAATCTACGTTAGGTTCCTTACTCTTAATTTCTAAACCAGCTACTCTTCAAATGGAAGAAGCTTTTCAATCATCTTTACCAATTGGTTTAGATAAACTTTTAATAACTAGAAACATGGATACTACTAGTTTAGCTACTACTTTCCCATTCACATCTTCAAACTTAACAATGGATGAGGGGATAATGTATGGAATTAATAAACACAATGGATCTTTAATAATATTTGATAGATTTTCTTTAGAGAATGCTAATAGTGTAGTATTTGCAAAATCAGGTTCCGGTAAGTCTTACTATGTTAAGTTAGAAGCTTTAAGACTTATGGTATTTGGTGCAGAGGTTTTAATTATTGACCCTGAAGAAGAATACAAAACACTTTGTGATGCCGTTGGTGGAAACTATGTAGATTTTTCTGCAGGGTCTCCTTCTAAGATTAACCCTTTTGATTTGTCTGGTATTGCCGTAGAAGGTGAGAATGAACTTGGTCAAAAGCTTTTATCATTACATACCTTATTAAAACTTATGATGGGTGCTTTAAACCCAACCGAAGAAGCTATTTTAGATAGAGCTTTAATGGAAACATATCGTATTAAGGGTATTAATACTGATCCTGATACTCAAATGAATAGGGAACCTCCTGTTATGGAAGATCTGTATAAGGTATTGCTAGGTAGTGAGGAACATGAGGCTAGAGGTATGGCGGATAGATTAGAGAAGTTTATTAGGGGATCTATGTCTGGAATATTTGATTATCAATCAAACATTAACCTTAATAGTAAAATGACAATATTTTCTACTAAGAATTTAGAGTCAACATTAAGACCAATAGCTTTTTATATCATTTTAGATTTTGTATGGACAAGAATTAGAAAAGATTTAAAGAAGAGAATATTAATAGTCGAAGAGGCATGGACACTTATGGAAGATGAAGATAGCGCAAGATTTATATACGGTATTGCAAAGAGAGCTAGAAAATATTATTTGGGTTTAACTACTGTTGCTCAAGATGTCGATGATTTTTTGAAATCTGAATATGGTAAAGCTATTGTTACAAATTCTTCAATACAAGTTTTATTAAAACAACACCCTGCTGCTATAGATAGAGTAGCAGAGGTATTTTATCTATCTGAAGGTGAAAAGAGATTTTTATTATCTGCAGATATTGGAGAAGGACTATTTTTTGCAGGTGCGAATCACGTAGCTTTAAAAGTAAAAGCATCTGATGCAGAACATAATTTAATAACAACTAACCCACAAGAAATATTGAGATTAAGACAAGAGGGTAAAATTGGTGGAACTATAAGAGAAGAAAGATTAAAAAATAGAGAAGTATATAAACCAGTAAGTTCCTTGCAAAATGCTACTAGAGAAGAAGTGAATAATTTGTCTCAAAGTAATTCACAGCAGAATCAACAACAAGTTAATACTAATCAACAACCTAAACAACCAACCCCTAATGAAGATGGAACTATAAACCCTAATGCTATTTTAGAGTCTGTTAGTGATTTAAATAAACCTCAATCGGGTACTCTAGACTTAAATAATAAGAATGCTTAATACAACTAATACAGAAATAATTTCTTTAGAAGATTTTAATGTAACTAGACATACGTTTGATTTATTTTGTGGAACTCATGTAGTTATTTTCAATAGACCTAAAATGCCTATATATATTCAACTCACTTTTATGGCAGGTCCTCGTTTTGACCCTGTTGGTAAGGAAGGTCTAGCACATTTTATGGAGCATATGCTTGTATCAGGCACCAAAAGCTTTCCTACTAAAGATATGTTGTCGGGGTTTATTGAAGATCTTGGAGGCTCTATAAATGCTTTTGTTAGTTCTGATAAGCTAGATATAAATATATCATTAGGGGATGTAAATGATTTAGAACTTGGTATTAAGTTATTAGCTGATGTGTTATTAAATTCTATTTTTGATGAAAATACTATAGAGAAAGAACGTGGTGCTATTTTACGAGAACTAGAAGCTTACAAATCTAGCCCTAGAAATATGTTAATAATGGAGATGACAAAGCCTTTGGTTTACCAGAACACTACTGTAGGACGCTCCCTTTTAGGATCCAAAGAAAGTATCAATAATATAACTAGAGAAGATTTAATAAACTTTTATCATAAATTTATTAAAGGCTCCTTATCTACGCTACTTATTGCAGGAGATATTGATTTAACTATTACTAAGAGCCTTCTAGAAAAATATTTGGTCTTTGAGAGAGGTTCTAAATTTAGTTTTTCCAAAGAGTTGCCTGTATATAGAAGTAAAATTATAGACTACACACATTTTAAAAATGAGAGTTTGGAAACTCGTTTGAGTTTTCGAACTACTAATATACAGTCTGAAGATACCCCTGCGTTAAATGTATTAGCAAATATTTTATCTGGAGGTACTACTGGTGTTTTGAAAAAGAAATTAAGATATGAAAGAGGTCTTATTTACTCTATAGAGAGTAATAACAATAGTTTTGTAGATGGAGGATCATTTAATATACTTACATCCGTTCATAAAACTAATTTGCAAGAAGCTTTAGATATTATATGCACGGAGCTGAATCGTATAGCGGTTAAGGGCCCTTTAGAGGAAGAGTTGACCCTAGTTAAGAATAGAATATTAAAATCTGCTAAGGTTCCTTTACAAACCTCTAAATCTTGGGTTGATACACATTCTTACAGAGATTTATTCTTTCCTGAAAAGAATTGGACTACTGTTGATTATTTAAAAGAAGTTAGTGCTGTTACTACATCGGATATTCAACGGGTTGCTTCTAAGTATTTAACCAAAGATAATTGGTATTTGCTTTTATCTGGTGCTGTAGATGATTATTTTATAGAAGGTATTAAAATAAATCTTTCTTAGAGTGATATCCTTTTATTAATGTGTTATATAATAATTAAAGTAACCCGCTATGCTTAAAAAATCTAACCTTATTATAAAAAGTTCTTTTGATGATTTATCTTTAAGACAATTAAACTTAGATAATTCAAAAGATTATTTTTCCCTAATAGATTTTGATAGGAATCATTTAAGTCAGTTTGGTGATACCACTGCTGATAAATATAAAAGAGTGGAAGATGTTATAGCAAGTATTAATCATCCTAAAAATCCAGATAAATATAGATTTGGTATTTATGATGGGGACACTATGGTTGGTTCTAACAACCTCACTTTATTTCCTGAAAACTCAGCAGAGCTTGGTATGTGGATAGGTAAAGCTTTTGTTGGTCATAGTTATTCTTTTAGAGGTAATTTATTATTATTGGATTTTGCTTTTAATGTTTTAAATTTATCTTATGTCTTTGGTGTTGTTACTATTGGTAATTATGCTAGTAGTAGGAACTTAGAAAAAGCAGGTTTTATACTAGATTCTACAGATACAAAAGATAATTCTTGGAAATATATTATAAAAAAAGAAATATTTAATAAAGATTATTAAATCTGTAGTGGCATTATTATATGCAAAAAGTCTTTGTATTCTTTTGAAGTGAGTAAACATGGTGCGGTAGTACTATTTGTTTTAAGGTTTAATTCAGCACTTTTAATATTATTTAAAAAATCTAATAGATATTTTGAATTAAATGCTGTTTCTATAAATTCCCCTTCTATTTCTGCTGGTATAGTACTTTCACTCTCTCCTGTTGTTTCTGCTAATGATAATACTCTAATTGTATGATTTTCTGGGTTAAAGCTTAGTTTTATGGTGTTGTTAGATTCTTTTGCAAATATATTTGTAACTTTTACAGCTTCTGCAAAATCTTCTGTATTAAAGGTGGCACTAAGTATACTATCTTGTGGAATAATTCTTTTGTAATCCGGATATTGACCATCTAGCACTCTTGTAGCTACTAATGTTTCCTCTGCTGCAAATAGTAATAAGTTATCACTTGAATTAAGATATATCTTTACTTGTTCCTCTGAAGATGAAAATATTTTAGATATTTCTGCAAATGTCTTAGCTGGAATTATTATTGAAGTATCTTCCATTGTTCCTTCTGCTTTTACAGTCATTTCTGATAATCTAAAACCATCGGTTGCGGCAAACGTTAATGTATCTTTTTTATAATTCAGATAAATACCTGTAAATACAGGTCTTGCACTATCTGTTCCTGCTGCAAAAGATACCATTTGAGATACTTTTTCTAATATCTTTGGTTCAATACTTATGTATTTACCTTCAGTTGGTGTTTCAGGTAATTTTGGATAATCTTCTGCAGATACCCCACTAAATTTAGTTTTAGTTTTTTCTGATTTTAGATTTAATACCGTACCTTTAGATTCTGCAGTTAAAGTCCCTGGATTTAAACTGGTAACAAACTCTTTTAATAGTTTTGCTGGTATAGCTAATATTCCGGGTTCTTCAACTGAAACTCCAATATTTGTTCTAATAGCTGTTTCTAAGTTTGTTGCTGATAAATAAAGAGTGTTATCTTTTGCTTCAATTAAGACGTTAGTTAATATAGGTAGAGAAGACTTAGTTGGTATAGCTCTGTGTACAGTTTGTAAACTCTTAGCTAATTTTTCTTGCAGTACAGAAAATTTCATTTTTATTTATTTTTAACTATTTTTTCTTTCTTAAAACAATGTGTCTGTCTTCTTTTTCGCCCATACTTTCTGTTTCTACATCTGGATATTCCCCAATTAGTAAATGTACTTGTCTTCTTTCCCAAGCAGCCATTGGAGGTAAATGCACTTCCTCATCAAAAAATCTTGCTTTATCAATATATTTTTTAGCTATTTCATGTAGTTTTTCTACTCTTTTTTCTTTGTATCCGTTTATATCTACGGTTACATGTGCGTTTTCTTCTTTTTCTTTATATAGCATTAAGTTAACAATGTGTTGAAAGGAGTCTAATGTTTTACCATGGTATCCAATTAAAAAGCTTAAATCTTCTCCATCAATTTTTACATTGTGATAATTACCTTCTTCTGAAGATTCTATTACAATATCTGCATCAGCACTTACATGCCCTAATAAATCTTTAACTATAGTTTCTAAGTTTTCTACTTGTTTATTGCTCATTTGTTGTATTTTTAGCAGATTTTAACCATTTAATAAAGGGTTTTAAATCTCCTAATCCATATACGAAATAATTTTGTACTATTGAAAAGGCAGTACTGGTCAGTATGTATAGCATTATACCAGCTGGAAGGGTAATACCTATAATCACATTCATTATTGGCATCATATACAGAGATTGTTGTTGCATCATATAAGCCATATCATCTGATTTTTCTGGGGTTTTTTGTGCCATTTTTTCTCCGATTTTCATTTCTGGCATCATCATTTTAGAAGCTATAAATTGTAAAACACCTGATAATATTGCGACTATATAAAAAGGATCTGCTTTTGTTAAGTCTAAATATAAGAAGTGTGTGTTTATAGATTCTTTGCTTAATATTTTTAAAGATTCAAAATATAGGTGACTATTAATTCCATCTAAGTCATTTATAATTGCAAATTTTCTTATTACATTAAACAATGCTATTAATACAATTATCATTACAATTTGTGTACTACACCCTGCAGCGGGGTGAATATTGTGTTTTTTGAACAATTCCATTTGCATTTCTGCTTGTTTCTTTTTATCGGGATATTTCTTTTTTAATGCATCTAATTCCGGTTTTATTTCTCTTTGTTTTTTAATACTTCTGATAGAAGGCATCATCATAGGTATTAGTACTACTTTTATTAATAAAGTAAGTCCTATAATTGCAATACCAAGGTTTCCTGATATTTGATAGAGCCATACTAATAAGTTTAATAATGGTGATATTAATAATGTATTAAATAAATTTCCTAACATAACCTATACATTTTACCACTATTCTAGTGGATCTAAACCTCCCTTATTAAAAGGATTGCATCTTATAATTCTCCATGTCCCTAAACCTATTCCTTTTATTACTCCATATTTTTCTACAGCCTGATAAGTGTATATAGAACAGGAGGGTTCAAAGATACAGGTGTGTATTCCAAAGTTCTCAGGAGATAGAAACTTTTTGTAGAGTTTTAGTAAGATCAGTACTAATTTCTTCATATGTTTTATCCTTTGCACTAAACTTTGGATGTATTACTATCCATAGGTTTTTGTCTTTTACAGTTTCCATAAAGGGTTTTATAGCTTGTTTATATATGCGTTTGACCTTATTTCTAATTACAGCTCTTTTATCAAATTTTACCGATATTACTATACCCACCTTTGATATACCTGTGTAGTTAGTAGGCTTTATAACATATAAGTGTATGTACCTACTTGTGTAGTATTGCCCATATTTACGTGGAATATTGAATTCAAAGTTTGTTTTTAAACTCAGTTCTTTTTTTAACATTACGTATATTTTACATTATTACAAAAGTAAATACTTGTATTTTAAAAGGATATTTATTTAGTAGAGTGGGTAATGGCTAGTCTTTTTCTGCCTTTAGCTCTTCTTCTGCTAAGTACTTTTCTACCGCCAGCTTTTAGCATACGCTTCATAAAGCCGTGTTTTCTTACTCTTTTTCTTTTTTTAGGTTGCCAGACTCTTTTAGGCATAACGAACGAATATTACAGAAAAAATGCATTATAGTCAACCAAATGTCTACAAAAGGTATTTTAGACCCTATAGCATTTAAATTTATATGCCCCAAATTAAATGTTGTACAATTGTACAACATAATATAGAATATCATTATGACTAAAGATATATATCTAAAAAGTGAAGCTAGAGAAAAGTTTCCTCAATTAGTGGATAGGGTATATGAAAGTAATACTCCTATATATATTTACAACAGGGATGTGCCTCAAGCAGTTCTAATTTCTATTTCTACATATAATTCCCTAAATACTACTAAACCTACTAAGAAGTCCTTTAAAGAAAGTGGTTTAGTGGGCATATGGAAAGATAGAGAGGATATGAAAGACTCTGTAGCTTGGGTGAACAAAATAAGACAGGAGGAGGGCACTGATGAGTATTAAACATAATGATTACTTAATAGATACTAATATCTTGGTTGATGCTATGAGAGGGTATCCTAAGGCAGTGGATTTTGTAAATAATATAGATATTAGAGTTTCTATAATTGTTTTATTAGAGTTAATAAAAGGAGCTACTAGCAAGGAAAGTTTAAACCTTATAACAAACTATTTTGAGGATCTTGATGTGGTTTATTTAGATTTAGGAACTCAAGAATTAGCTTTATCCTTGTATAAAGAGTACCGATTAATTAATGCTTTTGATATAAACGATGCCTTAATTGCAGCTACTGCTTTAAAAAATAATTTAAAGTTAGTTACAAAAAACACAAAACATTTTAAAATGATAAAGAAGTTAAAGGTTATATCTCCTTATGATTAATTCAAAACCAGAAATACAATATGAAAATTTTTTAAAATTAGATGTTAGAGTGGGTACTATTGTATCTGCAGTTAATGTTGAGGGATCTACAAAACTAATAAAGATGGAAGTAGACTTTGGAGAACTTGGAAAAAGACAAATACTTAGTGGTATTGCAAAATGGTATACCCCAGAGGATTTAATAAACAAACAAACTTCTTTTGTTATCAACTTACCTTATAGAAAAATGATGGGATTAGAATCTCAAGGAATGCTTTTTGCTGTGGGTTTGTCTGACGATACTAAACCAGTTTTATTACTAACTAGTGCCCCTGCTGAAAATGGTGATGGGGTAAGATAACACCTCTTGATATAATACCCTTGTGTCTACTTATCAACCTAAAAAGTATTTAATAAAAACATATGGGTGTCAGGCTAATATGGCTGACTCAAACAAAATTGCCTCTATATTAGAAGCTTTGGGTTTTGAAGAAGCTAAAAAGCTTAAAGAAGCAGATATATTCATTGTTAATAGTTGTTCTGTACGTCAAAAGAGTGATGATAAAGCATATGGTTTAGGTAAGGTCATTAAAAAGCTTAAAGAAGATACAGGTAGAGTACCTATTTGTATTATGGCTGGTTGCGTTGTAGGTAGTGCTGTAGGGGTTAGAAAACGCTATGAATTAGACTATTTAGTAAAAAAGACCTCTTGGGTTGACTTATATATTAGCCCCTCTCAAATAAACGAATTACCCAATATTTTAATGCCCTTTTTAGTGGAGAAGGAAATATCTATTCAATCAGGTATAAAAAAACTTCCAAGTAATATTGAAGATATTGATTTAAAAACTAACGGTGACAGCGCGTATGTAAATATCTCTTATGGTTGCGATAATTTTTGTACATTTTGTGTTGTTCCTTACGCTAGAGGTAAGGAAATATCTAGGACTAAAGAAGAAATATTAAAAGAGATAGCTAAATTAGTTAAAAAAGGCGTTAAAAACGTCACTTTATGTGGTCAGAACGTCAATTCCTGGGGTTTAACTCCTCAAGAAAAGTCTAAAATACGCATTGGGGGAGAACAAAAGCTGCCATTTGCTGATCTTCTTAGATCTATACACGATATACCTGAAATAGAGAAAATAGAATTTATTTCATCCAACCCGTTTGATTTTACACAAAATTTAATTGATATTTTTAAATTACCTAAGATTTCTAACTATTTACATATTGCAGTACAATCCGGAAATAACGACATCCTCAAGTCTATGAATAGAAACCATACTCATGAGGAATTTATCGATCTAATTAATAGGTTAAAAATTGTTCGACCAAATTTAGAAATAGGTACAGATATCATTGTTGGTTTTCCCAATGAAACTCGTGAGCAGTTTATGGATACTGTTTTATTGTTCCAACAAATTGATTTTGCTGTTGCATTCATATCTATGTATTCCCCCAGAAAAGGTACCATTTCTTTCAAGACCTTAGATGACAATGTACCTATAATTGAGAAAAAGTGGAGACATTCTTATTTAAATAAGGTTTGGAGAGATTCTAAGAAGTAATTACTTTTTAGGAATCCTTCAAGATAGCTTTATGACCCAAGGAAATTATAAAGAAAACAAAATATATATAGTTTTAGGTCCTACATCTTCTGGTAAAACATCTTTAAGTTTAAAGTTATGTAAAGATTTTAATGGTGAAATAATTTCGGCAGATTCTCGTCAAGTAGTTAAGTACTTAGATATAGGGACTGGTAAGTTACCCATTGATTCTATTGTTGATATTGAAAAAAAGTCAGACTCTTGGGTTATAAATGGCATTAACGTTTGGGGGTATGACTTGGTTTCTCCTAATAATTTTTATTCTGGGTATGATTTTGCTCTTTTTGCTTTAAATAAAGCTAGGGAAATAATGAGTAGGGGTAAGAACGTGTTTTTAGTTGGAGGTACTGGTTTTTATATAGATTTATTCACCAAAAATATAGAACTTTCAAATATTGAACCTAATATGGAATTACGTAATGAACTTGAGAAGTTATCTCTTTTAGCATTACAAACTAAGTTAACGTCGTTAAATAAAAAAGAGTTTGAAAGAATAGATATAAATAATCATGTTCGGTTAATTAGGTCTATAGAAAAATCACTTGGCACTGAAAAAAATTTAAAACCACTCCCCTACTTTACCGACGTTGAATTTGTGTATATTGGCTTAAATGCTGAAAATAAATTTTTATATTCCAGGGTTGATTTATGGTTAGATAAAATTTGGGAAAATGGTTTAGTATCCGAAGTAGAAAATCTGATTTCACTTGGATTTGAAAACTCATCAAAGTTACAAGGTTTAATATATAAATCGGTATTAGGTTATATAGAAAATAGATCTACATATACTGATTCTGATATATCGGATATCAAACAATTAATTAAATACGACCTACATGCATATATACGTAGGCAGTTAACTTATTTTAAAAGAAATAAAAATATTCATTGGTTTGACATAAGTACTGGTGATTACGTTAAAAATATATATAATTTAGTTAATGGATAAACAAGTTGTAATTTCTATAAAAACAATTCTTTTCACTTTTTTAATGGCTTTAGTAGGTTATGTGTTTTATAGACTTAGTTCTTTATTCGGCTTATTATTTGTTGCTCTTCTTATAGTTATTTCTATAGAACCTCTGATTTTGTATCTGATGAAAAAAAGATTATTAGGTGCTCTTATATCTCGTAATCTCTCTGTAGTTTTATCTTACCTTTTAGTTGTAATAGTACTACTAGGTATTTTAACTATTGGGATACCCCCTGTTATAAGTCAGTTTAAAAAAATGATTTTCATTTTTGTAGACTTCCTTAACAGTTTAAATATTAATGGTGGGTTTGATAAATATGTTTCTGAGGCTGTTGCTCAGATAAGTGGCGTATCTGGAGGGGTTATTACTACTACTCTTTCTATATTTGAAAATATAGCTACTTTATTTAGTTTATTAGTTATATCTATTTATATCTCATTAGATTGGTTAAATATAAAGAAAAGATTATTCTCTTTATTCCCCCGTAAGGTGCAAGAAGATGCTCAAGATACTATTTCTGAAATTGAAACTAATATAGGGGAGTGGATTAAAGGGCAACTATTCTTAATGTTAGTCATAGGGGTCGTATCTTTTTTGGGCCTTTTTGTATTAGGTGTTGATTATGCTATTGCTTTAGGTTTAATATCTGGACTTTTAGAATTTGTACCTATGATAGGTCCTTTGATTTCTGCTGTACTTGCAGGTGTAATTGGTTTTTCTATGTCCCCCGTTAAAGGTTTTGGTGTAATTATTCTATTTACCTTAATTCAACAATTAGAAAATAATTTATTAGTTCCAAAGATTATGCAAAAGGTATCTGGTTTTAGTCCTTTAATAATATTATTTGCTTTATTAATTGGTAGTGAGTTCTTTGGTGTTGTAGGTGCCTTGGTAGCAGTACCTTTAACAATGATAGGTTCTATTCTCGTAAAAAAAGCATTAGCTATTAATACTCGTAGATAATTTACACTGTAGGAAAGTAGTAAGCCGGATTCTGTTTTTCGTTGATCATCTATCTACGCCCCATCTTTATACCTTGTCGAGCAGACTCAAATGGTAAGTTCGTGGGTTGCTACAGGTGGGATTGCCCGTTTCATTCTTTTATCATATTACATAAATGCAACTTAGATAAAAGCTCGTCTCTGTTGCTCTCAAAAGATGTTGATTCATCTTTTGTTCTTAGTCATTTTCAGTTCTAAGACACCAGCGGTTGCCCGTCGGAACTTGCGTTTCGTCCCTTGCTCTGTGTAGTCCGGACTTTCCTCTTCACAAAGTGAAGCGATCAACCTCTTTCCTACCCCGTCATTATAACATTTTATATGAATTTTAATTAATAAAAAAAGCTCCGAGGGGGCACTCGAAGCTTTTGTTTTTCTTATTTAAAGATGTCTTATTTGCTTTTGATGTTCGTGGTATTCCGTAATGTCAACGAATACGGGTCTCATTTCCGTTGTCAAAGGGAATCCTGCTGTAGTATATGCAGTATTGCCTAGTCTCTTTAATTTATAGGGCAATCCTTCGAACGTAGCCTTGCTATCGGATTGTTCCTCTTCCTCTGTTTTTTCTGCTGGTGCAAGTGCCCTAAAAGTTTCCTCGCCCACCCAAATATTCATTAGCCACATCTCTCCGGGAAGTAGCTCGGGGTGTACAAATTTTTTGTAGGTTGTAGGGTTTTTATGACGCTTGCTAAGTTGTACTGCCCATACAATAAGCACAACTGTACTAATTAAAACCACTGCTCTTATTAGCAGTTCTACCACGTTTGTAAATTCCATAAGAGTCTCCTTTTTGGTTTGTATTATAACATATATGGCCCTTTTATAAGGCTTTGCATAGTATATTTAACATACTATGTTAAAATTATTTTATGGCAGATTCGTTAGATCCAAAAAAATATCACATATTTAATAAAAACCATAAATTAGCCTTATTTTTATCTATATTCGTATTTCTTGCTGTTAGTATCCCTACTATTGGGTACTGGTATTATAATTTTGCATTAAATAGACCTTCTCAAACCTCTAAAGAAATAACATTTGAAATTAAAAAGGGACAACTAGTTTCTCAAATTGCAGACAATTTATATGGTTCTGGAGTTATAAATTCTAAATTCTTATTTAACTTTTATGCAGTTTCTACAAAATTAGATAGAAACATTCAAGCAGGTTTATATGTTATACCTGCAGGTACTTCTATAAAACAATTAGTAGATCAATTTCAAACAGGAAAAATGGATCAGAGTATTACTTTTTTAGAAGGTTGGAGAGTAGAAGAATTCGCAAGAAAAGCTGCTGCTACCTTTGAAAACGTTGATTACTATGAATTTATAAACTATGCAGCAGATATGGAAGGTTATTTATTTCCAGATACCTATGTTTTTAATAATAATATTACTGCTGCAGAAATGGTCGATCATTTACGAGATGTATTTGATTCTAAAACTAAAGATTTACTATCTGAAGAATATTTACGTAATTCCGGATTAACTGTAAAGCAAGCTTTAACTTTTGCCTCTATTGTAGAGAGAGAAACTTCTAATTCTGATGACAGATCTGTTGTTGCTGGTATTTTAATTAAAAGATGGAAAGAAGGAATGAAGATAGAAGCTGACGCTACTACTCAATATGTAGTTGCTTCTAATTACAACGATTGTAATACTCAAAATTTAACATGTGCTAAACCCTCTGACTTTAAGGTTATAGATTGGTGGCCCAGAGATTTATCAGTTACCGACCTTGCTATAGATAGCCCTTATAACACACGTAAAAATGTGGGATTACCCCCAAGACCTATATCTAGCATTGGAATATCTGCATTACAGTCAGTTATAAATTATGTGAACTCTGATTACTACTTTTATATAAATGATACATCTGGAACTACTCATTTTGGAGTTACACTTCAAGATCACGAAGAAAATATTGCTAAATATTTAAATAACTAAATCATTATATATATCTAACATATCTTTAGTTATTTTTATTCCCTCTTGTTCTAAAATATCTTGTTCAATATAAATATCTATATCTTTGCAATATTCTAATATATTTAAAGCATTATCTATTGTGGTATTAATATCAAATTGATTACCGTTATATAAGATTTTAAGATATACATAATAAAGATCTTCTAAGTACAAATATATATTTATGCTTTGTATTTCTGCATTTAGAGCTCTTAGTGTCCTTATATAGGTGTCTTCTAAATTTGTTTTCCCAATGGACTTTATTTCTATAGGTAATACTGCCTTATTATTTTCATACATTGGTTTATATATTAAGTAGTATGTAATTCTATCTTCCTTAGGTATTTTGGCTAAAAGACTTATTTTTAATAGCATATTAAGTTATAATAAATTTAGTTATGAAATCACTGCTCATGAATTTATACTCTTTTGTAAAAACACCTAAAGGTAGACTTTCTATTTTGGGTATTATTGTTTTAGGCATGTCTATTTGGGGCATTAATACTTATATTAAACTATCAAAATTAACACAAAATGAACAAATAATTAATGAAGTAGTTGAAGATACTGTTCCTGATTTTGTTGAAGGTAAAGTAACTTATGTAGGCGATCTTGGTGACAATATTTCTTATTCTCTTACTGACTCTTCTGGTAAAGATGTTGTATTATTAAAGTCACCCGATTCTAAATTAAAAATAGTAGAAGGGTTGCAGGTAAAGGTTTATGGTATGTTTATAAAAGGTATGAATGGTAAAAAAGATACCTTGATTGTAAAGGAGATAATAATAAACAATGGCACAAATTGAATTTAACAAAATAGATAAGCAATATGATGATTTTAATGCCTTAAATGATGTAACTTTTTCTATAGAACAAGGTGAATTTGTTTTTATAGTTGGTCACTCTGGTGCTGGAAAATCTACTTTAATAAAACTTTTGATTAGAGAAGAACTTCCTGATTCTGGTACTATCTTATTTGAAGGTAACGATCTTCAAAAGGTTCCTTATACAGAACTTTCTATGTTACGCAGAAAAATAGGTGTTGTATTTCAAGATTTTAGACTATTAGAATCCCGTACTGTATACGAAAATGTTGCAATAGCTTTAGAAGTTGTAGAAGCTTCCCCAGAAGACGTTAAAAATGTTGTACCTAACGCCTTAAATATGGTTGGTCTCGCAAAGAAAGCAGATAATTATCCAAAGCATTTATCGGGTGGTGAAAAACAACGTATCTCTATTGCCCGTGCGTTAGCTCATGAACCCAAAGTATTAGTTTTAGATGAACCAACTGGTATGATAGATCCCGATGCTGCTGAAGATATTTTGAAAATACTTTATAAAATAAATTCATTAGGTACTACCATAATAATGACAACTCATAATGAACAACTAGTTGATAAATCAAAAAAAAGGGTTATTCGTATTGAAAAAGGCAAAGTAGTATCAGATAAAAAGGGAGGAAAATATCGTGCATAAAGAAATAAAAAGAGCCCTAGATAATATAAAAAAAGAAAAATTTTTAAGTTTATCAAATATATTAGTTATGACAGTAACGTTTTTAGTACTTGGTATGTTCGTTATTGTTATATCTTTAACACAAACTGCTATTAGATATTTAGAAAGCCAAGCTCAAATAACAGTATTTTTTAAAGATGATTTTACTCAAGATAATATTTTAACTATTAAAAATAAATATGAAATGGATAATAGAATAGACATTATAAATTATGTTTCTAAAGATGAAGCTTTTAGGATATTTTCTGAAATAAATAAAGACGAACCTGTACTTTTGGAATCTATATCTGCAAGTATTTTACCTGCTAGTTTAGAAATTAAAACTAAAAACATTAAACATCTATCTACTTTAGCCGAAGAATTTATACATTTAGATGGAGTAGAAGATGTTAGATTTTTTAAAGATGTTATAGAAAAATTTAAGTTTTGGAGTAGCGTATTTTACCTAGGGGGTTTTACTTTACTTGCAGTATTTATGTTTATTTCTTATTCCATAATAATGTATACCTTAAAAGCCACTATAAATGCTAAAGGGGTTGAATTATCTATATTAAAGCTTGTTGGTGCCTCTGATACTTATGTTAAAAATCCTTTTGTTTATCAAGGTATGATGTTTGGTTTTATTTCTTCCGGAATAGCTGGAATTTTAATACTGCTATTATCTATAGTGGTTACTATTTCTGGTTCTCTTAAAAACGGTATATTACTAGGTTTTATTTACGGATTTTCCATACATCCAATTGTATTTGCTTTGGTGCTTAGTGTTTTATTAATGGCATTTGGTGGATATTTAGGGTACCTTGGAAGTTCCATTGCAGTTAAAAAATATCTAAAGTATTAATTCATGTTTAAAAGAACTTTTTTAATATTTTCTCTAATATTAGTTTTTGTATCCCTCTTTGGAGTTTATTCTTGGGCAGAGGATTCTGTTGATGATTTAGAAAATAAGATTCAAGAATATACAAAAAAAATAGAACAATTACAAAATAAGTCTACTACTCTAGCCGGTGAAGTAGAATATATGGATAGTCAAATCAATTTAACTAGCTTAAAAATACAAAATTCTTTAGCTAACATTTCAAAAAAACAAACTCAAATAGATAATTTAACTAAAGAGATAGAAGATTTAAAAATTAGGATAGGTAAATTATCTGAATCTATTGGATATCAAAGAGATTTATTAAGTGCACGTTCTAGAGAGCGTTATAAAACCAGAGATATAAATCCTTTTATGGTTATATTTGGATCAGATACGTTTAATACTTTAATGCAAAAGACAGAGTATTTACAACAAATAGAGCTTCAAGACAAAAAACTTTTAGATGAAATGGAAAGTACCAAGAAGAGTTACGACACTCAAAAAGATATATTTGAAAACAAGAGAAAACAAGAAGAGGAATTAAAAGCTCAGTTAGAAGTTGAGCAAAAGAATTTAAGTGCTTATAAAACACAGTTAGATAATCAAAAAGCTGAAAAGCAACATTTAATTACAGTTACTCATAATGATGAAGCAAAATATGCCAGTTTATTAGCTGATGCAAAAGCGGAGTTAGCTTCTTATGGTGCTTTCACACAATCTGCTGGAGGAGGTGTTGTGGGACCTAATGGTTTAGGAGGTGGTAAGGATGGTTGGTATTATTCTCAAAGAGACTCCCGCTGGGCATATAATAAAATTGGTAACTCCAGTTATAATATTTTTAATGTTGGTTGTTTAGTTACATCTGTAGCTATGGTTCATAAATATTATGGTTATGATGTAACCCCTGCAAAAGTTGCTTCTTGGAATGACAAATTTTTTTACGGTAGTATGTATATTCCTTGGCCTGCACCTTCTGGTCGTAAGTACACCCCTATATCAATATCTAGTATAGATTCAGAATTAGCCAAGGGTAATCCTGTAATTGTTGGATTATATGCTAATAATTCTGCAGGTACTCACTTTGTTGTTTTAATAAAAGATACCGGTAAAGATTGGAAGATGTATGACCCTTGGGAAGGCCCTGATTTAGATTTTAGTGATTACTATAGTTCTGGATCCTTATTTCAAGCGGTAGTATTTAAATAATTTTCTAGTTTTATTAGATATTACTTTATTGTTTAAGTTAAAAAATAAGTCAAAATATACCCATGTTTAAAATTAAATATTTAAGCTATCTATTTATTTATTTTTTAATTTCTTCGCCTTCTCTTAATATCCTATTTTCTGGTACAAATCCTTATTTAAGAGTGCGTAGTGTAGCTAATAACGTTACTTCTACACCTTGGCTAATCGCGGATTATTTATCTACTTTTAAAGAAGTCCCTATTATTAATAAAAAAAGTGAAATATATTTTGAATTTCAGGATATTAATTCTAGTAATATTTATACATCTGAAAAATATGCTTTTTGGAAGAGTACTGTTGTATATAAAGATTACATTAATTTAATAAATGAAAACATACTAAAGTCTAAGTAATGGTAAAATTAGTAGGTTATGCCTGCTTATAAACCTACTTATAAAAAATCTTTAGCTAACACAAATTATAACTGGATATATCCTATTGTTGTTATGTTGATAATATTTATTTTATCTTCTATTCCAGGTCAGATTTTGAATGATAATGGTCTTGGTATAAACGAACTTCATATTAGTGGTCATTCCTTAATGTTTTTTATTTTATGTTTTTCTTACTACAAAGCCACTAAAGATATTGGCATTTCGCTAATATTATCTGTACTATATGGTCTAATTGATGAGTTACATCAAGTATATACTCCTTTAAGATCAGCCTCGATGTTTGATCTTTATACTGATACAATAGGTGCATTAGTTGCAGGATTAATTCTATGGAAATTTTACTTAAATCTACCGAAGAAACTAAAAAATTGGCTAGACAAATAGCTACTAAATTACATAGTGGGGATATTATTGCTCTCTATGGAGATTTGGGTAGTGGTAAAACTACTTTTACAAGGTATCTAGTAGAAGCATTAGGTATACCAGATAGAGTACAAAGTCCTACATTTATTGTTCATCGTATTTATAAGGGTAACAATCTTAAAGTTAATCACTTCGACTTATATAGATTAACTACTAAAGAAGAAGTATTAGATATGGGTTTTGAAGATACCTTAAAAGAATTAAATTCATTAACCTTAATAGAATGGCCCGAACTGATAGAAGATTTTTTACTAAAAGAAAAAACAACTAAAATGTATTTTGAATATTTAGGGGAGGACCAAAGAAAAGTTAATATTGTATGACACAAAATAATAACTACACAATTAATATAGATTCTACAAAAAGGGATGGAAAAATAGTTTCTTTATTAAACAACGGTAATATTATAGATACTTTGGAGGGAGAAATAGATATTGTTGAGTCTATAAATACTCTGCTAACAAGAAATAATTTAGACTTAAAGCAAGATATTAAGGAAGTTGTACCAAATACAGGTCCAGGTTCTTTTACTGGTATAAAAGTAGGTTTAACAATAGCTAATACCTTGAACTGGACATTTGGTAGTGGTAAAACCTATGAACCTAATTATGGTGGAGAACCTAATATTACTATTAGTCCTAAGTTATAGGTATTATCATTTTTTAAAATAAAAATTAACTATTTCTCAATATACCTAATTTTATTTATCCACATAAAAAAGCTATAATATAAGCATATGAATATACTTGTAACAGGTGCTGAAGGTTTTTTTGATTCTAATCTTTATTAATATCTACTTATGATACTATAGATAAGGCAAAAAGAATGTTGGGTTATAATTCAGCAACCTCAATCACAGTTAGTATAATCATATTTTATGATTGATATTTAAAACAGGATGAAAATTATAAAAAAGGAAAATTATGAATAAAAAGAAACTAGTATCAATAGTAATACCTTGTTATAACGAAGAAGGTAATATACCTGTAACTTATGAGGCACTTACAGAAACATTAAAAGAAGCCCATTTTGATTACGAACTTATTTTTATTGAAGATGGTTCTAAAGATAATACTTGGGGAGAGTTATTAAAACTAGCTAAAGATAAAAAAGTAAAACTACTTCAACATGGAAAAAACATGGGTATGACACAAGCTTATCAAAATGGTTTTGATCATTCTAATGGTGATTATGTTTTAACATATTCCTCTGATATTGAAATTGAACCTAAAGAAATATTAAACGTAGTGGCTAAATTAGATGAAGGTTTTGATGTTGTAAATACACATAGAGTTGGAAGATGGAAAGGTAAAGCTACCTCTTTTTTAAGAACTATTCCTTCTAAAATTGCTAACGAACTTATTGTTAAAGTTACAGGTATAAGATTAAAAGATAATGGTTCGGGTTTAAAAGGGTTTAAACGTTTTGTTATTAAGAACTTACACATGTATGGTGAAATGCATAGATATGTTGCGGCTTATTGTAGCTTGTATACCTCAAAAATAACTGAAATAGATGTTGAATATAGAGATAGAGTTTTTGGTACTTCTGCTTATGGATCTTTATCTAGAACCTTTAAAGTATTTTTTGATTTATTTTCTTTAAAATTTTTAGTATCAATGTCTAAAAAACCATACAACATGATGCCTGGTAGACTATTTGGATCTGTTGGTATTGGAACTTTTTCTTTTGGTATTGCTATTGCTTTATACCTTTCTTACCTAAAATTATTTTTAGGTGAAAGTATTGGTAGTAGACCTTTATTAACTGTTGCTGTCCTTTTTATAATCCTAGGTGTTCAGTTATTTATGACTGGATTACTTGGTGAATTATTAATGAGAATATATTTTGATACAGGTGATAAAGAAATATATACCGTAAAAGAAGAAGTTAACTTTGATTAAACATATTTTAGGGTTTTATCTATGTATTTAATAATTGCTTATACTCTTTGGTATGCCTTTTGGTATGTTTATAATTTTATTTTATTACAAAAAGGAATTGCTACGGAAACTCATCCAAGAATAACTTCAGGTATTTATTTAACACTTACTTTTATATTTTTATCTCTTTCAGGTCTTGTAAATTTTTATTTCCTGTTTTGGATACTCCTATTATTTATAGTAGGTGCTTTAGTAGTTTATTTATATCCGAATAGATACTTAGGAAGACTAAGTAATGCACTATTTCAAATAATTTGGTTATATGTTATTACTGTTCTGGGGAACTTTAATATACTTATGGTTGGAATTCTGTTTTTAATAGGACATTTACCTATAATATTTGTTACCCATTTAAAGGTTACAGCTAAAGTTTTAATATTAGTTACTTCTTTATTTCTAGGATTGATTTATGCAACGTTTTTTACCTATATTTTTTCTCCTTTACACTTACTTATTTGTATTATTTTTCATGTACTTGTTTACGAAATAGTACGCCCTATAGATAAGAAGTTTAAATTAAATATTATTAATTAATATTATATTTAGAGTTTTATAATAGTTTAGATGCAATTATAAAGTAGATAGTTATACTTAAAATATCTTGTATTATAGTAGCAATTGGCCCACTAACATTTGCGGGATCTATGTGTAACTTTTCTACAATTACAGGAATAAAAAGTCCTGTAATCATTGAAGATATAGTAGCTAAAAATAAAGATATAGCTAATGTTAGTGCTATATTTAATGACTCATATTGATATATACCAAAAGTAAATAATCCCCCACTTAAAATAAATCCTATTATAGATATAATAAAAAATTGTTTAATAAAATATTTAGAAAAGTTAACTCTTGGATGCATTGCAGTATCTCTTATAATGAATGATTCCATTTGGGTACCCACTGCATCTGCCATATAAACAATTAAAGGTATAAATGCTGCTAAAACAATATTTTTTTGTAGTATTTTTTCAAATCCCTCTATTATTCTTGCTGAAAATATACCCCCAAATAATCCAAGTAACAGCCAAGGTAATCTATGTCTAAGGGCTTTTAATATAGAAATATGTATTTCATCATCGTTATAGTTTTTAGCTGGTTTCCTTTGTATCTTGGGCATATTTAAATTATATACTAATAGTCACTATTAACTACAATATGTTTGATTTTTAATACTTATGTATTACTATTAAACATGATTAAAGTTATATTTAACTTTAATTATAAATATTTATGACTGCCCAATATAAAATAACTTATGGTGGTTGGTATCAAAGAACCACGCTACATCTATCAGAAATATATGAGTATTTTACTAATGCAAACTCTTATTTGAATCTTGATAAGGATAAGTTGAAAGTACTTCATGATACTTTAAATCTTAAAGAAATAACTAGAGAAGTGTCTTATTTAGAATATGTTAAGGCTTTAACTCACGATGGCATAGAAATTAGATATTATGAAGATGGTCTATATGTACTTGAGCTTATGTCTTCTGATATAGAGGTTGGTAAAAGAACCTTAGAAACTTATTTTTCTGAAAAATTAAATCCTGCTATTAGTTATATATTTTCTTTAGGTGCACCTACTCCTAAAATCTTAGCTAATTTAAAAACCACACACCCTACTGTTATTTCACTTGGAGTTAAAGATAAAGATTCTATAAAAGATCATCCTTTTGATCTGAAGAATATTTATAGTCATATTGAAGAAAAAAATATTAGTGTTTATAAATCTAGTGATTATATCTTTATAATATTTGAACTTGGTCATTATTCAAGAGTTAACGAAATAATTGAGATGCAGATATTTTTTAGAGAGTTTAAGGATCAGTTGGAAAAATATTTAAATATACATCGTAGAATATGGGAAGAAATATCAACTATACGAGATAAAAAATGTATTAGAGCCAAAGAAGTCATAAAATTACGTGACACTTTAGATAGTTATCAAAAAACTATTAATTTAATTTCAAACAGGATAAATCAAATGGGATCTTATGTGCATACTAGAAAAGATGTTTCTAAAAATCTAGAAATTGATGAACATATAGAAAAACTTTTTCAGTATAGATTTGATGTTTTACTTAACACATTAGATTATATAAAGGAAATTTGGAGAATGACTATTGATTATGTTAACTCTGCAATACAGATATTAGTTGAGGTACAAAATTTAGCTACAAATAAAAGCATTCAGTCTCTTACTTTAATTACTTCTGTAGGGGTACTTGCTGGTTTAATAGGTCATTTATCTAGAGATACTTATCCAAAAATTACACATGTGGGGCTAGTTTATTTAGGATCTTTAATAACTGCAGGTTTGGTATTTAATTTTATTGTACAAAAAGTTCAATTAAATAGATTACAAAAGCTTAAGTTTTCAAAAAACAATGAAGCTATTTAGTATTATCAATATACTCAATTATTTTTTATATTAACTTTTTTTAACTTACATACAAAAAAGGCTTCCATATATTCATTTGGTATTACCCGTAAACATTTAGTTAGTTCTTTTGATAATTCTTTATCTCTCCATTTTGTAATTCCATTTGTTGCATTTTCTATATTTGATTTAATTTCTATTTTTTCAATTGTTAAGTCTTTAAAATTATCTATTGCCCAGTTTATTACTAATTCATTTTCTTCAGGTGCTAATGTACATGTTGAATATACAAGAATGCCTCCTGGTTTTAATAGTTTGTAACCTTCTGCTATTATGGATTTTTGAAGTCCGTTTAATCTTTTTATTTTCTTTGTACTCCAATATCCTAGTGTTTTTATATCATCAATATTTATTAAACCTTCTCCACTACAAGGTGCATCTATTAATATTTTATCGAAATATTCTAAAGGTAAGTGTTTGCTTAAGTATTGTGCTGGTTGAGAGAAATATGAATTAATTTTTATTCCATATAGTTCAAACATCTTTTTCATGCTTTGTATTCTTGTATTATTTTCATCGTTAACATATATATTCGCCTGGTTATTTGTACTATTAGATATATTTATTGTTTTTCCTCCAGGTGCAGCACACATATCTAGTATGGTTTCTCCTGTTTTAGGATCTAAAGATAGAGTAGGCAATAAACTAGAAGCATTTTGTATATATATTTCTCCTTTTTCAAATGGAGTAGAGTGTGTAAAGAAATGCTTATCTCCATTAATAATATATCCGTTAGTATTCCAAGGTAGTATTATTAAATTACCATTAGTAATATTTCCTTTTATAAATTCTATAGTGTCGGGAGTATTTTTAGTCACAGTAAGGGACATTTTTTTAGGTTTAAAAAAGGTTTCTGATATAGCGTTAGTAACACCAAATATTTCACTGGTTCTAGTTAATAATTCCTCTTTTCTTTTGTATAGTTTTTGTTCCATAGTGTTATTTTACTCTACCCATTGTATTTATATCAGCTATATTGAAAAATCTCTTTCTTTTTTAAATAGTTTTTTAATTCTAGGGGATTGTTAAATTCAGGTTCATATATTATTTGATCTTTATTTAAGAAACTTTTGTTTGCTAAATTTTTCATAGCATTATTAATATCTATTTTACTAATCTCTTTAGTAGCTTTGTTACGAACAAATACGTACATCGGAGTTACTCCATAAAGTTTGGTTGTCTTTTTTATGCTTTCTAGAGCTATACTACTCTTTATATAGTCTCTCTCATCATCGCTACTTATTAAAAATGTTAATAGTATAGGATTTATAATTATGTTTCTTCTTTGGGCAAACATTCTGATACCATTAATCAAATAGAATGCGCTTCCATCGTAAATACTCCCTCCCATTTCTATTACAATATTTTCTATCTCTTTTGGTATTAACTTAAGTAACTTTTTACAAAAGTATTTAGATACATCAACAAAACAAGTTCTTTTAGCTGTTTGCGCATCCAGGTCTTTTAAGTTAATGCTAGTTTCTTTAAAGAAATCTAATAATACTTCCCCTCCCCTTATTACATTTTTTGGTGAGATGTATTGATCTAATTTCTTATATGTTTCATAGTCAGAACTTATTTTTGATGTATCTTTTAGTTTTATATTATCCTTATATTTAATCACAACTAAAACTGGATCTATTTTTAGAATAATCGCATTACCTAAAAGGTTAGCTATAGATCCTGTAATCCAACCTTTTCCTATATCTGATATTGAAGATGTGACTATAAATATATTTTTCATAATTAATAATTACGCTCTATTAAATTTAATAAAAGACAGATATATAGAGGTATGTTTGCAATTTATATACTTAATATGTCAATATATTGATATGCAGTGTCCTTTTTGTAGCTCTAATAATATTGATGTTGTGAATTCTAGAAAGACTAAAGGTGATAAACAGATTTGGCGCAGAAGAAAATGCCAAGATTGTTTTGAAATATTTACAACTTACGAAAAGATAAATTTAGATTATTTAAAGATTATTAAGAAATCTGGAAAGATAGTAAGATTTAATAGGTCTAAGCTATTTTCTGGTATATATAATGCATCTATTCAAAAAAAGAATGTGGATCGTGGAGATATGGCTAAGTTATCAGAAATTATTACTTGTGAAGTTGAAGATGCTTTAATTGAGATGCATAAGAAAGTTATTTCTACAGAGGAGTTAAAAACCCTAGTACTTAATATTTCAAAGAAGAAAGATATCTCATTGTTTTTTAGTTTTATTGCTTATTTTAAAGATACAGAAAAAATTAAGGATATTAGGGAGCTTTTAGATAATTTTTGTTAGTTAAACTTAAACCCTCACTTTTACTATTAGTGAGGGTCTGATCTTTGTTATAAATAATAGTTGCGATATATTTGATTTTTTATGCGAGGGCTATCGGCTCTTTCTTTCTTAATGCCGGATCCCCTACATGTACTCTCAGAATTGTGGCGCGGTATTTAGTTCTAAACCACCCTGTACGCTTGACGTAGAAGTAGTATATGGGTTTATCTTCTTCTTGTTTACCCATAGCTACAACTCTTTCCCACCCCTTTGGTGTTTGGAGTAAATATTCCTCTCCAATTACACAGTGCGATGGTCTTACTAGATCTAGATCTGTTTGATGGTTCATGAATGCATCTCCTTTTTCTTTATTATATCACTAGGATTTTGGGTATATTATTGTAGTTTTATTTATAATCTTAATCTAATGAAAATTCTATTACATTTAAAGGGGTATTGGTAATAGCAGCTATTACTGCTCTATGAGTTCCATCTAATATCACTTTTTCTATATTCTCTCCAAATATTCTTTTTGCTTTTGTAGTATTTACAATTACACACGGTAACATATTTTCATTGTTTAGTATTTTTTTTAGGAAGTATTTCATGGTAGCATCCTGGTCCTTACCGTTTTGTAAATCTTTTTCATACTGTTCATTATCTACGCCTATATGCTTTCCTGCGTTTAAATAATTTAAGGCAATTATAGTTCTTTCTTTTGGTTCAGTTATGTCTTTTGGTTCAGTTATGTCTTTTGGTATTACGTTATTTATTTCTCGTTTTTGTTTTTCTACATTCATTCCGTTTCCAATATTAGTAAAGTATTCTAATGGATTTATCGATTTTAAGGCCCCCCTAGTCTCAATTATTTTGGTAAATTCTTCTATTGTAATGTCTCTTATTTCAAATATATTTCTAAAATTACCATAGACTTCTTGTATATTTATTAGATCTCGAAATGTATGTTCTTTTTTTAGGTTATTTATCATTAGTTTTATTGGTCGGGGTGACAGGACTCGAACCTGCGGCCTCTACTACCCCATAGTAGCGCGCTAGCCAACTGCGCTACACCCCGTTATATTACCTTTTAACTAACATATCTTATCATATATATTATCGTTGACATATTCGGTATTACTTCGTATATTATTAAAATGCCTACATTAGCTAACGTTAATTGTAATAATTGTGGTGCGCCATTTGAAATTACCCTAAAGAGATATAATGAATCTATAAAAAATAATTGGAAGTTTTATTGTACAAAGTCTTGCCAGGTAGCTATACGTAAAAAAGGTAAATATATAAACTGTGGTAATCCTTTATGCGAAAAGATATTTTATCGTAGCTATTCAAGTATTAATAGTAGTAATTATTGCTCTAGGGGGTGTAGTAACTCTGCACATAATTTAAGTAGCCTTAGAACCTCCAAGGAATTAAACATCAAATACTGTTTACGCCCTTTCTGTTATAAGATTATTCCCTTCGGTAACATATATTGTTCTATACATTGTCAAAGATTACACAAATCTCGTAAGATTTCTGATTACAAGAAATTAACATTATCTAGTATTTCCAATTTCTTTACCGCTAACCATAGAATACCTACAAAGAGAGAAATGGAAAGTACTTATAAAATAGCACGTAAAGCATTTGGGCGATGGAATAGGGCTATAGAAATAGCCGGATATATTCCAAATCCTGTTTTATTCTCGCACAGGCACTTAGCTTTAGACGGTCACATTTGTGATTCCCTTGCAGAAAGGATCGTAGATGATTGGTTATTTGATAGGGGTATTACCCATGAAACTAATGTTTCTTATCCAGGGGGTTCCAGATATACGGTTGATTTTAAAGTTGGTGACTATTGGATTGAGTATCTTGGATTAATAAATAGTATAGATAAATATAAGAAATCTTTTCAACAAAAAGAGTCTTTAGCAAAAGATTACAATTTAAAGCTAATTAAAATATACCCATCTGATTTATTTCCCCTATGTAATTTAGAATCTGTTTTAGAACCCGTTATAATGTATCATGCCAAATCTTTTGTGATGATTTAATTATTAAATAGTTTATCAATGATTATATAAATACTAAACCCACCATAAAATAGAAAAGCAGTAGCCATTGCTAATGTTCTAAATATATTTGGTCTTATTTCTTTTGCTAATAGGGTTTTATTTGTCCAAAGTGTTAAACCAACATGTACAAACATAGCAAAAGCATTAAGAACCGCCGCTATTATTACTAGTTGTAATGGCTGTGTAAAACCATTAAGTAGTATTACTATGCTAGTAGCAATTTGAGTCCAAAGAACTCCGTAATAGAAAACAGGTATTTTATTATCTTTTATTTTTCCTTGAGATGCTAATACAATGTTTTCTGATAATATTCTACTTGTTGCATCAAATACTCCAAGTTGTGTCCCAAATAATGTGATACCAGCTACCATTATAAAAAATGTGCCTACAAAGGGATATAATAGCCCTCCCAGGGCTTTTGCTTCTACAAATAAGAAGTTGATACCCTCTGTAGTATTACTTTTGTTATAGACGGTTATATAGGATAGTAGTCCTAACATAACTATAGTTAATGCACCGGTTAACCAAAACACAATAAAATGTTCTATATTAATATTTCTCCACCAAGTATTAAATCTTTCTAAGCTAGTCTTAGTTATTTCAAATCTATTTCCTTTTACTGAAAAGTCTTTTTTTGTTCCATACAGCAGACCTCTAATTTTTTCTGCGTATGCACCCATACCATATCCTTTTTCTCTAACATAATACGATTGGGCTAAATTTAGGTTACCCCCAGCTCCTGCATAGGCTAGTGCTCCTAGAAACGTTGCAATTGGTATACCTGTAGGTAAGAATCTAAACCCATCTCCATTCCCGATTATTCCATTAGCAAGTGCTTCCCAATGTGGTTGCTTAGCTAATATAAAAGTTAGTAAGAAAATAGAAGGTACTCCTATTAGAGTTATAGTTTTTTGTAAATTTTCTTGAGTTTTATATAAAACTGGTCCTGTAGATAAAATTAGACCTATTGTTATTAATATTCCAATTGTTAAAGGTACTGTATTAGTTATTCCAAATAGCGATCCTAAAAGTGTAGCAGATGACGCTGCAATACCTGGCCATATCCATGGTAAAAAGGTTGATAGTAAAAACCAGATAGGTAACCACTTAGACTTTCTCCAGAATCCAACAAATATACTTTCCCCATGTGCTAAAGCATATCTCTCAATTTCCATATTCATAATGAATTGAAAAGAAATTCCAAGAACTGCTCCCCATATTATCCCTAACCCATAATGAGCTGTTAAGTAAGGCCAAAGTATTAATTCACCACTTCCAAGGCCAAGGCCAAGTAATATAAAACTGGGTCCAATTAATTTAGTTATAGGTAATGCTTTAGGGAGTTCTTTCTTGGGCAAAGAGTTCATATAAATATATTACCGGTTTATTATTTACCGGTCTACAAATATTTATTAGCCCTCTTTACTAAATATTATCTTATAAATAGGTCTGTCTTTTCCAAATGTTAGTTTTTTTGCCCAGGTTGTATCTATTTCTTTTAATTCTTCTTTTTCTAAAGTTTTATATGTTTCTAACTCTAATTTTCCAAATCCCCCAAAGGCGGGGTATATTTCCTCTGTTATTAAACTGTCTTCTAATTTAGGTAGTGCTAGTCTTTTTGTTTCTCCTGGTTCAGCATCGTCATGATATCCAAGTATTATTTCTAAGGTTCCATTTGGTTTTAGTATGTTAGATATGGTTGTTATTCCCTCTTTAGTAGGGTTAACAATACTTTCTAATAAAGACCCCCAAGGTAAATTAATATACATATAGTCTGCTATATTATTTAATTCCTCTGGCAATCTCTCTATAGAACCAAGTATAAAAAGTATATTTGTTAATCTTTTTTTATTTGCTTCTTTTGAATATATTTCTAATTGTTTTTCGCTTGGATCAATACCAATGTATAAATGATTTGGGTTTTCTACAGCTTGTTTAAATACAAATCTACCATCACCCGTGCCTAAATCCACAATAGTTCCATTATGTTCCTCAACTAATTTTAATAGTTGTTCTTTATTTAATTCTTCTTTTTTACTTCCTTTTATTATGTACATATAGCTTAAATTTAAGTATTTTCTAGGTTACTATGCTAAAATTTTGGCGTGAACTCAAATACTATTATACCAATCTGGCAACCACAGGGCTATTCTACTAATCAAATAGCAAAAAGGCTAGGGGAATTACATAATGTTAAAGCTACCCATACGGGTACCTTAGACCCTATGGCAGAGGGTGTTGTGGTAGTGCTTTTAGATGAAGATAGATTAAGAAGGCAAGAATTATCTTCTTCAATAAAGGGTTATCAATTTGATATTGTTTTTGGTATAAAGACAGACTCTTTTGATGGGATGGGTATAATTAAAGAAAATGGCTTGAACGCATTACCAAAAATACAAAAGGATATGCTTGTATCTATATGTAACACCTTTATTGGAGAATACACTCAAATAGTTCCTGTGTTTTCTGCTCAATTATATAAGGGAAAAAAGCTATTTGAGTGGGGACACCAACAAGTTGATATTCCATTACCTAAAAAATCTGGAAATATATATAAATTAGATTTATTAAACTTGCAAAAAGTTCCTTTAATAAAAGTTATTGATGATGTTTTAGAGAAGCTAAAAAATATTACTGGAGAATTTAGACAAGAAGAAATAATTAAACAGTGGGAGGATTACAAGCTATCTATGGATTCTTCTACATCGATTAAAGATAAGGTTGTTTTTGTAGCTAGTTTTTATGTAGAAACCTCTAGAGGTTTGTATGTAAGGGCGTTATCCCAAGATATTTGTAATAAAATAGGTACGATAGGTTTTGTTTCTTCCTTAATAAGATTAAAGAATGGGTCTTACTCAAAAGGTGATTGTGCATCCTTAACTTCATTATTTGGTGAAAAGTATGCTACTATTTTAAAGCCCTAATATTGTTAAGGGGTAACTTTTAAGTTAATTAGTAAAATTTTTAGGAGGTTTTTATGAATATAGACATGATACAACGTAGATTAAAGATAATTTCTGATCTTCAAGCAGAGGTAAATAAAGTTAAAGAACATTATGAAGAATCTCTAAATAATGATCCCGCTGTACAAGAAGCTCAAAAAAAAGATGAGGAAATAAAAAAGGTAGTAGCTCAAAATAAAGAAAAGGTTGAAAAAGCTAAAGAAAGCCCAATGTTAAAAGCTATGATGGATCAAATGAAAGAGCTAAAAGAAGAAATGAAGAACAATAAAGAAGCTTTATCTCAAGAATTAGCTGATTACTATAGAGACAGTGGTTCTATGGAAATAGCTGATGAAGAAGGTGTAGTAAAAAGAATAAAATTTACAGCTAAATTAACAAATAATTAAGTATATTTAGCTTATATTTAAAGGATTTTATTGTATGTGCGGTAATTACAGGATATTATAGGTCTTGATTTTTGCCCTATTTATGAGAAAATATCTTTTGTTATGGCAAGACAACATGGTAAAAAGAAGGGCGACGCCCAAATGAATAAAAAAAGAAGAATGGCGAAAAGCAAAATAAAAAGAGTTTCTATTCGTTAATCTAATTCCCGAATAATATAACATTTTAAGTTCATTATTTAATATAAAAAAGCAAGTATCTTGAGATTATTAACGCTATTTTAGCATCCTTAATCTATTAAAAATATTAAACCTATATTGTTATGCATGTGTTTTTGGTTATATACTTATATTAATGCCCAAACTTAAAAAGAAATCTACCTCTACAAGTAAAAATGTTGTTAAGAAAAAAATTAGTAACAAGATTAAAGTTTCTAAACCTCTAAAATCTTTAAAAAATACCGAGTTATCTCCTGTATTGCGTGCTTTTTTTGTTGGTATTTTTATTGTTTTAACTACGGTACTTATCCCCGCTATTTATCCTAGTGTTGAGTTATTTATTACTAAAAAGTTTTTAATTAATACTACAGTAGGTGATATTAACAATCCTGTGTTTATCGGTCTAAATAAGGATACTGTGGATTCTATAACTATTAAAACTGTACAAGAAACTTTTACAATACAAAAAACCACTAGAAATTGGGTAATAGATGGTAAAGAAGTATCTAAAAATAGAATAGATACTTTATTTAAATCTATTAGATCTTTTAACTTGGGTACTTTATTGTCTAAAAACCCTAAGAACCATTTAGAACTAGGCATTTCTGATTTATTAGGATCTTTTGTAACTATTCGATCTGGATCTCGTGAAGTTAATTTTGTTATAGGTAACCCTAGTTCTGTTTTAAACTCATTTTATTTTAGATTTTTGGGTAGTAATGAAGTATATTTATCCAGTGGTGATCTTCGTGAAATAATAACTATTAGAAAAAATGATTGGTTAGAAGATTAAATTATTGAATTTATTTTATTGTTTTTACTAAACCTTTGATTAAATTCGGATACAGTTACCCATGTTGGTTTTGGATGGTTTATATAGTTACTGTTCGGTATTAGTTCTATTTTTCCCTGTTTATTTGTTATATAAAAAGCCATACCTTTCATGGATTGTATAGGTTCATAATCTGTATCTTTGTGCCACCATACCCAGTTATCCATTGTTATTAAAGGTGTATTTCCTATATTAGACCATGAGTGGGCATATCCGTCTGGAATACTAATTTCTTCTCCAGGTGTTTCTGCTTTAACTACTATTACTTCATCCACTACATTTAATACAAAATTATTATTTTCGTCTAAATGTTTTTTTTGAAGTAAAAATAGACCTGTACCTGATACTAGTTTATAAACTTCTGTTTCGTGGGATGCTGTATGGTAATGTCCGTATGTTTTTGGATATTCGTTATCATACATACCTGTAGTTATGATAGTCAGGTTTTCCCATTTATCGTTAGTTACCTTACTAAATACCCAATAGGCATCTTTAGGTCCCGAGGCATTAGGATTAAACATTACCTCTCTTAAGGATTCTGCAGATCTTGTAGAATGTAGTTCCATTATTTTTGTGTTACCTATTCTTTAATTATTTCTACAGAAGTTACTTTAACAGGTGTTACTGGTGTAGAATTTTCACCAAAGTTATTTGGTTTTACTTGTGATGTTGCTATTTTATCTACAACATCCATTCCATCGCTAACTTTACCAAATATTACATAATTCTTTGGAAGTGGATAATCTTTATGCATTATAAAGAATTGACTACCGTTTGTATTAGGGCCTGCATTAGCCATTGCTATAGTACCTGCTGTATAAGATCCTTGAAAAGCTTCATCATTAAATTTGTATCCTGGTCCCCCTGTTCCATCTCCTTTTGGGTCTCCACCTTGGATCATAAAGTCTTTTATTACTCTATGAAATATAGTTCCGTTATAAAAACCTTTCTCTGACAAAGCTACAAAGTTATTTACTGTAATAGGTGTTTGATCTGCATATAAATCAATAGTTATGATGCCTTCGCTTGTATTCATTAATGCTTGATATTTTTTAGTTTTATCTATGCTCATTTCGGGCATTTGAATTGCTGAAGTTTGTTCTTGAGGTTTGGTAGCTGCAGGTTCTGTTGTTTGTTTCATTTTTTCTCCTGGTTTTTTAGTACTGAGAAGTATCATCAATACAATAATTATTACTGGTATAGCAAGTATAATGGTTAAAGCAGATTTATTCATGTAATAAGTATAACAAAATCTGTTACTATTTAAATATGTATATATCTATTGATATGGGAGGAACTTATACACGAATAGCTTCTTCAAAAGATTTAACCACTATTTATAAGAGTGTTAAGTTTAATACAAAGAAAATACTAGTTGATCAAAAAAATAGTATTAATTATGAAATAAGAAAATTATCTGACAATCAACCTATTGAAGCTATATGTTTTGGTGTTCCAGGAACTTTAGACAGAGAGAATAAGAAGTTTCTAAAATTACCTAACTACAAAGAACTTGAAGGTAAAGATTTCAATTATTTTTTATATGATGATTTTCATACGGCTAAATTAATTGTTGTTAATGATACTCATTTAGCCGGTTATAAAGAAGCTGTGGATGGCGTAGGCGCTTTATACTCAAGTGTTTTATATATATCTATTGGTACTGGTGTTGGTGGGTTATTTATTAAGAATAAAAATATAAATGATATCTTTGCTGATTTTGAACCCGGTCATGAATATGTATTTGCCGATGGTGTTGATTTAGAAGGGTATTGTTCCGGTCATAATTTCCATCGTATTTATAATGTTCCTGTTGCAGCTCATGCTTCTGATGTTACTTGGAGAGAATATTCTCATAATCTTTCTCAAGGTTTAACTTACTTTAAGGAAAAATATAATAGTGATGTTATTGTTATGGGTGGGGGTTTTTCAATTAATAACTTTGAATTTTTTAATAAATACTTATCTGTTGAATTAAATACAAAATTGGCTGAGTTTGGGGATAATGCTGGAATACTTGGTGGGTTCTTGGTTATAAAACACTCCTCTTAACGCTACTGTTCCCAAAATAGATAATATATAAATGAATTGAAGACTAGGTTTCTATATTTATTAATTATTCTTGAACAATGCTTTTGCAGTATCCCAATAATACGAATCGTTTCTATTTTGTTTCATAAATAGCCACCATTCTGCTCCCCATAGGTATAAATCTTTGAATCCGCCTTTTTGTGCATATGTTAGGTTTTCTATAAAATGATGGTGTGACATTGTTTGGTCTATATCTTCTTGGCTGAGATCTGAGTTTAATGCAGGTCCCCAAGGTTCTGCTTGTAGTTCGGTTACTAATATATCTTCGTAAGGAACTCCAACAATGTCAGCCTTTATTTTATATGTCCAGTGGGCTAGAGGGTATTGGAAGTATATAAATTTACCAAAGAAGATGCCCCAAAAGTTGTACCAAATCTTTCTGTACATAGAGATTCCAAGTTTATCTGCTAAGCTATGCGTAGGAAACCATATACCCCCCTCACCACTGTCTTGTATTAATATTGGTCGGCTATCTATGTTTCTAACTGCTGCTATTTCTTTAACAATAGTTTCTCTTTCTATAAGTTCACAAGTGCCAAATGGCCAAAATGGTTCATTTTCAACTTGCCAAATAGCTATATTATCGTATGGTTTAAATGTTTCTACTGCTTTAGTTACATACTCAATTAATTCTTTTTCTCTTTCTTCTTTTGTATATTTAGATACCCAATCGGGTTGAAAACATTCTGGATATCTTGGAACCTTGTACCCAACGGCCATAATTATTTTAATATTTCTCTTTTTGGCTTCTTCTAGTTGCCATATAACATCACTAAAGTCATACTGATTATTGATCTTTTCAGAGTCATCCCAGTAGGCAACTATTCTCATATTTTTTACTCCTAATTCATCCATTATTTTTATATAAGTGTCTTGCCAATCCATACCCATTTGTATTGCATATTTTTTACTGTAGTTAACCCCATAGTTAATATCTTTTTGTACAGTAGGTCTAAATATTAAAAACATAATAATAGGAAAAGCAATAAGTAGTATCAAGGATATGGATATTATTTTTACAAGTTTTATTGAGAATAACTTCTTTAGTAAATCCCAGGCATTAGTTGTTTGTTTTTTTAGGGCAGTATTTTTTTTCATTTAGGTTAAATCTCGTTTAGTAATTTTTCCTTCCTTACATATTCTCGCATAAAACTCTGCTGATTTTCTAGGCTTTCTTTTTAAATCATTTGCTCTATCAATTTCTATTAAACCAAATCTTGGCCAAAAACCGTGGTGCCATTCATAATTATCTATAAGTGACCAATGAAAATATCCTTTTAAAGGTATTGCTTTTTCTATAGCATTGGCACAGGCTGTTAACATAACTGCTATAAATTCTTCTCTTATTCTATCTTTTGAATCTGCCAATCCATTTTCTGTAATGTAAATATCTTTATTGTATTTTTTAAGAAACAAAAGTACATTTTCTAGTCCTTGTGGATCTACCCACCAATTTAGATCACTTACAAATGCATTTGGATTATTTAGTCCAAATCCTTTTATTCTATTTGTAAAGTAATAGTTTAATCCTATTACATCCACTTTGTTTATAATTGGTTTCATAAAGAAATCTGTATTTAAGAAGAAGAGTAGTTTTGCGATAAGTGTTTCTATAACCCAACCTACATGATATTTTTTATTATGTATTTCGTACCATACTATATTATTAACTATACCTACAGGTACAGCTTTTACTTCTTTTATTGCATCATATGCCCATCTATGTGCTCTCATAAAGTTTATTTGTACTATTAAAGATAAAAAGTAGTTCTTTTTATTGGGGGGCCATGTTCCAACTGTATAAGACATTAAGGCATATACCTGTGGTTCGTTTATTGTTAAAAAACAGTCTACCCATCCGTTAAAGTTTTCTGCACATTTTTTTGAGTATCTTGCAAAGTAAAAAGGAGCTTTCCAATTAGTCCAATCTCCCATTTTTGCAAACCATATAGGGTTGGTAAAGTGGTGTAATGTTACATATGTTTTAAGTCCCAAGTCTTTGGCGCATTTTAAAACTTTTTGATAATGTTCAATTTCTTTTTGATCAAATTTCCCTTCTTCTGGTTCTATTCTTGCCCATTCTACTGATATACGTATGGCGTTTTGATTTAGTTTTTTTGCTAGTTTGAAGTCTTCTTCGTATCTATTATACGAGTCACAAGCTATACCAGATGGTTCTGGATTATTGTCTTCTGTTCTTGGAGATTTCTGTTCCCATTCCCACCAGTCAGTGTTGTTGTTGTTACCTTCCGTTTGGTAAGCCGATGTAGCACTACCCCATAAAAATCCTTCTGGAAATGTGAATTGTTTACTCATATATCTTAATATTACTGTGTTTCTAGGTATTTATGCAATGAGAAGAACCATTGACACCCTCCAGGGGTGTATGTAAAATCTAACTATGTCTTCTAAAAGTACAGTTCAATTATTAAATAATATTATTGGTCAGTTAAATGGTGTTAAAAAGATGATGGAGGATAGTAAGTCTTGTATAGATGTTATACCTCAAATAAAGGCTGCGAATTCTGCATTATCTTCTGTGTTAAACAAGTATTTAACTGATAGTGCTGAGAATTGTATTGCTACTTTAGATAGAGATCGTAAAGAAGAGTTATTAAAGTTAATTAAGGAGTTATCTAAATGAATGAAAAAGCTATAAAATCTATTACTGTATTTTCTACACCTACTTGTCCTTGGTGTACTGTTTTAAAAAAGTATTTAATGGAAAAGAAGATTTCTTTTAATAATATAGATGTTTCTAGCGATTCTATTTCTGCTGCAAAAATGGTTATGAAATCGGGTCAAATGGGAGTACCTCAGGTGTGGATTGATGAAAATATTGTGGTAGGTTTTGATAAATCTAGAATAGACAGTCTATTAGGTTTTTAATACTTATACTCAGTTTTTTTGACTTACCACTATATATATTGTAGTATTCACTCAAAATCTATTCTATTACAAATACAGAGGAGAATTAGTACCAATGAAACAACAAAGATTTATGTACTTGGCTATCTTTATCAGTTTTTTAGGAGGTCAGTTATTGTTAGATTATATGCACCATCCTGCATATATTTCTTTTAATGATCTCTTGGTAATGTTAGCACTGTCGTTAGCTTGTTCTTATATTATCTTTGGGTGGTTTTCCCCCCGAGGTATACCCAAAGTAGGGGAAGTAGTGGCTTATATGGACAGGAATAGTCACCATATTTTATATGGGTATGTACAAAGCCATATTAAAAGTGGTTTGATATCCTGGGAAGTTTTAATGCGTATTTCTACTCAGGAACATATTCCTGCGAAATATCGTACAAGTCCTGTTGTAGCTATTACTGAGGATAACCATCGGGTTGATCCTCCTACAAATACTTGGTTACCTTCGTTTTTAACGAGGCTATCCTACGTTATTTTTATTGTTGGAGTATCCTGGAGTTTTTTTAGACCCTTAGTATCTTCATTAGAAGTAGTGTTATCCTGTGGTTTTGGGCTACTTTGGGCTATCTTGACTACCAAAGTTCCTACGCCTAAGGTGGGTGAAATGGTTAAGTTTTCCCATTCCCGATATGAGGTGTTGGTTTTGGTGAAATCTTTGGAAGATGCAAATAAGGATATTGCGTGGCAGGTAACTGGGGAGGTTTTAGCGGTGGGAAGTTTAAGAAATGTTCCCCCTTTAGAATCTTCCTTATTGGGCAATACACTCACTTTTAGTGAGGAAGATTACTTAGGTTGATTCAAATACAGCCACTGCATTAATGCAGTGGCTGTATCTCAATTTAATTCTTGTAGGATATTGTGTTGTATATTTGTTAAATATTCTCGCTGATGTATTCCATATTCATTTCCCTTACTCCAATCAATATATGCTCCACCCATGAATATTACATATGGTATTTTTTCTTCTTGAAGAAAGTTTCTTACTATCTTTTCTCTTTCAAGTAGCTTTTCTATAGTCATTTCGTGGACACCTCCCATTCTATCTGTTTCTAATACGTCTAATCCTAAATGATATATAAATATATCTGGTTTATATTCTTTTATTTTTTGTAACGCATTGTTTAATTCTTTAAAGTAACTGTTTATATCCTTAGTTTGTGCATGCCATATATTTTCTTGTGATTCATAATATTTCCACTTATCTATTTTTTGATTCCATAAGCTGTATACCTTTACATTTTCTTTGTTTTTTAGTGTATCAAAGCATCCATTACTATAGTGAGTATCTAAATCTAATATAACAACCTTTTTATTTTCATTTAAAGCATACTGTGCCGCTATAGCCATTGTATTTATTACACAAAATCCTAAAGGTTTTGAATATTCAGCATGATGTCCTCCTCCTACAATGGCTAATGCCTTGCCCGATTTTAAAGCTTCTTCTGTTGATAGTTTTGAAACTAGTCCAGATTCCATAGCATAGCTATATAAATCGGTTTGCCACATTAAACCAGATTTCTCTGCTAATTCCCTTGGTGTTCCTGTTATATACGATTCTAATATTTTTGGATCGTGTACTTTATTTATTAAATCTATAGTTACTTGTTTTTCTTCGGGTGTTGTAATTAATATATCGATTACTTCAAATTTAGTATCTTCTTTTAGTTTATTTCGTAGTGATTCGCATTTTTGTATTCCATCTAACTTATATATATTTCCTGTTTTACCTTTGTGTATTATTTTTTCAGTAGATTTAGGGTAAAAGGCTTTCATATGTATATTAATTTTATCATTTAAGTATCTGGTTATATGTAAATTATTGTTTGTAGATATTCTAAATATTAAATAGTGGCTTTAATATACCTGCAGCTACTAGTGCTCCAAGTAAATTAAATATTGCAAAGAATAGTATTATAAATCCAGCTGTTTTGAAAAATAGTTTAGATTGTAATCCTTTAGATAACTTAATAGATGCTAGACTTATTAGGGATAATACTGGTAATGTTCCTAAAGAGAATACAAACATGGTTAAAGCTCCTGTAATAAAGCTCCCCGTTGTTAATGCATAAAATTGCATTGATTGCGTAAATCCACAAGGTAAAAAGAAAGTTGTTATACCTAACATTATAGGGGTAATAAAATTACTTTCTTCTTTAAATAGTGTTTTTTTAGTTAAGACTTTCGGCATTCTAATTTGTAGTCTCTTTGTAAAATCAAAAATATCTAATAGATTTATCCCTAGTATTAACATAACTACAAAAAGTATTATATTTATAAGCAATGTTGCAGTTGTTGTTAATGTAAATGCGGTACCTAGTAATCCAATTAATCCACCAAGTATAAAAAAACTAATGATTCTAGATAAATGAAATTTTATTAAAGGTTTAGTTTTATTTTTTTCATTAGATTTTGCATACGAAGATGAAAGAGATAATACCAGTCCTCCTACTACTGCCATACAGGTAGATAATGAAGCTACGATACCTATTAGAAATATAAAAGGTAATGTTATAGTATCCGCATTTAATACATTTACTATTCCAAGTTTTTGAAGAATATAAAAAGCACTTACAAAAAGTAATGAAATAATAAAGGCTAGAAATAGTTGTTTAAAATTAGTCTTTTCTTTAATTATTTTATTCTGATTTAAAGTGTATCCTGTCTCTTTTAATAGTTTATTTAATTCTTCTTTAAGCTTTTCTATATTTCCTGAATTATTATTTAGTTTAAATGATACTTTTTTATAATCTAGGGTGGCTTTTACATCGCTTATATCTTTATGTTTGGATAGAGTATTTTCAATAGTAATTTCACATGATGAACAACTCATCCCATCTATATAGAATTCACATTCTTTTAGTGTATCTATTTCCGTACTATTTGAGTTTTTAGTTATATATTTTTTATTTTGCATAAAATTATTTATTTTTATTTTCTAGTATTACTACATCCATAACTTCTTTTATTAATTTCTTTTTTATTTCTTTATCTTTAGTAAGCATCCCATCTGTAAAGCAGGTATTTAAATGTTCTTCTAAAATTTTATTTGAGGCTGATTTAAGCAAACCGTTTACAGCTAAAATTTGTTGTAAAATTTTTATACAATAAGTATCTTCTTCAATCATTTTTAATATTGTATTTATATTTGTTTGAGCTTTTTTTAAAGCTATTATTGTTTGTTTTTTAGAAGATTCCATTTTTAGTTAAAATTTATATTAAATGTATACATTCCCATTGCACATGCTGCTGCTATTTTAGTTCCTGCTTTTTGTGCAGGTATATCTATATCTGTTATTCCTGAGGGAGGTAAGTTTCTCTTAACTTTAAGTTCGGGTATTACTAGTGAGGAACTACAATCAAATGTATTAGCAGTTTTTATCCTTAATATAGAATTAGTATCTGCTTTAGCATTTATTTCAATAGGTGAGTATCCTCCTTTTGCAGTTACTTCTAACAGTTGTTTACCTTCTAAATTGGTAGTACCTACATTTATATTTTTAATACTTTGATTTGCATTATTATTCTTGTAGTAGTTAATCCCTATTATTGTTATTGAAACGATGATTAATATTGTTAAAATTTTGTGAATATACTTTTCCATATTTAATAAGTTTAGTCTAAATAAAGGGTTAGTCAACACCTGTACCCCAGGTATTTATGTGTTTTGAGTTTTTAATATAGTAGTGTTTATTATAAATGACTACTATAATTAATTTATGAAAATACCTGACTTTTTTAAAGATTCTTTTAATCCTACTGCCGAAGAGCTGAAAAAATGGGCTTATGGAAGTTATTATTCCCCTAATCAAGACTTTCAACTTTTTGTTATGAATGACCCTTATTTAATATTAGGTTTTATTACAGATTTAAACTGCTCTTTATATACTAGAAATTTCTTTATAGATAGTATTTATACTTGGATAGGGGATACTGTTAGAGGTAGTTATGAGTATGTTTCAAAAGATTATATGCATAGTTTCTTAGAATATGCCTCCTCGTTATCGGATACGGATATTTTGAAATTAGTTAGTGATGCTAATTATTTAATTAGTAATCCTAGTACATATACTTATGAAAAATGGGGAATTGGTGCTAATTCTAAGAGATAATTTTATTGTTAATTAACTCTTCTTTTTTATTGCGGGTTAGTTGTTTTATTGCATACTCCCTTTTTAAAGCATCACTAAGTGTTGGTAAGGTTTCAAAGTATTTTAAAGTTACTGGTCTTTTATGTTTTGTATATTTAGCTCCATTTTTACCCTCATTGTGGTTTTTAATTCTCTTCCCCAGATTATTTGTATAACCACAGTAGTAAGTTTTATCTACACATTCTACTAAATATACAAAGTAGTTCATTTAGCTTAAGAGTACCCACGTAATTTGGTTTCTAGATACTCAAATATATGGGTGATCTTAGCTAAAGGGTGTAGATCTAGATCGTGAGAATGAATAAATTCCAATTCATTTTTTGTAAATCCCCTTTTAAATAGTGAAAAACCATACCAAGGATGTTTTTTATTCCCTTCTGGAGAGACTCCCCAAAAGTTAAATATTTTAAACCCTTCATTTTTAAAGTATTTAATAGCTTCCCATTGTAATAAATATGCCGCGGGTATCTCTCTAAAACCTGTTAAGGAACCTCCAAAATGATATATTACTTGGTTTTGATGTCTTATAAATATAGCTGCTGAAATCGGTTGTTCTTTGTAATAAGATACAAATAAATCTGCGCAGTTATTTTTTTGAAATATCTCGAATTCGTCTTTAATATATTTAGTTGTATATGCAGTCCATTTATTACGAGCTACGGTATCTTTGTATGCTTCACAAAAGTCTTCAAATAAATCTAAATTATTTGAATGTTTAACGGTTAGTTCTAGACCTTCTGCTTTTCTTATCATTGCTCTGGTAGTCTTTTTTATTGATTGCAAGATCTCTTCTATGCTTTTTGTTAAATCTATTATCACAGTTAGTTCCGCATCTGTAGCATGAATTACTGATTTATTAAATCCTAATTTTTTTAATAAATCTGTATTTTCATTAGTGGGCAATATTAAAGGACTAATTCTTATAAAATGAACTTTATTTATTTTTGCTTTTTCTTTTAAAAAGTTAATTACTTCTATTGTTACATCTTTATCTTCCCAATTTATTAAAGGGGCATGTCTTACATGTAAATAACTACCCCTTTTTGCATGTATTGTTTTTATGGGGATTAAACCAATCAGTGTATCTTTTTTATATACTCCAAATGTTTCAAACTGTTTTCCTTGTTTTTTTTCAAATAAATTCCACTCCCATGATAAAAATATAGTTGAATAATCAAATAATAATAAGGTTTTATCCCATTCTTTTTTATTTGTTATTTCTTTAATTTTAATATCCATAAAATTCCCTTATTAATTTGGTGATTTTTTCTGCATCTTTATTAGTTATATTTATATGGGTTGGTAAATTTATTATTTCATTACAAATTTTTTCACTAACTAGACACGTTCCTTTTGTATAACCATACTCCTCTAAATTTATTTCTAAAGGTGTTATAGGTGCTGAATACCAATCTCCTACAATGATATTTCTCTTTTTAAGAAATTCTGTTAACTTTTTTCTATCTTTTACTAATACGGGTACTCTTAAAGGGACGTTACTCTTTTCATAAGTTATAAGTTTAATTTCTTTAATGTCTTTAAGTTTATCTATATATATATTGCTTATTAAGTTTCTATGATTATTTAGTATTTTTATATCTTCTAGTTGTTTTATAGCTAAATATGCTAAAGAGTTCGCTAGTTTTAATGGTACTGTGTTTGGGATTTTCCCTGCTTTTTCTTCTCTTGTAGTGGCTTTAGTTATTAAGTTAAGTTTGGTGGTTACCAAATGAATAATCTTACCTAGTTGTATTGAGTATGTAGTTTTAATTAATTCCCAAATAATAGGGTATAAAAGTTCTCTTAAGGTTTTTAATATACCAGGTGTTTTTATATCTTTAATCTCTTTTTCAAAAGGTATTATTAACTCTTTATTGTTTATTAATATAAGTCCTCCGTTGACACCTGATATTGCTTTATCTCTTCCAAAACTAAAAATAGAAGCATCCCCAAAGGATCCTATTAATTTATCTTTATGTTTTCCAAATATTGTATTAGTACAATCCTCAATTAAAATTATTTTATGTTCCTTGCAAAATTCTTTTATTTCTACTATTCCTTTGGAATTACCAAAAGTGTGTTGAAATATTAATACTCTTGTATCTTTGGTAACTTTTTCTTTTATATTTTCTACATCAATATTTAAAGTACCTTTATTTATATCCACATATATTGGAGTTAAATTTGCCCATTTAGCTGGATTAGTTGCAGCGCTACAAGTGAAACCAGGGAATATAATAGTAGTGTCTTTAGGTAAATTTAAAGATTTAAATAATAAATACATACCTGATCTAGCGTAATTAAATGTGTATGCGCCTTTAGATTCATTAAATGTTTTAAGGAATAGTTCTTCTATTATTTTTGTATTTTTACCTTTTAAATACTCCCATGGTTTTATTAATGTTAATGTATTAAACACTAAATCTTTAGTTCTAGTATTTGGTGAAAAAGATGTATAAATTAATTTATTCATTTAACGTTAATACCTAAAAAGAATTTGTCACTGAAACGTCCTTCAATTAATATTAGGTCTTTGTTTGTTGTGTTTAATTTTATATATTCTAAGAATTTATTTTCGTTTTTCAACAGAGTTATATTTGTGTTTTTATTGCCAAGTTTTTTAAACATTTTATCCATAGTTACTAATCTTATTTTATATTTCTCTATTTTTTTAAGTATCTCTGTATAAGATTTTTCTTTGTCTGTACCTAATTCTAATATTCCTTTTGTTATAACAGTTTTATTAAATATTTTATGTTGGTTTAATACCTCAAGAGCCGATAAAAATCCTTCTACATTGGAGCTATAGCCATCATGTAAAAAGCATACATTGTTTATACCTATATGTTTAGATAACTTGCCATAACTATTTTTAAGATTACTTATTGTTTCTAATATTTTTATTTTTGATACTTTTAATTCTTGTGCTATTGCTACTGCAGGTAATAAGTTTGATATAGAAGCTTCTCCTAATAAACTACTGGAAAAGTTATAGTTTTTACCGTTGCATACAATTATCCCCCTGCATTTATCGTTTTCATATTTATACTCTTTTAAGAATATATCTGCATCTTTATTATTAGTTGAATATAAATATACTTTTTTATTAGTTGTGTATTTTAATATTTCTTTATAAGATTCACTATCTGCATTAATATATACAATTCCGTTATTAGGTAATGCTTGTATTAATTCTGCTTTAGCTTTAATTAAATTATCATGGGATCCAAATAAGCTTATATGTTGATTACTAAGACCTGTTATTATGGCATAATTTGGTTTTATATATTCTGCTGTTTCTTTTATTTCTCCTCTTTTGTATGCTCCCATTTCTGTAACAAAATATTCTGTATCCTTCTGTAGTTGTTCATTTATACTTATTGCTACTCCAATATTTGTGTTGTAGTTACCTACGGTTTTTGCTGTTTTATATGTAGAAGCTATTAGTTCATATACAAATTCTTTTGTAGTACTTTTTCCAAAAGATCCCGTTATACCTATAAAGGTTGCTCTAGAGGATTTTCTTTTTTTAATTGCATTTTCAATTATTATATTGCGATTTTTTTCTGATATTTTTTGTGTAATGTTGGTGCCTATAATTATTAATATTAAGGATATTAGGGGCAATAACAATGTATTTGTTATAAATATATTTCCATTGTTTTTAAATATGAAATATAAAAGTATTAGTATTTCATATAAAACTATTCCTCCTACAGCTATTTTTGCTATATTAAAATTTCTAACACTTCTTTTTGGTAATACATATCTTTCTGGAAAGATAATAGATAGAATTCCTTGTTCTTTAATTAAGGCATTAATCCTATCAAATCTATATTCTTTTATTTGAAATTGATAAATTAAGTTTGTTAAAAAAATTATACTTATAATAAAGACACCTATATTTATTAGTAGGTAATAAATCATAGTTTAAGAAAATCCTTTATGTTTTTATATAATAACTTTGGTTCTGTTATAGGAACTCCATGGGTTCTATTTGGATACACTTCTAATACAGAGTTTTTTATAGACTCTTTTAGATAATATGCATCCTTTATGGGTACGTCTGCATCTTTGTCTCCCCATAATATAAGTGTTGGTTGTTTTATTTGTTTAACTATGGGGGTTAGATCCTGTGTTATAACTTTCTTAAAGTTTTCTTCTAACCCGGGTACCTTATATAATTCTGAATTTGGAAACATTATTTTGTAATATATTTTTTTAATTAATCTTGAAGTACCTGGTATCTTTTTAAGTAATTTATGTATTAAATATTTTTTGTTTTGTTTTGTATTTATATTTTTAGGTTTTCTATTATAAGATGGGGCACATACTATTAACTTACTTATCATTTCTGGATAATTAACTGCTATATAAATACCTAATGTTCCCCCAAAGGAGTGTCCAAAGTATATACAGTTTTCAAGTTGATTATTTTTCATGAAATCTACAAGGTGTTTTGCATATTCTTCTACTCCCCAATTTTTGTCTGGTGGGGTGCTTTTTCCTCTTCCTGGTAGATCTATTCTTATTATAGAAGCATGGTTACTTAATAAATTCCCAAGTGCCTTTAGGCTTTGGATAGTACCAGACCATCCATGTACCATTAGTATTTTTGGTTCTTTAAAACCTTCTATTTCAAAGTTGATTTCTTTGGTCATAAAGCAATGTCATTATAACATTTATTAAGGATGTCCCTTTTTAATATGCAAAAGGCCGAGTACAAACGATAGTTCATACTCGGCCTATATTTATCCCCGGTTATTGCTGGTAGCCGAAAGAGGTTCTTCACGTACAACGTATTCTTTACGGCTCCATCTTGGAATAAAAACCAACACGCGGGTTGGTCTTCCACTGTCGGTTCCTTTTCGATACTCAAGTCGGCCCTTATATAGGACCTTATCTCCTTGTTTTACGGTGGCCCAGAGCATATTATCTGCTATTACTACTGCAGATACCTCTTTCTTTTCTCCTGGCGGAGTGATGCGGATTTGTTCGGAGAATAAGGGACCGTTGCTTCTTTTTAAGAAAGTAATCACATTAGTCTCTTTTCTGGTTTGAACCGTTTAAGAATGGTATTTAGTTTGATTCCCAAATATTGAAGGAACATCCAAACACCAAGTAGCGTTGCAAGAATACCAAATACGGGATAGATAATCCCAAGTAATTTGGAAAATCCTGTCATTGATACAATACCGCACGAGGTGAGTAGTAGCAACGCTAGTACCTTAAAATTCAAGGTAACTCGTTGTGCAACGTAATCAGCAATACCAAGACTGTAGTTTGTAGCTACAGTAAACATTGCAAACACCATTGCGGGTGCGAATACAATGTACAAAGCAGGTAACTGTTGTTGCACTATTTCTACCGCGGGAAGATCTGAAGTTGCCCACAGTGGATAGGTTACCCACATGCTTGCAATTAACAGACATCCCAGGAAACCTACCATTAATCCACCCATAAATCCTCCAATGCGTCCCTCTTTTGGAGTAGATTCCTTGGCAATATTGATAAAACTTACCAGTGCTCCAAGGATGTTGTATCCCAAGTAAAGTACTATTGAGATCCACCAGTTTGGTAATAACGCGCTGGGGTTATTTATTTGGAACGTTATTCCAAAATTTGGTAATGTTGCACTTGCCAGTGTTTTAACTGTGACAATGAGTGTTGCAATTGTTAAAAAAGGCACCAAAATGGAATTAACGTTAAGTAACCGTTTGCTTTTACCAATAACCACTAAATACATACATGTGGTTACGAATAATACACAAACATAAAGGGGAATATTAAGGAAGTTACTCAGAAGAGTGCCTGCACCCGAGAGCATAATTACAATGCCTCCGACCAGGTATCCAAGTGTTACAACGTTTGCAACTTTGGATAACTTTTCTCCAAACATGTTTGTCATCAAATTGGCGAGGGATTCGTATTTAGATTGTGAGAAGTTTTGCAGGGCATGGCTTCCACCATACGTTACTGCAACTATTATCAAAATCCAACCAAATATCCCCAATAGGCCAAATTGGATAAAGAACTGAGCCAATTCTTGTCCGGAAATGAATCCGGCACCTACAACTGCTCCTACGTACGAAACAGCTACGGTGAGATACGGTTTGATTTTCATGTCATACTCCTATGTAGACGGTAAATAGAGATGGTTAAACAAGGGTAAAGATATATTAGCGACTTGAGTTTTCAAGGAGCTTGCGGTAATAGAACCATATTTGGGGTTGAGTGTCAATAGTAGTATTCTAAATCAATTAATTTTTATTTAATAATTCCACTAGTTTTCTAACTGTGTTTATATTTCTAGTGGTCATGTTTTTATACACAGTAGTACCTATAAGTTTATTCATTCCACTTTTTGTATAGTTTTTTCTTTTTATGTTCCATACTATTGCACCGTTTATATATTCTAAATTATCTACATCCGGGTTTGTTCTTATTAATTTTATAGTTTCTTTATTATTAAATTCTTTCCATAAAAACATAACGTCTGTTCTTTGTTCTGTATCATTTTTCCAATTAAGAGGTACTTTTTTGCTTATGTTTAATAGGTCATCTGCCGTTATTATTAGCGTTTTTATTTTGAATAAATAATGTTTTTCTAATGTTATCTCTATAGTTTTTGTTAGTTCTTCAATTGGTTGAGAGTTTGTTTCAAATATTATGTTTCCTGAGTTTATATATGTTATTACCTTTACATAGCCTAAAGATTCAAAAATACTTTTTAGTTCTTTCATGGATACTTTATTTTTACCACCTACATTTATTCCTCTTAGTAGTGTTATATATTTTTGCATATATTGTTAATTATACTGGTTTTTATTTTTAATAAGGTATTGGGAGTAGTGAAAAAGGCCTGCTGTTTTTCAGCAAGCCTTTTTTGTTTTACTTCATTTTTCCAGTGAAGAGGTGGGTTACGCTATTTTCAATGGATTTCACCAACTCTTCCGGCGTGTCCCCCATATGTTTGTACAGTGCTGCTGCCCCGTTTTTGAACAAAGGTTGCGTATGCTTTTTTTGAGCATAGATGTTTTCTTCCAAAACAACGATTGCAGCATAGTCTCGCTTTCTAAGGAGTGCCTCTCTGCAGAAATCAAGGTCTCCTCGGAGTACTGAAACTTGTCGTAACCCTAGTACCCTTTTCAGGGTTATTGTTAGTTCCACAACCTCGTTATATATTTCTCCAAGAAGTTGTGTATTGGAACTTTGTACCAATACGACTACTTCTTTTTTACCACGAAGGTCTTTTAGTAACATCCAGGTTTTCAAGGACATCTTAAATTTCTTTGACCCCATATTCAGGGATATTACAAGATACCCCAGGGAGGTAATCCCAAATAGTAATAGCGCAATTGAGATGGGATGTGGTGTTGGAAATGTCACCGCGAAAATGATGCTTCCAAAAAGTACAAATACCGGACTAAATATAAAGCTGTACATTTGTAATGTTTTCATGAGTTCTCCTAATAGATATGGTTGTTTTGATTGATATTATAGCATATTTACTTGGTACCCAGGTTTTTTAGTAACTATTTTAATTCTTTTTATTTCTTAGTATTATGCTAACCTTATATATATGAAAAATAAAAAATCTGCCTTAAAATCTTATACTTTTAATATTCCTTTATTTTTAATTTTATTTTTAGCTATTGGGTTTGTAACTGTAATAGCTTCTAATAAAAATAATGTTTTATTAAATAATACTCGTAGTGTTTTAGGGGATAATGATGAGGATAAGGAAGAAAAAAAAGAAGAGAAGAAGAAAGAAGAAAAAAAGAAAGAATCAGAAAAGAAAAGAGAATCTGAAAAAAAAGAGAATGAAAAGAAACAAGAGGAAGCAAAAAAGATTGAAGAGAAGAAGAGGGAAGATTATAAAAAATACGAAGTAAAAACAACGACATCTTTAAATAGTGAATCTAAAAAAATGGATGACACTCAAAATGAAAATGAAGATACTCTTGAGGATGAAAGAGATATTGATAATTCTTCAGATACAAAAGATATAGTGAGAATTAGAGAAAGACAAGAAGATTTTGGAGATGATAATGAATTAGAAATGCATGAAGATAAAGCAGTAGTATCTAGTGTAGTAAATGAAGATGGTACTGTTACAAAAACTATAAAAAATGTAGATGGGAATGAAATTGAAACTAAAATTATTACTTATGATGCTGCTGGAAAAATCTTAAATAAAATAAAGCTTAATGAGGATGGTTCCGAGGATACTGAAAAAGTAGAATTAGTTACAACAGTAACAAATGAGGATGGTTCTATTACTAAGACATTTAAGAAGTCTGAAGGTGATAATGTTGAAATGCGTTCTCTAACTTATGATGCTTCGGGTGTTTTAATTAAAAAAGCAGAATTAAATTCCGATGGTTCTATAAAGGAGGAAGAAGTTATTAATGAAGATGATGATTCTAGTGTTGATAACTTAGCAGAAGATACGACCGATGAAACTGAAGTTGAAAATGAATTTAAATTAGTATTTAAACCTCTTGCTGATGGCTCTGTAGATCCAACATTAAGTAAAATAATAAGTGCTAAATTGGAACAAGAAATTGAAAATGACTCTAGATTAGGTACCTCTGTTAATAAAGTGGAACTTGAAATAAAAACTGTTGATGGAGTTATAAAATATGAGGGTACCGCGGAAAGTACAGAAAAATTATTTGGTATTTTTGATGTACAAATATCTTCTGATATTGAAGTAGATTCTGTAACAGGTAATATTACTTCCGTGAATCAAAGTTTTTGGACTAAGGTGGTTAACTTTTTAAGCTTTTAGAGTATAGCTAATAGATACTATACTAAACTAAAGGAGTTAAGGGTAGAAATACTTAAGATTAAAGAAAATCATTAGTCCTCAAGTTTTAATTAGTACGAGTTAGGGAATAAGATTTTTGAACTTACCCAAAGGGGATGTCTATTTATAAAAAGGGTTTTCCTATAGTAGTGGAAGTAGTTAAAACCAATAATTGGCTGGGGGACCTGGATTTGAACCAAGATTGACGGGGTCAGAACCCGTTGTCCTACCATTAGACGATCCCCCAATAAGAGAAAATAACTATATATCTATAATATAGATTATTTCATGCATATTTTATCACTTATTGTGTGCTAGGGCTTTGTTGATTATCTAATTTGATTAATTATCTAGTCTTCTGGGTATTCTGGAACCTTCATTTTCCCACCTAGTGCTTGGGGTAACCATTCTTTTTTATCCGCTGTCCTTTTAATCTTTGTGGACTCCCCCTCTTGTTGATCGTTTAAGGTTTCTAGGTCCATTTGTTGTCGTGCTAGTTTTAGCTTCTCTTTTAGCTTTCTTTCTGCTTCGTCTGGGTCTCCTTTTACTATTAATATATCGTCGGAAGGATCTGGTTCTTGTGGGTATTTAAGGTACGGTGGTAGGTTCGAATCCTGATATTTATCAAAAGCATCAATGCTTACACTCCCCGGGGCTACTTCTCTTATTATTTCCCCGTCTTTATCATACAATATAGCTTTTCCATCGGGGGTTATTTTTATATGATGTTCTAATTCCATTTCTATATTGTACTACGATGATTTAGTTATTTCTAATAGCCTTATATTCACCCCTATCTATGTAAACCTTTCTAATATTGTCTTTTTCGATTAAAATGAAGGTATGAATAACACATTTCATAAAAGTCAAAGAGTAGCAGTATTTGTTGATGTACAGAACATGTACTACTCTGCAAAGAATTTATATACAGCAAAGGTAGACTTTGGGAGAGTATTAGAAGCTTCATTAGTAGGTAGAAATTTAGTAAGAGCTTTTGCATATGTAATAAAAGCAGATGTTGGTTTAGAAAAAGAATTTTTTAATGCATTAGGAAAATTAGGTTTTGAAGTTAGAGAAAAAGATCTTCAAATATTTTTAGGTGGATCTAAAAAAGGAGATTGGGATGTTGGTTTATGCATGGATGTTGTAAGAATGATAGATAAAATAGATGTTATGGTATTAGTATCAGGTGATGGGGATTATTATGACCTATTAGAATACGCTAAAAGCAGGGGAGTAAGAACCGAGGTAATATCTTTTGGTCAAACCACTTCTTCAAGATTAACTGATTTTGCAGATTACTTTTTAGATATGTCTGAAAATCCAAAAAGATTTATTATAGGTGGCCCAAAAAAACCATTATTAAAAATGGTAAGTAAAGATGCGTAATGATTAAAAAGATTAAAGAACTCAACTGGAAAAAGATATTATTAGCTATTTACATAGTTCTATCACTTGCTATTTTTTACCATGCCTATTATGCAAAAAGAATAATCCGTGGAGTAAAAATAGGCTCTGTACGAGTAGGGGGATTAACTCAAGAACAAGCTTTAAATAAATTAAAATCTTTTGAAGAATCTTTAGATAAAAAAATAGTATTTAGCTATGAAGACACTACATTTGAAATAACTCCAGATAAAATTGGTTTTGCTTATGATTGGAGTTCCTCGGTAGCAAGAGCCTTTGAAGTAGGAAGAACAAAGAATTTATTTGTAGACACAAAAGATAAATTAGCAGGCCTTATAAAATCAATTTATATCCCACCTTATTATGACTATGAAGATAAAGTATTAGAAAATGAACTTCTATTAATAAAAGGAGAAGTAAGTAGTGTTCCAAAAGATTCTTCTTTTGTATTAGATGAAAAAGGTAACTTAACACTAACAGAATCTTTTGAAGGTTATAAAATATCTGAAGATAGTTTAAAGAAAATAGTTGTATATGCATTTGATAAATTAGACTATGGATCCAAGGATTTACCTATATATACCGTGAAACCTAACTTGTATAAGCAAGACTTGGAATCAAAAAAAGAATTTGTAACTAAAATATTATCCAAAGACTTTGTAGTTAAATATAAAGATAAATCTTGGAAACTATCAAAGAAACAAATGCTTGAACTTATTAGTTTTAATAAAGAAAAAGATATAGTAGAAACTTCTATTAGTGATATAACCTTTGATTCTTTTGTTGATTTAATAAGACAAGAAATAGACATATTACCCCGTGGTCAGGTTACAAACGTAGATGGTAATAGAGTAGTAGATTTTGAAATAACTCAAGAGGGACTACAAATTGATAAAAAGAAATTTTCTGATGATTTTAAGAATGCTTTTTTTGGTAGTAGTACTAGTGTAGAAGTTCCAACTTTGGTGGTTTCTGATATTGATAAAGATACCTATGGTATTTATTCTCTTTTAGGAGAGGGTGTTTCTAAATACACTGGATCTGGTGTTTCTAGGGTTAATAACTTAAGTTTAGCAGCAAAAAAGACTAATGGTGTTTTGGTACCCCCTAATGGAATATATTCAATGAATAAGTCTATAGGGGAGATAAGCGTTGCTAATGGGTATGACACCGCATATGTCATTAAGGAGGGCAGAACAGTACTAGGTGAGGGAGGTGGTGTTTGCCAAACTTCTACTACATTATTTAGAGCAGCTTTAAATGCTGGGTTACCAATTGTGATGAGATATCCCCATGATTATAGAGTTTCCTATTATGAAATAGAAAGTCCTGTTGGTTTAGATGCTTCTATATTTCAACCTTCTTTAGATTTTCAATTCAAAAATGATACTCCTAACTATATATTAGTTCAGGCAGACCCTAAGCCCGAAGAATATACTTTAATATTTAAAATATATGGAACTCCTGATGGTAGATCTGTAACTTTAACAGAACCTGTTGTTACAGGAGTTACTCCTCCTCCCGAAGCTTTATATCAAGATGATCCAAGTCTAAAAAAGGGTGTAGTTAAACAGGTTGATTTTGCAGCGTGGGGTGCTAATGTATCTTTTACACGTACTGTAAAAAAAGAAGATTCTGTTATTTCAGAAGATACTTTTAATAGTAGATACAGACCTTGGAGAGCCATTTATTTGGTTGGTACTAAAGAATAATTTTCATATAACAACATCTATTTATATTTAATTTTTTATTAGAGTAAATTTTCTATTTACAATATTTATATATTACTTTATGTTTTAATAACAGATTGTTTCAAACACTTAAGTTATATTGCTTAAGGAAGGAGAGAACTAGTCATGAAACAACCAAAAATACTTTCTTTATCTATAAGAAATATAAAAAGAATGCTCTGTTATGTTTTCGTTGTAATTTTACTAGTATTTATTCTTACTTCCTTTTCTCTTAGTAATTTAGATACTGGTATAACATTCGCTTTTGTTTTTGCTTGGGTTTCTTCTTTTATTATTGAGCATTTTATTAATTAATATTTAATACTATTTCTTATATATTACTGCCCAAGCTAAAAAAGAACTGGTTTTTCCCTGTTTTATACAGGAGCCAGTTCTTTTTGCTTTATATATACTAATTATTGTTAAAAATATATCAAGGATAGCTAAGTTTTTAATTACCTTTGTTTATATCAATACTTACAATTGTTTTGTCATCTGTTTTTTCTAATGAACTAATTATTGTTATTAATTGTTTATCTTTTTTAAACTTAAGTATTTCAAATTTATTGTTTTTTTCTTGTGATTCTATTTTCCAATTTTTTTCTAATAATATATTTTCATAAAACTCCTTTACTTTTGTATAAGATGCTGTTGTTTGTATTGTTATATGTTCTGTTGAAAATGTTTTAGTTTCTGATGTTTTATTACTCTCTAGTGGATAGGGTAGTGTATCTTTTTGTCCGGTAGCAATACCTTTAACTTCTTGTATTTGTTTAAGTAGGGTTGGTTCATAATTTTGAAACCTAACATATACTATTATTCCAATTATTATTAAGAATGCAGATATTAAATATCTCTTGATCATATAAATACATTATATATTATTTCTGTGTTAAAATTGTGTGGTTTAGACGGCCCCATCGTCTAATGGTTAGGACGCCAGGTTCTCATCCTGGTAACAGGGGTCCGATTCCCCTTGGGGTCACCATATATGACTTTATAAGTAGCCTGTTTAAAAGTTTTAAAAATCTCATTTTATTTACTCTTTTGCTATAATAAACAAAAATCATTTAGGAGATGAACTGTGTTAGATCAATTGAAATACTTGGTATTAAATGCTCATGGTATAGGATTATTGACGGTTCTCGTATATGGAACATTACTCGGTATCCTTTTCCTCTATTACGTGTTCACTTTGGCTCGAGCTTTGCATGGGGAGCTCATTGATGTTCTCTTGCAGGGATATCGCCCAAAGGAAGGTACTTGGTTTTTATCCATACATTTTATATATAATTTTGTATGGCCTTCCTTGTACCTCTGGGCGCATGGTGTTTCTTCAGAGGGATTGAATTTTGTTCTGAAGTTTATACTTATTCTCGTAACCATTGGTGTGAATCTTATAACCTCATCATTTCTTGAGTATGAGGGACGCAGGCTCTGGAGAAATTATCGATTTAGCTGTTGGGATAAACCTTGGTATTTTCCCTTTCGAAAGAAACTTCCGATGAAGTGATCGTTATATTATGCATTTAAATTCCCCGGGTAATCCGGGGAATTTCTTAGTTTATTATTAATTATTGTATAATACACTCATAAATAAACTGCTTATTTAAGCAGTATTCTAGTTTAGGAGATGATTTATGAGACTCGTTTCAAAGAAGTATCTCGGTATTACTGGGTTACTTTTTATTGTGTTTTGTATAAACCTATTTTTCTCCGGGAAAGTGCTCACTGCATTGTCCCTGGAAATGAATGGGTGGTACGTTGGGCTTATGATGATAATGGGAGTGACTTTGAGTATCCGTTCTCTCATTATTATTCAAGGACATCCTAAGTTCTTAGACACTATATATTGGGTTGCAATTCTGGGCATCATTTCCAGCATTGTTTCGTGTGGGTTTATACTAAGTACAGCTACTTACACTATTTCCCCGGTATATTTGTCTTTTATTGTGTTATTTTTCGCCATCTTTCTTTTGATGCCCTTTCTACTGTATATAGGTACTTTACCAGTGCAGAAACAGTTGTGGGGTATCTTATCAAGAAAAATGGGTATCCTTCGGGTTAAAAAATTGCCCAAGGGGTTTGCTTTGATGCGAAAGATATGTAATCATGCGGTCGATTATGCGTTGTTTCCTCCTGCGGGTGAATATCTTGACATTACCTATGTGGATGCGGATCTTGCTACAATGTTTCCTTCAAGGAAAGACGCTGTAGCTTCTGCTATTAACAAGCATCGATACGTGATCGTTTTTTAACTAAAAGCCCGGGAAGCTATCCTTTCCGGGCTTTTACTGTTTCTATTTTGATAAATTTTTACTCTAACCATTTTTAGTAGTATCATAATTTTAATGAGTCCTTATTCACCTGAAAATATTCAACTAGTTATAGAAACCACTAAACTTGAATTGCTTACACAAGCTACTTTTGGGGGTAGAGCTAGTTTTGATGAAAATGATAACAATTTAGGTAACTATTGGACTGTATCTGCTTGGCATACTTTTTGCACTAACACTCGCGATATGCTTGAAAAATTAGGGTGTTCCGATGAAGAAATAGGAAGTTTAATTCAAGAAGCCACTGAGAAGGTGCACCTTCAGAATGAAACGGTTTTGTATAAAGATAGAACTAACCTAAAGTAGTGTTCCAATTAATATAATTCCACATATTCCCATAAATAGAGTAATTATAAAACCTGCGAGGTTAGAGAATATTCCATTAGTATGTTTACCTAATATCTTTTTATTGTTTGAAATCATTAATATTAGTGTCATTAATATTGGTGCACAAAGACCATTTAATACTGCTGTATAATAAAGCATTGTAAAAGGTTTTATAGGTGTTAAATTTACAAGTAATCCTGCAAGCGTTGCTACTATTATTACTCCATAAAAACCATGTGCTTGTTTTAGTTTTCTATATAATCCAGCTTTCCATCCTAAAGTTTCTGCCACTGCATATGATGCAGATCCTGCGAGCACCGGTACTGCTAGTAATCCTGTACCTATAATACCTAATGTAAATAATATAAATGCATAATCACCTGCAAATGGTTTTAGTGCTGTTGCGGCTTGAGCTGCTGTTGTTATTGAAGTAATACCATTAAGGTGTAATGTTGAAGCTGTTGTTACTACAATAAAAAACATAATTAGGTTTGAAAATAGCATACCTATTATTGTATCGGCTCTCATGTTTTTAATATCTTTATTATTAATTTTAGGAGTACCTACTCCCATTGCTTTTAGCTTACCTGTTTCTATTTCTTCTTCTACTTCTTCATTAGCTTGCCAAAAGAAAAGATAGGGGGAGATAGTTGTACCAAATATAGCTACTATATTTAAAATATAACTCTTATCAAATGAGAAAGAAGGTATTACGGTGCTAGTTAATATATAATGCCAATCTTGTTTAACAATAAATACAGTTATTATGTAAGCAAATAGCGATAGCGTTAGATACTTTAAAAACTTTGCATATGTTTTATAGCTTAAAAATATTTCTAGTATAAGGGTAATGGTTGTAATAGTTATTAACCAAAAATTAAAAGACATACCTAGTACTAATTCTGATGCTTCTGCCATTGCTCCAAGGTTAGCCCCTATGTTAACTGTATTAGCTATAAGTAATAGAAATACCATAAAATATAGTATTTTTTTTGAATAATGTTTTTTTATAACACCAGCAAGCCCGCTACCCGTGACCATACCTATCCTTCCACACATTTCTTGTATAACAATCATAAAAGGTACTGAAAATAATGCGGTCCATAGTTGGGTATATCCAAATTGTGCTCCCGTTTGAGAATATGTAGCTATTCCAGAAGGGTCATCATCAGATGCTCCTGTAATAAAACCAGGGCCTAAAGTTTTAAATAATTTCTTAATTTTCTTTAGCAGTAAGTTATTTATATTAATAATATATATTAAATATACTCTAATGTCTGTAGATACTTATGTATAGTGTCTATTTGATATTAGTTAGTTAATAACCTATAATGCAGGTACAAATAAACCACTCTTTTGGGTGGTATTTCAATTAGAAAATGGAGAATGCTATGAAAATTGCAAAGCCTGGTACTCTTTGGGGGTTGAATATTTCGTTTGGGTTATATCTTGTATCTTTGTGGTGGGCATTTTACAACATGCGCACCCTGGGAGATTTCCCCCTGAACGCTGTGGTAGGGGTTGCCTTTACTGCACTTGTGCTACTGGGATTTCTTTCCAGTGTAATGGCAGGAACTAAGTGGTATTGGGCATTACCTTTCGGGTGTGCCTTGATTTTGGGGGTAGGTCTCTGGTTGTTTCCTCCTTTTGGGGTTTTTTTCTCCCCGACAGGTAGCCTAATCCTGCCGATCGTTATTGGGGCTTTTTTTATTGCCCCTTGGTTTGGCTGGTTATCCTCCTGTTACAACCAATATCTTATGATCAAGGTTATCTACAAAGGAAATTATGTTCTGGTAGTGGATTACCAGGATATCGATGGTCCTTTACCTATTCCTGTTTTCATTATTGTTAATGTTGATGGGGATATATTGAGCTCTGACGCTTCTGGCGGTGAGGAATTTATGTACGAGTCATCTGGCTGGTCGGTCATGCTGTTTGATACTTCAAATCTTGCTGTTGAACACGCCCTCTCGAGAGATTGGTACGTAATGGTTCGTTGAGTTTGGTCACCTGTTGGGAGGTTGTATACCCAACAGGTGATTCACTTTTTTTACTTCTTATATAAATTATTTTAATTCTCAGTTAAATTTCAGAAACAAATGTAAAAATAATCCTATGAAAAATACAAACATTTTAATATTAATAGGAGTCATAGTAGTAGTTTTATTAGGGATATTTATTTATAAAAATAATAAAAGTCTTAATATGTCTGATATAGGTATGAGACAACGGTTTAGTGAAGATGAATTTGAAAAGAATACTGGAAACAGAAAAGATGTTAGTAATAGAGATGAAAAAGGTACGGGAATGGGGAAGAATATTTCTAAAGGAAATTGTTTAGCAGATGATTGTTTGGTAGTAGATAGTTTAAATTATCCTGTTGGTGATTTAACTGAAAATGCTAAAACTTCTTTATTAAAAGCTTTAGATGATGAATATAAAGCTTATGCTACTTATAATTCAATAATAACTAAATTTGGTAATATTAGACCCTTTATTATGATTATACGTGCCGAAGAACAACATATTTCTAGTTTAAAATCTTTATTAGATAAATATGGAATAGCAATACCAGAGAATACTTATATAAATAAAATAGTTGCTCCTCAAACATTACAAGAAGCTTGTTCTTTAGGTGTAACAGCCGAGTTAGATAATGCTGCTTTATATCAAAATACCTTATTACCAACTGTAACTTCTTATGAAGATATAACTCGTGTATTTACTAATCTTATGAATGCTTCTCAAGAAAAGCATTTACCTGCCTTTCAGAACTGTTTAAATTAGGTTATTAAAGGTTATAGACAGTACTTTTTAACAATGGAAAAACTGCAGATTAATACCTGCAGTTTTTCTTTAATTGATCATTTAAATTGACTATATAAATAATTAATACTACAATCCAGATATAAATAAACTGTGTTTTTACACAGTATCTTAGAATAGTGATAGGAGATGATGTTATGAGACTTTTTCCTGCCAGAAATATGTTCTGGCTATTTGTATCTGCAGTACTTTGGCTGGTGCTTATTTTTATAGCCCTCTCAGGAGGGTACACTACAAATATAGCACTAACTGTTTTCGTTGCAATTACTTGCTGGATAATGTGGATTTTACATACGTCAGTAGGTAAGTCCATTTGGTTGTTCATTGTAATATATGTACCACCAATTATAGGGACTATTTGTTTGGTGTACCTGGCGTATTTGAAAAATCCTGAAAGTATTTCTTGGGCAACAATATTATTAGGATCATTGATTTTTTCTATGATGTTGCTGATTCCCTGGGCGCTGTTGGTTACATTTCCAATAATGGTGGCAAGTTTGTTTGTCATTACATTAGGTACTTATTTATGCGTGGTAACTGTATATGGGAGTACTGGTTTTTATTTACAGAATTCTCGTACCCATCTTTATATGCGTAGATCTTCTGGTATGTTTCCTCCGGATCATCCGGTATATGCCAATAGGATTTCTGATGCATGGGGCTTTACTACTTCGGAAGAGGCTGTAGTGTACGCGTTATCTTTAAAGTGTTACGTATTGCCATTTCAAGATTAAAGGCACCTAAAAATCTCTTGTGGGTCTTCCTGCAAGAGATTTTTAATATATTACTCTTTTATGTGTATAATCAGTGAAAAATAATCTTTTAAGAATGGAGAATATATCATGCGCATATCATCTAAAATCACCTTATTGATTGGGGGTATTGGAGGGTTTATTTTTAGTATCCTATCTTTCTTTGGAGTACTAACATATATCATAGGTAATTCGTCTGTTTTTGTTGTTGTTTTACTGTTGGCTGTGATAAGTGGTTTGTTGCTTATTAGGTTAGACGATATATTGTTATCCCTGGAATATCGAGTATCGGTTGTATTACTAAGCTCGTTTATTCTAGCAGCTTGTTCCTTAATAACTGCTAGTAGGGATCCCTTATATGTATTACCTAACTTTGGAGATGTCGTATCTAATACAATATTGATAAGTTTTATCCTTTTGTTAGGAGGTATTGTTAAATATAGTGTTACTATAGCTTGGGTTTTATCAATACCCTACCAAATTTATATGTGGAGAGTTCTTAAATCTGGTGATTACTTGAAGGTAATATATTTATCAGAAGAAGATGGTTTTGTTTTATTTAATAATAAAACAGGATTATATCTCCAACACGCTGCCCTTAGATTACGCAAGATAGCCTATGGGGATCTTCAAACCGCTGTTGTTTTTGAAGATTTAAAAGAATTAGCCACTAATTTAAGATTGGTAAATACGGATTGGTATTCCATTATAGATTGGCAATAGTCAAAAGAGCTCTTCTACATTATTGAAGAGCTCTTTTTTGTTGCGTAACTTTATGCTTAGTAATAAACTACATACATGACTAAACTACCAACAAGAGAAGAAGCTTTAAAATTACTTGAAGACCACGTAAAAGATGACTATCAAAAATTACACTCTAAAATGATAGCTACAGGGTTAGAAGCCTATGCTGAAAAGTTTTCTGAAGATAAAGACCTTTGGTATATAACTGGATTATTACATGATTTAGATTACTTTGAATATCCAGATCAACACCCTCTAGAATCTATGAAATGGTTTAAAGAATGGAATTATCCAGAAGAATTAATACATGCAGTTTCTGCTCATTATTGGAAGAAAACTAATGAGATGCCTAATTCCAAATTAGCTGCCACACTTATTGCGACCGATGAATTAGCAGGGTTTTTATATGCTTACTCTTTAATGAGGCCCAACGGTTTTGACGGTATGGAAGCCTCCTCTGTAAAAAAGAAATTTAAAGATAAAGGTTTCGCAGCAAAAATAGATAGGGAAGAAATACTTTTTGGTATTGAGAAGCTAGGTGTTGAATTTAATGACCATGTTAGTTTTTTGATTGGTATTTACAAAGACTTTAAGTTTGATTAATATCTTTAGGTTTTAAATATCTTCAAAACTAAACGTACTTAAAATATCTTGGAAAATATTTTCAAACTCTGGTCCAATATTATTAGTTATTGATATAGTATAAAACTTTTCAACAACATCTTTTGTATTAGCTACTTTAATAAATATTAAATCATTTCCTCTCCAAGACAATCCCTTAAATCTTAATGCATATTTACCGTTTATGTTCATTTGTTCTTGAACTATTGTAGGTTCATTTCCATTATTTGCTATTTTATAATCAGATATTAAATTAGCTTTTTGTGTATTTACATAATCTTCAAAAGATATAACTGCTTTAGAATTTACTGACGTATTAGCTGATACAAATAAACCAAATACTCCATATTTACTATCTGATTCTTTAGCTCCTAATACTATAATTTTTCTAACTCCTGTTCCTGTTACTTCTGGTAAGGTACAGCAATTTTCTGTTAATTCCTTTGGATATTTAAAACTTATATTTGCTTGTTTGCTTTCAAATAGTTTAAAGGGTTCTTCTTGTACTTCATCTTCTGGTTGAAATGCTATAGATTTAACCATTTCTTCAGTAGTACTCTTATATTGTTGTCTAAAGCCTAAATCTCCTCTATATAACTGTGTTATTTCATAATAGATACCAAACCTCTTTGTATATGTAACTTTAAAATCACCCTTACAGTTTCTAACATCAAAAGTTCTGGAGTCTAACCCATAAATTAAATCAGGTCTAACTGCAGACATTTGTACACCTTCTCCACATTCTATGTAGAAACTTTCTCTTTTTACTGTTGCTACTTCATCTAATGTATTTTTAGTTAAGCTAAGAGGTGTAATTCTAAATATAAACCCTTCGGTGAGAGTATCTCCTGTTGTATTATTTGCATTTGTAGGTGTGTATAGTATTTCTACATTTCTAATATTTCCATTATAGCTTTTGTTTTCCATTAATTTTGCATTGTCGGGGTATTTAATATCTAATCTCAGTTCATTGTTTGTGTAGTTATTCCATGTTTTAGAAATGTCTACATTTGTTTCTATTTTTATTTCTTCTTTAGTTTCAAAGCTTTTTTTTGTTTTATCTTGAATATATTTTATAAGTGATAGTAGTATTCCTAGTACTATTATGAATATTACAGTACCTACAATGGCATACATAATTGTATTAACCGTTTTTTTACCTTTTCTAATTCTTTCTTCCTTATCTGCTATTTCTGGAAATACTCCATGATCATCATGTGCTTTTGGTAATTCTACAGGAGGAGTAATTTCTACTGGTTGTTTTTGGACATTATCTTCCATCATTAAAGTATATCATTTATAGATTCTGTGTCTTTAGTTCTTGGTTTTAAAATAGGGAATGCCACTACCTTTTTAATTGCCCATGTATCAGTTAAAAACATTACCAATCTATCAATACCAAAACCTATTCCTCCTAGTGGAGGGCATCCATATTCTAATGCTTCTAAAAATTCCTCATCTAAAGGCATTGCTTCTGCATCTCCTTCTCTCATATTAGCTTGTTCTTTTTCAAATCTTTCTCTTTGTTCCAATCCTGATACTATTTCACTCCAGCCATCAAACATTTCTACACCACCAATATACCCTTCAAATCTTTCGGCTCTTCCTTCTTTGGTTCTATGTTCTTTTGATAGGGGACTAATATCAATTGGATAATCTATTACCCATATTGGATCTTTAAATGTAGAAGTTATTACACCATCATAAATTGCAAATAATGCCTTGTTTTTAGACCAAGTTCCTTTTACTTTTATTTTGTGTTTTTCTTGTAGTTCTTTTATTTCTTTTTCAGTAATGGTTTCCCAATCTATGTTTAGGTGTTCTTTTAAAATTTCATCTACTGTTTTACGTGGCCACTTATTACCAACGTCTATTTCTTCACCATGTACTTTAATTTTGGTTCCACCTGTTAAAACTTTAACTAAGTGTTTTGTTAGTTCTTCTGCAAGGTCCATTACCCTATGGTAATCTGCATAAGCTTCGTACCATTCAAGCATTGTAAATTCTGGAAAGTGCGTTTGATCAATACCTTCGTTTCTAAAGTTTCTAGCAATTTCAAATATTTTTTCATAACCACCTACACTTAATCTTTTTAGGTAAAGTTCTGGTGCAATTCTTAAGTAAAAATCAGTATCTAAGGCATTAAAGTGCGTTGTAAATGGTAATGCATTTGTACCTCCATATAGAGATTGTAATATTGGTGTTTCAACTTCTTTAAATTCTTTATCCCATAAGAATTTTCTTATTTCTTTTTCTACTGTCCATCTTGCATCTAATATTTTTTTTGAATCTTCAGATAGTATTAAATCTAAATATCTTTTTCTATATTTTTCTTCTACATTTTTAAATTCTTCATTTTTATCAGGTAAAGGTCTTATTGATTTAGATAATATTCTTATTTTATGTGATTGAACTGATATTTCACCCCTTTGAGTTTTTACTACAATACCTTTTGATTCTATTATGTCTCCTGTATCAAGTAAGTCTAAATCATTAAAGTTTAATTCCCCATTTGAATAGTCTGCTTGTTCTAGTACATCATCTTTTATATATAATTGTATTTTTCCTGACTCATCAAATAGATCTATAAAAGCTAACTTTCCATGTCCCCTTTTTGATAATATTCTTCCAGCTACTGTTACTTCTTTATTTTCGTATTTATCAAATTCTTTTCCTAAGTTAATGTTATTAACATTTTTATTAGATAATGCAGGGTAGGGGTTTATGCCTAGTTCTTTTAGTTTATTCAATTTTTCAAGCTTTATAGCTCTTAGTTCTTGCATTGTGCTCATTATACGTATTTTATCAGCTTTTAATACTTTTGTAATAGAGATATTCTATAGAAAACAAAAACCTTCGTTTGCACGAAGGTCATTTGTTTGTCCAAATTCAGTATAGCACTAAATGTTAAGAAACTTTTAATACGGTATAAACTAATTTACCCATTGGAGCTTCTACTTCTACTTGATCTCCAATTTTTTTACCTAACATTGAGACTCCTAATGGAGATTCATGTGAAATCTTTTTATTTATTGGGTCAGCTTCTGGAGCACCTACGATATGGAAAGTTTCTTCTCCCCCATCAATATGTACTGTTACTTTACTGCCTACACCAACTACATTTTTCTTAGTAGGTTCACTTACTACTGACGTTCTTATTATTTCTTCTAATTCTGCAATTCTACCTTCAATAAAGGCTTGTTCTTCTCTTGCAGCATCATACATTGCATTTTCAGAAATATCACCCATTTCACGAGCTTCCTTGATCATATCAATGTTTTTGGGTCTCTTCACTTCTTTAAGTTCATGCAACTCGGTCTTTAATTTTTCAAGTCCTTCTTTTGTAAGGTAGAGACTTGTTGACTGTTTGTTATTGCTCATTTTTACAACACTTTCACTTCCAAATTAATACAATATATAAAATACTTTAGAAAAGGTTTAAGGGCTTGGAAGCTTATTAATTACTAATTCCCAAAAAACCATTGGGCAATTAATATTAATTTAAGATTAATACTCGTTATATTTAACATGTCTTACTTACCAATGTCAAACATTGTGTATTATAGCAAATAGCTTAGTTGCAATCAATTTTGTTGTTTATAACTACTGTATTTATGACTTTACTGTATGCTAAAAGCACGTGTTAATTATTATATTTTTTATTAAAATTCGTATTTTTACTATAAGATTTAATGGTTGAAAATGCCCATTGTATTAGTATATAGATGATTATGAATATATAAATACTTTATACAATGTTTATTTGTATATAAAAATATAGACAAAATATGTACCCAAATGTATATTAAACGTATGAAAGATTTGAACTATACCCCTTCTAATTATTATGAAAAAAATAAGAAATATAATATGAATAAAATATTAATAATATCTTTTGTATTGGTTTTAGTGCTTGGAAGTGTTGCTTTATTTTTGCGTAATGCCTCAAATTCTTCTAATGTTACTAATCCTTTCTCTACAATTACTGAAAATATATCCCAACCAAAAAAAGAAATGATAATGAGTCCTTTAACTGGCATTATGGTTTCTAGTGACGAGGTAACCTGGGATGGTCAACGCCCTTTAGGTGTAATGGTGAACAATCATGTAGACGCAAGACCTCAAAGTGGTTTAATAAGTGCAGACTTGGTTTATGAAATAGTTGCTGAAGGAGGTATTACTAGATTTTTAGCTTTCTTTTTAAGTAATACTCCAGAAAAAATTGGTCCTGTTAGAAGTACTCGTGAATATTACTTAGTGTTAGTAAAAGAATTAGCAGATGCCATGATTATGCATATAGGTTATTCGCCACAAGCACTAGAAGCAATTGAAACGTGGCCTGTTAGAAGTTTAGCTAGAGGTGGTGCTGAATTTTGGAGAGATGAAAAGAGAATGGAAAATGTAGCTATAGAGCATACTGCTTATGTTGATGGAAAATATTTACGAGAACTTGGCACTAAGTTGGGTTGGGAGGGTACTGGAGATATAAAGACATACTTGTTTAAAGATGACGCTCCTCAAACACCTACTGCATCTTCTGTTTCTATTGATTTTTGGTCTCCTGGAGATTATTCTGCTGTGTTTAAATACAATGCTTCTAATAATACTTATTTAAGATATATGGGTTATGATGAAAACAATAATCCAGTACCGCATATAGACAATGAATCCGGAAAACAATTAGAAGTAAAGAATTTGATTGTTCAATTTGTTACAGAATCCTCTATATCAGGAGATGAAAAAAATAGATTAGATTACCAATTAATAGGTAGTGGAGAAGGATTAGTTTTTATTGATGGAGTTGTTACAAAGGTTACTTGGTCTAAAGCAGATAGGGATTCTAGAACTATGTTTTATGATACTAGTGGTAACGAAATGAAATTTAATCGAGGAAATTTTTGGATTAGTATTGTTCCTGACCGCAATATGAACCAAGTAGTTTATTAATTTTACTACTGCCCGGAAGTGGAAATACTATGTTAAAAAATCTATTTGTATCTGAAGTAAGACTTAAAATATTAGAATTACTTTTAACTACACCTGGAGAAGCTCTTCATGTTAGAGCTATTGTTCGTAAAGTTGAAGCAGAAATAAATGCTGTAAGAAGAGAATTAAATAATCTTACAGATATAGGGTTGCTTGCTAGAAGACAGAGTTCTAATAAAATATTTTATACAGTTGTTACAACTCATTTTTTATACTCTGAACTATTATCTATGATCTCTAAAGAACATGGTCTTGGTGCAGATATAATAAAAAATAAAGACTCTCTTGGGGATTTAGAATTTGCAGTTATGTCTCTTGCCTTCTTAAAAGGTAGACAATCTACACAATTAGATGTTGATTTATTTTTAGTTGGAAACATAAATTTTGATGCAGCTTCCAAAATAATAAAAGCATATGAAAAAAAGATTGGAAAAGAAATTAATTTCTCAGTAATGACTTCGGAAGAATTTCTCTTCAGAAAAAGAAAAAATGATTCATTTATCTTTAAAGTATTATCTCAAAGTAGATCCATGCTTGTAGGAGACGAAGAAAAGTTTTATTCTATTGTTTAAATGTCATTTCTTAAAACCTTAAATTTTAGATTGGGTCTTGTTTCTGCAATATTTACACTTGCAGTGCTTGTTGTAATGCCTAAAATAGACATTAGTTTAGATAATTCCTTTATTAAGATTGACTCTTCAATAGGGGGTTATTCCGTAAATTTATTTAATAATAAGTTTGTTTTAGATTTAACTAAATTTAAGGAAGGTTTAGACCTAAAAGGTGGTATTCGTATTGTTCTTAAAGCAGATGTTTCTGGTATTGAGGGAGTAGAAAAAGATAATGCTCTCGAGTCTGCTAAAGAAATAATTTCAAATAGAATAAACTTCTTGGGGGTAACTGAACCTAATATATCCACTTTAAAAACAGCGGAAGATTACAGAATAATCGTTGAAATACCTGGAATATCTGATGTGTCTGAAGCTGTAAATCTTATAGGTAAAACAGCTCAACTTAAATTTAAGAGTTTGAAAAAAGATTTACCTTGGAAAGAAGAATTATTCTTTGACTATTTCCAAAATCCAGATGCTTGGGAAGATACGGGTATTATTGGGTCTGACTTAAAAGGTGTTGATGTTGTTATAGATTCTAGTGGTAGTTTACAAAGTCAAGGTAAACCTCAAATACGTTTAAAATTCACAAGCGATGGTAGAACAAAGTTTTCAGAACTTGCCAAAGATAATGTTAATAGGCCTATTGCATTGTTTTTAGATGATAGTGACTTCCCTCTTTCTACTCCTGTAATAAGTGAAGATCTATCTAAAGGATTAGTAGATGATCCAGTTATTAGTGGTAACTTTGATTTAGAAACTGCTAAAAATTTAAGTATTCAGTTACGAGCAGGTGCTTTACCTGTTCCAGTTACAGTACTTGAACAAGAGACTTTATCAGCTACTTTAGGTGCTGACTCTGTTAAAAAGAGTTTTTTTGCAGGAATTGTTGGTTTGTTAGTAGTATTTTTATTCCTTGTCTATAAATACAGAGGTCTTGGTTTATTAGCTGGTGTATCTTTAGTTTTTTATACCATTATGGTTTTAGCTATATTTAAAATAATTCCAGTAGTTTTAACATTACCCGGTATTGCTGGTTTTATATTATCCATTGGTATGGCTACGGATGCTAACATATTAATATTTGAGCGCTATAAAGAAGAGTTGTTTTGGGGAAAAGACAAAAATACTGCTTTAGAACTTGGCTTTGAGAGAGCTTGGAATTCTATTAAAGATTCTAATATATCTTCTTTAATTACATGTTTCATATTATTTGAATTGGGTTCTGGCTCCATTAGAGGTTTTGCTGTTACATTAGCAATTGGTATTTTTGTATCTTTGTTTAGTTCAATATTTGTAGTAAGAACTTTTATAGAGGCATTTAGAAAATAATGAATTTACTTAAACATAAAATTTGGTATTTAATAATTTCTGGATTAATTTTAGTACCTGGTATTATTGCCCTTATAATTTTTGGATTAAATTTATCTATAGATTTTGTAGGTGGCTCTGTTGTTAAGTATCAATTACCTACAGGATTTGAATCTAATAGAGTTTTAGATATTTATAAAAATAATAATATTGCTATAGAAAGCTCCTCTATTGATAATGGTTTTTTAGTAGTTAGAACAAAACCTTTAGATGTTCAAACTAATAAGACTGTTCTAGATTCATTGCCTTCAATACTTAATGTTGATGAATTTACAAATGGTGTTTCTATTAATCAAGTATCTTTTGAAACTGTGGGTCCTGTTGTTGGTAAAGAAACCACTAAGAATGCTTTTGTTTCCTTAGGTTGGGCATCTTTAGCAATACTACTTTATATATCTTATGCTTTTAGAAACATTCCTTCTCCTTATTCTAGTTTTAAGTTTGGTGCTAGTGCCATAATAGCTATGTTACATGATGCGGTTGTTGTATTAGGCATATTCTCAATAGTAGGTCATTATAAAAATGTTGAAATAGATGCTATGTTTATTACAGCTATTCTTACGGTTATTGGTTTCTCTGTCCACGATACTATTGTTGTATTTGACAGAATACGTGAAAATTTATCTAAATTACCTAAAACATGGCAGTTTGAGACAATAGCTAATTATTCTTTAGTAGAAACTTTAAATAGATCTTTAGCAACTTCCTTTACAGTTATATTTACCTTATTAGCTCTATTCATACTTGGTGGAGATAGTATTAAGAATTTCGTTTTAGCTCTTCTTATTGGTATTGTCTCTGGTACATATTCGTCTATATTTACTGCTACACCTATACTTGTTATTTGGGAATCTTATAAGAAGAGAGATAAGTAACTTTATATTTTTATTAGGGTTGTTTAATAGCTATTTCTATTTTAGGTATTAGTATTTGTGCATCCTCTTTTATGTAGTAGTCTGTAGATCTTAGATATTCTGGTGCTTTAACATTTATCGCAATAATAATTCCCTCTTTGTTTATACTTTTGTATTTTGAAATTAAACCACTGTCATCCCTAGCTAATCCTATTGTTATTAAGTACTCTATATATTTAATTCTTTCGCTGGTAATTTTTTCCACCATCTCAGTTCTATTTATGATATTGGCTCCTGTGTTTTCATGTAAACTATCTATATTCTCTGTTACTAAATCAAAGTTTAGTATGTCTTGTATTCTTTTTAGAGATCCGTGTGCCTCTGTTGTACCTTTGAAAAAACTTTTAGATAAACTATTTATTTTATCTTTTATAACATTCATATTATTAAATAGGTTTATAGTGAATAAGTTATCCTGCTCATTGTTTATTCCCAAATACTCCCGCATCCCCTCCAAATCTGGTATTTGCGCTGCTATAGATATTCCTGCTCCTGTATACAACATTATATGTTTGTTTTTTATTATCTCTATTAATTCCTCTATTGATATACTTTTTGGTATTTGTGGTTTTTCAAATATTTCAGTGAGGAGCTCATTGCTTTTAGGGTTCTTGTTTATAGTGAAGGTCTCTAATACGTTCTCTAAATCTAAGTTTCCATATCCGAAAATGTAATATAATCTGCCATCTCCTGTTTTGTATGTTCCACATTTGTCTTTTATGGTTTGATTTATTTGGTTTGAGATTTCATTATAAGCAATATAGGCGCCTTGATTTTTAATATCATTAGATATTCCAATCATTTTAATAGGTATGTTTATATCGTTTGATTTCCATACAAAAGTACCATCTTTAGACATAGTGACTTTATTATATTATATAAAAAGAAAATGAGGGTTTTTAGAGAACCCTCAAAACTCATTAAATACTATTTATATCCCATTTGTTTACAATAGGGACATTTCGATTTGTGCGTGGCTATTGCTCTTTTTGCCTTCCGGATGTGAAAAGCAGAGCCACTTTTTTGTGCATTGCTCAACTCTCTTTGCAGCGAGGCCATCTCTTCGCACTTTGTAACTTTTGGTAGATCCTTTTCTTTTTTTCTCCAATTTTGGTTTCCTAGATCCCCAAAGTTAGGTGACCAAAACCCCCAGAACAGTGGTACTAAGTTTATTGCGATCATTGTGTATCTCCTTTTTGGTATAAAAAAAGACCTCCGATTTGAGGTCTTTTAAGTGTTACCAATTAAGAAGTTATATTAATTAACAATACTCAAAATACCTCCGTGGGAAAGTCTAAAAAATAATTTATTTCTAAATAGGTTTTTACTTTGAGCTATGGTTACCATTGTAGATTATTATAGTAGGTTTACCCTTTATGTATAGTGGTTTTTGACTAAATCCCTTTATGCATATATACTATGGGCAATAATTACCCATTCTGTTAGTAAGGAGAGTTTTCATGAAAATGAACAGTCTTAATACCCCGTTTACCAATCCCGGTCCTGCGCTGGTGAAAATACTTATGGCGATCTTTTGTGCATTGCTTGCGGTATTATCAGCAAAAGCAGATATGTCCTCCCTGTATTGGGTTGCCCCGTTGCTGTTTTTCTTTTTAACAGCATTTGGAACAAATGCGCTTTCATTTCGTAGAGATGCATTTTTGACGCTTGTTGCGTTGGCGTTGGCTGCTTTTATGTTTGTTGTGCCGATAACCCTGGTCGACATCTCGTTACCCTGGTGGCTGCCAATGCTCTTGGTGAGTCCCTTTACACTTATCAAGTGGCGCTGATGTTTATGGGGCAAGGTAACCTTGCCCCATAAATCTAACTATCCCTAGTTTCTTAAATACTTTTGTGTTAGTTTGTACCTACATATGTCTAAAAGATGGAAAATATTAAGTAATTACTCAGGAGATCTTGATTTTTTATTACCTTTTTTATTAAAAACTCGTGGTTTTGATAGTACTGAAAATATTGATGAATTTTTAAATCCTTTTGATATTAAATACTACTATTCTAAATTTACTGATGAGTTTAAAACTTCTTTAAAAAATGCTAAAGACTTAATATTAGATGCTATTAATAACAATATTCCAATTGTTATATATGGTGATTACGATTCTGATGGAGTAAATGCTACAGCAATAATATATTCAGCTATTAAAGATGAATTAAATTATTCTAATATAAAGTATTTTATTCCTAATAGATTTACGCATGGATATGGCGTGTCTGTGGAGGCAATTGATGAGGTATTAAAAGGTTATAAACCTGAAGATAAAGTACTTTTTATAACTGTAGATACCGGAATTACTGCTACTAAGGAAGTTGAATATATTAAAAGTTTAGGTCACTCTATTATTCTTACAGATCATCACCAAAAACCTACTAATGTGCCTCAACCAGATGTATTAGTTTGGAATGATGAAATAGTTGGTTCTATGGTTTCCTGGTTTTTGAGTAAAGCTCTTGGATCTAAAAATAACCAATCTTTGGGATTTGGTGCTATAGCTACTGTAACTGATTTATTTCCCTTAGTTGGTATAAATAGATCAATTGTTAAAACTGGATTAAAAATATTAAATGAAAGTACTCCTTTAGGTATAAAGAAACTATTAGATGTTGCAGGTAAAAAAGGGGAAATTACAACTTATGATTTTGGGTGGGTTATTGGTCCTCGTTTAAATGCTGCAGGTAGATTAGATAATGCTTCTCTAGCTTTAGAATTATTACTTGAAAAAGATCCTATAAAAGCATCAAATATTGCAAATAATTTAAATGGTATTAACTTACAAAGACAAGATAAAACACTACAAATGTATGACTTAATACCTATTGATGAAAAGAATTTACCTAAGTTAATACTTGTAGCTAATGAGGAATATCACGATGGAATAATTGGATTAGTTGCTTCAAGACTAGTACAAAAATATTATCGCCCTTCTATTGTTATTAGTTTAGAAGATGGTTTTGGTAAAGGCTCTGTAAGATCAATAGATGGTGTAAATATTATTGAAATGCTTAGAAAGTTTGATGATTTATTTGTTGAACTTGGTGGTCACCCAATGGCTGCTGGTTTTTCTATAAAGAAAGAAAATATTCCATTACTTCATGAAAAATTATTAACATTAGCAGAAGATTTAATATCTCCTGAACTTTTAATACCAGAGTTAAAAATAGATTTAGAAATACCCGTTAATTTAATTAGCGTTTCTCTATTAGATAAAATAGATACTCTTAAACCCTTTGGTTTAGGTAATGAACAACCTGTGTTTGTTAGTAAAGGATTATCAGTTATAGATGTTTCCAAAGTTGGAAGAGATAATACCCATTTAGTTTTAAAGTTAAGTGATGGAGTAGGTACCTATAAATCTATATGGTTTGGAGGGGTAGGATTAGCTCCTGAGCTATGTTTAGGTGATAAAGTAGATGTTGCCTATACCCTTAATAGAAATGAATACAATGGGAAGACTTATGTGGATTTGGTTATCAAGGATTTGATCTTGTAGAGGCACTATTATACTCTTTTTCCCTTAATTAATTTTAACAATACTTTTGTAGTAAGGATTTACTTATTCTACGCCCTATCGTATCATGCATCCAGATAGTTGGATCCTTTTAGTCCGGAGTGAGGCTTGTAGCCTGTGTGCCGGAGAAAGTAGAGAGATAAGGCATGGATGATTTTACGCTTGCAGTAGGGGTTTTTATGGTTGGGTTGTTTTTGCTTCTTGGGGTAGTGGGGGTTTTGTTGTATATCAAAAATCTGAGAGATCGCAACAAAGAGCTCGGAAGTACGTTGCGTGAAATTCAAGAGCGTTCCCTGCTAAATGTCCCCCCTTTGAAAGATTACATCGATCAAAGATGGGCATTTATACTCGGAAGAATTTCTCATGGGGTAGTCCCTTCGAGGGAAATATACCAGGTACTTCCGTTGATGGGAGTTTTGGCAGCACTTAGTGGTCCAGCTTTGGAAGTTCTTGTATTGGAGTTAAACAAAAGTGGTTTTGAAGCTGCCACTTTAGATTTCAATATAAAATATGAGTTATCTTCCACTTCATTGTCCATGTGTGTGACGTGGGGGAGTCTCAAAGGACCTTCTTTCAAGCATACAGCCACTTTAGGATTGCCTGAGTAACTAACTAACAAACAAACCAACTGTCTAAAAGACCGGGACTTTTCCCGGTCTTTTCCATTTTTATTATAACTAAATAATAGTGTGGTTAATTCAAAATATCTTTATCTCAAGGTAATTTTACTTATCTTACGCCCTATAGTATAATATCGAACTAGTTAGGTTAATTCTGACCTATCAATAAAAATCGTCCTCTTACCGTGTTGGCTTGTTAGCCATGTTGGAATGTGGACACCGGAGATTTTCATGACTACATATGTTTTTATAGGGGTTATCTTGGTGCTTTGCGTTGTGATTGCCTGGCAACGACTCATCATTATTCCTGATCTCAAAACCCATAATGCCATCCACTGGCAAGAGGTCAAAAGATTGGGAATCCTTAAGAAAGCCATCGCAGAAGACCTGGTTAACACCTCCCAGAAGAGATGGAATGATCTTATAGAGATTATAGAAGGCGGAGAAAAACCCTCTAGTCAATTATTCAGGGAACTGGATAATATGTTGATTGTGTGGGCGTTGGATTCTCAGACTTGTGGAACCCACCTAGTCTCTTTGGAGGCACTCGCTTTTTCTCACAATATAATGAATTTTAAATTCGAGAGAAAGGTTTATAAACCAGGGCACTTTGCCCTTTTGGTTAAATGGGATGGGTTGGAAAGGTCTTTTTATAGGGAGCTTATAATCAATCCCTTGGCTAGCCCATTCTCAAGCATGCGCTAGTATAATGAGTCCCAGATGTTGTTTATACACGTCTGGGACTTCTTGTTTCCATAAGTTATTTCTGGTATATTAATCTCAATTCAAAAAGCAATGATGAGGAATGTGACACCTCTGAGCTGCAAGGAGGAAATGCCTTGTCGGGTATGCCCGTGATAGCAATTAAAAGTTAAAAGTACTAGGTGGTACCGTCTATATATAGACCCTAGCGATTATGTTGGGGTTTTTTTAATTCTCCAACAAAAAGTATATATTTAGGTTAAATAGCAGTATTTAATCATAGGGAATTTATATGAGCAGAACATATATTAAAGAACTAAAAGATCATATTGGTTCTGAAGTTACAATAAAAGGATTTATACACTCTATTAGAAATCAGGGTGGTATTAAATTTTTAATAATTAGAGATATTTCAGGTTTAACTCAAGTAGTTGTATTAAAATCTGAAAAAGAAGTATTTGATTTAGTTCCCACATTAACTAATGAATCTGTTGTAGCTATAAAAGGACTTGTTAAGGAAGAAAAACAAGCCCCAGGAGGTATTGAACTCCAAGCTTTAACTTTAGAAGTTTTATCTAAAGCTGATTCAGAATTACCTATACCTGTAGTTGAAGAAAAAGGTGCTGCAGATGTAGATATTACAAAACGATTCGACTGGAGATGGTTAGATCTTCGTAAAGAAGAAGGAAAGAAAATATTTTCTGTATGGACCGAGTTAGAAAGAGGTTTTAGAGAATATTTTTATGAAAATAATTTCACACAAATATACACACCTTCTTTAATGAGTACTGCTAGTGAATCTGGTGCTGAAGTGTTTAAAGTTGAATACTTTGATAAATTCGCATACCTTGCCCAATCTCCTCAATTCTATAAACAAATGTCATTAGCATCTGGCTTTGATCGAGTGTTTATTACAGGACCTGTATATAGAGCAGAACCCTCTTATACTACGCGTCACGTTACTGAATTTACAGGATGGGATTTTGAAGTTGCTTATATAGATTCTCATCTAGATATTATGGCAATGGAAGAACAAGCTCTTATTCGAGGTTTTGAAAGAGTTAAAACTGTCGTAGATGTTGAAGTTCCAACAGCTCCATTTCCTAGAATGACTATGAAAGAAGTGAAAGAAAGACTAAAACAAGAAGGTGTAACAAGTGAAAAAGAACATGATTTAAGTCCAGAAGAAGAAAGAGTTATTTGTGAAATTGTTAAAAAAGAAAAGAATCACGATTTCTTATTTGTTACAGATTATCATAAATCTATAAGGGCTTTTTATCATATGAGACATGAAGATAACAACGACTTAACTAAAGGTTTTGATTTGTTATATAAAGGCCTTGAAATTACAACAGGTGCTCAAAGAGAACATAGAGTAGATATACTTGAAAAACAAGCTTTGGAAAAAGGCATGAATCTTGAAGAATTAAAAGATTACATAAACTTCTTTAGATATGGATGTCCCCCTCATGGTGGAGTTGGTATAGGTCCTGCCAGACTTATTATGAAGATACTAAATTTATCTAGTGTTAAAGAAGCAATCTTTTTACCTAGAGATGTTAAAAGATTAAAACCATAAGTACTCTTTAACTTATATTTAATTTGATAATTCAAGGGGTTAGGTTTTTCCTAACCCCTTGTTTTGTAGTTGACCATAGTACCTAATACAGCTTATTATCTCCTTATGAGTTTATATCAAAGATTTTTAGTATTTTTAACTTTGGGAGTAGTGCAGATTATTCATTTTTTTGAACGCAAATTATTCGATTTTTTAAAACTGACTTCATTGAGTGCTTTAAATTTATTTATAGGTGTTTTTGTTTACTTGAATATTGGATTTTTAAGTTTTTTGATTAGTGGTATTGTTTATGCAAATAGTTTTTATTCAGATACTTTTTTGCATAATATTTATACACCCTTTAAAAATTCAGGTGTTTTAGGTGCCTCTGTTGTAATTCCTTCTTTAGTAAGAGAATTACCTGTTCCTCAAATATCATCTTCTGTTGCGTTAGTAGTAGATAAACATACAGATACTTTGTTATATTCTTTACATACAGATCAAACTTTAGCTTCGGCATCTACAACAAAACTAATGACAGCCTTGATATCTCTGGATTTATATTCCCTAAAGGAAGATTTAATTGTTCCTGAATTTTGTACTGCTGTTGATGGTTCTAAAGTTGGATTGGTAGCTAATGCTTCTTATAATGTTCTAGATTTAGTAAATGCTTTATTAATTCAGTCAGGAGCAGATGCCGCCTGTGTACTATCCAACAGTAAAGTAACTTATTACGGTTTCGTAGAATTAATGAATAAAAAAGCATTAGAAATAGGAATGAAAAATACTTCTTTTACTAATCCTATTGGATTAGATGGGGTAAATGGTTCTCACTATTCTACTGCTTCTGATTTATACACTTTAACTAAAATAGCTATGTTAGACCCTATAATATCTAATATTGTAGCTACTAAAGAATATAAAATAACCTCCTCTGATAAAAGTTCCTCTATAAATCTTTTAAACACCAATAAATTACTTTGGGAAATACCTAATACTGTTGGTGTAAAAACAGGTACTACTGCTGCCGCTGGTGAAGTTTTGATTTATGAATATAAAGAAACTACTAAGAATATTGATTTAGTAATTATCGTTATGAATAGTTCTGATAGGTTTTCTGATACTAAAAATCTTCTTACTTGGGTTTTAGGTAGTTATTCTTTTGGTGTAGTTACAGACTGAACATATTCCCCTGTTATAGCAGGGAAGTATATTGTTATATCTCCACCCTGTGTTCCTTGTGTTTTATAATTACCTTCAAATACATATACAGGTTGTAGATATTTTTGCGCTGCTGGGGTCTCATAATATCCAAAATACACATCATTTATTAATATATTTTGAACTGTAGTAGTTTCATATCCTACAAAAGGATTAGATCCTTTGGGAGTTACATTTGCAACAATACCTTTACCCCCTTTAATTGCTTCCCATGCTTGGGATACAGTTATTACTGGATATGTTGCATTTGAAATAGGATCTATTTCATTATAATTAACATTCATTATAGGAAATGTTCCTGGTGTAATATCTACTTTTCCATATGTATTTTCTAGAGGTACCTCTTTACCAAAATATACTTGTAATAATCCCTCTTTAGGATCTGGACCTATTACTTTATATCCGTCTACGCTTCTAAAAAAGTCCACTTTATATATTTGTGTATCTTTTGGATCTTCTGTTTGTACTAGTTTATTGCCTACATATTTGCCCTTATATATAGTGTTTTTTCCAGCTAAATATAGATCGTCAATTCTAGTAGTTCTTTCTAATAAGTTTGTTACTTCTTTTAAAGCTTCTTTTTCTGTTACTTCCCCCGTTGTATACATGCTGCTTTTTCCTAATAAGGTTGTATTCATTGACATAGCTCTAGTGTCTATTTGTATTTCTAATATTCCCCCTGTTTTTAGGCTTCTCCATTTATATGTTTTACCCTTTAAATCTGTTATTAAATCTGCATCACTAAACCCGATATAAGCAGCGTTTTCCTGCGCAGATTTACCTGCATTATATGAGAACCCTAATGGTTTAAATTTGTATACTTTCATTTTAGTAGGTAGTTTAGTAGGTAATTTTCCTGTTTGAGTATTTAACTCATATTTTGGAGTTCCTGTAATAGTTTTAGTAGTAAACTCTAAAGGAGGTAATATTCCATATGTTAGTGTGGGAGGATTCTTTTCTGGAATTAACGCTTTTATAATTGCAGTTCCTGTAGGTATTAATACTAGTATTAATACATAGTAAAAGAATATGAAGCCCCCTAAGTAAAAAACGCCTATTTTGAAGTTTTTAGAAACTTTTGTTAGATTCATTAACTCAATTTTACACTAAACATGCTAGAATCTTAATATGACAGTTCGTACCAGAATGGCACCAAGTCCAACAGGTGAGTATCATGTTGGGCACATAAGAACAGTATTATATAACTACGCTTTTGCTCGTAGTAATAACGGAACTTTTATTATTAGAATAGAGGATACTGATAGAGTTAGGTTAGTTGAAGGAGCTGTAGACAGAATTTTAGATGTAATTAAAGACTATGGTTTAGATTGGGATGAGGGACCTCGTAAAGAAGGATCTGTAGGTCCTTATGTACAATCTGAACGATTAGCTATTTATAAAAAATATGCCGAAGAACTTGTAGCTAAAGGCAAGGCTTATTATTGTTTTTGTTCAAAGGAACGATTAGATGAATTACGTACCCAACAAGAAAAAGATGGAGCTCCTACTACAAAATATGATAAAAAATGTTTAAGTTTATCCAAAGAACAAGTTCAAGAGAACTTAAAAAACAATTTACCTTATGTAATAAGACTAAATGTACCTGTTAACGAGGAAATATCTTTTAAGGATGTAGTGTTTGGAGATATAATCATAAATTCAAATGATGTAGACGATCAAGTTTTATTAAAGTCTGATGGTTATCCTTCTTATCATTTGGGAGTAGTTGTAGATGATCATCTTATGAATATTACGCATGTTATGAGAGGAAATGATTGGATACCATCTACTCCAAAGCATGTTTTATTATATAAAGCTTTTGGTTGGGAAATGCCTACTATAGTACATTTACCTAATTTAAAAGAATTAGGAGGCAGTAAAAAGCTATCAAAGAGATTTGGTTCTGTTTTTGCAATTGAGTTTTTAAAAGAAGGTTATTTACCAGAAGCATTACTTAACTTTTTAATGTTCTTAGGATGGAATCCTGGTACTGAAAAAGAAATATATTCCTTAGAAGAATTCATTAAAGATTTTTCTTTAGATAGATTACAAAAGACTGATTTAGTATCTTTTGATAGACAAAAACTTTTATGGATGAACGGCCACTACATTAGAGAAATAAGCCCTCAAGATTTGTGGGAAAAATTAAAGGTTTGGGCAACTAAATTTAATATTGAATTAAATGGCCTATTTAAAAAAGATAGTAAGTTTACTGAATCTTATATGATTAGTGTTTTAACACTAGTACAAGAAAGAATGAAATTGTTATCTGAATTTAATGACTTCACCAACTACTTCTTTGAAGAACCTGTAATAGATAAAGACTTATTATTAGAATTTGTTTCCAAAGATGAAGATAAAAAGAATAAGATACTTCGATCATTTTTAGATTTATTTGAAAGTGTAGAGTTATCTAGTTGGACTAGACATAATTTAGAAACTATTAGTCACTCGTTAATGGAGTCAAAAAAATACAAGCCTAAAGAAGCTTTTATGACTCTAAGAGTTGCTTTAACTGGTAAAAAAGCTACACCTCAAATATTTGATATGTTACCTGTTCTTGGTAAAGATATTGTTATAAATAGAATAAAAAAACAAATATCTAATTAAAATAGATTCAAACCCATTGATAAAATTTCTACACTTGTTAATATAGTTATAGGATAAAAATATCCGAAGTTTATACGAAGTTAAATAGGAGAATTTATGGCAAATAAACAAGAACCTGTAAGAGATACTATGGATAAAAACAAAGATCTCGCATTAAAAACTGCCTTAGCTCAAATTGAAAAGAGCTTTGGTAAGGGAGCTATTATGAAATTAGGGGATAAGGTAGGAGAAAAAACTATACCTTTTATTCCAACTGGGTCTATTGCTCTTGATATAGCTTTAGGTATTGGGGGATTACCTCGTGGAAGAATTATAGAAATATATGGTCCTGAATCTTCCGGTAAAACTACGTTAGTACAACATGTTATTGCTGAAGCACAACGTGCCGGAGGCACTGCAGCATTAATAGATGCAGAACATGCTTTTGATCCCACATATGCTCAAAAGACTGGTGTAGATATAGATAATCTTTTAGTTTCTCAACCTGATACAGGAGAGCAAGCTTTAGATATTGCAGAAACTTTAATTAGATCAAATGCCGTATCTCTTGTTGCAATAGATTCTGTAGCTGCCTTAGTTCCTAGAGCAGAGTTAGAGGGAGACATTGGGGATACTCAAATTGCTATGCAAGCTAGACTTATGAGTCAGGCTTTAAGAAGAATTACGGCAAGTGTTAGTAAATCTAACTGTTGTGTAATATTCACAAACCAACTTAGGTCTAAGATAGGGGTTATGTTTGGTAATCCTGAAACTACTGCAGGTGGTAAGGCTTTAAAATACTATGCTTCCGTAAGAATAGAAGTTAGAAGAGTTACTTCCTTGAAAGAGGGTAACGATGTATCCGGTATAAAGGTACAAGCTAAAGTTGTTAAGAATAAAATAGCACCTCCATTTAGAGTTGCCGAATTCGATATTATGTTTGCAGAAGGTATTAGTAAAGAGGGTGGTTTACTTGATGTTGCCGTGAGTTTTGATTTAGTTAAAAAGAGTGGCTCTTGGTATGAGTACAAAGGAACAAAACTAGGGCAAGGCCGCGAAGCTGTAAAGGTTATGTTAAAAGAAAACAGTAAAGTACGTGATGAAATAGAAAAAGATATTAGAGATTCATTAAACAAAAACCATGAAATACCTTTAGAAATAGGAGTTTCTAATTCTAAAGATAATATGGATTCCGGAGCGGATGCCGAGTAATACTGATTTAGATAACTACTACGAACGTATCATAGGGAAGGTGTTAAACTACCTTTCCTATGGTCTTCGTACTGAAAAGGAAGTTACTAAAAGACTTGATATTTATATAACTAAGTTAAATATCTCTCAACTAGATAAAGACACTCTTTCCCTTAGAATTATTAACAGATTAAAAGACCTTGGTATGATTGATGATGCAAAAATTACTGATTCTGTTATTGCTACCCTTAAAGATGCTACTAAACCCAAAAGCAAAAACTATATTCGTAATAGCCTTTATAAAAAAGGTTTTGATGCAAATTCTATTGATAAGGTTTTAAACAGTGTGAGTATAGAGAATGAAATTGAAGCTGCAAAAGCAGATTTTGAAAAGAAATACAGATCTCAAAAAGATATACAGAAGGTAAAGAGATACCTACTTGGTAAAGGTTATAGCTATGAAGTTATACAGAATGTTTTGGAAGCTACTACTTTAGATTAAATTCAGGCATTTGACCCTATAGTGTATTTAGAATATAATCATAACCAGAAATTAAAATCCATTAAATAGGAAGTGAATAATGAGTCTGCTTCGTGTTGGTGTTTGGAAGTTTCATACTGCAGAGGCGCGTGCCCTAGGTAATTTAAGTTCAGCCAGTTGGGTAGGTGCCGCCCATACTTTCAAGGATGTTTCAGATCTTTCCTTGCAGTTTGGTGGGTACTTTGTTTATACCACGGGTCCCAGTCACACTCCGCGGATAATTTCGTATGCGGAAGCCATGGCGCTGCTGGGTGAACCATTTTGGGTGAAAAGGGCTTTCAAACTCTTCTTCTCCAAAATTTGGGACATGCTTTTTAATTCTTTTTATTATCGTTTTGTATGGTTGAAAAAGAATACGCGTCCCATGACCCATGAAGAATTTCGTGATTGGGAGGGTATAAGTGACAAACTGTTTTCTGAAGAAAGCGATGTTTTTCTGTATGTCGCTCGCGGTTTGTTTACTTTTGCAATCGCAGAAGTACATATGACCGGCGTAAAGAACAATGCATCCAATTATATTTGGATCCGCAAGGTTCTTTATCGTGGACCCTTTGCAACGTTGGCGGCTGACACCTCTCCCGTTGGACACTACCGCGATTTTTATGTACGCCTGAAGAAGTGACAACAAAAGTCCCATGGTAACCCCATGGGACTGCTCTTTTCTACCCTTTTTTGACACATTACCCTTTATAAACTAGAATTACCATGTAGATTTTGCTATTTATGACTGTATTAAAAAGAAATTACATGAATATATTGAACGAGCTTAAGGTTGTATTAGGGCTGTATACTCGGAGTATTCTTTAATCTAATAGATAGTTGTGTTTTTTAAAATAGCTAAATCTCCACATTTTATTTGATTATTACTATTTCATACTTAGTATGAAACGAAGTTTTACAGCTTCGAAACAATGGAGGAAAATTTATATGGATTTTTTGGATAATATATTAAGCCTTTTAGGTTTAAAGAGAGAGAAAGAAGTTGAAGAAAAGGTAGAACATAAACACGTTTCCATTGACACCAGTTCTAAACCCCGTACTGATACTCCTAATAAGGACGTAATTTTAAATGATGCTCGTAATCAAGCTAAAGAAATTATATTAGATGCAAAATCTAAAGCTTTAAAAATTAGAGAAGAAGCTGAAGATGATATTAGAAGACTAAAAGAAAGTTCTATTGAAAATGAAAAGAACTTAGCTATTAGAAAAGCTAAACTTGAAACTTTTGAAAAAGAATTAGAAAACAAAACTAAAACATTAAAAATGGCTAAAGAGTCTATAGAGAAGAAACAAAAAGAGGTTGAAACATTATTCGAAGAACAAAAAACCAAATTAGAAAAGGTAGCTTCCTTATCAAAAGATGAAGCTAGAAAACTATTACTTGATAGCTTAGAAAAGGATTTAGTAAACGAAAAAGGTAAAAAAATTAGAACAATGGAAGAAGATTTAAAGAAGGAAGCTGATAAAGTAGCTAAAGAAATATTAATAGAAGCTATGGAATTTAGTGCTACTGATATAGTTGTAGAACATAGTACTGCTAAAGTTAAATTACCAGATGAAGAATTAAAAGGAAGAATAATAGGTAAAGAAGGTAGAAATATTAGAACCTTTGAAGAGTTAACTGGTGTAGATTTAGACTTGGATGCTACTGCTGGAGAAATAACTGTATCTTCATTTGATTCTGTTAGAAGAGAAATCGCTAAAGTATCCTTAGAAAGATTAATAGCTGATGGAAGAATTCAACCTGCAAGAATAGAAGAAATAGTTGCAAAAACTACTAAAGAAATAGAACACATAATGTTTAAAGCTGGTGATGATCTATGTCATAAGCTAGGTGTTTATAATTTACCTAAAGAATTAATCCAATTAATTGGTAAATTCAAATATAGATTCTCATATGGTCAAAACTTAATAGAACATACTCTTGAAGTTGCAAGAATAGGTATTGTAATTGCAACTAAATTAAACGCTAATGTAGAAATAGTAAAAGTAGGATGTTTATTACACGATATAGGAAAAATAATTAGCGATACAGAAGGTTCTCATGTAGATATTGGTGTAGATGTTCTTAAGAAGTTTGGTATAGACGATAAAATAATTACATGTGTTGGTGAACACCATAATGATGATTATAGTACTATTGAATCTGCTATAGTTGCTTTAGCTGACCATATAAGTGGTGCAAGACCTGCAACTAGAAGTGAAGACTATGAAGCTTATATAAAGAGAATGAAAGCTTTAGAAGAGGCTGCTCTATCTTTTGATGGTGTTGATAAAGCATTCGCAGTATCTGCCGGAAGAGAAGTAAGAGTATTCGTCTCTCCTGAGAGAGTAGATGATGCTTCCACTGCATATCTTGCAAGAGAAATAGCTAAAAAGATAGAACTTGAACAAACATATCCTGGAGTTGTTAAGGTAATTGTTATTCGTGAAACTCGTGTTTACGAAACTGCAAAATAAATACTTAACACCTTATATAGGTTATTGTTACAAGAAAAACCTTTAAATTTATTTGGAATAATGCTATAAAAGTATAACCATGTATTATTTGTTGTTATTACTTCTTTTTGTAATATTACATTATGTGTTTATGAAGATATTAGGATCTATTCTTAAGGGATGTCTAACTTCTTTATTTATTGTTTTTATTGCAACATCTATATATATTATGGTAAATTCAACAAAGCAGCCCATGAACATTTTTGGTTTATACGAAGTAGATAATTTTGTTATTAGAAAGCTTTAAAAATGAAAATATTATTTGTTGGTGAAGTAGTAGCAGAACCCGGTAGAAAAGCTGTAAAGAGAGTACTCCCCGATTTAAAAAAAGAATATGGAATTGATTTTGTGATTTCTAATGCTGAAAATGAAGCAGGTGGTAAAGGTATTACTCCAGGAACATTAATGGAACTTCAATCATATGGTATAGATTATTTTACTGGTGGGGACCATATTTATTGGCAAAGAGGAACAGAAGATATTATAGATACTTTACCTGTAATTAGACCTGCAAATTATCCAGATGATTCTACAGCTCCTGGAAAGGGTTATGAAATAGTGGATATGGGTGCTCATGGAAGGTTATTACTTATAAACTTAATGGGTAGAACTTCTTTTGGAGGACCATTTGCTTACTTAGATGATCCATTTAAAAAAGCAGATGCAATACTTGAAAAATACAAAGATGAAAAATTCACAGCAATAATTATAGATTTCCATGCAGAAGCTTCCAGTGAGAAAGTTGTATTTGGTTTTTATTTAGATGGAAGAGTTACAGCAGTTTTAGGAACTCATACACATGTTCCAACTTGTGATAATAGAACATTACCTAAAGGTACTATGTATGTGACAGATGTTGGTATGACGGGAAATATTGATTCTTCTTTAGGTGTTAAAACAGATATTGTTTTAAAGATGTTTCAAACAGCTAGATTTCAAAAGTTTGAGTGGGAAGAAGCTGGTACAAAAGCTTTTAGAAGTGTATTATTGGATACAGATAATAATTCTATTGTGAGATTAGATAAAATTTTATAGCCTCACCAGGCAGTAAATAATTTCGAAAGGGGGTGTAAAGAATAATGACAAAGCAACAATTAATCGCTCTAGTAGCTGACGCAGCTGGCATGACTAAAGTTGATTCTGCAAAGGCTGTCGATGCAGTTTCTGATGTAGTAATGGCCGCTATGAAAAAAGGCGAAAGAGTAACATGGACTGGCTTCGGTACTTTCGAAGTTAGAACAAGAGCAGCTAGAATGGGTAGAAATCCTCAAACAGGCGCTCCTCTTCACATACCTGCAAGTAAAACACCTGCATTCAAATCAGGTAAAAGCTTAAAAGATGCTGTTAAGTAATAGTATTCTTTGAGTATACGATCAAGAATCCCGCGGAAACGCGGGATTCTTGTTTGTATTTACTTTAAGGTGTATATTTACTCGAAAATAAAATCTTAACTGGAGATGTATATACATGTTTCTATCCTCTGCTCAAAAACGTTTTAGAACTGCTTGCATGACTTCTATTGCAGAACTTACGGTTATATACCCTACTGCAACAGCTAATTTGCAAGAATGGATGTCCTTGGTTATTAAGGATGATTTGGTAAGCAGATCTACCACAAAGGACTATGCTGATATCCTTGTAAAGGCAAGAAAGTTTTACAATGATCGTTCCTTACTTCTTGTGGTATCGGTTATTTCCACGCTTCAATCGTTATCAGAAAAGTTTTACTCAGAAAGGGCAGCTGAGTTTTCTGATTACAACAAGCGCTGGAAAGCTTTTAAGTTCCTTTATAATAGCGTGGTAATATCTCACATTGTTTCTATCGGCGTGTTGTATGTATTTGGGTTTGATATCCTTTGGGCAACTTGGTTGCGTGTATTCACAGCATTGTTAATTATTGCTTTTGAATACATCTTTCGCCCAAGAACGGATATTTATCGCCAAGTGTTTGTTTGGTTACTTTTTGTATTAGCGTTATTAATATGGTTTAAGTAACGTTTAATACATTGTTTAGTGGGGGATTACTTTTCCCCCACTAACTATCATGTCTCTAATTTTTTAAATTTCTGTTTTATTGTTGTTCCCTATTTTAAGGTGTATATTGGGGGAAAATCTATTATCCATGAAGGAGATTCCATGGTAGCTTTTCTAATAAAAATATATAGGTTTGTATTTTTGACAAAGTTACAAAGAACCTTTGTCGAATCATGTGACCTGCCGTTACACAATCTTAAAAGCAAATCCTTACTAACATATTTTGCTTTTAAAGTTTGGATTTGGTCTCTTATAATAAGGGTACCCGATACCTTGTCGAACCGCATTTATGAGTATGGGTATCGTTATGTATCTTCTAATGTTTGGGCTAATTTCTCCATATTATCCTTACTTAGTAGTGTAGCCACTTATAATACTGAGAATAATAAGTTAGAGGTACTTCTTTCTAGATGGAAACTTTGGAAGGTATGGTTTTCTAAAGTTTACCTGCTTTTGGTATGTATATTTTGTGTATTAACCTATTTGTACACGATTCAAGGTATTTTGTTACCCCTAGTACTGTGGGGTAGGGTAGCTGTTATCGGTATTCTTTATTATATGGATACTCGTGTGCGTCCGGTTATTAACTGGTGGTATGTAGGGTTTTGGGGTAGTTGGTTGGTGCTTTCTATTGTTGTGGCACTACCATAATTATTAAGTACAGAGAGGGAATATCTACTCTCTCTCTCTGTATGTTTTTTATTATCAATATTTTTTAATTTTTAAATCATTTTCACAATTCGTATAGCAAACTATAAATTCAAGTGATAGAATAATCAATGTTATGTCTAAAGACTATTACGATATATTAGGTGTTAATAAAAGTGCTTCCGATGAGGATATTAAAAAAGCATATAGAAAACTCGCAAGAGAACATCATCCAGATATGGTTAAGGATAAAGATAAATCTGAAGCTGAGAAAAGATTTAAAGAACTTAGTGCTGCTTATCAGGTTTTAAGTGATCCTCAAAAAAGGAAAATGTATGATCAGTATGGGCATGCCGGTCCAAATATGGGTGGCAATGCCGGAGGTAATGCTGGAAATTGGGGTCCCTTTAATTATTCTTCTTATTCTACTGGGGGAAACCCTTTTGGCGATGATAATATAGATCCTTTTGATATATTTGAGAGTTTTTTTGGTAAAGGATTTTCTCAAAGAAGACCTCAAAAAGGCAAAAACTTATCATATGAAATGCATATTGATTTTAAAGAAGCTGTTTTTGGCTTAGAGAAGGAAATAAACATAGACAGTGGCAAGGTAAAAATAAAAATCCCTGCCGGTATTAGAGATGGTTCTGAAATACGTTTTGCTGGTAAAGGAATGCCCGGACCTAATAACTTACCCAATGGTGACTTATTTATTACGGTACGTTATAGATCCCCAAGTGAATTTGAGGTTCATGGTGAAAATATTTTAATTACTAAAGAAATAGACTTTGTATTAGCTACCCTAGGTGGTGAATTAGAAATATCAACAATAGACTTATCTAGTAAGACTGGAATAGGAAAAACCAAGCTTAAAATACCCGCGGGAACACAATACGGTACTAGGTTTTTGGTTAGATCTAAAGGAATGCCCAGAGTTCAATCTACTGGTCAAGGGGATGCTATTGTTCAAGTTATTATTACTATTCCTAAGAGTTTAAATAGAAAACAAAAGAAACTGCTTGAAGATTATCAAAATCTATAAATATTCCCCTAAAACATTGTTTATAGCTTTTATTTGATACCTATTGCTATTTTGTGTTATAATTTCCATTGCATTGAGTTAATAGTATTTGATTTGTAAGTGGGAAAACCCACTTTTTTTATTAAAAAAATATGGCAATAACAGAATTTAACTTAGCTTTAAATCAGGTAGCCTCCGAAAGAGGAATACCAGTAGAAAACATTATGGCATCAATAAAAGATGCTATGGCTACCGCGTATAGAAAAGATAGAAAAGAACATGGAGAAGAAGTTCTTTTAGAATCTATCGTTGTAGATTTAGATCAAATAACTGGTGAAGTAAAAATCTTACAAGATGGTGTAGATGTTACTCCCGCAGGATTTGGTAGAATTGCTGCTCAAACAGCTAAACAAGTAATACTTCAAAAAATAAGAGAAACTGAAAAAGATTTAGTTCTAAAAGAATATACCTCTAAAGTAGGGGAAATAGTCATAGGAACAATCTTTAGAATAGACAATGGTAATATGACTTTAGACCTTGGTAAATCTCATGCACAAGCTTCAATGCCTTACGCAGAACAAGTATCTACTGAGCAATACAGAGGTGGTCAAAAGATGAAGGTATTGGTTAAAGAAGTAAGAGAAACATCCAAAGGTCCCGAAATTATAGTAAGTAGATCAGACCCAAAATTTGTAGCTAAATTATTTGAACAAGAAGTTCCAGAAATAGCTGCAGGTACTGTATCTATAGAAGCAATATCAAGAGAACCAGGTTCTAGAACCAAAATGGCTGTATATTCAAGAGATGATAAAGTAGATCCTGTAGGTAGCTGTGTAGGCCAAAAAGGTGTAAGAGTTCAATCTATAATCACTGAATTATTTGGTGAAAAAATAGATATTATACCTTTCTCATTCACTACTGAAAAATTTATTGCTGCTTCACTATCTCCTGCAAAAGTAACAGAAGTTGTTTTATACGAAGAAGATAAAAGAGCTGAAGTGTCTGTACCAATGGATCAACAAAGTTTAGCAATTGGTAAAGATGGTCAAAATGCTCGTTTGGCTAATAAACTAACTAGATGGAAAATTGATATTAAAGGTGTTGAAAACGTATTTAGTAACACTGATACTGAATTTGTATCTTCTAGTAAAGGAGCATCTAAAGTTGTTGGTGTTTGGGATATGGAAATTAAAAAATCACAAGAAGGAGCTGTTTCAATAGGTAGTGACGATGATACACCTGATAACAATGTTACTATTAAAGTAGAAGAAGTAGATTTAGATGATACAAACGATGAGACTACAAGTAATTAAGTCTTAAAGTGATCATGAAAGTACCTAATAAACTACTTAGATATAAATATTTATGGCAAATAATACTAGTAAACCACAATTTAATAGTAGACCTCCGATCGTTACTATTATGGGTCACGTTGACCATGGTAAAACAAGTATTTTGGATGCCTTACGTAAAACAAACGTTCAAGCAGGTGAATACGGTGGTATAACTCAACATATTGGTGCTTGCCAAGTAGTTCATAACTCACAAAAAATAACATTTATAGATACTCCAGGGCATGCTGCTTTTTCAAGCATGCGTTCTAGAGGTGGTAGAGCTGCAGATATTATAGTATTGGTAGTGGCTGCTGACGATGGAGTAATGATGCAAACTAAAGAAGCTATTGTTCATGCCAGAAATTCCGGAGCTAAAATTATTGTTGCAATAAATAAAATGGATGCTAAAGGGGCTGATGCTACTAAAGTTAAACAACAACTAGCTCAAGAGGAAATACTTGTGGAAGATTGGGGTGGTGATATTGTTGCTGTAGAGGTTTCTGCAAAGACAAGAAAAGGATTAGATACCTTATTAGACACCATTATATTAGTATCAGAATTACTTGAATTAAAAGCTGATTTCACAGGAGAATTAGAAGGAATAATTATAGAAGCTAAAATGGATAAGAAAAAAGGTCCTTTAGTATCTTGTATTGTTAAAAACGGTTCATTATCTGTGGGAGATAAAATATTAGCAAGTGGTTACACTGCAAAAGTTAAGGCATTAGTCGATGCCCAGGGTGTTCCTGTTAAAACAGTATTGCCAGGTAATCCTGCTGAAATACTTGGATTTAGAGATGTTCCTAACGTTGGAGATTTAATTGTTGCTGAGGGTAGTGAACTTGGTGAATTAGCTATAGATGACTCTAGAATTGAAATTGTGGGTAAAGATGCAAAAAAGACTATTTCTGTAATATTAAAAGCAGATACACAAGGTACTTTAGAAGCTGTTAAATCAAGTTTAGCAGATCTTGTAACTTCTTCTGTGGGTTTGAGTTTTGCTATTAAATTTTTGCACTGCGCAACGGGAGATATAAGCGAATCAGATATATTATTAGCCCAAGGTACTAAAGGAATAATCATAGGATTTAACGTTAAGTTATCTACTGCTATGTCTGATTTTGCACGATCTCAAAATGTTACCATTACAGTTTATAAGACTATTTATGAATTAACTGCAGATGCTAAAGATTTATTAGAGGGTAAAGCCGATTTTGAAGAAAAAAAGATAAAAGGCCGTGCTCAAGTTCTTAAACTATTTAAATTACCTTCTGGTGACATGATTGCTGGTTGTAGGGTACTAGCAGGTGCTTTAAAGCCCGAGGCTAAAGTATGTGTTTATACAAAAAATCCTGCAGAATTAACAAAAGATGATGTTCCTTTATATAAAGGGGTTATTCAAAAGCTTAAAACTCAAAAAGAAGATGTTAAGGTTGTAGGTAAAGATAATGAGTGTGGCGTATTACTTAAACCTACTTTTTCAGAACTCGCTAAAGATATGTATATCGAGGTGATTTGATTGACACTATAGGCCTTTAGAGGTATAATCCCCCTAGGTAATTTATATTATCCTGCTTAAAAAGCGGGTTTTTATTTTTATGAATCACGGACCACAAATAAATGTAGAACAAGTAAATACAGACTTAGAAGTTACTTTTTTAATAGAAAAAGCTAAGAAAATTGCAATAATACCCTCTAAGGTAGCTGGTGTAGATGCATTTGCTTCTGCATGTGCTGTTTATAAATCTTTAAAAGCACTAGATAAAAACGTTTCATTTATATATACAGGTAAAATACCTGAATCTTGTGTTGATTTAATAACCCCAGCGGAGTTAACTTCTGATGTATTTGAAAGAGAATTACTTGTATCAATAGACTATTCTGAAACTCCAGCAGCTAAAGTTCACTATTCTACTGAAAATGATGTTTTATACTTAAAGGTAAAACCAATAGATAAAAACTTTGATTTGAGTCGCGTAGGGGCTGAAATAAAAGGTTTTGACTTTGATTTGGTTATAACATTAGGTGTTCAATCTTTAGAAGATTTAGGTCAAATATACTCAGAATTACATACTGAATTTGATAAGGCAACCATAATTAATATTGATAATACCGAGCTAAACACTAAGTTCGGTAAAGTTAATGTTATCGATAACTCAGTAGATGGATTATCTCTCTTAGTATTTCAAAAATTTATAGAATGGAAATATCCTGTAAATAAACAAATAGCTAAAGCTTTTTTAACTGGTATATCTCATAGGAATACTAATTAAGCTTGATTTTTAGCCTTTTGTTTGTTAACATGTAAAATGCTTATGGCAATACAAAAAGATCAAAAACAACATATAATTAAAAACAACGCCTTACATGTAAATGATACAGGCTCTCCAGAAGTACAAGTAGCTTTATTAAGCGAAAAGATAGCTAAATTAGTTGGACACTTGAAATTACATAAAAAAGATAATCACTCTAGAAGAGGATTATTACAAATGGTAAATAAAAGAAGAAGACTTATTGCTTATTTAAAAAGAAAAGATGTTGATCGATATCAATTATTAATTGATAAAGTAGATTTAAGTAAATAATTTGTTTGCTAGGACTTAGTGCAAAAGTTAGGAAATGACTTATTGTGTATGATCCTGGTCATGCCTAATAATACATCTCTTAACTCTTTGTTCCAATTCCTCAAAATATACTAAAAATGAATAAAATAGTAAGAAAAGAAATAGATTTTGCAGGTAGAAAACTTGTATTAGAGACAGGTGAACTTGCAATGAGAGCACCTATTGCTGTAAAGGCTTCTTATGGAGATACAGTGGTTTTAACAACCATAAGTTATGCTCCCTCCTCTGCGGATATAGACTTTTTAGATTTAAGATTAGAATTCCAAGAAAAACTATATGCAAGTGGCACAATAAATAGTAGTAGATTTATGAAAAGAGAAGGTAAACCTACTGATAACTCAATAATTGCAAGAAGAGTAATAGACCATGCATTTAGACCTTTATTTGCCAAAGATTTAACTTTAAGTATTCAGATAGCTACTACCGTATTATCTTTGGATACTGACGCTGATGTTGAATTTTTAGCTATGATTGCTACTTCTGCAGCTGTATATGCTTCCGAATTACCTGCAAAAGGTCCTGTAACAACTGGTCGAGTTGGTTTAATAAATGGTGATTATGTTTTATGTCCTTCACTTAATGATTTACATAATAATAGTGATTTAGAAATGATGGTTTCCTTTGTTGGTGAAGATAAAAGATTCTTAGCTGTAGAAGCAGGAGCCAATATTTTACCTGAAGAAAAAATAATTGGAGCAATAAACTTTGTACGTGATCGTATGGATCCTTTAGCTCAATTAATTAAAGATTTTGCAAATGAAGTAAACCCAACACATAAAGTTTTATCTTATACATCTAAAATATCTTCTAAAGAATTATTAACTTCTTTAAAAGATAAATATGAGCAGGAAATGATAAATATAATTAAAGGATTATTACCAAAAGCTGAAAGAGATACAAAAATTACTGATTTAAAGAATAGAGCGTTGGCAGAATTTAAAGAAACTTATTCCTCTGCAGAAATAAATGGTATTTTAGATATGTTTGAAATTAATGCCTCTAGAGATTTAGCATTAACAGATGGTAAAAGAATTGATAACAGAGCAATGACAGAAGTTCGTCCTATAAGCTCTAAAGTAGGATTATTACCAAGAACTCATGGTAGTGGTTTATTTACTAGAGGAACTACACAAGCATTAACTGTTGCTACCTTAGGCTCTCCTTCACAAGAATTATTAATACAAGATATGTATGGCGAAAGATCTAAAAGATTTATGCATTTTTATAACTTCCCCCCTTACTCAACAGGAGAAGTTGGTAGATTTGGTAATCCAGGTGGTCGTGAGATAGGCCACGGTATGATTGGCGAAAAGGGTTTGAGAGCTGTTATGCCCTCTCAAAAAGACTTTCCTTATACTACTATTGTTATGACAGAAATATTATCTTCTAATGGTTCTTCTTCAATGGCAGCAACATGTGGTTCTACCCTAGCTTTAATGGATGCAGGTGTTCCTCTAAAAGGTATGGTAGGTGGTGTTGCAATGGGATTAATTGTTGATGATGAAGATACTTTTGGTAAATATCATATATTAACTGATTTGTCAGGTGAAGAAGATCATTCCGGTTGTTTAGATTTTAAGATGACAGGTACTAAAGAGGGTGTAACTGCAATACAATGTGATATGAAGGTAAAAGGTATCCCAATGAAGGTTTTGGAAGAAGTTATACATCAATCAAGAGAGGGAAGATTATTTGTATTGGATGAAATGTCTAAAACAATAACAGAACCAAGAGCTACTATGTCTAAATATGCTCCTAAGATGGTTCAAATAAAGATTGATCCTGATAAGATAGGTACCTTAATAGGTTCTGGTGGTAAAACTATTAAAGAAATTCAAGAAGTAACTCAAACAGAAATACATATTGAGGAAGACGGTAATGTATTAATTACAGGTGCTACTGATGAAGCTACCAAAGCAGCTTATGATTGGGTAGATGGTATTACTAGAGATATAAGACCAGGTGAAATATTTGATGGTACGGTTGTAGATTTATTAGACTTTGGTGCTTTAGTTGAAATATTACCAGGTAAAGTAGGCCTTTTACATATTAGTGAATTATCTAATGAATACGTAACAGATATAAGAACTAAAGTAAAAGTAGGTGACGCTTTTAAAGTAAAGGTATTACGCGTAGAAGATAACGGTAAAATGTCTTTATCTAAAAAAGCAGTAACTGCCTAAAATACGCTATAATATATTTAATGCCTATAAGAGTCTGTAAAAAATGTGGTAATACACTAACATCTTCAAGTAACTACTTTTGTAGTTCTTGTGGAGATGTATTAGATACTAATGCGTGTACTGAACCTCATATCCCAGGTAAAAGCGTTTTATATTACGATATAAACGAATCTTATTATGGGGAACTTAGTAAGTACGTAGGTAACCGTTTTGGTGTCATCTCTAAAGTATTTCCTATTAAATATTTAGTTATACTAGTCGTTGTTCTATTTGTTGTGGGTGGTTATGGATTATTATCTAATTACTCTGATGTGTTTAGAAAATTTATATCTCCTTCTGGTATTTTAAACAATGACAGTTGTAATGGAGACTTTAAATGTGGAAGCTTTGGTTCTGATAACATAACTTCTGTAATTCCTGAAAATGTTTCTTTATATGTAGAGGGCTTTGATTTTAACAAATTTGCACAGTTAATAATGGACTTTGAACCTTCCTACAGTTATATCTTTGATGAGTTATCTCACCTGGATAGTTCCCATTTTGTAGTATTTGCAGAAACCAATGGAAATAATACCACTTGGACATTAGTATTAGCTTCAAGTAATAGTCCTTCCAATAATTTAATAAGTTTAATAAACAACCCCCAAGGACTATATATTGGTAGATTAAGTAATTTTTATGTAATTAGTATGCGTAATAACGTAATTGCTGACATGCAATTAGTAGAGGGGGGTATTAATAAGAGTATTTCTCAAAATACTAACTATGCTATTGCAAAAAATACGTATCCTAAAGGTCAATTTTTGATTGTTTCTACAGGTAGTGATAGTGAAAACCTACTAAATCAAATACAATCTCAAGATAAAGTTCCTGGATACTTACGTAATATAGCAACACAATTTTTAAATAAAAAAGGAAACCATTTGGTTCTATAATAAAACTATGAGTGATGAAAATAACGTAACAGAAAAACAAGAGGGATTTGTCTTTAAAGAACTTCAGTGCTTATCGGATACGGTAGCTCAAACAAAAGGATTGCCTGAAGAACTTAGAGAAAGATTAAATCAAATGATTGAAAGATTAAATCGTATGGCAAGACTTGGTCATTATGCTTCTGAATTTGACACCTTATCTAGATATATAGAGGTTATAACTTCAATACCTTGGGAAGGTGAAACTACAGATATTTTAGAATTAGAAAGGGCTAAAGAACGTTTAGATCATAACCATTATGGAATGGAGTATGTTAAAGAACGTATTTTAGAATATTTAGCTTCATTAATGCTTTTGAAAAGACGGGGGAGAGAAGCTATTTCTAGATCTCCAATAATGTTACTGGTTGGATTGCAAGGTGTTGGTAAAACAACATTAGCTATTTCAGTAGCAGAGGCTCTTGGAAGAAAATTTGTACGTATTGCTATGGGTGGCTTAGGGTCTACATTAGAATTAAGAGGTAAAAGCAAATCCTTATCTGATGCCGAACCTGGGCAAATAATAAAAGCACTAATAAAAACTGGTGTTAAGAACCCTTTAATTCTTTTAGATGAAATTGAAAAGGCTAGTGGAGAACAAGGTTTGAGATCAGATATTATGGCTGTTTTGTTAGAAATTTTGGATCCAAGTCAAAATATTGCTTTTAGAGATCACTATATTGATTATCCAGTTGATTTATCTAATGTAATGTTTATATGTTCCGCAAATAATACAGGTACCTTATCTGCAGCTCTTATGGATAGAATGGAAATAATTAAAATGCCTTCTTATACAGATAATGAAAAAATTGTTATTGCTCGTGATTATTTAATGCCTAAGATTTTAGAAAAAACTGGATTATTACCTGATGAATTTCAAGTTGATCCTAACTTATGGTCAGGTGTTGTTAGACCCTTTGGTTTTGATACTGGTATTAGAAGTTTAGGTAGAACTTTAGAATCTATGGCTAGAAAAGTTGCAAAAGATATAGTTGAAGGTAAAACCACAAAAGTTTATATAACTGCTGATAATCTTAAACAATATTTACCAAAGTAATATCACACTAATTGTGTATGGATAAAAACATTTTATTAACTCAACTTGAACAAGAAATAGCTGTTTGCACAAAGTGTGCCTTATGTAAGACAGCAATACACCCCGTACCTGGAGAGGGTAACATAAACGCAGACATTGTATTTGTTGGTGAAGCCCCCGGGGCTACAGAGGATGCTACTGGAAGGCCTTTTGTAGGGAGGGCAGGAAAACTACTAGAAGAGTTATTAATCGCTCTTAAAATGGAGCGTAAAGACGTTTGGATAGGAAATATAATAAAGCATAGACCTCCTAAAAACAGAGATCCTTTACCAGAAGAGTTAGCTGCTTGTGAAGTATATTTAACTAGGCAATTGTCTGCTATAAATCCAAGATTGATAGTTACCTTAGGTAGATTTTCTATGAACTATTTTTACCCTGAAGGTAAAATATCTAGAGATCATGGTAATCTAATAAAAGTGAAAGATTACTATGTATTTCCTGTATATCATCCTGCAGCAGCTCTTAGAAACGGTAAAATGTTTGAGGCTTTAAAGAAGGATTTTTTAAAAATACCTAGTGTAATTGAAGAAATAAATGAAGAAAATAGTAGAAAATTGAAAGAACAAATCATTAATAATTAAGATCCTAATAATATACAACTAGGATTAGAGTTATAAATGTGGTTTAATTTACTAAACATATGGAAAAAATAAGTTCGTTATCTGTAGATAACAAAAACACAAAAAAATTAATAATAAGAACAATTGGTAGTACGGAGGGTGTTAATAAAGCCTTCACTATATATGAATATGACGATGAAATATTTATTGTAGATTGTGGTATTGGTTACCCAGATATGGTAGACATGCCCGGAGTAGACGTTTTAATACCTGATTTTACTTATGCCCTTGAGAACTCCCATAAAATAAAAGGGTTATTTATAACACATGGGCATGCTGACCATATTGCTGCAGTGCCTTATTTATTACAAGAGTTACCCGATATTCATATATATGGCAGTCAGTTTGTTATAGAAATGATTAAATCAAGTTTAACGGATCGTAACTTTAAGCATTTAGCGGAAGGTACCCGTTTCCATTTATTTGATCCTAAATCCTCTCCCGTAGCATTTAAATATTTTAAATTGACTGCATTTGGTATAAATCACTCTGTACCAGAATGCCAAGGTTATGCTATTGAAACACCTGAGGGGAAAATATTACACATTGCCGATTATAAGTTTGATGAAACTCCTGTATTAGATAAGCCATTTGATGTAGAAACTGTAAAACGACATGCAGATGAGGGAGTTTTAGCTTTACTATCTGATTGTTTATCTATTGATAAGCCAGGTACTCCAAATTCAGAGAAGAGTTTAGATCATACGTTTTTCAAGATTTTAGAAAAAGCAGGTAATAGACAAGTATTTGTAACAATATTATCTTCTAATGTTTCTAGGATGTTCCAAATAATTCAAGCTGCGGTTAAGTATGGTCGTAAAATTGTAGCGAGCGGAAGATCTGTTGAAAATGTTGTTAAAATATCTAGAAAATTAGGCTATTTACCTTTCCCAGAAGAAGATTTTGTTTCTGAAAAAGAAGCATCCTCTTATGATCAAGGATCTTTATTATATATAATAGCGGGTTGTTATGGTCAACCTGAATCTTCTTTAGGTAGATTAAGTAGACATGAACATAATGATATTACACTTGAAAGTGATGCAATTGTTGTCTTTTCAGGAGAACCAGGTCCCCCAGAAATTAATGTTCCTGTTGAAAAGATGACAGATACTTTAATACTTAAAGGAGTTGAGGTTATAGATGGGGATGTTATGGCTGACTTGCATGTTTCTGGTCATGGAGGTCAAGTTGATATGACTAGACTTGCTAAGTTAGTACATCCTAAATACTTTATTCCTATAGGTGGCACTATAACAAAAATGAGAAGATACAAAAGTTTAATGGGATCCTTGGGTTTTAATGAAAAAAATGTATTTGAATGTTTAGAGGGTGACTCCGTGGAATTCTCTAATGGCACTGCTAAAAAGGGTGAACATTTAACACTTGCTCCTATTTATATAAGTACTGGTAGAGGAGATGAATTACCACCTCAAATAATAAAAGATAGAGATATGTTATCTGAAGATGGTGTATTTGTTGTTGTTGTTGGTCAGGATAAGAAAACAGGTAAAGTTAACCCAAACATTGTGGAAGTAGTAACTAGAGGATTTATTTACGTCAAAGATTCTAAAGAATTAATGAACGAATCTAAAAAGTTTATTACTAAATCTCTAACGAGTCGTTTAGCGCAGGGTAAAGAATGGACTGATGTTAGAAGGAGTGTTGAAAAAGATATAGACAAATTCTTATATAAAAAGGCGGGAAGAACTCCTTTGATAATCGTACACGCTTTACCAATATAGCTTTTAGTATTTAAAATGGCAAAAAGAGGTAGAAAGAAAAAATTTAAACTAGATTTTAACGTTAGTAAAGAGACTTGGTTGTCTATATTATCCTTATTCTTAATACTTTTATCTTTCATTAGTTTAGTTTCTTTTATAGCTCCTGATTATTCAATTAATAAAATTGTCCAAACTATTTTAAGAGGTGGGTTTGGGTATGCCTCCTTTATAGCCCCTATATTCTTTGGACTTTTTGGTATTTTATTTATAGAACAACTTGATATAAAAATAAAAAACAGCCGTATTGTTATAGGCGTATTTTTATTAATGTTATCTTTAGCAAGTATTTTTCATGTTTTTATATCTGAATCTACTTCTTATAATTTAGCTGTAGCTGGAAAAGGTGGGGGTATATTAGGTTATTATATCTCAGATCTTTTAAAGAGCACTATAAGTATTTATGGAGCTATCCCACTAATATTAACCTCTTTAGTAGTGTCTTTAATTCTTACCTTAGATATGTCTTTAGGGCAATTATTAGGATTTTTCAAGGTGGGTATTCCACAATTTAATTTTAAATTGCCCGCATTTTTAAATCGAAAAAAAGAATATATGGATATGGGAGAAGCTGATGTTGTTAACGATATCTTAGATAAAGGTTTTGCAGAAGAATCTATAAGAACATATGAGGAAGTTGAAACGAAGATTGAAATTATTCCAACAATGGCAGAACCACAAGAAGATAAACATATATTTACGGGTAGCACTGAAAGTATTACCCCTGTATCAGCTAAACCTTTAGGTGTAGATAAAATATGGTCACCCCCTCCACTAGATTTATTAGCAGAACCTTCTAATGAGAGTATTGATAGTGGAAATATTAAAGAGCGTTCTCGATTAATAAAAGAAAAGCTTCAAAACTTTGGCATACGTGTTGAAATGGTTGCTACTAATCCAGGCCCTTCGGTAACCCAGTATGTTTTAAAAGCTGGTAGTGAAGTTAGACTTGCTAAGATTGCTAATATGCACACTGATTTAGCTATGGCTTTGGCTTCCCCAAGTGGTTCCGTAAGAATTGAAGCACCTATTCCAGGTACTTCTTTTGTTGGCGTTGAAGTACCTAATAATAAACGTGCAATGGTAAGTTTTAAAACCCTTATGACCTCTGCTCCTATGAAGGCTATGAAATCCAAATTAGGTATGGTTATAGGTAAAGATGTAGGTGGTCAAGTATATACATATGATATTGGTAAAATGCCTCATTTATTAGTTGCAGGGGCAACAGGTTCTGGTAAATCTATTTTTATTCACAATATATTATTTTCTATTTTATTTAGAGCCAGTCCTCAAGAGGTTAAATTTATTTTGATTGATCCTAAGAGAGTAGAATTGACCCATTATCAAGGTATTCCTCATCTTTTAACTCCTGTTGTTACAGATATGGATAAGGCACCTTCTGTATTTAAGTGGGCGGTTACAGAAATGGAAAATAGATACAAGAAGTTTGAACAAGAAAAAGTTATGAATATTGATGGTTATAACGAAAAAGCAGGGTTTCAAAGCATGCCTTACATTATTATCATTGTCGATGAATTTGCTGAAATTATGATTCAAGATCCTTCTGGAGTTGAAAAAAGTGTTGTTAGATTAGCTCAACTTGCTCGTGCTACGGGTATACATTTAGTATTAGCTTTGCAAAGACCTACTACTAATGTAATAACCGGTCTAATTAAGGCAAATATACCCTCTAGAATAGCTTTTAATGTTACAAGCAATGTAGACTCTCGTGTAATTATTGATCAACCTGGCGCCGAAAAATTACTTGGTAAAGGTGATATGCTTTTTGTTCCCCCAGATAGCGCTAAGCCAGTAAGATTACAAGGTGCTTTTGTATCTCCGGGAGAAATAAAAAATTTAGTAGATTATTTAAAAGGGCAAGGTTTAACACCTGAATATAAAGAGGAAGTTTTATCTATGGGTGGTGGTTCTAACAATTCCAAGGGGGGTTCCTCTGGAGGAGACTCAGATGATTTAGATGAATTATTTGATGATTCTGTAGACATTGTTGTTGCTGCGGGTAGAGGGTCGGCTTCTTTACTTCAAACCAAGTTATCTATTGGTTATGCTAGAGCTGCTCGTATACTTACTCAATTGGAAGATAAAGGTATTGTTGGGCCTGCTCAAGGTAGTAAACCTAGAGATGTGTTAGTATCTTCTAGTGGGTCTCCTTATGCTGATGAAATGCCTTCTAAAGGAGTTAGTTCCCTTAGATAATAGTTATTTAATTTAAAGCAAAAGTATTTATGAATAAAAAAAAGAAATCAAAAAAATCTAATACTAAAAAGAAAGCAAAGATTACCGTTATAGATTCTCAAGTAGTTGTTAAATCTATAGATGTCAAGGAAACTAAGGTTAACCCCATATCTCTTCCTGTTAAACATGATTACTTATCTTTACCTGTAGAACATATTAAATCAGATATGATAGGTATGTTGGTATTTTCTTTATTGGCTATTTGTTCTATTTTTCTTTTGAAAAAATATAATGTTAGTTTAGAAATGATTTTTAGTTATTTAGCTTCGCTTAGATAACTATATTCTTATTTCGGCATTAACAAAGTTATCTATATTACCATCTAATACATCTTCAGGATTTGTTGATTCTACATCTGTTCTTAAATCTTTTACAAGCTTGTATGGGTGGAGTACGTAATTTCTTATTTGATTACCCCAACCAGGTGTTACATGTTGTCCTTTTAATCTCTTTTTTTCAATTTCTGCTTTTTCAATTTCTTTAGCATATAATTTTGATTTTAATACTTTTAGTGCTTTATCTCTGTTTTTACCTTGCGCTCTTTCTTCTTGGCTTTCGACCACAATATTTGTTGGTTTGTGCCTTAATCTAACGGCAGTAGAAACTTTATTAACGTTTTGGCCACCTTTTCCACCAGCCCTATAAAATTCCCATTCTAAATCTTCTTCTTTTATTTCTATTTCAATTGCGTCATCTATTAAAGGTATTACTTCTACTAAAGCAAAAGATGTTTGTCTAAGAGCATCTGCATTAAATGGGGATTGTCTTACTAACCTATGTACTCCAGATTCGTTTTTTAACATTCCATATGCATATAATCCTGACACTTCAAAGGTTACGCTTTTTATACCTGCTTCATCTCCTTGTACCTTATTATATTCTTCAAATTTCCATTTTTTAATTTCCACATATCTTTGATACATCCTATACAGCATCTCTGTCCAGTCCATTGCTTCTGTACCACCTTGTCCTGCATGTATAGATACTACGGCATCATATTTGTCATAAGGTTGTCCTAAAAAGGTTTTTAATTCTAATTTTTTATATTCTTTTTCAAAGTCTACAAAAGATTTTTCTTCTAATAGAAGTTCTAACATTTCATAATCCGTTATTTCTTTTTCTAATACTGATAGTTCTTGTGCTAATTTTTGCCCTTTTCCCCAATCTTTCCAGGTATTTTCATCTGATAATTTTTCTTTAATATTAGTGATTTGATTTCTTTTATCTTCAATATTTAATGATTTTTTAAGTAATTCTAACTTTTCGTAGTATTCTTGCATGGTTGTTATTATACCTTATTGATATATTTCAATGCCTAATTCTAATACATCTCCACTTTTTATTTGACCGCTTAATATTTTATTGGCTAAGTAGTTTTCCACAGTGTTTTCTATTTCTCTAGACAAAGGTCTTGCTCCCCATTGTGGGTCATACCCTCGTTTAGTTAATTCTTTTATTAATTCTGGTTTAAAGGTTATATTAATACCCTTTGATTTTGCCATTTCTTTAGTATTTTCCAGTAATAAATTTGTTATTTTTTCAATGCTATCCTTACTTAAAGGTTGAAAAACTATAATGTCATTAAACCTGTTTAAAAACTCAGGAGCAAATTGTTGTCTAACTTTTGTCATTGCAGATTCTTTCATTTGATCAAAATCAGCTCCATTATTAAACATGTTTTGTATTTCTTTAGTTCCTGTATTGCTAGTTGCAATTATTATTGTATTTGTAAAATCTACTGTAGTTCCCGAAGAGTCTGTAAGTCTTGCATCATCTAATACTTGTAAAAATGTTAATAATATATTTGGGTGAGCTTTTTCTATTTCATCTAGTAATATTAATGAAAAGGGGTTTGATCTAACTTTATCTGTTAATAATCCTTTTGTATTTCCATCAGGTGTGCCTATTAATCTACTGAGGCTATCTAGTTGTTGATATTCACTCATATCTATTCTTATCATACTATCTTTACTACCAAAATAGCTTTTTGCTAAAGCTTTAGCTGTTTGTGTTTTACCTACCCCTGTTGTTCCAACAAATAAAAAGCTTGCTATTGGTTTATCTTCATTTCTTATACCTACTCTAGATCTTTTTATTGCTTCTGCAACTTGTTTTACTGCTTCTGGTTGTCCTATTACCATTTTTTGCATAATTTTTTCTATACCCAACAGTTTTTTTGCTTCGTTTTCTGAAATATTATCTACAGGTATATGAGTGTAACTAGATATTTGCCTTGCTACATCGTTAGAAGTTATTAGTACATTTTTTTCTTGAGATACGGTTCTTATTAATATATCAATTGCTTTGTCGGGGAATACTCTTTCATGAATTAGTTTTTTAGATAGTTTTACTATTGTTTTTAATGCTGGATATGTAATAGACACTTTATATTTTATTTCCATTTCTCTAGCTAACGATTTTAATATTTCTATAGTGTCTTCCTCTGTGGCTTCTGGTATTTCTATTGTTTGGAACATTCTTGAAAAGGATCCATTTGGTTCTATATATTTTCTGTAATTTTCTTTTGATGTAGCTCCTATAAATTGAATATTGGGGGAATTTAAGTATGGTTCTAATATTGTATATATAGAAGAACTTGCGGCATCGCCTTTTATTAGTTCGTGCATTTCATCTACAAATAATATAATGTCTCTAGAACCGCTTATTTCTTCCATTGCGTCTGTTATTTTTGCAGCTATACCTCCTTCAGCATTTTTATATGCTAGTAATCTTCCTAAGTTTACACTTACAACTCTTTTATTAGTTAGAATACCGTGATGTGTGCCTGTTATTATTTCATAAGCTATCCCTTTTATTATTGATGTTTTACCTGATCCTGGTTCTCCTACTATTAATATATTATCTTTTTCACTTTTTAATAGTTCAGCTATTTCTTGTATTTCTTGTTTTCTTCCTATTATTGGTTTTATATATCCAAGCTTTACTTGTTTTGTAAAATCCTCTGAGAATGAATCTAATATTGGTGTTATTCTTCCAGTCATGCCTTTACCAATACCTCCAGCCGGCGGCATTTTATAGTCCTCTTGCCATATAAATAGTTCATCTAACCTTTCTCTTTCATTTAGTAAGAGTTTAATAGTTTCTTTTATTGTGTTTAAATCGGAATTATAGGTAGATAAGAATAAATCTATTTTTTCTATGTTTTGTAATATAGAAAAAAATAAATGTTCTATTTCTACATATTTGTTTTGCATATCTTTAGCAATTTCAAATGTTTGTTTCTCTAGTATCTTGTTATCTGGTGTTTTTAGTATTTGTAGTTTTGTAGAAAAATCTGCTTTTAATAATTCTGATTTTTCTAACACTAGAAGTATTTTTTTATTTTTTAGTAACTTTTCTATAATTGTGGAGGCGTTTTGGTTATTGTATTTTAAAATATTTAGTACTTCTTTTTTAAAGGAGTTGCGAATATTATATTTGTTTTGTGCTACTTTAATTCTTGGTTTATCTTTTGTTTCTAAGTACCAATATAAAAATAATATGGCAAATATTAAAATCATATTTACTTTAAAATATATTGAAGCTATTAAGGGTGTAATCAACCATACAATAGGAACAATTAAAGCTATAATTAGTACCGTTAAGAATACTAGCAATCCAGATATTAAACTCACTATTCTAAATATGAAACCTACCAATCTGCCAATAATACTGTAGTCTCCATATATTGGTACGAAGAGAAGTCTTAGATTTATTGTTAAAGATAGTTGATTATTTAATACTGTTAACATTCTTATTATTGTAATCAGTATGTTTTTTGGTTTTTTAAATAACCACCAGGTAATAAATAAAATAGGATTTAACATAGTTTAATAGTAACAAAAAGGGTGTAGTATTACACCCTTTTTGTTTTGCTGTTTATATTTTTATGGTGTTGGTTGTGTAGCATTAAATTCAAAATCAAATAGTGCAGAGGCTCCCTGTTTGCTATCTGATAAATTTTCAGTAGAAAATCTCAGAATTAATCCCTTTATTTCTCCCTGGGGTATATCTCCAAGATTTATACCTTCTGTTTTCCACTTAATTAATGTTTTTTTCCCATAACCGGTTTTTTCTTCTCCTGCATCAACTATTCCATTCAAATTTTCATCTTTCCATTCTAGTGGTTCTATAAATATTAATTGCCTTAAATCCTCTGGATCCTGAGCTGTTTCATATAGCGCATTACTAGTTAGTTTTACTTGTGATGATGCCTTATTATAAACTTTTATTAGGTAGTCTTTTTGCCAGTAGGGGACTATATTAGCAAATGCAGGTCCTGCCAATTCATCAGTTAAGTTTGAACTCTCTACAGTACCACTAACATTAGAAAGTAGTTTTATATCACTACTGCCCACACTAAACGAAGAACCAAGTACAGAACTTTTATCCATAAAAGCTGCATAGGTTATTCCTCCTATAAGTGCTAAATTTAATACTATTATTGCCAAGGCTATTAGCTTTTTTGCTTTTGGCATTCTTATATCCTTTCTTGTTGAAATTTATACGTACTGAATAAATTTAAAGATTTTAAACTCACATATTTTTCATCTGCAAATATTATGTGATCTAATAAGGGAATACCTATTTTCTTTCCTACTTCTGCAACTTCTTCTGTAACTTTAATATCCTGAACACTTGGAGTTGGATCATTGGATGGGTGATTATGTACCAAGATTATATAGCTTGCATTTTTAGCCAGTGCTTTTTGGTATATATCTTTACTACTAACTAATGTTTGATCGGTTATTCCTATTGTTAAGATATCCTGAGATATTGGTTTATTTTTAACATTTAGGTTTATTAAATATAAATATTCTTTTTGTTTTCCGTATAGGTGTTTATACATAAGTTTATATACATCTTCAGGTGTTTTTATTTGAGTTAGTTCTTCTGTATTTTGTTGAACTCTTAGTGCTATTTCCATTAATGCTTTTATACTGGTTGCTTTTGCAATGCCAATGTCTTTAATATCCAGTAACTCTTCTATCTCTATATTTAAAAGGTTTTTAAAGTTTTTATACCTTTTAAATAAATTTCTACAAATATCTAATACAGAAGATTCTTTTCCTCCTGAGCGAAGTATTATTGCTAATAGCTCTTCATCTGTAAGTGTTGAAACCCCTTTTAATACAAGCTTTTCTCTGGGTTTTTCTTGTGTATTAAGATCTTTTATTCGGTGTGTGTCTTCCATCACTTAACAATATATATTGTTGCAATGTATATGTAAACATGTTAACCTCTATTGTAATTAGATATGCCCACTAATATTAAAATAGGTGAGAAAATAAAGAAGCTAAGGCTAAGTAAAAACATGTCTCAAGAGAGATTTGGCCAAAAAGTTGGAGTGTCTGGTAAGAGTATATCTGCTTATGAAAATAATTTATGTGTACCTTCTATGAAGGTAATGGAATCTATATCTTCGATATATGAGGTACCTTTAATAGGTAATATTTCCACAAATGATCTAACCAACAAGATAATTAATCTTAAAAGTTCTTTAAAAGATTTGGAAGTATTATTGGATAATATGTTATCTCTTTGAGTATTGTGTAGCTTTTCTAGCTTTATGTAGATTGTATTTCTTTCTTTCTACCATTCTAGAATCTCTTGTTAATAGTCCTTGTTTTCTTAACATTATGGACCATTCTTCACTTATTTTAGATAAAGCATGTGATAATCCGTGTATTAAAGCACCCATTTGAGAGTTTTTACCTGATCCTAATATTTTTATAGTTGCTGAAAATTTAGATTCAGGATGAGCTACACCAACTGTATGGAAAGGTCTTAACCAGTTTGATTGTTCTAATTCAGATGGAAAGTAGTCTTTTATAGGTTTATCGTTTATTGTAAATTCACCTTTTTTTTCATATAAGAATACTCTAGCTATTGCTGTCTTTCTTCTTCCGGTTCCAGTTATTAATTTTTGATTTGTTGCTTGTGCTTTTTCAGTCATATTTATTTACTTTCATGAGCTTTATGTGGGTGCTCAGTACCTTTATATATATACAAATTACTCATTCTATCTTTTCTTAGTTTGTTTTTTGGTAACATACCACTAATAGCTCTTTTTAAGATGTCTTCTGGTTTTCTTATTTTTAATTTTTCAAATGTTTCTTCTCTTAAACCACCTGGGAAACCTGTATAGTGTCTATATAATTTATCTTGAGCTTTATTACCTGTTACAGTTATTTTTTCTGCATTTATTATTACTACTTTATCTCCAATGTTTTGATTTGTTGCATATTCTGGTTTATCTTTACCCATAAGGATTTTAACAACTTCTGTTGCAAATCTTCCTAATACTTTTCCAGAAGCATCTACATAATGCCAGCCTGTTTTAATTTTTGTAGGATTTGGTGCAAATGTTTTATTATTCATTAGTATTTTCCTCTACTTTTACTTTTTTACCTTTTGTTTTTGCAACTAATTTGTCTTTTTCACTTACTTTTTTAGATATTTTAGTTTCTATTAATTCTATTCTAGCTGTTACAGCGTTATCTCCATCTCTATTTCCTGTTCTTACGATTCTTGTATATCCCCCGTTTGTTTTAACAAATTTTGGAGCTATTTCAGTTAATAGTTTTTTAATTACATTTTCAGTAATTAATTTAGTTTTTAAGTATTTTACAGCGTTAAACATAGTAATCTTATCTTGGTTTTGTGCAGCTTTTGCTTTTGTTATTAATTTTTCAACATAAGGTCTTACGTATTTAGCTTTATCTATAGTAGTTTCTATTTTTCCATGAGTTATTAAAGATTCTGATAAATTCTTTAACAAAGCATCTCTGTGTGCACTTGTCCTATTTAATGATTTTGTTTTAACGTTGTGTCTCATTTTGATTTAACTTATTTAAGTTTTTCTTTCTTTAATAAATCTTGTATTTCGGTTAAAGATTTTTCACCTAAATTTTTAATATCTGCTAATTCTTCATCAGTTTTAGATGCTAATTCTTTTAATGTTTCTATACCATGTTTCTTTAATGCATTTACTGTTCTAGTTTGTAATGGTAAATCTTCTATAGAAATGTTTTCAATGGAAGCTTTTTTAGGCTTACTAGGTGTAGTATCTGCTACTAATATGTTTTCTACTTTGGTTTCGCCCCCTTCTATTATAGAGTAGTAACTCTTTAATAGTTTAGCAGCATCTTTTAGTGCTCTCTCAGGTGTAATACTCCCATCAGTTTCTACAGATAATATTACTTTATCTAAATCTACTCTTTCACCAAATCTTGTAGATTCTACTGTGTAGGTAGTATTTATAATAGGGGAGAATAATGCATCTAATGTTATTACTCCTAATTTAGTATTTTTCTTTTCTCTTTCTTCCATTGGAGAGTATCCAGTACCTGTTTCTATTATTAATTCCATTTTTAATGTGGTTTTATCATTTGTTATAGTAGCTATATGTTGATTTTTATTCATTATCTCTGCATCAGAAGGTAATACTAAATCTGCAGCTGTTATTTGGCCTTTACCTTTTTTCTCTATAGTTGCTACTACAGGATTATCTCCGTGTACTTTGAATCTTAATTGTTTAAGATTTAAGGATATCTCTACAACATCTTCTTTTATACCTTCTAAAGCGGTAAATTGATGTGTAGCACCTGCTATTTTAACTTGAGTTACTGCAGCACCCCTTACAGAAGTTAACAATACTCTTCTTAATGTATTACCTATAGTTGCACCAAATGTTTTTGGTAATGGTTCAATAGCGAATACTCCTAAGTTTTTACTTTCAGATGTTTTTACTATTTTCAAATTTTCAGCGTTTACAAACATAATTCCTCCTTATTCAATTTATTACCTTGAATAAAATTCAATAATTGACTGCACATCTACCAATTGTTCTTGAAAATCATCAAGTGTTGGGGTTTGTGCAAATTTAATATATTTTTCTTTTACGTTAGCTTCTAACCAATTTGGAAGTACAAAGCCTTCTCGTAAGTGTAATTTTTCAAAACTTACTGGTTTAATAGTATCTCCAGCTCTTAATTGTTGAGATGGTGTCTTAACTTGTTTATCGTTTACCATGAAAAATCCAGATCTTATAAATTGTCTTGCTTGAGATCTAGATACAGCAAAACCACTTCTATATACCAAATTATCTAATCTTGTCTCAAGTTTTTGCATTAATACTTCACCTGTTATACCTTTGGTATTTAAAGATTCATCTACGTATTTTTTAAATTGTCTTTCTAAAATGCCGTATATTCTTTTTGCTTTTTGTTTTTCTCTTAATTGTTTTCCGTAATCAGATACTGTTTTTCTTTTTTTACTATTACCATGTTGTCCTGGGCCGTAAGGTCTTTTGTTCATTGCACATTTATCGCTTTCACATTTAGTGCCTTTAAGGTATAGTTTTACACCTTCTTGTCTACATAATTTACATTTTGATCCTGTATATCTAGCCATTTTTAAACTCTTCTTTTCTTTTTAGGTCTACACCCGTTATAAGGTATAGCTGTAAGGTCAGAAATTGATACTACATTTAATCCACCAGATTTTAATGCTTTAATAGCTGATATTCTACCCATTCCAGGTCCTTTTACTACTACAGCAATGTCTTTCATGCCCGCTCTTGAAGCTTCTTGTGCTATGGTTTCTGTTGCTTTTGTTGCTGCGTATGGGGTAGATTTTCTTGAACCTTTAAATCCTGATTTACCTGCACTGCTTGCGAATAATGCATTACCTTCAGTATCAGTGATTGTTACAATGATGTTGTTAAAACCTGCTGTTATATAGGCTTTGCCTAATGGAGTTATTTTTTTGTCTTTTCTTTTAATATTAGTTTTCTTTTCCATATTATTATTTAGCTACTTTCTTTTTTGCTCCTCCTACGGTTTTTCTTTTACCTTTTCTGGTCCTTGCATTAGATCTTGTTCTTTGTCCTCTTGTAGGTAACCCATTTCTATGTCTTAAACCTCTATAGGACTTTATTTCACCAAGTCTTCTAATATTTTGAGCTACCATTCTTTTTAGCTCACCCTCAATTGGTACATTTAAAGCTCTTATACCTTGATTGATTGCAGATATATTCTCTTCAGTTAAGTTTTTAGCTCGTAAGTTTGGGTCGATATTTGCATCAGCCAAAACTTTTTGAGATGTTTTTAACCCAATACCGAAAATATAAGTTAAAGCTATTTCTATTCTTTTTTCATTTGGTATATCAATACCTGATACTCTTGGCATATTAATTAACCTTGTCTTTGTTTGTGCTTAGGGGTTTTACATATTACCCTTATCACACCATCTCTTTTAACAATTTTACAATCTTTACATATTTTTTTAACCGATGATCTTACTTTCATTTTTTATCTATTCCTGTAAGAAATTCTTCCTCTTGTTAAATCTGTTGGTGAAAATTCCACTTTAACAGTATCTCCTGGGAGAATTCTTATCTTAAATTTTCTCATCTTACCTGATAAAGAAGCTAACACTTCAGTATCGTCTTCCATCGCTACCCTAAACATACCACCCATAAGGGCTTCTCTAATTTTTCCATTTTTTATTACTAATTCTTTTGTGTTCATTTACAAATACCAGGCGGGCAGAATTGTATCAGACCCAGTCTAGCTGGTCAATGCGTTTTTTTAATTGACAATGAATTCTGCGAATTCTAATATACCATCATAAGGAAAAAGCGCAATACATTGTACAAGACTATATCATAGATCGATATCATTTGGTACTATTGTGTGGTTAAATTTACTTATATGTTAGATATAAACTTTATAAAAGACAATAGAAAGCTTGTAGAAGCTGCCATAATAAACAAAAATATGGCTGATACTGTGGATTTAGAATCTATTATTAGACTATATGACTCCTATTTAGATACTTTACGTTTAGTAGAAACTAAAAGGGCCCTTAGAAATAAGATAACCCAGGATATTCCTAAGTTTTTAGAGCCAAAACACGCATATGAGAGACAAAAACTTATGCAAGAGGCTACGGAGATAAAAAAGGACTTACAAGACTTGGAAGGCCGTTTAGAGCAAGATAAGGCATCTTATGAACAATTACTCCTATTAGTGCCTAATATTTATGCAGAAGACGTTCCTATTGGTAAAAGTGAAGACGAAAATGTAGTTGCTAGACAAGTAGGTATTCCAAAAGAATTTGATTTTCCTGTTAAAGATCATATTGAACTAGGACAGTTATTAGACATTATAGATATTGATACCGCAGGAAAGGTTTCTGGCTCTCGATTTTACTATTTAAAGAATGAAGCAGTAATGTTGGAATTTGCAATTGTTACCTTTGTATTAAACACTTTGCAAGATAAAAAAGTTATGGCTACTTTATCTAAAAGTGTAAATAATCTTTCAGATAAGCCTTTTTCTCCAATACTGCCTCCGGTTTTTGTAAGACCCGAGGTTATGAAACGTATGGATAGGCTTGATCCTATTGATGAAAGATATCACTTTGAAAAAGATAATTTAGTATTAGTAGGTAGTGCAGAACATACTTTGGGACCTATGCATATGGATAAAACCTTTAAAGAGGCTGACTTACCAATTAGATACATTGGTTTCTCTACTGCATTTAGAAGAGAAGCTGGTTCTTATGGAAAGGATGTTAAAGGTATTTTGAGAGTTCATCAGTTTGATAAGTTAGAAATGGAAAGCTTTTCTACTGTAGACACGGGTAGGGTAGAGCAAGATCTTTTTGTAGCTATTCAAGAGTACCTATTACAACAATTAGAAATACCTTACCAAGTTATAAGTATATGTACTGGTGATATGGGTAAACCTGATTTTAGACAAATAGACATGGAATGTTATATTCCTTCTCAAGGTAAATATAGAGAAACTCATACATCTGATTATATGACCGATTTTCAAGCTAGAAGACTTAATACTACGTATATAGATAAAAGTAATACTAGAAAATTTGTTCATATGAATGATGCTACTGCTTTTGCTATAGGTAGAATATTAATAGCTTTATTAGAAAATCATCAACAAAAGGATGGTTCAATAGTAGTTCCTAAAGTTTTAACTAAATATACTGGTTTTGAAAAAATAGTACCAAAGGCATAGAATATATATAATGACTATATATACTGCATTAAAACATCCAATCACAATTTACAGCGTTGATTCCGCTTATAATGGTCACATTGAGGTTTTAGAGGTTGGTCATACAAAAAAGCTTAAAGTTGATGGTATTGATCAATCTGTTAATTGGCAATCGCCTTCTATTGAGAAAACTGTTTGGGGTAAAACTGTAGCACTTCTTCAAAGAGAACAACCAGATTTAAAAAATACCTTAGTATTAGGGCTAGGTGGCGGTACTATTCCTCATTTAATATCTAAGCATTTACCCGATACCTATATTGTTAGTGTAGAAATAGATCCTGTAATGGTTAATGTAGCAAAAGAATATTTTGAATTAGACACTATTCCCAATCATCAAATTATTGTTAATGATGCGTTGCGAGTGGTTAGTAGTCCCGAAGAATTTCATTTAAATAAGATGAGTTTTCAATCTTTAATAGTAGATATTCATATAGGTGAAAAATATCCTGATCTGGGTAATTCTGGAAATTTTATAGATGCTGTAAGAGATATGGTTGTACCTGGAGGTCTAATTGTATTTAACCGTATGTACACAGAACATCATCACGAGTCTGTAGATTCTTTCATAGAACAAGTAGAGGGGTTTTTGGTTGATGTTAAGACAGAAATAGTTGCAGGTCATACAAATTCCGATTATATATTGGTGTACGGAAGAATATTTGAGCATCAAATTGGTTAAATTATTTAAATTATGACTTTTTTTCAATCTATTGTATTAGGAATAGTTCAAGGTTTAACAGAATTTTTACCTGTTTCTTCTTCTGGTCATTTGGTTATTATTCCTCAGTTATTTCACTGGACTGAACATACCTTAGTATTTGATACTACTCTTCATTTAGGTACTTCACTTGCTTTAATTGTGTTTTTTTATAAGGATATTAAAAGTATTGTGATTTCTTTTATATACGATTTTTTTACTATTTTAGGTAATTTATTTACTTTAACTAATACTTCTACCACTACTAATAAATCTTTCAAAAAAGAAACTACATTTCATTTTAATTCCAATACATTGCTGGGTTTTAAATTAATAGTTGGTTGTATCCCTGCCATGGTTTTAGGGTTACTCTTTGGAGATTATTTAGAATTAGTATTTAGAGAGATACCTTGGGTTATATTATTTTTAACAATTGGGAGTGTGCTTATGTTTTTTGCAGAATATATAAAAGGGGATGCTACTAGAAAAAAAGTTATTAAAGCTTCTTCTGAAAAATATTTGAGTTTAGACAATTTAAGCTTTGCAAAATCTCTCTATATTGGACTATTTCAATCTCTTGCTCTTTTTCCCGGTATGTCTCGTTCGGGATCTACTCTTTCTGGTGGTATGTTTTTAGGTTTATCCAAAGAGGATTCTGCTAAGTTTTCTTTTCTTTTGTCTATTCCTATTATATTAGGTGCTGGTATCTACCAATTAATATCTAATCCTTTAGATGGTACTAGTGTTCCTAGCATGTTATTAGGATTTTTATTTAGCTTTTTATCTGGAATTATTGCAATTAAGTTTTTACTTAATTTTTTAAAGACTAATAAGCTTTATCCTTTTGTTATATACAGGATCTTGTTAGCTATATTTTTACTCTCTTATATTTATATCAAGTAACTCTTAACTATGGGTTGACAAAATTATGCATTTGTTGTATTATGTTATTACTTTTATCAGCTATGGCCCAATAAAATTGCCAGCGTGGTTTAGCTCTCCCCCAATGGGAAATGCACTCCCGTGGCCCTGAGGCTTGCTGAATAAAATGTATCGTGTACAGAATTCTCCGCCCGTACCTGTCGCATTGTCGATTAGGTTTGCTGAGTGCTTTTCTGTATCCGGATTAACTTGGGAAACCCCCATACTCCCACGATACGCCCACGGCTCCGGAAATGATGATTTGTTGTGGTAGCTATAACCTACCACTAAGGGCTTCTACACCTTCTGTGTAGTTTTTGTGATGCTCGGCGGGAAATGCGTTCCCCCCACACAAATTACCTGATAAAACGAATTACTTTCCGGTGCCGTGTGCACCTTTTACATTCACGACCTTATGGGTCGTTTTTTTATACCCAAATTGTATTCTGATGTATAATCACTTAGTTATGTTTTTTGGACTATTTGATACAAATGAAAAACAAATAAAGAAAATACTTCCAATTGTAGATAAAATAAATAGTTTTGAATCTGAATTTGAAAAGTTAAGTGACTCTGAAATTAAAGAAAAAACTTTTTTTTGGAAAAGTGAATTACAAGGTTTATCTCATAAAGAACAACAAGATTATTTAAATAAAATATTGCCTGAAGCCTTTGCTTTGGTTCGTGAAGGAGCTAAAAGATCTTTAAAAATGCGTCACTATGATGTTCAGTTAATCTCAGGAGTAGTTCTTCATCAAGGAAAAATAAGTGAACAAAAAACAGGAGAAGGTAAAACTCTTACAGCATCCTTGCCCTTATATTTAAATAGTTTAACAGGTAAAGGAGTTCATCTAGTTACTCCTAATGATTACCTATCTCGTCACGGTGCTGGTTGGATGGGTACTTTATATGACTTTTTAGGGGTATCCGTTGGGGTAATAATGCAAGATAAATCTTATAAATATGATAATACCTTTACGGGAAATGAATTTGAGGATAATTATGCCATTCATTTAAAAGAATATCCTCGTAGAGAAATATATAAATGCGATATTGTATATGGTACTAACCATGAATTTGGGTTTGACTTTTTAAGAGATAACTTAGTACGCGATTTGGGAGAAACTGTACAGATTAATTCAAATGAAGATGGTGATTATCACCATTTTGCTATTGTAGACGAGGTAGACTCTATTTTAATAGATATGTCTCGTACTCCATTAATAATATCTGCTAAAGATTCTAAATCTTCTAGTAGGTACCATGAAGCTACTAGAATAATTAAATCCCTAACAAAAGATAGTGATTATGAAGTTGAAGAAAAATACAAGAACGCTACTTTAACTGATATAGGTATTAGGCGAGTAGAAAGATTGCTTGGTGTTGATAACCTTTATGAACAAGATTTCGAGATGGTTCATCTTATAGAGCAGTCTTTAATAGCTAATTCCCTTTACGAGAAAAATAAAGATTATGTAGTAAAAGATGGAAATGTTCTGATAGTTGATCAATTTACGGGAAGAATTTTAGAAAATAATAGATTCTCTAATGGTCTTCACCAAGCTTTAGAATCTAAAGAAGGTGTAACTATTCAAGATGAAAGCAAAACTCTTGCTGAAATTTCTTATCAAAACTATTTTAGGATGTACAAAAAATTAGCAGGTATGACTGGAACCGCTCTTACAGAAGCCGAAGAATTTTATAAGATTTATAATCTGGATGTTGTTGTTATACCAACAAATTCTCCTCTTACTCGTGTAGATAGTATTGATATAGTTTATAAAACTATTTCAGCTAAATTTAAAGCAGTTGCTGATGAAATTGAAGAAAAATATAAAAAAGGACAACCTGTTTTAGTTGGTACTACTTCGGTAGAAAAGAGTGAACTATTACACAATTATCTTAAAAGAAAAGGTGTTCCACATGAAATATTAAATGCTAAGAATCACGAAAGAGAAGCTTTAATAATTTCTCAAGCAGGTAAAAAAGGTTCTATAACTATTTCAACAAATATGGCAGGTAGAGGTGTAGATATCCTTTTAGGAGGTGATCCATTTAATAAAATAGAATACGAAAATGTTAAAGAACTAGGTGGTTTGCATGTTATAGGTACTGAAAGGCATGAATCTCGTAGAATTGATAATCAATTAAGAGGGCGTTCTGGTAGACAAGGAGATCCCGGTTCTTCAAGATTTTATATATCTCTTCAAGATGATTTAATGCGTATATTTGGAGGTGCTCAAGTTGAGAATTTAATGAATAAATTTGGTATGGATGAAAATACTCCTTTGGAATCTGGACTGGTTAGTAGAGTGATAGAAAATGCTCAAAAGAAAGTAGAAGGATTTAACTTTGACAGACGTAAACAATTAGTAGAAATGGATGATGTAATAAATGTACACAGAGACGTTGTATATAAACTTAGAAGAAAAATATTGTGTCTTAATGTAACGGACCCAGATAGCACTAAATGGTTATTAAATAATTTTATAAATCATGGTGGATTTGACTCTGTTACCTGGGAGAAAAATGTTAATCATTTTAGTGAAACTACTTGGATTAAGATGGTTAGAGATATGTCTTTACCTGTTATAGATCTTTTATGGATGGAGCATTTAGTAGATATGGACCAAATAAGAGAGGGTATTGGTCTTAGGGGATATGCTCAAAGAGATCCAATGGTTGAATATAAGAGAGAGGGTCACGAAAGATTTGAGATACTCATATCTAAGATATACAGTTCTATTGTAGAAAGAATATCTAATGTTACTAAGGTAACCCATCAAACAAATACAGTATTAGACCTATTGAAAAAGGCAAATTATCAACAAGGCAGTATAGAAAGTGGTGTTTCGGAAGAAAATACTTTACTTAAAGAAGCAAATAATAGACCTAGATTTATTGCTAATGGTAAAGAAGTTAAAGTTAGTGCTGTAGAATCAAATGCTAATAAAGTAGGTAGAAATGATCCTTGCCCTTGTGGTAGTGGTAAAAAATACAAGAATTGCCACATGAACAGTTAGCCTACACCCTATAGTTTACATCACTCCTATTTATTGATATAATCCGCTTATAAAAATAGCTCTTTAAAAACCAAACTACTATTTAATCTCTTTCTATTGATTTTGGCGTAAACCTGTACAGAAATAACTGTATTCTGGGTAGATTTTCGTCAAAATCATCTATAGAAAAGAGAAGGATCATGAAAAAAATTCCCTATTTGCTTTTGGTGCTGGCATTTATGATTATTGCCTGCGCCACCCCTCCGGTGTCTCCTACTCAGACGCCTGTTGTTGAACCCACCGCTACCCTTGTGGTGGAAACTCCGGTTACTCTAGAAAGTGTTGGTTTGGAGGAAACACTTGTTTCTCCTGCAAGCTTTCCCCTGTCAGCAGAAGCTGTTAACATGCTTCGAAAGGTTTCTGTTCAAACCTCTGAAGGGTATCCAGAAGTAAGTGCTTTTGTTTTCATTTCGGAGGCTGGAGAGTTTATGGGTTATGCTGATACTCTTCTGATTCCCCGTGATGGTATTTATCATTCTGATAGTACTGCTTTGGCAGGATGTACCCTTAAGAGTTTGGAGTATTCTAATACGCTCGGTTACAGTGATTGGACTGTAGTAGATGCTCCTCCCATTGTTCTGGATCTCAACGATTTGGTTACTTGGAAAGTTTTGATATCTATGGGGTTGGATTATATCCCTTTCCAAACATCCGTGCTTCCCGATCTTTGTGGTAGAAACTGGATGGAAGAGTTTACAGGGGATTTGACTTGGATCGCTACATATCAAAAAAATGATATGTATTCTTTTAGTTTTTCTGGTTTTGAGGTGGAGGTTCATACAAACTCTGACCAGTGTGATCTGTACAGTTGGCCGGACGACGAGTTTTTTATCGTCGTGGTAAAGTTCGAAGGCCAACCAGATCGTGAATTTCTTCTTGAACAAGGGGATCTCCTCAAATTAGAGGGAGGGGATATCCAGGGAGTGCGATCCGTGTACATTACGGTAGTGGATGGTGTTCCTGTCTACTTTTGGAATAGGTGGACGTACTCTCCACAAGATGCCAGTCTTATTGTATCCGGTTACTGTCTCGAAGGGGATTGTATGCCGGTAGCAAGCGAAATAAGTTCCCCTCTGCCATACCTTACGGATAAATGGGGTTTAGAGGAACAAAGTGCGCCCATCCCGCTGATCCAGTAATGTAGTAGTTTTGGTTTTATATTTAGACCCTCGTGTATTGTTGAAATGCACGGGGGTTGTTCTTTTCTATAACCTTTTAATTACACCTTTTTAGTTACTATATTTTAAATACCTTAATTGTTTCATTGTTTTTTTTGTATTACTTAGGGGTGAATTTAGATTGTGTAGGGTTTTATTGAATACCCAAAGTAGCTTTCTCTTCTTGTATTGTCTTTATTCCTTGCTTTGCAAGTTGTGTGTTTGGATCAAGCTTTAATGCTTCCATAAAATATACTTGTGCCACATCATATTGTTTTTCTTGTAAATATATTAGTCCCATTTTTTCCCATGCAGGAACCAATGTAGGTTTTGTATCTATTGCCATTTGCATATATTTTTTAGCATTTTCTGTATCTTTTTGATACATATATACTATAGCTAAATTGTGCATCGCATCTGCATATTGTGGGAATAATTCAAATGATTTTTTAAAACTTTCTATAGCTTTATCAAAATTGTTTTCCTTTATATAGACATCCCCTAAGTTATTGTAGACTCTATATGATTCTGGAGAGAATATTAGTGTAGATAACCAAAGGTTTTTGTTAGTTCTCCAATCTTCAGTTCTTAATATAATTCTAATAGCAAATATAATTAGTATCCCTATTATTAGGGTGTCTGCTTTTTTGATTTGCTTTTTATGTACATTTGTAGCTATTAACCCTACTAAAATTGCAAAGAAAACACTACTTAAGTACATATACCTTTCTGTCATTAACCAGGCTACTTGTACAGGGCTAAAGGTAGGGCCTAAACTTGCTAATATAGCAAATAATAGTCCCGCATATAATCTATTATTTTTCCATAAATATCCTGCTGTAATTACAAAAACTAAGGTTAGTATCCATATTAATTTATATTCTGTAATTGTTATTTCTTTTTCTCCTGGATATATATTTAATTCATAGGGTATTACTAAATTTTTAGTACCCATGTATAAAGTAAATGGAATTCTATTTAATAATGGTGGTGCTTGAGTTGGATCAAAGTAATATTGGCTGGTTAATGCCTCCATTCTTCCACTATAATTTTTACCTACTACTATATAAGCACTTATTCCTGCTATTATAAGAAAAGGTATCGTCGATATTAAAGCATTTTTAACGTTTAACTTATCTGAAAATAAGAATTGATCTATTATTAAAATAATAAAAGGTACTACTAATGCCCAAGCTCCTTTGTCATTTACCACCATTAATATGTAGGTGAAAATGGATAATAAAAAATATTTGGTTAGTTTAGTTTTTTTAAATAGTACAAATAGTGTTAAAACTATTAAAGCAAATATTGAGTTTATTGCATAAGGAATACCTGAAACCCACACTACAGTCTCTACATTTACAGGATGCAGTGCAAATATTGCGGTAGATACTTTGGCTACTTTATCATTGAAAAGTGTTCTTATAAAAGCAAATACTAATACTATATTTAATAGATGTATTAAGATTGATACTAAATGGTATACGTGAGAATTCATTCCGGCTACTTGATAGATTAATGCATTTTTAATTGCAGATATGTTTAATGTTTGCAGTGACCCTGTTAAATTTTTAGTTAAAGGGTTTTCTACGATACCTGGAATATCGTCAGCTGTTACAAATTCCCCTCTTATAGAGTTTGCATATATTATAAAAGTTATGAAAATAAGTAATAATATAAACTTTTTTTCTGATTTTATTGCTTTTAATATGTCTTTAAAGTTTAGTATATCTTTCATGTTATGTAATAGATGGTACACTATTTGCTATGGATATTAAAAGATTTATTTTAGAAACTATTGAAACAATAATTACTTCTATAATTATGTTATTGATTATTTATTCCACTATTGCAGTTCCTGAAATTGTTTGGGGTAGTAGTATGGAGCCTAATTTTAAAACAAATGAGCGTATTTTAGTTGAAAAGCTATCTAGATTTTATGATCCTACTTACAATAGAGGGGAAGTAGTTGTTTTAAAACCTGAAAATTCTTCCAAGCATTTAATAAAGCGAGTAATTGGTGTACCCGGGGATGTTTTTAAAATATACGATTGTAATGTATTTGTAAGTGTCGATAATACTCGCTATATTTTAGAGGAACCTTATTTAAAAGAGGGAACCTGCACTTTGGGAGGTACTCAAATAGAGAATGGCAGATCTTTTAAGATTCAGGATAATGAATATGTCGTTTTAGGTGATAACAGGGAGGTGTCTTTGGACTCTCGTGTTATAGGAATTGTGTCTAAAGATGACATTGTGGGTCGTGTTTCCGTACGTTTTTGGCCAATTGATAAAATTGGATTTGTAAGATAATATTTTTTAGGTTAACATTAGTGTTGACACTAAAAGGGTCTGTGTGATACACTTTCCCTCGTCCCTAAGACAAATAAGGACACCTAGGTGAATAAATTGCAATTATAAGGATTTTTAAAAATTAATGCGCCACGATTTTTCTAAACGTAATACTATTTTACCGTTACCTGATTTGCTTGCTATTCAAAAAGAATCTTTTGAATGGTTAAAAGGAGAAGGACTCCAAGAAATTCTCAATGAAATGGGAAGAATTGAAGATGTTTCCGGAAGAGGTTGGGTATTAACACTCTCTAAACCCCATATAGAAAAAGAAAATATTTCAGTTGAAGAAGCCAAGAGAACAGGTAGAACTTATGATGCCCCTTGGTATTTAACTGCTGTTATAGAAGACCCTATAAAAAAACAACAAAAGAAACAAAGCATATACGTAGGTGATATGCCTTTAATGACTAAAGAAGGTACTTTCATTATTAATGGAGTTGAAAGAATTGTAGTTAATCAATTGACACGCTCAGAAGGCGTGTTATTTAATGGTGAAACGTTTCCCGTTACGGGACAATTTTTAGCAGGAGCTAAAATATTACCAAAAACAGGTGTTTGGATTGAATTTGAAACTTCAAGAAATGGTGTTATTAGCGTTAGATTAGATAGAAAAAGAAAATTAACTGTAACTACCCTATTAAGAATATTTGGACTAGAAGAAAACGAAGATATAAGAAAAGCATTCGCAGGTGTAGAAACTAATCCAGAAATAAACTATATAGACGAAACCTTGGCAAAAGATCCATCTGCTTCTGTAGATGAAGCTTATTTAGAAGTTTACAGAAAAGTTAGACCTGGTGAACCTTTAGTTTTAGAAAATGCTAAATCATTTGTTGATTCTATGTTCTTTAATCCAAAAAGATATAGCTTGGGTAATGTAGGTAGATTTAAATTAAACCAAACATTAGGTTTAAATATTCCAAATGATCCAAAACATAGATTATTACAATTAGAAGATTTAATAAGAATAATTTCAAGAGTTATAGAATTAAACAATGGTATAGGTTCCGTAAGTGATGTTGATCACTTAGGAAACAGAAGAGTAAAAAGCGTTGGTGAATTATTACAATGGCAAATGAGAGTTGGTTTTATAAGAATGGAAAAGAATACTCGTGAAAGAATGAGTATGGCTCCAAGAGAATTATTACCAGAACCAAACACTTTAGTATCTACTAGAGCAATTGCAGCTTCCATACATAGTTTCTTTGCTACTGGTCAATTATCTCAAATGCAAGATCAACAAAACCCCTTAACCGCTTTAGAAATATTGAGAAGATTATCCGTATTAGGGCCAGGAGGTGTTACACGTGAAAGAGCAAGTTTTTCTGTAAGAGACGTACATCATTCTTCTTTTGGTAAGATTTGTGCTGTTAGAACTCCAGAGGGACAAAATGTAGGTTTAATTAACTACATGGCTTTATATGCTCGTGTAAATCAATACGGTTTCTTAGAAACTCCTTACATAAAATTAGAAAAAACCAGCAAGGGTATACGATTAACTGATGAAGTTGTTTACTTAGCTGCCTATGATGAAGAAAAAGTTTACATTACAGATCAATCTGTAGCTATCGATAAAGACG